>ERZ1066124.135-NODE-135-length-71875-cov-22.697229_pt1 | contig 71875 bp, 54 predicted proteins | sample MGYA00382771_ERZ1066124 | MGnify/ENA primary metagenome ERZ1066124 (study PRJEB33369, sample SAMEA5778354) | biofilm metagenome | biome: Industrial cooling water; feature: Water cooling tower basin; material: Biofilm | place: United Arab Emirates | collected... | reverse complement strand
GCTTACTCAATTTCGTTCTATTTTTCCAGCAAACTTTGCCGCCCTAGAAAAAAAGGAGCCGCACCCGCGACTCCCATCGATTCATGACATGACAATGAAACTTACATTTGTGCCTCTCCAGCACCCGCTTCCAACGTTCCCGCTGATTCTGCAAGGTTCAGCTTCACCACTCTCGCCTGTTCAACCTTCGGTAAAGCCAAGCTCAGAACACCCTCTTTGAACTCAGCCTTAACTTGGTCGTTTTGCACTTCACCCGGCAGCGGAATCACCCGCTGGAACTTACCATAACGGAACTCAGAGCGGAAAAATCCATTCTCTTCAGAGCGATCCTCTTGGAGATGCTCACCAGCCAGAGAAACCGCATCTTTCGTCACCTGCACATCGAGATCCTTCGCATCGATGCCAGGGAGTTGAGCACGGAGAATGAATTCATTTCCGTTATCTTTCAGTTCGATCGCAGGAGTCCAGTCTGCGGTATCGACAGAATCAAAGAATGGGTCAAATTGACGACGGAGTGTATCGATTTCGCGCCAGGGTTGCCAGTATCTAACTAACATATCGTGACCTCTTGGAAAACGATTAAGAACTTGAATCTTCATGCTCTTATCGTGCCGTACCTAGCGCCCTTTGTCGGTCAGGAGAACTGTACTGCGTCGGTCGAGTTAACCGATTATGCTAAGACAAATTCGACTAGCGAGTTCACGCCCAGAGCGTACTCCACATCATCAATATGTTCGCGATCGCGCCATTCATCGATCACACTCAACAACGAACGGACGGCAAGATCGCGCTGAATCAATTCCGTAACGGCTTGCCATGCGTCCGGTGCGTTCGAGAAAAAGCCGAGTTGAATCATGCCTCCTTCGTGCCACCAAATACCAATCCAGCCTGCATCTTGTTCTGTGATTTCAACGTGCTGTCCTAGATATGTCATAGCTGCTTTCTCTCTAACTCTGCATCTTAATGAGATACAGAATACGAGGTGTGTCTCTGGTTTGACCTCTACTAAAAAGAAGGGATCGCCTACCGTTCCTCTGTCTCATGACAGTAACCGTTAGGCGATCCCGCACACACAATGAAGAAGTCGATCGACTTATTTATGCAGCGCTCCGAGTAACGAGTCCCCACAGGAAAATCGCAACCATTGCTCCGATCACTGCAACAACTAATCCCGGTAAGCTAAATCCAGCAGCAGATAAACTAATTGTCCCCTGAGTGAGAAGCGTGAAGAGACTACCTCCCAAGAATGAACCAATGATACCCAAGATCATCGTGCTCAGGATGCCGCCGCCTTGCCGTCCGGGGTAGATCAATTTTGCGATCGCGCCTGCCACAATTCCAAGAACAGCCCATGCCAAAATATTCATGCTCGTATCTCCTAGAGCTATATAAGCTTAGTTTTGGTCGATCCAACTGTGAAGAATGCGTTGGTCGAATTTTTTGTACAGGGGTAGTATATCGCCGCCTTTGTGTTGATTAGAGGGAATAAAATTTTTATTTAATAATTCCGTTCTGGGCAAACAAAAATGAGTGTAGAGACAACCCGCCGGATCGTCCCTACATCATCTATTAGCTACGGAGTTGGAATTGCCTCACGCGATGGTACGAACTGCGATCGCGCATGATTTACCCCATTTCCATTCGCAACCGGAGTCATCACCTGCACCGCATTTCGCTCTTCGATCAATTTGATCGCTCGCGTCACGCTCTCTGGCAGAATTACCACTAAACTTCCTGGAGTTGCATTATCTAACGCGGTTTGAATCGCAGTCGTTTCATCCAGGATTGTTTCATATCGAGCATCCGGTTTAGATTCCTTAATGCCCTGTTCGATAAAGGATGCGGTATTTCCGCGATCGCGTCCCCGATTATCGTCGTCTTCTTTGATGAAAATACGATCGAACAATCCCGACGACAATTGCCCTAATTGAACAAAATCTTCGTCACGTCGATCGCCTGGTGCACCGACCACACCAATCCGCTCACCTTCATTCCAGTTCTGCACAAATCCACCTAGTGCTTGATAGCTATGCGGATTGTGTGCATAGTCGATCAACACATGGAAATGTCCCAGACTAAACAAATTCATCCGTCCCGGTGTTTGCTTGCTCGATGCTTGGAACGTCATCAATGCTGCCCGAATATCTTCAATCCGAACCCCTTGAGCAAATGCTGCCAAACTTGCTGCCAGCGCATTCGCAATCATGAACGGTGCACGTCCACCTAATGTAAGTGGAACATTGATTGCTTGTTCAATTCTTAGTGTCCAGTCACCTTTGAGAATCGAGAGATAACCATTCTCGTAAACGGCTGCAAGTCCGCCGCGTTGAGTATGCGATCGAATCAATTCATTCTCTGGATTCATCGAGAAATAAGCAATCTGCGCCGTTGCTCGACTTGCCATCGCGGACACTAACGGATCATCAGCGTTCAGAACCACATAGCCTTTCGGTAATGCAGATTCAGCAACCACGCTTTTTACTCGCGCCATTTCTTCGATCGTATTGATATCGCCCAGCCCTAAGTGATCTGCTGCAACGTTCAGAACTACACCAACATCGCAAGCATTGAAGGCTAAGCCCGATCTTAGAATCCCACCTCTAGCACTTTCCAGTACTGCTACTTCAACAGTCGGATCTTGCAAAATTAGCTGTGCGCTTTGAGGTCCCGTATTATCTCCTGGCTCCACGAGATAATCACCGATGTAAGTTCCATCTGTGGTTGTGTACCCAACGACTTGATTCGTCTGCTTAAACAAATGAGCAATTAAGCGCGTCGTTGTTGTTTTTCCATTCGTTCCAGTAATTGCAATAATGGGAATTCGTCCATTACTCCGCTGCGGGAACAACATATCAATCACAGGTTCCGCCACATTGCGAGGAATCCCCTCGCTCGGTGAAACGTGCATTCGGAAGCCTGGAGCCGCATTGACTTCGACAATCACACCATCGACTTCTCGTAACGGCTTCGAGATATCCTCGGTGACAATATCAATTCCAGCAATGTCTAAACCGATAATTTTCACCACCCGTTGAGCTAACCAGAGATTTTCAGGGTGAATATCATCAGTTCGATCGATAGCAATTCCCCCGGTACTTAAGTTCGCTGTTGCTCTGAGATAACAGATCTCACCTTCCGGTAGAACTGTCTCTAAGTCGTATCCTTTTTGCTCTAACAACTCCCAGGAAGTTCGATCGACTTCAATCTTAGTCAGGACATTATCGTGACCAGTCCCTCGACGCGGATCGCGATTCGTTTCGTCGATTAACGCTTGAATCGTCGATCGACCATTTCCCACGACGTGAGCCGGAACCCGTTCTGCCACCGCAACGACTTTTCCGTTTACGACTAAAACCCGGTGATCGCGCCCTTGATAATAGCGTTCGATAATGACCGATCGAGAAACTTCTTTCGCCGCATCGTAAGCCGCTTCTGCTTGTTCCCAATTCGTAATATTGATCGTAATCCCGCGCCCGTGATTCCCGTTCAGAGGCTTAATCACGATCGGATAACCGCCCACTTCCTCGATCGCATCTTCTAGCTCATCGAGATAGTCTACAACCGTTCCACGTGGCACTGGAACACCTGCCGATCGCAGCATTTGTTTTGTGCCTTCTTTATCTGAGGCAAGCTCTACTCCGAGAATTCCAGTTTGATTACTGAGCGTCGCTTGAATGCGTTTTTGGTGCACACCGAAGCCGAGTTGAATCATCGATCGCGCTCCCAATTCCATCCAGGGAATATTTCGCGTCTCAGCTTCTTTCACCAACGTTTCCGTACTCGGACCTAGCGAACATTCCGCTGCAATGTCGAGAAGATCTTTCAAATCTTGCTCTAACTCGCCCTTCGGATAGCGTCCGGTTTCAACGATTGTTTGGCAAATTCTGACAGCGGCTCTTGCGGCGTAGCGTCCGGCGCGTTCGTGCACATATTCGATCGCAACTTGATACACACCCGGTTCTGCGGTCTCACGAGTCCGACCAAATCCGACGGGCATTCCCGCCAATTCTTGAAGCTCTAAGGCGACATGTTCAATGATATGACCCATCATCGTGCCTTCTCGCACCCGCGCTAGAAAACCACCCCGACAGCCCGGAGAACAAAAATGCTCGACCAACGAAGGCAACAAATCAACCATGCCCTCGTAAAACCCAGGAATCAGATTAGAAGGAGTCTCAGCCAGGTCTTCCAAATCCAAGCGCATCAGAACAACTTTGTGGCGACGAATGCTCCAGTAGTTGGGACCTCGTAACGTTTGTACTTTGAGTATCTTCATATATCTTCAAATCGGGGATACTGGCTGGGAAATGAAACTGGTCGCAAAATCAAACTTTGGAAATCAGCCTCAAGACCAATTTCCTAGTTTCAGGGGCAATCTGAGCAGGGATTTGTTCATGATAAACAGTTTGTGTAAAGAACTGTTGCCCCTAAAGGTCGTAATTCACACGGAGCGTTGTAACAAAGCGAAATGGTTTCTCATTCGCAAGATACCAGAATTGTCGATCGACCAAGCTTAAGGAAATCCGCCTATCGCCGATCCCAGAATGCCGACTTGCGCGAATTCCGAATCAGCATCGTTCGCTGGCGTAAGTCAAATCGACAACCTGCACTTAAAACATGAAGGCGCAAATTTCCCATACACAGCGGCTCAGTTTTTCCAACTTCTGCCTGATTCGTGTAATTCATTTCTCCGGGATCAAGAATCGTCACTGCACCTTTCCCCAGCACCTGAAGAACTCCGTCGCCTTCAAACAGCGCACAGGTATCTTCATCAATGCCGATCCCTAATAAGGTGGGATGCGACACGATCGCGCTCATCAATCGCGCCATCCGGTTCCGGTTATGAAAATGTTGGTCAACCAAAATTTCTGGAATGATCCCCAATCCCAAAGTCATATCAACTAGGGAATGATTCGGAGATTCACCGCTCCCACCACCTGCGATCATGTGATATCCCATCACGGCTGCCCCTGCACTGGTTCCCGCAAGCGCGATTTCTCCAGACTGAGCACGCGATCGCACAATATCCATCACGGGCGTATCCGACAATAAGCCACACAGCCGCAACTGGTCGCCCCCGGTCAAAAACACGCCCGTACACTCACTCACATATTCTTGCAACTCTGGCAAATCGCCCTGAGCACGATCGTCAATATTCAGCACCTTAATTTCTTGTGCGCCCATCTCCGTGAAAATGGTCTGGTAGCGATTGCCAATCACCACGGGTTCACGCGAAGCCGATGGAATAATGGCGATCCGGGCATCACTCCCCCCTGAACGCCAAAAGAACTCACGGAGAATTTCTCGACCGTGGATTTTATCTTCTGCACCGCCGATCACCATAATGGCGGTATTGAGGGACTGAGGCATCTGCGGTTTCAACGATTGCAAGACTGACTCTAGCATGAAGGATGGAGAATAAAGAACGAGGGGTGGGGAAATCGAAAATTCAGTTTAGGATCAAGCGGGTAGGGTTGGCATCAGTTGGCATCAAATGTCGAAATTGTGCGATCGTCTTTTCTATGACTTTCAATCATGCCAAATTATTAATTCTTTGTTAACGCGATTCTGTCCTTTCTTATAAACATGCGCTTCGATATTGTGACGTTATTCCCCGATTTCTTTGAGTCGCCCCTTCAGTCTGGGCTACTGGGGAAGGCGTTGGCGAAACAAATTGCTGAGGTTCACTTAACCAATCCGCGCGATTTCACTGTGGATAAGCATCGCCGCGTGGATGATGAGCCTTATGGTGGCGGGGTTGGAATGCTGATTAAGCCGGAACCGATTTTTGCTGCGGTGGAATCTTTACCCGTATTGCCGAGACGGGAAGTGATATTCGTTACTCCGCAAGGTGAGACGATGCAACAATCGATGCTGAAAGAATTCTCTACAAATTTCGATCAAATTGTCATCATTTGCGGACATTATGAAGGGATCGATGAGCGAGTGATGAGTCTGGTCACGCGGGAAGTCTCGCTGGGGGATTTTGTTCTGACCTGTGGAGAAATTCCAGCTTTGGCGCTGTTGAATGGCACGATTCGATTGTTGCCGGGTGCGATCGGGAAAGAAGATTCCCTCAAATTCGAGAGTTTTGAAGCCGGATTGCTTGATTATCCGCAATATACTCGTCCGCCTGTGTTTAGAGGATTAGAGGTTCCCGCAGTTTTGCGATCGGGCAATCATGCCGCGATCGATCGCTGGCGCACTCAACAACAAATTGAGCGAACCCGCATCCGTCGTCCGGATTTGTACCAATGCTGGTTAGAAGAAACCGGGCAAAATAAACAAGATGAGGTCAATTCTGACAAATGAAACCATTCCGTCTCCTGTGTGCCACGCTTGCGAGTTCTGCGCTATTGAACTCGCTCCAGATTCCGATGCCATTACGATCGTCTGAGATGCTGATCGATTCTGCGGCGTATGCGAGACGAAGTGGGGGAAGAAGTGGAGGCGGATCGTTTAGTCGTCCTTCTCGATCGTCGGGTAGCTCGAATCGCAATAGTGGATCAGATTCGGGTGGATCAGTTGCTCCTCGATCGTCGGGCGGTGGTGTGTACTACGGTGGCGGGTATGGTGGTACTTACTACGGTGGCGGCGGTATTGTATTGCTGATAGTTGGATTGATCCTGATTGGTGCGACAGGATTGTTGATTTTGTACTTTCTCAAAGCAGGTAAAAAGAAAGGCGGCGAACTTGAGAATGATACTGTCACTGTAACTAAGGTACAGGTAGGATTGTTAGCAGAAGGTCGTGCGATTCAATCTCAGTTAGCAGAGATTGTTCAGCAAGCTGATACTGATACTGTCGAGGGACTTCATGCAGAATTACAAGAAGCTGCACTCGCACTGTTACGAATGCCGGAAAACTGGAGTCATGTGCAGGCAAGTTCTGAAACCGTGAAAACGCGCGACGAAGCAGAGAAACGGTTTAATCAATTGTCGATCGCGGAACGCACCAAATACACGACAGAAACACTGACGAATGCAAACGGTAAGTTGGTACAAAAAGAGTTCGAGCTTGATCCAGACAAAGATCCAGCCTCTTACATTGTCGTGACTTTGCTCATTGGAACCGCAGACGATCAGCCATTGTTCTCTGAAATTCGTACCACTGAAGCTCTAAAAGATGTTCTGCATCAACTTTCGAGTCTGAATCCTGACTATCTGATGCGGTTTGAACTGCAATGGACACCGCAAGTGGAAGGCGATAGTCTGACTTATGATGAGATGTTGCTGGAATATCCTGAGATGCTGCAAATATGAAACAGTCAACGAACATTTGGGACTATAAACCGTGGTGGTGTCAGCCTTGGTCAATCTTGCTAACGGGTGCAAGTTTGATTAGTGGCAGTTGGTTATTGTTGCGATCGCTGTGGATCACCATCATTGTCGCCATCCCGGTACTAATTTGGATGGTCTTTTTCTTGCTAATTTATCCAAGAGCAATGTCTAAGAGTTTAGAAGACCTTACAGGCGATTAAACTCAGACAGTAACCAAGCCCCAACTTGACTTTGATTTTCTTGGCGAGTGCGTTGTAGCGCTTGTTGAAGGAGTGCGATCGATAACTTCGGCAACACGATCGACTCTGTGATGCGACGACTGCCTTGATTCTCGATCGCGAATGCTAAAACTCGAACATGCTTCACGTCGAAAATCCAATATTCTTTTACTTGCAAATCTTCGTAGAGCAACCGTTTTTCGCCTTGATCATCAGATAGAGAAGTGTTTGCGATTTCGATGACTAAATCTGGAGCAGGATAGCGATCGAGATCAATCAAACTCGTTCCCCAAGGCACAACTTCTGCATTTTCATTGAGATAGTACGCTAAATCTGGCTGTGCTTCCCGAACGCCTGATTTGCGGAACGTACAATTATTGAGTCCTTTCGCGGGAATGGTTTTCAATGTGCAGAACAGCGCCACTATAGTATTCGCGATCGTATGATCCGCAGCATGATCATGTCCGATTGTTGTCGCTTCAATTCTAAATCTGCGATCGTGATAATAGCTTTTTGCTTTTTCAAAATCTGGATGCTCGATCGCTTGTAGATAGTCCTGCCAACTCGCAGCCACCCAAGTATCCGTTGGAATTTGAACGAGGTTCATGATCAATCCAGGAAAACGTATGTATATGTTAGCGTTGATGAACCTAATCTAATTGAGAAGATTTGCGATGCCAAACTATCCCGGAATATCGAGTGAAGCCTTTCGCCATCCGCTCGATCAACAAGCGGAACAAGCCTTAAGAAGCGTCCCCGGATTTGATCTGGTTGCCCGAAAATTCGTAGAGTTCATCTACGAACGTCCCCGCTACATCTATCTCATGGGCAATTCGATCCAAGTTGGTGTTCGACAGTTCTCTAGTGTCTATCAAATCTTTCGCGAATGTTTGCAGAGCTTAGATATTTCTCCTGAACCTGCATTGTTTGTTTCACAAGCTCCCTCTGTGAATGCGTATGCACTTGGACAAGAAAAGCCTTGTGTTGTACTCAATAGTGCATTGTTAGATTTACTTTCAGAAACAGAACTACGATCGGTGATTGCTCACGAGTTAGGACATCTTAAATGTGGACATACTACGCTGACTCAGATGGCAATGTGGGCGAACTTCGCGATCGCAGGTCTAGCCGATTTTACCTTCGGTCTCAGTAACTTTATTAGTACCGGATTGATGTTGGCATTCTATGAGTGGATGCGAAAAGCAGAACTATCCGCTGATCGCGCTTCATTGCTCGTTATGGATGAACTCAACCCAACTTTACAAGGAATGATGCGTCTTGCAGGCGGATCACTGAAATATGCACACGAAATGAGCTTAGATGAACTGATCAAACAAAGCGATCGCTATCAAGCCCTCGACAGTGATCAATTGAATCAGCTTTACAAGTTCTCGCTGTACAACGATGTTTCTAATGGCGTGTTTCTTTCGCATCCGTTCACGATCGAGCGCGTTCGATTTCTACAAGAATGGGCGGCTTCTTCAGAATTCCAAAACATCCGTCGGGGAAATTATGTCCGCATGGGAGCAGAAGGATCGATCAAGGTTGAAACGCAGACTGAAGAAGCAGATGAACTAAAACGGCAGATCGAGGAATTGCAGCGGGAAATTGAACGAGCGAAGCGATCGCAATCTTAACGACCGTTTCACAAGTTACATATTGGTATGGAAATGTCTGATAGGATACAGCATTGATTCTCTATGGTGTGAGGAAAATGTTGAATCCTGCTCGTTACTGGAAGCTGTGGTTAGCGGCTCCAGCGGTTTTGTTTTGGATGCAGTCGGCTCAAGCTTCGGAAAAACTGCAAGTCTCAGAAGTGAAGGCGGCTCCGATTGAATCGGAAGTTAGAAATGCCAGTCTGCAAAGCTCCGAAGTGAGTTCGATCGACTCGAAGCTGAAATCAGAAGCCAAAGAGGTTACGCCAAATTTTGAACAAGTGAACGGCGTTGCGGCTCTGGAATCGACTGAAGCGGCTCCCGGAATGGAGCAAGTCACCTCAGTGTCACAGTTCAGCGATGTTCGTCCGACCGATTGGGCATTCCAGGCGCTGCAATCTTTGGTCGAGCGGTATGGCTGTATTGCAGGGTATCCCGATCGTACCTATCGCGGAAATCGTGCCTTAACTCGTTTTGAGTTCGCGGCGGGTCTAAATGCTTGTCTCGATCGCATTAATGAACTTATCGCCGCTGCGACCGCAGACTTAGTTAAAAAAGAAGATCTCGCCACGCTGCAAAAACTCCAAGAGCAATTCGCCGCAGAACTGGCAACCATTCGCGGTCGCGTCGATGCTCTCGAAGCTCGCACAACCACATTAGAGAAACAACAATTCTCGACGACCACCAAACTTTTTGGGAATGCCTACTTCAACATCACAGGCGCGGGTGCAAGCGATGATGTCGTGTTTGAAGGTCCCGCTGGCAGCGGTGGCAACACCGAAGGGCGATTTTTTGCAACTCGAACCGGAGGACTTCCCACCCGCGTTGTCGCTGAAGATCCGAACATTACAGCCAGCTTCTTAACCTGGTTAACGCTGGTCACTTCCTTTAGCGGTCGCGATCAATTGGTGACACAATTAGCAGCGGGAAATGGTCGATCGCCCTATAACCAATATGCCTCTGCTGGTTTCTACAATGCCTCTGGCGTACCGTTTACGGATCAAACCGCTGGAACCGAAAATGGTCGCAGCGATATTGTCATTCGCGATCTGTTCTATAGCTTCCCAGTGAGTGACGCGATTAAAGTCACGGTCGGTCCTCGCATCAACTGGTATCGCCACTTTGACGGAAACCGCTTCCTCAATATCTTTGCTTCTGGTGCAAGCTTTGACACCTCGAACAGTACTCAGTCGAATTCTATCGATCGAGGTTCCGGTGCAGTCGTCGAATGGGATATCAGCCCACAATTACGGTTAGCGCTTGGCTACTTAGGCGAAAACACCGAGTTTCTCTCACCCGTATTCGGCTTCAACACGTCGAGCAGCCCTCGATTCGGTCTCTTTGGCGGAACAAATACCGCTTCAGCCGAATTGACCTTCTCACCCAGCACCAACTTTAACCTGCGCTTACAGTACAACTACAGCCGGATTCAAGCGTATGGTGGACAAGTCGGAGGCGCGATCGGAGAACCAATTCCTTATGGCTATCTCGATGCAGGTGCTGGATTCTCAGAAGGCGGCATCGGCGGCGGATTGCGATTTGCCACTGCCAGCATGTTCGGTGTGAACTTCGACTGGTTGATTACCCCTGGAATTGGGGTGTTCGGTCGATATAGCTTTGCGGACATTAATCTTAACCCGATCGATGCCAATGTCAGTACGCAGTCTTTCCAAGCTGGGGTTGCGTTCCCGGATTTGGGTAAGAAAGGCGCACAAGCTACGATCGCATTTCTGATGCCGATGGATATCACTCGTGGTCGTCGGTTCTTTGCATCCGGTGGCGGGGATGGTGGAACCCAGTATGAGCTTGAGGCTTCTTACTTCTTCCCACTGACGCAAAATATCGCGATCGTGCCCACGTTCTACGCGATTTTCAATGCGAATAATTTCGACAGCAACCCCACGGTTTATGTCGGTAATATTCGTACCCAATTTAGTTTCTAGATTGAATCCGGCGATCGTATTTGTCGATCGTCGGGTGAATGCGGAAACGGTTGTAGAGACGACCCGCCGGGTCGTCTCTACGCGGAATCGTCGGGTCAACGCACAATCTAGGATTGTGGAACCCAAACCGAAACCGATCCACCATTGCAGCGGAATTCACCCCAGCCGTGTTCGTTCGTCGTCACGGGTTCTTTCACATGCTCAGTGATATCGATGTAAGTGCGATCGCATTGTCCCACTTCCATCCACTTGCTGCCCCCGTCTCCGTTGCTCATCACCACTGCCATCCCGCCCGGATGCTCTTCATTTCCTAAGCGCGTCCACCCCACCACATTTGGATGATCAAAATAGTTGTATTGATCGCCGTAAGCGTACTCACGTCGAGCATACAAGAACTTATCAATCAGCCAGCGGTGCGAATCAAGCCAAATCTCATATTCATTGCCATCATTGCCATGATCCTTGTAGCACGCACCGTAGTAGTCGGGATGGAAAATGCAAGGATAGCCTTCACACCGCAGCAAAATGAGCGCATAAGCTAACGGCTTAAACCAAGATTCAACCGGAGATTCTAACGATTGCAGCGGTTGAGAATCATGATTATCGACCATCGTAACGGCTAAAGCAGGTTGCTGCTGCACGATCGTATTGTCGAAAATCTGGCGCATATCATAGCTATCTCCAGACCGACTCGCAACATGGAAATTGTAGTGCAATGGAGCATCAAAAACGGCAACTTTCCCTTGCGTGGCTTCAATGAAGTAGTGCAGCGCTTCCACTTCGTACGACCAGTATTCTGCAACCGAGAATAGTTCACGTTGAGCATAGTTCCGCATGTGTTCCAACCAATCGTGGAAGAATGGAGCCGTCACATGTTTCGCCGCATCAAACCGGAAGCCATTCACACCCGTTGTGTCGTAGTACCATTCGCCCCAGCGCTTCAGTTCTTCGCAGACTTCTGGATGGCTCATATCGAGATCACAACCCATCAGATAGTCGAAGTTCCCTTTCTCTAGATCAACGTTGTCGTCGAACTCTTTGCCTTTGAGCAGATAGATCGCTTGTTGTTGCTTCTCGTATTCGTTGTAGTCGATCGCGTCAAAGTGCCACCAGTGCCATTCCATTTTGGAATACTTACCGTCGCGACCTGGAAAGGTAAAGTGCGTCCAGGCTTTCACAGGCTTGTATTCCCCGATCACTTCCGCCCGATTGTCTTGACTGAATGGTGTTGCTTCCACCACTTCTTCTTGGTCTGCACCCATGCGGTGATTAAACACCACATCCGCATAAACCTCGATTCCTTCGGCTTGCGCTGCTTTTACTGCTTTAATATATTCGTCTTTCGTGCCGTACTTGGTGCGAACCGTTCCCTTCTGGTCAAATTCACCCAAGTCGTACATATCATAAACACCGTATCCGACTTCGTAGCCACCGCCCACACCTTTGTATGCTGGGGGCAACCAGAGTGAGGTAATTCCAGCTTTTGCTAGTTCTTCAGACTTTTCTGCAAGCTCATTCCAGAATGTTCCATCGCTCGGCAAGTACCAGTGAAAGTACTGCATCATCACGCCATTGGGTTCCGACATATTGCGATATCCTTATCAAACTTAGACTAGAGGTTGTTAAATGCCAATTGTGCGATCGAACGCCCTGTAATTTGCGGCTTTCCTTATCGATAGCTCAGATTGTAGGAAATACCGACCTCGATTTCTATCCATCGCAAGAGAAATCTTGAGCCGTTGTCCTCTAAGCCTGAGTACAGATTTCAGCAAAACATCTAGCCTAAGTTAGACTCCGAATTAATCTTCAGATCCATCTGCACCATGGCGGTTTGCCACGATCCCCAGGACAGGAACTCGTGCAGTTTGCAGCGTATCTAACATTTGTCTAAGATCGCCTTGATCCGTCTTGCCCACGCCTGCAACAACTAACATTCCATTCGTGTAAGTTGCCAGCAAACTACTATCGGCATAGTTCAAAACTGGTGGCGCATCGTAGATTACTAGATCATACATTGCCTTGAAGTAGTCGTTCAGGCGCTGCATCTTCTGAGAGGACAACAATCGAGTCGGATCAAGCGGCATTCTACCCGCCGTCAGAATCGAGAAATTCGTGCGTCCGAGCGTGGGATCATCGCCGCCGCCCGCCAGGACTCGTGCTTCGAGTCGTTGGATCACTTCTTGCGGATTCAAATTCTGCGCGACGAGTTCAGTTAACCCTCGATCGTTCGGCACTTCCAATCGCTCTGCAAGCTGTGAAGTCCGTAAATCTGCATCTACTAATAACACTCGCTGTCCCATCGCAGCAGCAGCTTGAGCTAGGTTCATCGCAACTGTAGTTTTTCCATCTCCAGAGGTCGGAGAACTCACGACAACCGAGCGTAGCGCCTGATGCGTGTTGAGCAACGAAATATTGGCATATAGCGATCGAAACGCTTCTGTAAACGCACCATCTTGAGCAAAATCGATCTCTGATTGCCCGTTCTGGAAATTGCGCATCACTTGAGGCATGGAACTGGAGCGGACTGCCATTGTTTCTTGAGGAATCGTTCCCAGAATCGGCAGTTTTGAGATTTTCTTGATGTCAGAAATGCGACGAATCCGGCGATCAGCACGATCGCTTAACAAGGCAATTCCGGTTCCAAGCAGCAGTCCTGCGATCGCGCCTAGAACAATGTTGCGTTGCGGTGAATCGATCGGCTCGTCAGGACGCGCTGGAGGCGCAATTAACTGCCAAGGATACTCCGTCTGAGCGGCTTCGATTTGCAGATTCTCACGAGTGCCTAGTAAGCGCGTTAAACTATCGGTTGCAACAGTGCGCTCTCGTTCCAGATCCGTATAGATTCGAGCTAATACGGGTAAACGCTGCACTTCTCCATTCCAATAAGCATCTGCCCGATTTAACACTTGGCGACGAGTTTCGAGCAGCGAGATATCTGTACTTACTTTGGCGAGTTGATTACCGATGATGCGCTGCGCTTCTTGCCGGAGCACGGGAAGAAGACTGTTGCGCTGATCTTGTAATGCCTGCATTTCGTCGGAATCGCCCTGGAATCGAGTGGATTCGGTGGCGATTTTCGCTTCTAGCTCTCGAATTTTGTTGAGCGTTCCTTGATAAGCACTATCCGCCGCCAGCGCCGCCCTTACCCCGTCACTATCTTGCAGACTTCCGAGTTGACGACGCATCTGCGCCATTTCTTTATCGTTCTCAAATTTCTGCTGCGTAATCGCCTGCACCTGATTAGCCACTTGACCATTCAGCGTATCGGGTGCAATGAAGTTGTTCTGCTGCCGGAATGCCTGGAGTTGTCGCTGTAAGGCATCCACTCGTTGTCGGGTTTCACGAATTTGTCGATCGACAAACTGAATGCCAAAGCTGAGATTGCTTTGTCGCTCTTGTTGGCTGTACTTCAAGTAACCTTCCGCGAGCTTGTCGAGAACAAATTTAACGCGATCGGGATCAGAATGTTGATACGTGACCTGAATCAGCTTGGTGTTCTCTGGACGTGAGATCGTGAGATTCGTCCCCAGATTTTCGTTCACGATGTCCGGATAGCGCTGCTTGATCTGCTCGATAATCGGCTGAAGCAATTTAGGGCTTTGCAAAACAGCGATCTGAGTTTCATAGCTCAGTCCATCTTTGTCCGCTCCCCCCGCTGGAGCCGATAACGGAGAACGGTCTTGCTGATTCTGAACGCTGACGGGTTCGACTAATAGTTGAAATCCGCCTTCGTAAGTGAGAGGCTGATTCCAGCTAATTGCCCAGGCTGCGGCGGTACTTGCAGCGGTCACTCCAGCGATCAGTGCTGCTCTGCGTCGCAACACTTTAATCAGCTTGCCTGAATCTTCGTCAGTCTGCGTCGTGTCTGAAATCATCAGATACTCAGGCAGATGAGGAGACTTGCCATTTTTTTCAGGAGCAGAGAGCGGTGTTTTGATCTGGTTTTCCATGGAAGCACCTAAACAAGAACTAAAAGAATTGAGCGATCGCAAAGGACAAGAACGGCTTCACAGGTGACGGAGTGATCGAAACAGCAAGGATTACAGTCCGAACAAGAATCGGAATGGCAAGACTTGAAGCACTGGACCTAACACGTTTTGCAGTGTGTCTCCGGTTTTCGCAAGTCCATTGCGATCGACCACCAACACGTCACCGTTTTGCAGCAGTGGGTTGCCTTTTTCATCGATGCCGCGCGACAAGTCGATCGAGACATCCCGCCGCGTGACTGTACCATTCGGATTCAGTCGCACCAGTTCGACGCGACGACGATTCGCTTGGCGCGTAAAGCCACCCGCTTGCAGCAGCGCTTGATTCAGCGGCGTATTCATCGGCACTTGAACCTGACCCGGTTTGGTGACTTCACCCACGACAGTGATATTGACCGAAGAAGGTGCAAAGCTGGCATCTCCGAGTTGTCTCGCTTCCTCAGTATTGAGTGCCAAAGCGGTCGGAATCTCGATCGTGTCACCTTGCTGTAAGACGAGATCTTGATTGAGGTCGCCAGTTCTCAGCAGTTGCCATAAATCGACATTAATCGTTTGTGTAGTACCGTTGCGAGTATTGCGTCGTACTTTCACTTCCTTAAGGTTGGCAAGCTGCTTGATCCCGCCTGCTTCCCGAATCGCCAATGACAGCGTTGGAATCTGATCCTTGATCGTGTAAGGTCCGGGACGGGTGACTTCACCTACGATCGCAATATTCACAGGCTGACTGGCACTCACACTAAAGTTGGCATCTGCCATCTGTGTCGCTTCCGCTAGATTAATCGAACTCGCGGCTGGAATGAAAACCGAGTCGCCATCCCGCAGTGTCAAATCCTGGCGAATATTGCCCGTGGTGAATAGCTCCCACATATTGAGACGAATTTGCTGATCCGCTCCCGATCGCTGCGGACGACGGACGATGACTTGACGCGCATCGGCAGATCGATTCATTCCGCCTGCTTCTCGAATCAGTTTCGTTACCGTCGGGAATTTTCCACCCTCACCTTGGGCGAGCGAGTAAGTTCCAGGCTTGCCCACTTCACCGGAAATCGCCACATTCAACGGACGAGCGTTGATCAAGCTGACATCCACACGGGGTCTTCTCAGGAGCCGTCCATACTTAGCTGAGATCGCGTCTTGCGCTTGTCGAATCGTCATTCCCGTAACCGACAAACTGCCGACGCGCTGAAGATTCAGCGTTCCATTCACGAGAACCTGATATTCCTTGCTGTATTCCGGCACGTTGAGAATATCGACCCGAATGCGATCGCCCGCTCCCAACGTGTACGAATCCGCATCTGCCAAATCCGCTTCTGGATTAGAAAAGGCAGTGGTTGCAGGGGGTGGAGGCGTTGCAGGTGTGGTCGCAGGCGGTAAGGGGCGACTGGGTACAGGGCTACTGACTAATTGAGTTGGGTTGCTGCTGGCGAGGGTCGGCAGCGGAGCCGATGCAGTCGGGTTGGCAGCGACGAGCGTTGGATTCGTTCCATTAGCTCGCTGCAATTGCCGATTAATGTACATCGCGGCATCTGCACGAGTCACGATGTCTTTGGGACGTTGCAGTGTCGCTAGAGCACCGACTTGTTTCGCTGCCTGTTTGGTGGCGCTGCGGAATTGAGCATCTGTAATCGGTGCATTTGGTCGGAACGTGCCATCACTGTAGCCTTGCATGATTCCTTGCTCTGCCAGTGCAACGATGCTAGGTTGAGCGCGGTGTCCTTGAATATCTTTTAGAGTCGTTGGCGCTTGAGTGGAAGCGACTTTCGCGGGTGCTTTTGGAGGCGCTGGTGGTGTCTGTGGAGTTGAAGCGATCGCGACTTTCGGTGGCGGTGGGAGCTTCAAGGTTTCCTCGATGATGGCATCGATTGGGAGTTGATCCACATTCATAGGAGTTGTCGCCATTGTCGGTGGCGGTGGAGGCGGCACGATCGACAGACTCGGTCCTTGAGGCTTGGCGACTGGATTGGGAACGGTTGGCGAGGCAGCCGACGGCGAAAACAAGCTTTCTGGCTGAGATAGCGCGATCGTAGTCGGAAGCGGTGCGGTGGGAAGTGTCCGATTCGCTTTTGGAGTGTTCGGAGTCGGCGGAGTCGCGCTCGGTGTTTTTGCATCAGAGCGGGCTAACTCTTGAGCCACGACTGCCGCAAAAGCACCCAAAGCGAGAAAGGAAACACGAGTTGGTGATAACTTCAACTTCATAAGCTCACAGGGGGGTCGAACTCTGCTACATAAAGATGCGGGTCCAGGAGAAGCGCAGGTATTCTCTGTGCTAGCTTGGCTGCCTACGAATACTGATACGGGAATCCTCCGGAAGAATCAGGACAAAATCCTGAATGTTGCAAAAACAACATCAAATTTTTTGAATTTGCTCAGTAGGAATACAAGGCTGGGCAGGCGATTCCGCGAATTTGAGAGGCTCGATCGCCGCGCCGCGTCCGTTTCTCGCAACATTAGGAGGCGATCTACGATCGCGAAAGCCTGGTTTTCTCAACTGGATCGTTAAAAACACGGACATAAGCGTCCAATATCCGTACAATGATCGCGCTAAATTCTGAATTTTCTCCGTATGATCACGGCAATATTTTTACGCTGATCAGGGAATGCCACATTTTTGATCCGTGTCTTGGAATTCACGCTCTAATGAAGAAACGATGAAGCATTCGACCAAAGTGGTAGGTCGTGTGTCTCAGAGGGTTATGAAGTTGTTGTAAAGCTGTGCCATCATCAGGAGGAGCGATCGTGAAAGGATTGTGGGTCGCAAGTTTGGCTCTATTTGCGTCTGGCAGTTTGGGATTGTGGTTTGTGTATTCGCTGATTCCGTCCGCATCCGTGTCCTCAAAATCGGCTCCATCGCCCGTTGCGGCTCCTTCTCCCGTTTCAGACTTACCGAAATATCAGAAGTTTTCTTTGCCAAATAGCGATCTGCATACGGTGACGATTTCGCCCAAGAGTCGGTTTAAAGTGTCGATCGCAGTTTCCCCTACATTAGATACGATCGATCAATTCGCGAAATCTCAAAAAGCGATTGCAGTTCTCAACGGCGGATTCTTCGATCCGAAGAACGAGAAAACAACCTCGTATGTCACACAGAACGGGAAAGTCGTGAGCGATCCGAGAAAGAACGATCGCTTAATGACGAATCCGGATCTCGCTCCTTACTTACCGCAGATTTTAGAGCGATCGGAATTCCGCAGTTATCAATGCGCCGATAAAGTTCAATATGCGATCGCACCTCGTTCCGCAGCCGTTCCATCTGGTTGTGAGTTGATGGATGCGATCGGCGGTGGTCCTCAACTGTTTCCAGAACTCACCGCAACTGAGGAAGGCTTTGTTGATCCGAATGTGGGACGAGACTCGATTGGTATAACTCAACGTAATTCAAGAAGTGCGATCGGCATCAAGCCCGATGGCTCAGTCGTGCTAGTCATGGCAGCCCAGAAACCGGAAGCCCCGAATAATTCTGGAATGTCGGTGCAAGCAATGACCAGTTTTATGCAGCGACTGGGTGTAACACAAGCTCTCAATCTCGATGGCGGTTCTTCTTCGGCGTTGATTTTCCAAGATCAAACGTTCTATGGCAAAGTGGATAAATCGGGGCAACCCGTTCCCAGAGCCATCAAATCCGCCATTATTGTGCATGAATGAGTATGCAACTGCGATTCAAGCCTTAAAGGCTGCTGATCCAAAACTGGGTGCAATCATCGATCGAGTCGGTTCCTGTACGCTTGATCAATCTCAGCATCCGGGGACAGTATTGGATTCATTAGCTCGATCGATTATCTATCAACAGCTTTCTACTAAATCTGCAACGGCTATCTATCTTCGTTTTCTAAAACTGTATGAGAATGGAATGAGCGCAGAAGCAATTCTAAACACACCGGATGAATCGCTGCGAGAAGTCGGTTTGTCCCGTCAGAAGATCGTTTACGTGAAAGACTTAGCGCAAAATGTATTAATAGGTTTACCAACGCTAGAAGAGTTAGAACTGTTAGACGATGAAACGATTGTTCAAACGTTAACGAAAATCAAAGGAATCGGACGTTGGACAGTTCAGATGCTGCTCATTTTTCGGCTACATCGCTGGGACGTTTTGCCTGTGGACGATTTGGGAATTTGTGCAGGAATTCGTCGGGTGTACGAATTGGGCGAACTGCCCGATCGTAAAACGGTGCTAGAAATTGGCAAAGCTTGGAAACCGTATTCAACGATCGCAAGCTGGTACTTATGGAGAAGTTTAGAACTCCCCGAAACGTGAACTATGTCAAAATTGACTAAATAGCGCGATCGAGATCTCCTCTATAATCACCAAAGAGTTAATCATTGAAAAAATTTACCAACTCGACTCAGATCGACAGCAACAAGTTTGGGAATTCATCAAGACGTTGCCTAACCCGACAGAAAAGACTGAAATCAGTCCGGTAGGCAAAAAACTTCGTGAACTTCGCGCTGAAATTATCGCATCAGGCATACCTTTATTGAACAATGAAGAACTCGATCGAGAAATCGCAGAACGTCGCGGCGGTCTCTATATCGACGATCAATAACCGAACTCGATCGCACAAACAAAAAACGAAGCCCCTCAAACCGTGGACTTCGTGCGACTCACCTAGATTTTCAAACAAAAACTACGAAACCTTTGTCAAACTCTTCGCAGGCATCGTATTGACTCTCGAATAAGCGACCTTTCTCGGAGCTAAGACAACCCCATCGCCCATAATTGATTCCGCCAGCGATCGACGATACAAATCACTCAACTGCGCCGACACCCCAGTCCAGCTAAAATTCTGCTGTACCCGTTCCGATGCTCGTTTGCGTAACTTTCTCGCCCACAATTCATCATCCAAAATCCGCCCGATCGCCATTGCAAATGCTGCTGTATCTTGAGGCGGAACTAATAATCCTGTCTCACCCGGAACCACGGTGAACTTCAAGCCACCCACATCCGAAGCCACAACCGGAGTACCACACGCCATTGCTTCGATCGCGACCAGTCCAAACGGTTCATAGTGACTTGGAATCGCGCACACATCTGCCGCCGTGTAATACAGCGGTAAGCGATCGTGTCCGACTCTTCCCGCAAAGATCACATTCTCTGCTATTCCCAATTCATTCACCAATTGCTCAATCCGTTGGCGTTCTTGTCCATCAGATTTATCTGAAGCACTACCACCCACGATCATTAAGCGTAAATTTGATGAATCCGCTGCGTTTCGCTTAATTAACTCAAACGATCGCACGAGTGTTTCGATTCCCTTGCGCGGATCGAATCGCCCCACATACAAGACAACCTCATCAGTTGGTTTTAATCCGAGTTCTTGACGAGCTTCTAGCTTGGGAATGGTATGGAATTTGCTCAAATCTGTTCCGCAGGGAATCACTTCGATTCTTCCCTTATCGGAAACTAGCGATCGCAACATCATTTCCTCTTGTGGACTGGTTGCGACGATACACCGCGCTTGTTCGAGAATCTGTTTCTCAACGGCTAAACGAGTTTCTGCGATCGCTGGACGATTCGGAACCGCTTGATACTTGATTGCACCCAATGAATGATAGGTGTGAATCAATTCGACATTGTGCGTTTTCTGCACTTCCAATCCCACCCAAGCTGACATCCAATAGTTCGTGTGAATTAAGGGATAGTGATGCTTATCTTGGTACTTGAGAAACGATTCCACAAATTCCGGCATCAACTCAAACAATTGATCACGCGGAATAAACTTCTCTTCACCCGCTTTCAATCGAATCGTGCGGCAGTGCGGATTATGCTGCACAATTTCTGGATCATCAGGATTCGTTTTCCGCGTGAACATATCCACTTGCCAACCCAAGCGAGAAAGCGCCTCTCCAACTTGGCGAACATAGACATTCTGACCGCCTGCTTCTTCCCGACCGATTTCTGCTGCCGGATCGCCATGTTCAGAAATGAGCGCGATCGCTTGTCTCGGACGGCTACTTTGCACACTAGCCACTTTTTCGTTCATTAAAACCATATTTCCACCTCCAAAGTTTTCGGCAAGAGAGAACGAAGGATAAACCGCTTTACCCTTCATTGCTCACAATCGTTCTCCGTTGCTTAGTTCAGTTGAGTGACCAATCGCCCATTCGTGCGAAACACCTTCTCACCGATTAATTCTCGGTACACCGCTTCGTATCCGTCTGCCATTCGCTGAACGCTGAAATGATCGATCACATGCTGACGACAATCGGCACGATCGATATCCTTCACCCGTTCCAGAGCAGCGACACATTCTTCGATCGTTTCACACAAAAATCCGCTCTTACCGTCGCGAATGACTTCCGGTGCAGATCCCAGGTTCATCCCAATGACAGGCGTTCCTGATGCCATCGATTCGACCATCACCAAGCCAAACGGCTCTCTCCAAGTGATTGGGAACAACGTTGCAACCGCTCCTCCCATGAGCGTATTCTTCTGAACGTGGTTCGCTTCACCCAAATATTGAATCTGTTCTCCATCAATTTGTGGAGCCAAAATCTCATCGTAAAACTCACGATCGACAATATCGATCTTGCCCGCCATCTTCAGCGTCATTCCGGTACGCTTCGCAATCTCGATCGCGTGATGCGGACCCTTTTCCGGCGACAACCGACCGAGGAATGCCAAATACGGCGGCTCATTTGGTTCTGCGTAAAACTTGTAGCTATCAACATCAATCCCGTTGTACACCGTTGCCGCATAATTTAAGCCCAATTCGGGCTTTCGTTGCGCGTTAGAAATGCTCACATACGGCTGCGATCGCGCATACGAGTAGAGCTTCTCGTTATCAGGGGTAAATACGCCATGTAGCGTATGAACCGTGGGCGTTTTCACAAATTGCGCGTAGGGCAATGCTGGAAATCCCATGTGAGAATGAATGATATCGAACTCATGCGCTCGTTGGTAGACGTGCCCAAGCTGCATACTTTCGTAAATTTGGTATTCCTTCACGGTCGGGTCAGTCCGAATGGCGCGAGGATGTACCGATTCCAATTTTGCCAATGTGATCGAGTCACCCGTCGCAAACAGCGTAACTTCATGACCTCGACGCACTAATTCATCAGTCAACAGGCTCACCACTAATTCAATGCCACCGTACGCCGGGGGCGGGACACGCTCCCATAACGGGGTCACTTGAGCGATTCTCATATAAAACCTCCTACAAGGTCAAACAGCTTAGTCGCCTCACACGTGACAGAGACTCTCGTTCATTTGCTTCCTAGGAGAGCTAAGTCAGATTTAATAGAATTTTCAAAATATGCCAAGACGGGCATTCCGACTTGACAGCGTGAAAAACACCACTCTAGGCAAGCGAGTGCTACGTAAATACTACGAAATGATTTCGGCAAAAGTACCTATCTCCGAATGGATTGTCGAAGCGCTCAAAATATCCTTCGGTCGTGATTTGGCTCTATCTCCGGGTGTATCTCTAGATAACGCTGTAGAAGGGTTTGGGCTGCATTCTCTAGGCTGCGTCTTTCACGTGTTCGGATATTACGAAATCCTTCTATAGTTCGATCATATTCTCAGAAATGAAGCAGCCTCCCGTCGTGTCGCTTTTTCTACCAAAATTCAAAATAATTAAATTTTGGATTTCGACACCTTTCTTAAGGAAGCCTTCATTAAATCTATAGATTCACCCTTGAATTCGTAGGTTATCGCAAAAAAGGCTCTACCGATCGACAGATTTACAGATTTTTTCTGAATTTCACAAAAAAGGTGGAACTTGAATGTTCCACCCTCAATTTATTAGAGAAGAATTCGCCCTAACTGTTCCCAGAATTGGCAGAAATGAGGACTTCTCCTTTCAGCATCCGTTGAGCCGCATCCAGTAACGCTTCTTCAAGATACGGCTTGGTGAAGTACCCACTCGCACCTAAGGAAGCTGCCATTTGGCGATGTCGATCGGCTCCTCGTGAAGTCAACATTGCAATCGGTAAGTTCGACAGGTTCGGATCTTTCTGAATCCGCGAGAGCAGTTCCAATCCGTCCATTCTCGGCATCTCAATATCACAGAAGACAATATCGCAAGGCAGACCCGATCGCAATTTTTCCCAAGCTTCCTGACCGTCGCGTGCCTGTTCCACTCGATAACCCACCTTGTTAAACGTCATCGACAACAATTCGCGTACCGTAATCGAGTCGTCCACGATGAGAACCATGGGTTCCGTCTTCGCTGCCACAGTCTCGACCACAGGCTGAGCCGTTCCTGTTTCCCAGACTGAACCCGCATCGCGACGAATCCGACCCATCGAGAGATCAATCAATTCCAGCACATCCGCGATCGGCATAATCCGTCCATCCCCTAGCACCGTCGCACCCGCGACTCCAACGGGCTTCGGTACAGGACCTTCAAGCTGTTTGATTACGATTTCCTGTTCGCCCAATACTTGATCGACTTGCAGCGCCAAATAATTACCCGCACTTCGCAGAATCACGATCGACACCATGTCGTCATCCTGACCGCCACCGTACACTGTTCCACGACTGAGATGGCGATTATAGTTGAGCAATTCTCTCAACGGTCGAACTGGCAACACTGCATCGCGCCAAGTAATACAAGGCTGTCCTTCTGCATCGGTTTGAAGCCGCTCTTTCGGGATGTCGAGCATATCTTCTACCCCGTCCATCGGGAACGCGATTCGAGCACGATCGCTAATACAGCACAACGCCTTGGAAATACTCAGCGTCAACGGTAATCGAATCGTAAACGTTGTACCCTTATTCTGACTTGAATCGGTACTAATTGCGCCTCGAATCTCGCTCAGACTCGTCCGCACCACGTCCATTCCGACACCGCGACCTGAAAAATCATCCGCCTGATCCTTTGTACTGAATCCAGGATGGAACAAGAGATCATAGATATCAAGACGAGAAGCATTTCTCGCTTCGGTAGCTGTGATTAAACCTTTTTCGATCGCTTTCGATCGCACCCGTTCCACATCCACGCCAGCCCCATCATCCGAAACTGAAATCACGGTCTGGTTCCCTTGGTGGAATGCTCGAATCGTAATCTTACCTGTAGGTGACTTTCCTGCGGCACGACGAACTTCTGGATCTTCGATGCCATGCGTGATCGCGTTGTTGACCAAGTGCGTCATCGGATCATAGAGATGCTCCAGAATCATCTTGTCAATTAGCGTGTCACGCCCTTCGATCACGAGTTCTGCTTGTTTACCACACTTCATCGCAATATCACGAACGGCACGAGGCAAACGATCGGCAGTCTGAGCAAACGGAACCATTCGCGATCGCGTTAATCCCTCTTGCAGTTGCGTTGTCACCTGCCGGAACATCCGCGTCACCTGATCGGTTTCATCGACGATAAATTCGATGTCAGACGACGATTCCCGCACTCGCACGATCAATTCGATCATTTCCTGAGACAGCGAGTGAAATCCGGTAAAGCGATCCATTTCTAACGGATCATACTCAACTCCGATCGAGTTGCCATTCGATGCTCCTCTTTCTGAGCTACCAAATGGAACGCGATGATTTTGCCGACTCGCTAACAGAGAACTTTCTAACAGCGATCGTTCATACAAATCTTGCATCCGTTGACCGACATCGCTTAACTGTTGCACCTGGTACAACAAATTATCAAGCGACTGTCTTAACCGTTCCTGGTCTTGCTCCAAGCTGTTCCGGTTCACGACCAATTCCCCGACCAAGTTGCTCAGGTTATCGAGATGCTTAATCGGAACCCGCATCGTTTGTTCGCTAAATCCTTTAGCAGCACGAGTCGATCGCCGACCTTGTGGAGCAGTTGTCCGACTTTTCGCAGCGGAACCGCCCATCGTCATATCGGATTCTTCCAACATCTTCTCCAGGTCGCCAAATTCCGCATCTGCTTCACTGGTCGCAGCGATATTGGTTTGAGGCGCAGCTTCTGGAGCGTCTGCCAAGAGAGACTCTAGATCGTCGAAGTTTTCGCTAGTTGTAATTTCGTTGCCAGGTGCTTCATCGAGTAACGAATCTAGCTCATCTAAATCTGTGGTCTCGCTAACTGATGATTCATCTGGAGCGCTCGAATTCAAAAGATCATCCAAGCTGTCGAGTTCGTCATCAGATTGCAGGGCTGCGAATCCTGTCCCGACTGCTGCGATCGTTGCCGCTCCAATTCCAAGATTCAGCAGCGTATCACTATTGGAAGGCTCACTCGATACATTTTCATCGCCAAGCAGTGAGTTAAGGTCATTCAAATCCGAATCATCAGAAGCATCGACAGTGAGATCATCTAGATTGAATTCGTCTTGATCACTGTTTTCTTGAATCGGTGTTTCTGCACCAAACAAATCTAAGCTGAGGTCTGAGAAATCGTCTTCAGACGCACTTGAATCTTCTGCGAAACCTAAACCAAACTCTTCTTTTGCGGCTGGCTCTGCAATCTCCAGATCGAATTCATCCAAGAGATCGTTTTCCAGAGCATTCAAGTCTTGATCGAGTGATGGTTTCAGAGGTGCACTTGCGTCACCAATGAGATCATCAAAGTCAAAAAGGCTCTCATCCGTTGAAATGCTACCCAGTTCTAAACCGATCGATAAATCAGGAGATGAAAGATCGATTGGAGTTGCTTCGGAGTTGGCTGATACTTCAGAAGCTGAGAACCCAAGCAAATCATCCTCTAAGTCGATCAAGGATTCAGAAGCCGAGAAATCGAGCAAATCAGCTAAAGGATCTTCTGCAACTAACTCGTCATTGAAAGAATTGTCTGCTTCGGAGTTGACTGATACTTCAGAAGCTGAGAACCCAAGCAAATCATCTTCTAAATCAATCGAGGATTCAGAAGCCGAACAATCGAGCAGATCGCCCAATGAATCTTCTGCGATTGGGTCTTCGTGAGATGAAAGGCTCTCCGTTTCTGCGTCGATCGATACTTCCGAGGCTGAGAAATCGAGCAAATCAGCCAACGAATTTTCTGTGCTAGACGATGAGCCATTTACAACATTCAACTCTTCTAGCAGTGATTCAGAGTTCGAGAAATCAAGTAGATCTGCAAAGGGATCGACTGTTTCACTTGCCGATTCCTCATCAGCAAGCAAGCCAAAATCTAGCGTTTCCGCTTCTTCTGCGTTGAGTGCACCGAATCCATTCAGACTGAACTCATCCTCTTGTGCTAGGCTTTCTGGGTCAGATTTAATTGCTGGTAAAGGCTCATCAAGTAATTGATCGATCGCGAAATCTTCGGATAGCAATTGATCAAGTTCCGAATCTTCTAACGCAGACGGCTCTTCTGTCTCGAAAGACAACTCGTCGATCGATGCTTCATCAGCCAAATCCCCTGAAAATAGAGCATTCAGAACAGTGTCTTCCTGGTCATCGAGTCCTAATCCTGATAGGTCTAAGTCTCCAGCAGAGATGTCAACAACGTTCAAGTCATTAGAATCTTTTGCAGCACCATTACCATTCTGCGCTTCAGGCTGTTCCAACATAGAAGAATCGATCGACTCTTCACCCAGGTCTAAGCTATCCCAAGGATCAGGAGCAATTTCGATTGAATTGTGAAGCTGAGAATCCGCGATCAATTCGCTTTTCTCATCTAAAACATCATTCAAATCAAGCTCATCCAATCCAAGAATTTCGGAATCGCTTGTCTCGAACATTCCATCTAAATCAGCCGAATCAAATTCGTCTATCTGCTCGAACCCGTTCGGCTCGCTAGAAGCTGAAGACAGCCCTAGATCAGTATCATCCAGCCCTGCAAACAGTTCACCAAGATTGTCCAGAGAACTTTCATCTTCTACCTCAAAGTTGCCCATGCTTTGAGACATCAAATCTAAGTCATCGAATCCTAAATCTACTGCTGCACCGTTCTCCTTCACTGACGATGCAGATTCAGCAGGCATCACAGGTCCTGCACTAATCTCTGTTACATCTTCAGAGAAATCAGGCAACTCAAACTCATCTAAAGCATCAATCGATGTGCTGTTAGTCGCATTCAGTTCCTTTAAAAGATCATTGCCAAATAAATCTGCTAAATCATCAGTCTGACTTACCTCACTCTCAGATGAAGCAGTCAAGAAACTTGCAAAATCATTCTCTTCTTCCGCATCCCCAAATGCACCATTCAGCATTGAGGAATCTAAAACTTCTTCTTGTTCCCAAGTTTCACCCAGTTCAGGCACTTCATTTTCAAACAGGTCAGCAAGGCTGTTTAGCTCTTCCATGCCCACATCAGGACCTTTTCGGTTCTCGATCGCGGCTGGTACTTCTTCCATCTCCAGCGCATCGAACATTCCATCCAGGCTTAACTCTTCTGAATCACTTGAGAGTGCATCTAATTCTGGTAAATCAAATAAGCTATCCAAACTCGAATCTTCAGCAGAATCGGTTGCTGCAAAATCTAATCCTGCAAAGTCAAGCTCATCTGAAGAGTCGCTGTTTGCGATCGCGAAGAAGTCCGCCAACTCCAGATCCATCTCAGCAGTGTTAGAAGCAGCGGGAATCATTGCTTTTAGCTGTTCACTCGGCGCAATTTCTTTAGCACGTCCTGCTAGAACTAATCCCTGTGCTTGCTTAATCTCAGTAATTACAAGCGGCGCAAGTTCCCGATAAGCATTGTCAGGATTTGCGATCGCTCGACTTGCGGTATCAATCAACTGGCTCCACTGCACCAATCCAAACGCATCACCCAATCCTTGCAGACCCAGGCAAATCTCTTGTAAGCGATCTCGCGCATCCAAAGTTGTTTCTGCTTGCCGGAACGTTTGCAGCATTTCGCGCAACTGTGCTGGAACATCGTTTTGGAAGATCAACAGAAGTGCATTGTCTTGAACAACGCTTTCTGCTTGTATCACTGTTCGATCGTGTCCTGGAACGCTGGTTGCTTGCCGTTCTAATTGAGTGAGATGCTGTTCGATCTCTGAAAAGACAGGCTCTAGCTCTTTCAAATCTGCTTGTGCAGTTTCTTCATCTAATCCCGCAGGCGTTTGTAATTGCTCTAAGTGATCCTTAAGCGTGTCGAACACCTTGAGCAATAGCGTTTCTAATTTACGATCGGGCTTGACCGTTGGCGTTTCCTTGAGAACCTTGAAATAGTCCTCTAGACGGTGCGCCGTTTTCTGAATGCTGTTTAGACCCAACATCGCCGCGCCACCTTTGACCGAGTGGGCTGCTCGGAAGACTTCGTTGACCAGTTCTGGATCTGCCATCATGCCTTGCAGATTCAGCAAACCTTGCTCGATCGTATTGAGGTGGTCTTTTGCCTCCTCAATGAAATAGCCCATGATTCGCTGCTGTTGTTCCGGCTGCATCGCAATGTCCCTTTCTGTGAATGAGTAATCTCCGTCGAGCCTGGTTCAATTTGAACGCGGTAGCCTCTGGGATGAAGTGGGGTTAACCCCCAAGTTAAAACGGTTTCAGTTAATTGGCTTCACTGTAACCGAAGTCCTCAAAATGGCGCACAAAATTCAGTACGATCGCTTACTTACGCTCCACGGTTTCGACTCGGAATCGCTCCACTGAGGTCAACAGGTCACGCGCAACGCCGACGAGATTTTGCAGTGAACCTGATACGCGCTGTGCTTCTTGCGAAGTTTCTTGCGCAGTCAATTCCACCGATTGCATCACCTGTGCGACGTTCCGTGAAGTTTCGGTTTGCTCTACAGTATCAGAGGTAATTGAACGTACCAGTGTATCGATGACACCCGAAACTTGAATAATATCTTCGAGCGATCGCTTCGCTTGTTCTGCGAGTCGAGTTCCCTCGATGACCTGTTGAGTTCCTTCTTCCATCGCGGTCATGACCGAACCCGTTTCGCTCTGAATTTGTAAAACAATTTGTTCGATTTCTTTCGATGCTTTTGCGGCTCGGTCTGCGAGTTGTCGGACTTCATCCGCAACGATCGCGAATCCACGTCCTGCTTCTCCTGCCCGCGCCGCCTCGATACTCGCGTTCAATGCCAGCAAGTTCGTCCGAGACGCAATCTGAGAAATCAACGCCACGATCTTGGAAATCTCTTGAGAAGATTCTGCCAATCGTTTTACTTTACGAGTCGTTTCTGCCACCGTCTCCCGAATTTCGAGAATCCCGGCTACGGTTCTTTCTACCGCTTCACCACCTTTGAGTGCAGTAGAAGATGCGGTTCTTGCGACTTCTTCGGCTTCACGAGCACTTTCTGCCACCCGTTGAATCGAATTTGTCATCACCTGCACCGAGTTCAGCGTTACTGCGAGTTCTTCAGCTTGTCTCAATGCGTCCGAAGACAAACTCCGCGCAAACATTTCATTTTCGGTCGAACCTTTACTCACTTGACGAGCAGCTTGTTTCACCTGTTGAACGATCTCGCGCAGGTTTTGAATCGTCAAGTTAAACGAATCGGCAACCGCTCCCAATACGTCTGCGGTCACTTCTGCCTGTACGGTCAAGTCTCCACGGGCTGCGCCTTCTACGTCATCAAGCAGGCGAATCACCTGACGCTGCAAGTCTTCTTTGGCTTGCTCTTGCTCTTCTGCTTTACGTTGCGCTTCGCTTGTCGTGGTTGAGATGATTCGAGTCATCTGATTAAACTCGGTTGAGAGATGACCGAGTTCATCTTCTGCAAATACGGTCGCGTGAGCGTTGAAGTTTCCTTGTGAAACGGCTTGGAATTGCTTTCTGAGGTCTTCTGTCGATCGCTTCATGTGCCGCGCTGTCATTTGACCAACTGCGAGGGCTGTTCCACCACCACAGATTCCACCTGCCAGCGCCATCATGATGCCAGTGGTGCGAAGTTGAGAAACTACCGCCCCATTATTTTGCTGTGCTGCCTGGTTTGCCGAAACAAAGCTAACGACTGCCACTGCTACGGCTGACACAATTCCTGCTGCTCCTGCTGTAATCATCTGCTTAGTGGCAAATGAAGCATTTTCTAGAGGTGCTAACCAGCCTTGCTCAACGGTTGGAGTTGGATCTGTCGCGGGTGCATCTAGCTGAGTCGTGAAGCTCGGAACTGAGTCTGTCGTGCTAGACATACTGAAGAGTTCGTCTTCACGAAGTTTCGAGTCTGCACTGTTGGAAGCAAAGTTAGAGTTCTGAACGAAATCGATTTCGGCACTGTCCGAAGCGGCTGACATATTCGAGGTGAATCCGAACGCACTTCCGACTGATGGACTGGTGAAGCCTGCGGAATCTTCAGATAAATCGAAATCAGAGAGATTGCCGAGGTCGTCGAAGTCTTCAAAGTCGTCTAAAAAGTCAACGTTGCTTTGATTGCCAGGGGTTGAGACTGGAGAAGCCTGCGGCTCGTCGTAGATCGGTGCAAACTTGTTTTGCTCGGTTGGGAAATCGAATTCTGCTGCCGCTTTCTCATCGTAGAAACCGGGAGCTGCCATGAAGAGTGTGTCTTCGCTGGTGTCGCGACTTGCGATCGAGCTTAGACTCGGAGCGACATCGCCTTCAGAAATTCCCGGATCAGTTGAAACCGTGGTCATACTGCCATGTGATGGCTCATCGTCGGCGAACACCTGATCGAAGTCATCGAGCACATTGGCAAAATCGGTACTAGCAGGCTCACTGCCGAATGCGTTGCCGTTTGATGAAGCTGCGAACGGATCATCTGAACCGAAGTGATGTTGCTCTTTTGTGCCATTTCCGTTGTGACCTGCACCAAACGGATCACCAAATGGAGAATCGTCTTCGGTTTCTGCACTGAAATCATCTTGGAACACGAAATTATCGAGAGAATTTGCTTCCATCGAATCGGATTGATGGACATCTCCGAACGCTGAATAATCAGTTTCTAGATTCGTGTCAGCAAAACTATCGGCTCCACCATCTGCGAACTGACCTGCATAGGCAAGTCCGCTATTGGCATAATCGACAAATTCGGGATCAGAAGTGAGGTTGAGAACGGTTTGATACTGCTCTTGAGCCACATCGTATTTTTGTAGTCCGTAGCAGTAGATGTGACCACGCAGTAATCGAGCGCTTGGATCATCGGGATAGCGATCGACTAAACGATCGACAATACCTGCCGCTTCCTCGTACTTGCCCTGCATATAGGCGCGTTCTGCCTGCTGATATTCTTGGGCAAATTCATTTCCTCGTGCCATATGCCTCCTCCTGCGTGGTGCTGCTCTGAAAACCGAATTTGAAAATGGGAGCAGTTAGGGTAAAGTGAGAATAATATACGCTGTGACTTATCATGGAGAAGCTTGACAAAAAGTTTTCTAAGCTCTCAGATTTGTAATACTCAGCCTTCAAGTGTATCTCGATTGGGAACCCCTTCTCTTCAAAATAGTTCCCCTGTTCCTTCACAGAATCAACATAATCGGCTGAGTTCAGTACATCTTGCCTTGACATTCTCATGCCGCCCACCTCGCCGATCGTAGAATCGAAACCTGATCGAGCAGGCGCAGAGATTGACCGCCCTCTTTATCTAGAATCCACTCTCCACGCAGGAAGGGTGCAACACTATCAGGAACGGCGCTTGCAGCTTGGACGTTTTCGATATCGAGCCATTCCATTCCCAAAATGCGATCGACTGCCAAACCGAGCATGACATCTTGATCTTCGATCGCAATCACCGAAATTTCTGGGCGATCCGTATTCAGAGCCGCCGCATCTCCTAGAAATTGACCTAGATCAGCGACCCAAACCACACGACCTCGCACGTTCAGCGTTCCGAGTAGAAGCGGTGAAACGTTGGGAACAGGCGTAATTCGATCCGGGGACGGCGATAAAACCTCACGAATTCCAGTAGCAGGTAACGCGAATTCAGCCCCGGAAGGCGTATAGAAGCGTAAATGCAACTCACCTTCGGGACTTTCTAGCTCCTGAAACTCCGGGGCTTGATCTTGCCCTCTTCCTGTTAAGAAATCTGGACTTCCTACCATTACGACTGTTCCTAACCGCGCAACAATTGTTTGACCGTACCAACGAGTTCAGTAGGCTGGAAGGGTTTCGCAATATAGGCATCTGCCCCCTGCTTCATTCCCCAATAGCGATCGAACTCTTCCCCTTTCGAGGAACACATCACCACAGGCACTTTCTGGGTCTTCGGATCAGCTTTGAGCCGACGACAGACCTCGTACCCATTCATTCGCGGCATCACGATATCCAACACCACCAAATCAGGACATTGCCCCTGAATGTGTTCCAAGGCTTCAACGCCATCGGTCGCGATCGTCACCTCGATTCCGCTCCCTTTGAGCAGATCAGTAATCATTTCACGCTGAGTGACGCTATCTTCCACGACTAAAACTGTACTCATAACCCCCTACCTGTGAGCTTGGCTGAACCGATGACGGGAGAAAATCGCCCCTGTTTACCTTGAATCATTACTAACTAAAGTACCCGCAATTACTGAATTAATCTGATACCGTCGCAAAAACAAGTATTTTCACGAGGCATTCAAATTTAATTCGGCTTCTAAAGCGTCTAACACTTGCTGTGTGGTCGTGAGATGTTCGGGTTGACCGACCCCAATATACTTTTCTAGTAGCATCAGAATTTCATGTTCTCCAAACGGTTTTGTGAGGTAATCGGTCGATCCGACCATTCGCGCTCGGACTCGATCGATAAATCCATCTTTGCCCGTCAGCATGATAATCGGAGTTTGGCGAAATGCAGACGATTGCCGTAACATCGCGCAGATTTCGTATCCGTCGAGTTCCGGCATCGCAATATCACAGAGAATCAAATCGGGCTTGAGTTGGAAGACCAGACTCAGTGCGGTCAGTGGATTTTCGATCGTACTGATGTCGTACCCGTTGCGATCGAGCATTAATTCTACTGCCTTGCAGACTGTCGGACTGTCATCGATACAGACGACTTTCGGAGCCTTTGGAGTGCGAGGAGCAGAGGATTGGACAGCGGGGTGACTCAGTTGAAGCCAGCCACGTTGAACATAGGGATAGATTGCCCGTGCGACCGTAGAAATATCGCGGTTGAGATATCGAGCGATTTGGCGAATCGAGGTTTTTCCGTCGGCATAGCGATCGAGCGCTTGAAAAGTGGCTTCGGGAAGGGCGCTTTTTAACGAAGTGGAATTCGCGATCGTTGGACACTGATCGGGAGAGTGCAAATACGGATGAAGCTGTTTCCAGTCTTGAACCTGCTTGAGTATTTTTGTTGCTAGAGGTGCGATCTCTAGCGTTAGGAGTTGCGGAGTCAGTGGATTCCCTAGCTCGAACATAAATGAGCCTTGATGCAAACTGAGTAAATCAAATAAAGTCTCGCGCACCATGCCTTGGAGAATTTTGCGTCCTTGGTCGGGTGTGACTAAGTGATTTTCCAGGAGTGCCCAGAGGCAGCCGTATTCGGGAGTACTGAAAGTTGCGATCGACGAAGCGGGAATTTGATCGATCGTTCCCTCTGCTCGATATCGATGTAAGTAATCTCGCAGGCGGGAAAAGTCGGATTCGGTTTCGCCTGCGTAAACAATTTGACCATTCAGAAAAAAGACGAACCAGGAAGGATGCGATCGCGATAAACGATTCGTGTTACCTGAATAGGCTTCGACAAACAATTCTCCTGTTCGCTGACCGAGTTCGATCAGTTGCAGAATGCTTCTAATGTCAATCTCACTTAAGTGTCCCTGCATGAAACTACGTCATTCGCCTGCGTGGATTGTCCAAACATTGTATCTATTAATGCTTCAATGCACCGGATTTTTCTAAAAGCAAGATTTCGCAAAGCCGATAATTTTTTCGATTCCGATGGGTAGAACGCGAACGATCCGGGCACATTAATCAAAGCATTGGGCATCAACAGGAGAGGCTATTAGTGTGCTGTATCTAGCAGAAGTGGTTCAGAAGAAAGGCGGAATCATGGGCGGCAGCAAGTCGGAACTGAAGTTACTGGCTTGTCAACGTGGGGAACAGAATTGGAGCGCGATCACTGCTGAGGAAATTGTGGCAGCAGATGAAGCGAGCAAGTTCGGTCCTGGAACGCTTTTGCTCGTCGATCTGACTGGCAACAAGCAGGTGCAGCGCGTTCAAGAAGCAGGTCGCCCGATCGCGAATATTTTGCAAACGTTCTCTCGGCTTCAAGACAAGATAAAGACGAAAGAAGCTGAGATCGAACAGTGGAACGAGTCGCTCACGTATCAGAGCCAAGAATTGACCCGCCGAGAAATGGAAATGGAAGCTCGGCAGGAAGAATTAAAAATTCTTGAGGCTGAATGCCAGCAGATGGATCAGCAGCGCCAAGAATTCATCGCGATGCGCGATGAGGTGATGCGCCAACAGGAAGAATTGGAGCGCAATCGCCAAGAGTTACAAGGGGCTTGGGAGCAGTTGAACGGACAGAAGCAGCAATTAGAAGAGCGGCAGGCTGAATTGCTTGGGGCTTGTGTGCTAGATGAAGCGAAAGCACAAGAGCTTTATCACTTGCTCGATCGCTTAGTCGAATCGGGTACGTCTCCAGAAACGATGCACCAGTGTCATGAATTGATCGACTATCAGCAAAGTTTGTTAGGTCATCATTGGCAAACTCTGGAAGAGCAGCGTCAATCGGCTGAACAAATGCAGCATGAGATCGAGCAGCAGGGATATCAGATTGCAGAACAATGGCAAGCTTGGTATCAGGCACAGGAAGCACTTGAACAAGCTCGAATTGAAGTGAAGTCTCAGCAGTCGGTTTTAGCGAGTAAGCAGGAATTAGCTCGATCGCTGAATGCTCAAATCCAGTATCAAAGCGAATTACACCAGAAGATTCAGAACACGATCGAAGGTGGAAACGCTGATATGCCGCAGGTCGATACTCAGGCGTTGGAAAATATGTCGATCGAGGAACTTCAATCGATCGTAGAAAGCATACAACGCGAATTCGATCAGTCCTCTCAGTTTGTGCATGGGCAAGAAGAAGAACTGCGGCTGAAAGAAAAGGAGATTCAGGAAATAAAAGATAAGATTGCTCAGGCGAATGAGTTCGATCGCATGACGCTCGAAACCGAGTTAGTCGATGAGCAAGATGCGTATGAGTTTCTGCATCAAACCTTAGTGGGTCAGCGTCGGAGCCTGAAGGAGAAAGAATTTATCCTACGACAGCACAAGATGGTTTTAGTGCGTCGAGGTGGGGCTGAACCGGATAGCGATGGAATGGATTTCTCGATCGTCTTTGCTCAAATCGAAGCACAACGCCAAAAGCAGTCTGAAGAATTGCAGCAGGTTGAAGCGCAGATTCGGGAAATTGAATCGACAATGCAGCAGGCTCAAGATCGGGTAGATGGGCAAGCTGGTGAGCAGGATGCAAAACGCAACGAATTGAAGCAGCTTGAAGAAGCATTGCAGGCTCAACGAGTTGCAGCAGCGGAAATTGCGGGTCGAGTTGTGTTGTATCAGGAGATGTTACAGCCGATTCAGGATTCGATCGCGGCAATGGGACAGCATTTGGAAGCGATCGCACAATCGGGCGGACAGCAATCAGCGATCGGGGAAATGAAAGCAGTGATCGCGAGTTTGACTCAAAAGCCAGAATTTGTGATGGCTTAATGAGTTTATCCAACTTGGATCAGTTGCAGGAGATCGTCGGTCGAAATCTTGCCGCTGATTTCTGTGCCTTCGAGTAAGCTGTCTGCAAGTTCGCGTTTGTGTTGGTGCAGGTCTACGATTTGATCCTCGATCGTATCTTTTGCCACGAGTCGGTAGATGGTGACGGGGCGCTGTTGACCGATGCGGTGAGCGCGATCGCTAGCTTGATCTTCGACAGCGGGATTCCACCACGGGTCCATGTGAATCACATAATCTGCGGCAGTGAGATTTAATCCGGTTCCGCCTGCTTTTAGGCTGATCAGGAAGACATCGCCTGTTCCTGATTGGAAAGCAGCAATGCGTTTCTTGCGTTCTGGGATTGAGGTGCTGCCGTCGAGGTATTGGTAAGCGATCGCTTTTTCATCGAGGAAGTCTCGCAAGATTTGCAAATGATCTACGAATTGGCTGAATACCAGGACTTTGTGGCGGTTGTCTAAGAGTTCTCCCAAGACTTCACCGAATAGCTGAAGTTTTGCGCTGGGTAGCGGTGATTCGGATGTAACGAGGCGAGTATTGCAGCAGGCACGACGTAGTTTCATGATTTCTGCTAGGACTTGTAGATGTTTTTGACCTGCAACCGCATCGGATTCTGAGAGACGCTCGATCGCGCTTTTTCTGAGGGCTTCATAGAAGATTCGCTCCTCGGCACTAAGTTCGACATGAAGAACAATCTCAGTCCGTGATGGAAGCTCCTGGAGAACTTGGCTTTTTGTGCGGCGAAGTAGGAAAGGTTGGATTAACTTTCTCAAGCGGGTTCGGGCTTGTTTGTCCTCGAATCGTTCAATTGGAATCGCGAATCGTTCGTTAAATTGCTCTAGCGATCCGAGTAGTCCGGGATTGATGAATCGGAATAAGTTCCATAGTTCGCCTAAGTGATTCTCGATCGGGGTTCCGGTTGTGATCAATTTGAAGCCGCCTTGTAGATTCATCGCAGCTTGCGATCGCTTCGTTGCAAAGTTCTTGATCGATTGAGCTTCATCGAGAATAATCGTTTGCCATTGAACACTTGCTAACAGTTGAGCGACATCATCTTGCTGAAGTAGTCCGTAACTGCAAATCAGAACGTCAAACGGCTGGAGACGATCGATCACTTTTTGTCGATCGCCGCTGCCGAATTGCACGACATTCAGAGTTGGCGCGAATCGCTCAATTTCGCTAATCCAGTTAAGACAAACGGAAGTCGGAGCAATTACTAGCGTCGCTCCATTCATTGCACGAGTGAGAATAAGCGCGAGCGATTGCAACGTTTTTCCGAGTCCCATTCCGTCCGCTAAACAAGCTCCGACACCCCAATGAGCTAACTTTGCCATCCAGCGGAAACCCTCGATTTGATAGTCTCGAAGTTCTGCTTGTAGTGTTGATGGAACGATCGGATCAAGAGCTTCGACCTCTTTCAGTTTCTTGATGTGGGCTTGCCAGTGTTTATCGGCTTCGAGATCGCCAACTTCTTCGATCCAATCCTCGATCGCGACTGCGGCAAGTGGATGGAAGCGTGCGCCTTTTCCATGCTTTTCTGCGATCGCTCTAAACTCATCTAAACGTTTGCGAAATTCTTGAGTCAGTGCCAGAAATTGACCATCTTCTAGGCGAATAAAGCGGCTTGGAGTTTGACCGAGTAGCTCTAAAAGTCGCTGCATTTCGATCACGGAATCTTCGTCTAGTTTGATCTCGCCGTTTGCAGAGAACCAATCGCGTTGGCGTTGAATCTTAAGCTGAAAATCTCCAAGACCCACTTGCTTGCGAATGCGGAATTTTTCACCTTCGGGGTGTGAGATGATAGCTCGATCGCCTAATTCTTGCAAATCAAGTAATAGTTCTAAACAGGCTTCTGGGTCTGAAATCCACCATTCGCCGTCTTCTTCTTCATAGTCGTCGAGCGTGTGACAATCTGCGATCGCGCTTTCTGCTAGGGTTCGTTCCTGATTCAAATCGCGCGTTGTTTGCAGTCGCTTTCCATTGATTTCAGCAATCACAGTTTCGCCACCGATGCCAGGACGATAGTAAGGTCCATCCCCAAATGGGCGAACTAACACTGAAACTTTTAGACCAGTGCCAGCAGGAAGTAGATGAATGTTGGGAGTGGGATTAGCGGGAACTTCTTCAGCACTTACACCGCCCCCAATATCGGAATGAACCGTAACGAGTCCTGAGATAGCGTGAATGGCAGCGAGTACTTGATCTTTTGCGATCGAAGGCACTTCTAGTTGATTCTTCGATCCCAAAATTTCAGCAATTCGTCGATGCTCTGGAGTGAGTTCAATGACTTTCAATCGTGTCGGACTTTCTTTGATAACTAAAATGTTTTGGTTCTCTTTTGGTGCGGGCGAGAGTTGCAACATTAAGCGATCGTTCTTTCCCCTTTTTACCATCAATTCAGGTTCACCTCGAACAATCTCGATTCGAGTGTTTGTATCTTCCCAAAATACGTGAGGATGTCCGATCAGAGCCGCGATCGCACGTTCTCCAAACTTGTAATCCATTTGCCCGTAATAGCCATACGGTGTCGCTTTGAGTTCCGCGCAAGCTCTTCGATCTTGGTCGGTGACGTAGGGGAATTCGTCAATCGATTTATCTAATCGTTTCAGTGCAATGTTCCGACCTTTACCCCATTCGCCTCTCACATTCAATGATTGTTCCTTGGGTTGTAGTAGCCAATGATTTTGGAATAGAGTTACAAACCAAGCTAAGCGCTGTTTAGTTTCGGCTTTTGTTGGTTTGGATGGTTCTTTTTGTAAGTTTACTAATGCGTTGAGGCAGAGTTCCCAAGCTTCTTGAGGACGGAGTAAGTCGAACATTGGTGTAATGCCTGTTAATGCTCTCAATTGTTCAGCATCGTCATTAAATCCGCTTTGAGGTTTAATCTTTGCTAAAAGTTCTGCAACTTCTAGTGCAATCCAACTGTAGTCTGATGCAATTGCACGATCATAAAAAGACTCTAGTGCAGGAGACAATAATTTTTTAGCAAGACTTGCATCTGTCCAATAGATTGCTAGAGCATTCAGAACGGTTTCTAGACTATGCTGATTGCGATAAGGTGCAAGGTCGAGAATCCACTCTTTCTGAGCAATATCGCCTTGTTGAAGTTGAATGACTTTTTCTAGAGTTTCATAAGTTGAACTGAGCCAGTTTTTAGCCTGTTTTGCGATCGCACAATATCCTTGAGCTTCACTCAATCGTTTCGGCGTTCCTTCTTTGATGAGTGCCAGGACAAAGAACAATCCAGGAATTGCTTGAAAGTAAGCTTTACGTTTCCCAGTGCCTTTTCTTAAAGCAGTGAGAGCAAGTGTGAATTGTGCGATCGCAGATTCAGCATCGTTTTTCAAGAGATTAAACCATCCCCACAATGCAGCGCCGCTATCTTGATATGCTTTCGGTAAGTCTTCTAGAACTTTCTCAGCTTCATCAAGTCGTCCTCTCAGCAACAGTTGTTCTGCTAGTAGTAAAGGCTCCCAAGTGAATTTTGCGGATTCAGCAGAACAGTCTTCCTGTAATAGTTGAAACGCTTCGTCAGCGGGAACTAACTGTAGATAAGAATGACTCAAGATACTAATTAATGCGGATTGATAGATATCGGTAGAGAGTGTGCGGAACCAAACGGGATCAAAGGGATTGTTGCAAATCGTGGTGAGAACATCATCGATCGACAATTTCTGCTTTTGGTGTGCGTATCTGTAATAGTGCTCGAATTGCTCTATTACAAACTTGAGATTGTTTTCATACACACCGATCCGAACTTCGCGCAGAAATTGGCGTTCGCTGGTGAAATACCTCGGTCCCATTTTTCCGTAGGTATGAATCGGCAGATGTTCGTTCACAGCCGCTGAGATCTTCTTAAATTCGCCTAGTTTAACTGCTTCACGAGTTGCGACTTCGACAAGCAGGGGGTTGCAGCGTGGACCTTCACCACCCCCTTGCAGCAGGAATTCATCTTGAATTAAGCGATCGATATGCGGCTTAATTCCGCTTGTTGTATAGGCTTTTCCAGTCTTATCTTTTGTTCCTAATGGATTAAAACAACTCAAAAATGCCGTTCGACTAATCGGTTCATAAGCAACCGAAAAGACGCGAACAATTTGACGCTTGAGTGGGTCTAACTTACAATAGCCCTCAATTAATTGAGCTTGTACTGCATCCATTGGCGTTCAATCTGAAGAAAAGGAATGAACTTAAGGATAGCAAGAAAGCTCGATCGAGCGCAGACGGAGAGCGTGAATTTTTGTAGTACGAGAGGTTATTCAATAAAGCCAATCACTCGTACTTTGGCATTCGGAAGATGAGCATATTGTTTGGATTTCTCTTCGATGTCTAAGAGTTGACCGAGCGCAAGTCCACAAGGTCTACCGTATTTGGCTTCGACGCGATCGCTGGCAATTTTCAAGGCAGTTCGCGATCGCGTAACAAAATCTTCTAAATCATACTCAGTGTTCGGGCTGAAGTATTCTTTCACAATCAATGACGGGGAATAGCACGAGTCTTGTGTGCCATCAGACCAACGAATTTGAAAACGAATTTCAGGCATAAAGCAAGGTTTGATAGTGGTGGATATGTTGTTTCGCCGATGTTTCCCAACTGTATTGAGAAAGAATAGACTGACTTTGCAAGCGGGGTGAATCGGCAGACTGAAACATGGAACACATGGATTGAGCGATCGCATTAACCGAGTAGGGATCGACTAAGATTGCTTGTCGATCGCTTAAGAACTCAGTAAATGGGGTTTGATTAGAAGTAATCACAGGCAATCCGCTTGCGATCGCTTCAAGAATCACGAGACCCCAGCCTTCTTTAACGGATGGAAAGACAAACGCATCTGCGCTTCGATACAGAGCGGGAAGTTCGGCATCTGAGAGAACTCCCGTTAAGATTATTGCATTTTCTAGGTTTAGAGATTTAGCGATCGTAAAAAACTCATCCCGATACGATTGATAATCGAACAATGTTGCACCACCCGCAATGATCAATCGAGCGTTTGGGAACTGCTCTAGCACTTGGCTAAATGCTTGTAACAGTCGAATAGAATTCTTACGAGGTTCGATGCCGCCAATGGTTAAATAGATCGGTGAGCCGTCGAATTTTAGTGATGAGCCATTTGGTGAAAAGCGCTTTAAATTTACGCCGTTGATCACGCGAGGAGCATCGATTTGATAATGCTCTTGAAGTTCGGATTGAACGCGATCGCTCACACATAAACAAAGAGAAGCTTCACGAATCGATCGATCTTGGCATTGTTGTAGATAGAGACTGCTATAGTCTTCGATGTGATGAACGGTGCGGACAAAGTGCGGGATCTTTCCTTGTTTATGTAATGTTAGGAGTGCATTTGCAGCGAGACAGTCTTGAGCGTGGTAACAATCATAAGAGTGCTGTAATTGTTCTAGATGGCTGACAAATTCTTGAATTCGTTGATAGATGAGTTGATCGATTTCAGATGGAGCGGGTTTTGCAGGAATCAATTGAACTTTACAAGAGAGCGGGTAATCGAAACCTGTTCCATCTTTATCAAGTGCGAACACAGTTATCGAATGTCCTAGATGATGGAGTGCTTCTGCAAGCTCTAAGGTATGAATGACGCTACCTCTTGGCTTTGTTGAGTAGGTGAGGAGGGCGATCTTCATTTTGAGAATCCTGTCAATTTCTGTTCAGACAAGTCCCAACAGTCGATCGAGGTTTCTTGCGATCGCAACACCAATTTCGATCCCGTTTCAATCGTTCCGATCATTTCACACACTAAATCCTGCTGCCGAAAATGTGCTTGAACCATTTTCACATTAGCAGGATAGACACTGAGCAAGAAGCCATAGCTTGGAAAGCTGACTAACCATTGATCGAGCGTTAAACCAGGCGGACAAGGAACGCGATCGAGATCCAAAACGGCTCCACAATTTGATGCTTCTAGTAACATCAATAAAGTTCCAACAATTCCACCATTGCTAATATCCTTACCCGCATTGCACAATCCTGCCGCTGCGAGAATTGGCAAGATAGATAAGTTCGATCGGAGTTGAATCGGATCTGCTTTCGTTGCTGCATTCCAGAAAGGATACTTTGGATGAGCTTCTCCGCGAAAATCAGTAGCAATTAACAAGACATCTCCAGGCTGAGCATCAAAGCTAGTAATTAAATGCTTTGATCGTCCTAAAATCGCCACTGAAAGCGCAGTATAGGAACTATGGCAATTTGTATGACCTCCAACAATCGGAACATTGTAAGCGATCGATGCCGCTTTCATGCCTTCCCAGAGTGGATCAAGCTCTTCAGCAGATTTACTCCAGAGTGTATCAACAACCGCGATCGGAGTTCCGCCCATTGCATAGATATCACTCACGTTCACCATGATTGCAGACCATCCCGCGAACCAAGGCTCTTCTTCTACGAACTTTGGAAGCAGTCCTTCAGCCGCAAATAATAGATAGCCATCTCGATCAGGAATTGCTGCACAATCATCACCGAGTCTTACTCCTGTTGGGTACTGTTTCAATGCCTGAGCAGCGGTTTGAATGTCCTGTTTTTGGAGTAAATTTAGCGATCGCTGAAGTTGTGCAGCAAGTTCCGGTAACATTACGATGCCTCTCTGATTTGCAACCCTGGGCGCGGCTCAGTTCCAGGTGGGTAAAAATTCAAATCCGCCTGCATTAGATGATGAGGTCGATCACAGATGATTAGTTCTTCCTGAGATTCCCAGTGCAGCCGCTGAAAGAATCGTACGTTTTGAAGTTGAACCGTTGCAAGAAAGCGATCGCATCCCCAAGTATTCGCAGTAGTAACCGCTTTATAGATCAGTCCTTTACCAATTTGCCAACCTTTACGATAGTCTGCATGAGTTCCTAGTCGACCGCCATACCAAACTCCCGGTTCAGTCTCGTAGATTCTCACCACTCCAACAATTTTCGATTCATGTAGAGCAATGATCGGATAAGCAATCTCATCTAGCTCATCGACATCATCTTCAAACAGTTGTTGTTCTTCAGTAAAAATCGATCGACGTAACTCAAAATAAGCCTCAATTTCCGCTTGAGACTTGGCTAGTTTGAACTGATAGGACATAGATTACGATTCAAAATTTGACAATGCTGAACAGGCTCCGCACTTGGCACAACCCGCCTTAATTTCGGTCGAAGATAAGCTCGATCGCTTTAATAGTTCTCCCACTTGTTCATACAATGCAAACATAAAATCTGCTTTTGGTGCGGGCTGTCCTTCAAGCGGTGTTCCCGTAATCGGCACAAACGGCACGACGAACGGATACACCCCTAAGTTAATTAAGCGATCGCACATTTCCACCAGCGTTTCTAAACTGTCCCCTAGCCCTGCAAGCAAATAGGTACTCACCTGACCCCAACCAAACACGTTCACCGAAGCTTCAAATGCCTTGTAATAGTAATCTAAAGGGACTGAAGCTTTCCCCGGCATAATCCTTGCACGGACATCCGGATCTGCTGCTTCTAGGTGCATTCCTAAACTATCGACTCCTGCTGTTTTCATGCGATCGAACCACACAAAATCATCAGGCGGCTCACACTGCGCTTGAATTGGTAAATCAACTTTGGCTTTAATTGCCGCTGCACATTCCGTTAGATAGGCTGCACCTCGATCGCTGGTATTCGGTGTTCCAGTGGTCATCACCATGTGTTTCACACCATCTAATCGCACTGCTGCTTCCGCTACTTCTGCGAGTTGAGCGGGTGTTTTTCGGGCGATCGTTTTTCCAGCAGAAAGCGATTGTCCGATCGCGCAAAATTGACAAGCCGTTTCTGGATCGCTGTAGCGCATACAAGTTTGTAAAACTGTCGTGGCTAGAACATCGCGGCTATGGAGTAGCGCAACTTTCCAATAAGGCACACCGTCAGCAGTCGTCAGATTGTAGAAATTTGGTTGCTGTGGAAAGCTCACAGGCGTGATCGGCTCTCCATGCAATTCTAGAACCTGGGCAGTCTGATCAATGCCATACGGTGAAGTCGTGGCGGGCGAGTTGAAGACGGGAACCATAACTGTTGTTCCATCGATCGTAATTGCTTTGTGATCTGACGGTCCTGCGCCCCCTTTCCGTCCCGTTGCGCCAATGTTCGGATCAATGAGCTTTAATCCTTGGGATTGTAGATCCGCGATTAGCTGTTGTTTGTTCATGTTAAGGATCAGAAATGAGCATCGATATCTGTTCTGACGATCGCACCTCTAACTCTTCTTTGATCACCGTTTGTGGCTCGAAATTCGCCTGCAAGTGCAGGAGATCCGGGCGGGAATAATGCCCAACCGAATCCATCATGCGCTTGCGTTTCGTGATTAAAGAAAAATCGAGATCTGCGATCGCAATTCCTTCCCCTTCAGTAATTGGTGTGCAAAGATGATTGCCTTCAGGTGAGATGATGGCAGTATTACAGCCACCACTCAACACTTTCTGAAGCTTCTCATCGGGCGTAATTTGAGTGACTTGTTCTGGAGAGAGCCAACCTGTGGCATTCACGACAAAGCAACCAGCCTCTAAAGCATGATGGCGAATCGTGACTTCAATTTGATCAGTGAAAATTTGACCGACCATTGAACCCGGAAACTGTGAACAATGAATTTGTTCGTGTTGTGCCATCAATGCAAAGCGGGCGAGCGGATTGTAATGTTCCCAACAGGCTAAAACTCCGAGCGTTCCGGCAGCAGTCTCGATCGCTTTTAACCCCGCGCCATCTCCTTGCCCCCAAACCATGCGCTCATGGTAAGTTGGCGTGATTTTGCGGCGTTTTAGTAACAATGTTCCATCGGCATCAAAGACAAGCTGAGTGTTATAGAGCGATCCATTGTCCCGCTCATTCACACCCACGACTACAACTACACCATGTGATCGAGCAGCCCGACTAATTGCATCTGTCACCGGGCTTGGAACCGTCACCGCTTCTTCGTACAATCGCATGTGCTCTTTGCCCATTAGTACCGGAGGTTGAACAAAAGAGAAGTAAGGATAGTACGGAATGAAGGTTTCGGGAAAAACCACTAACTGTGCGCCTTGCTTTGCGGCAGACGCGATCGCAGTTAAAACTTTCTCGGTGGTTCCATCGCGGCTAAACAGAACGGGACTAATTTGAACCGCTGCTGCTCGAACGATTTTGGCATCTGTCATCTTGGTTTAGACATTGTGGTTTAGAGCGTCCAAGTGTCGAGGATAAACGCACCATCTTTGCGGTGCATTAACACTAAGTCCAAGACATCCAACGGATTGATTGGGCGGATGCCGGGAGTGAGTGACGGTTCACCATGTCCGTACAAAGCTTGAAGGGCAAATCGGCAAGCATAGACCTTTCCGCCTTCAGCCATAAATTTGCTGAGTTGATCATTAAAGTTCTGATGTCCAGGAAAGGCAGAATCACCTAGTTTGGGAAAGCCTCGCTGTACACCGAGTGTGACACCAGGACCATAGAGCAAAATTGAAGTTTCAAAGCCTTTGCGTAACAGGCGAGTGGCTTGGAGCAGGTTCACAAACCCGATCGAGCCTTCAAACGCGACGGTGTGAAACGTGACCAAAGCTTTCTCGCCCGGTTCTGCTTTGACATCAGGAAAGACTTTCTCTTCGTAGTCCACAAAAAAGTCGCCAGCTTGATGGGCGGGAGCAGTGATCTCAGGCATGACGCTCTCCTTTACGAGTTTGGTTGTCAGATTAATTGGGATTGGAAAAAGTCTTTTGTAGCGCCTGATACCAAATTTTTATTTTTAGCGATAGTGCTAGGGAGCGCGATCGATTCCGGTATTTCCACCGTCAAAGCTTAAACTCAACTGTTGATTTCAACAGGAAACGATCGACCCCTAAAACCAGTTCCCGACCAGTACAAATGCCGACCATAGACGCGGATGCTGATTTTGTCGATTTTCGGTCTGTTCAATCAATCGAACTTGTGCAGCTTGGAGGGCTTCTGCTTTACTCAATTTGCGATCGCTTAATCCTTCATAGAACAAATCAACTAAATCCGCCGTTCCTCGATTCGCTACAGTCCTTTTTGAGGTTGTTTGAACTGAGCGTGTCGCTCCAGAATGAACATCGACAAGTAATAGTAAATCGTGAGCAACACACCTGAGAAAATTTGTCCGCCGATCGGACCATGCCAAAACTCAAAGGCTGCCTTGCCCCAGTAAGTTGCAGCAAACGTCATTAGCGCAATCCGAGGAAAATTAAACACCAGCGCCAATCCTGCTCCGAGCGTCACTAACAGAACAATCATCTGCCAGCGAGATTTGAACCAAGCTCCAACGAGCAATCCCATCGCTCCGACTGAAAATGCCATGCTCATACCATCACATCCTTGCGCGACTTCGATCACATTCGTCGGCAAAATCAGGAATTGTCGATCGACGGTTACAGGTTGCCCGATCGCTTGCAGGATCAGTCCTCCGCCCCAAGCCATCCACTTCGCCAAAGTGTACGGGGGTGTAAAGCCATCCCAAATCGATCGACTAACTCGTTCTAGGTTAGGATGCAGACTCGGAATCACAAGCAACACCACAAGCCAGTGTGTTCGGAAAAATTGAAATCCCCAACAACTTGCCGCAATGCCCACGAAGATCAGCGCACAGTTCAGCGTTTGTGCCATCACCGAGCCATGATAAACCAAGAAGCTCGTAATGCCCGCTAGAATGAGCATCTGTCCGATTTGGCGTTCTTCAGGAACCACCTTTGTATTGCTCAATCGTTGCCGATCTTCCCAGAGTTGCCAACCTGCGATCGCCAACATCGCACTGTTGACAAAGAAATTTGCTGATCCTTTAGGCACAGAGAGCAATAACACTCTGATCCAAGTCGGGAAATAGTACGCTCCAACCAGCAAGCCAACGCACACAAACTGAGCATGACGATGCTTCAGAAGATCGATCGCATGACTGCACCAGTGACGAAAAGATTGCATCACGATCGATTCCTACTTCAGATAAGGTGCACAGCGTCCCAAAGTTAAGAGCGCAAGTCCAGCGACCAAAAGGTTTGCAATACTGAGACTTGCGCTCTTGAAAATATTGTTCTGAGCATTCCGTTTTAGTGTTTCTGCCTGCGCGACTACTTGCTGGGATGCTTGCTGAAACTGTTCTGGTTTCAGTTTGCTAGCAGCTTGAGGATCAGCTTGAGTCGTCTGAATTCTAGATTCGATTTGAGAAGCTTGAGAACTAATCTGCTCTTTGGCTTGATGTTGCAATGTTAAACCGTCTTGAATCACTAACCCGCTCCCCACAATCAAAATCGTTCCGAACACAAAACATAGGGTACAAAGTTGCTTGATTAAGCGGCGACCTTGAACGCTATAAAGCAACATTGCTAAACCAATCAGAAGAACAATCCCACGATTGCCTAACTGTGTGAGAAAGCTAATTCGCCATTGTGGAGAGCCTAACAGTGGGGGCAATGCCAGAATAATTGCATCCAAAATAAAACTAATCAGACAAGCAACTCCGACAACCTGAAATAGTCGAGATGCGCCGGGTTGGGTGGAATTGGCTGCGGGATTGCGCGTCGAAATCGAAGCCATGATCGAATTGCTCCTTGGATAATCTCTACTAAAAAAGCCTGAGTGTTAGAGCCGCAAAACTCTGTAATTCTACTGAAGTGAAATCCTAATTTAGCTTACGAGTAGAAATTAGATGTACCGGAACTTCATCTAAATTTTGTCTATTCTCTGAGCAGTAAAATCGCTGAAATACTTTGAAATCAGGCTTTCATCCAATTCAGCGAGATGTCATTGAACTTCATACTTTAAGGTTTCGATGAAGCGAAGTTGAAGGCTTGTTTTTCCTCTGTACGATGTGATACCTTCGCTTCAGTGTTTGTTCGATCGCAATTCAGGGTCAGCTTTGTGACACTACCAAACCGAATTGATACCGGGACAACGTGATGCGATCGCAGTTGATCGAGCAACCGCAGATTTTTAGAATTACTTTCATCACAAGGGACTCCTACCGCTCAGGTTGACTTTTGAGTTACATCAGTTTCTGTAAGAGTTGCAACTCCGCCACCGTCTGCAATTGCGGCTCTGAAAAACAATGTCGATCGAACTGAATAAATCGATCGGATTCACCACTTCTACGGGTGTAATCTACCAAGTTTTTGGTTTTCTCCTGGAGGAATTAATGCGTTCTATTGTCTCTCATTCATTCGCCAAGCTTGTTCTTGGTACGATGTCGATTGTGTGTGTTATTGGAGCGACTTCTACTAAGTCATTTGCAGCGACGTTAGTAGATACCGAACTCTTCTTAACCGTTGATACGTCTGGCAGCGTCAGCTCTTCTGAATTTGACTTGCAAAAGACAGGCTATGCCAATGCCTTTCGGAATGCGAGTGTGCAGAGCCAGATTGCGGGTTTGCCGAATGGATTAGCGGTTGCTTATGGTTACTTCTCTAGTCCTTTAAACCAGAACGTTGCCGTAAACTGGGCGCTATTGAGAACTGCCGCAGATGCAAATGCGTTTGCGGATGCGATCGCCGCGACGACTCGACCGTTTTCAGGTTCGACTGCGGTTGGAAGTGCGATTAACTTTGCAGCGAATCAACTGCTAACAAACGACTTCACTGGACGCAAAGTGATTGATGTCTCTGGCGATGGTGGAACCAACAGTGGAGCGAATACCGCAGCAGCGAGAGATGCAGCGTTTGCGTCTGGTATTACGATCAATGGTTTACCGATCGGTGGATCTGGGGTGCAGAACTTCTTTCAAAATAACGTCGTCACTCCGAATGGCTTCTTAGTTTCAGCAAACAGCTTTGCTGACTTTGATGCTGCGGTGACAAAAAAGATCGGACGTGAAATTACTTCCACTCCCACTCCGATTCCGACTCCAGCTTTGATTCCAGCCATGATCGGGTTTGGAATCAGTGCTGTTCGCAAGCGTAAGACAATGCAGCAAAACCAGGGTTAGTGTGTTGCTCGATCGCTTGCTGTTTGCTCGTTAATAAAACTTCGGGCTAACAGAACCAAGTCCACCGAAGAGACGGCTTGCCGTTATCGCTCTTCGGTGGACTCGGAGAATTGACGATGATCTAAATGATCGCGGCTCTAGATCGCTGTTGTTTTGCGATCGCGGGTACTCTGGAGGGTGAACTTCACTCCTTCATCGTTTCTTCATGAAAAACTGGTGGCAGCAAGTCCAAACCCGAATTCAGGCGATTCCAGAAGCCAAACCTGAAGAGTCGATTTTATTCCGCGTCCTTACACAGTCGCTTGTGAGTGTCGGAATTTTGGCGACCGATTTGGCAGCGGAAACTCAGTTAGCACTCTGGGCAATTCCGTTGAGCGCGATCGGGGCGTGTTGGAGTTGGCATCGACGACGTAAGAAAAATGTCGGGTTCAAGTTTTTGTTGGCGATCGCAATGACGATCGTGCTCTTCAGCTTCTTTGCCAAAATGTTCGGCACTGCCCAAACTGGAGACAATCGACTGCTGCTGGCGGAATTTTTGATTCAGATTCAAGTCCTGCACAGCTTTGATTTGCCCCGGCGCAAGGATCTGGGCTATTCGATGATCATTGGACTGGTGCTGCTGTCGGTTGCGAGTACTTTGAGTCAAACGATGTTATTTGGGGCGATGCTGCTCGTCTTTTTGGCGATCGCACTTCCGGTATTGATGCTCGATTATTGTTCGCGCTTGGGAGTCGATGTTGTTAAGCTGGAGCGCACCAGTTTTAGAAAGGTTAATTTTCGGGTATTGCCTGCGATCTTTGCGATCGTGCTTGCGCTCGGATTGATCATTTTCGCATTTATGCCACGCTTGCCGGGATATCAATTACGCATGTTCCCAGTGAGTTCTCCGGTTACGGTGCATGAACGCTTTGACAATCGAGTCATTAACAATCCAGGAGTAGGACAGGGAGGAGAACCTCAAGCAGGCATTCGTCGCGGTCGATCTGGACAAGGGGGAGCACCTGGCAATGATTCGAGTGACGAATTTTATGCAGGCTTCGGAGACAAGATTAATCAAAATCAGCGAGGCAAGCTTAAGCCGAGAGTGATCATGCGGGTGCGATCGCAAATTGAAGGATTCTGGCGAGTGATGGCATTCGATCGCTATACCGGACAAGGTTGGGAAGTGTCGCGCAATGATAAAACTCAAACGATCAAACGGTTGCCTTGGTCGTATCGGTTTCTATTGCCGAATCCAGTGACGCTCAGTCGAACTCGCGAAGTCGTTCAGACTTATACGATCGTGTCCCGGATGCCGAATTTGATTCCCGCCCTCGATCGCGTGAGAGAAGTGTACTTTCCGACCGATGAGATTGCACTTGATCCTGAATCTGGATTGCGTGCTCCAATTGAGTTGGGTGATGGTATCACGTACAGTATCGTCTCAGAAGTGCCGTATCGCGATCGTACATTGCTCCGATTAAATTCCTTGGATGCGAAGTACCCGAAGAACAGTCCGCACTTTCAGATTCCGCCTAGTATCGCAAAACAAGTCGCGAAAGAAACGAATCGGATTTTAGCAACCTCTGAAACGCCATTGAGAGCAGATTACGAGAAAGCGCTGTATCTCGGTCAGTATTTGAAACAGCGCTATCGAATTCGACAAGATTTGGAACTCTTAAAACCCGGTGAAGATCTCGTCTTAGCTTTTCTGCAAAATCAAGGCGGCGATCGCGATCATTTCTCGACTGCACTAACAGTAATGCTGCGATCGATTGGAATTCCAGCGCGATTAGTCGCAGGCTACGCACCCGGACAGTTTAACCCGTTTACGGGGCTATACATTGTCCGAAATACCGATGCCTTTGCGATGACGGAAATTCTTGTGCCGCGCATGGGATGGTTTACAATCGATCCGATTCCCGGTCACGAACTCATCCCGCCGTCGATCGAGGACTATCAACCGTTTAGTCTTTTGCAACGGTTCTGGAATTGGGTGGCGGGATGGCTCCCTCTACCTGTGACTGCTTGGATCAGTGAAGTGATCCGGATGATTGGAGGTGCGATCGGGTGGTTCCTTGCACTCTTTACTCAAGGCTTACAAGGTTTCTTCACCGCTTGTTTGATTATTATTGGTAGTTCGATGTTGGTTTGGCTCATGGGTCAAGGCTGGCAGAAATGGCGAAGATATCAACGAATGCGGACGTTACCCCCGATGGAGCGACTTTATCAACAGATGGTGTTTCAACTCGCTGCACAGGGTTATCCGAAGCCATCTGCGGATACGCCACTGGAATATGCGCGATCGGCAAAGAAAGTTCAGGGAGAAGATCGATCAATTGCGATCGCGGAAATTTCTGATGCCTATGTGCGGTGGCGCTATGGGCGCGAGACACCGGAGATTCAATTATTACGGCAGAAGTTAAAGGTACTGAAACCGCGTCGAGGGAAACGTTAGATTGATCTAGGGCAGGTGTCCTCACCTGCCCACAACTAGAGCTAATCAACAACCATACCCTGCACCTGTGAACACAGATTTAAGCTGATTACCTTGGAGTTCATGAATGCTGAAGGTAATTGCTTCATACCCATTGTTCTGGATCAGCACTTCTTGTTTACCATCGCCATTTGCATCGACTGTGCCTAACACCTCGTATGCTCTTGAGGCATCTGAAGGAACATAGTAGGGAACCACTTGAGTCGATAGCACTTTCGCTTGTGGTGCAGCATATCCCAACCAAATGTTGGCATAGATTGAGGTCACAACGGCTCGATCGGCAGGTGGTTTTACTGGAGTCGATGGCGCTTTTCGCAATCTGCCATACACTTCAGGCTTACCATCTCGATCGAGATCAAAGACTTGCACGTCAATCAATTGCACTGAACCGGATACCGATTTTGCCTCCGGAATCTTCGCGATTTCACTGGCTCCAATCTGAAGCAAATCCTTACGGGCTTGTTCAAATTGAGGTCGCGTCACTCCGAACGCTTCAGGAAACGCAGTCGGAGCCAGTTGAGTTGCGATCGTCGATCGCCAAGTTTCATCAAACTCACGACCATTAATCGCGCCGCTCGATCGTCGTTCACTCGATTTTGGAAGCTGATTAAATGTAGCCTGAATGCTCGATTGTCCAGTGAATTTACTGCGTCCAATCAGTACTGAGGAACAAGCAAACCGTCCGACTCCCAAGCGATCAATGCTAAATTTGCCCAGTGATCCGCCTTGAGGATTGATCGCATTCAAGGTCGGCTTTGTGTTCAAAACGCTATTTGCTGCATTGCGTTTGACAATTTCTGCCTCTTTGGAGTCTTGGCGAACCTGGATTGTGACATCCACACTCGCATCAGTATATCGACCATTGCTGTAACGTGCGATCGGGAAAATTTCTCCGCGATATTGTTGGTTTAGATTGTCCCGCTTAACAATAAAAAGCCCAATGAGATTGTTTTTGGCTGGTTTTGGAGTTTGAGCAACAGTATTCTGAGCAACAGTATTTAAAGCTGCACAACCACTGAGAACCAGTGCAGTACTGATTCCAGCGAAAAGTTTTAAGTTAGCCATGTGTGCGAAACTGTGGTGATGAATTTCAGGAATTAAAAATGGCGCTGTAGTGTATGTTTGCAGTACAACAATCAACGGCAGATACAAAAGCAGGAATCTCAATTCTAGATGTGGCGAATTGAGGATTGCATTGTTCTAGATACATCACCAGATCTAATCGTTCCGCAAACTGGACTAACTTTCGGCAAGTTGTTGTTTCAGTCGATCGACATGATTCAACAGTTCCGATTGTGCGATCGCGCTTTGCGCTCCAGTCTTTAACCATTTAATCTGTACGGTTCCATTCTCGGCTTCTGCATCTCCCAGAATCAAACAAGCCTTTGCCCCAGAGCGATCCGCCCGTTTGAATTGTTTGCCGAATGCACTCCCGCTCATATCTAACTCAGTTGCAAATCCATTTCGCCGCATCGATTGAGCCAGCTTTAGAGCTTGTGCTTCTGCTTTTTCTCCACGAGAGACGACATAGAAATCGATCGCACTTTGGCGATTTTGCTCGATCTGCTGCAATAGAATCACTAATCGTTCTAATCCCATTGCCCATCCGATCGCTGGTGTCTCTGGTCCGCCCAACTGCGAAACTAATCCGTCGTACCGTCCACCCGCGCAAACCGTCGCCTGTGCGCCTAAATTATCCGACTGGATTTCAAAGACAGTGTGCGTGTAATAGTCCAACCCTCGAACGAGTCGCGCATTGATATTACAAGGAATGCCCAAATCTTGTAGAAGCGACTGAACGCGATCGAATCTGTCTTTCGATTCCGAACTGAGATACTCTAAAACACTCGGCGCATTCTCTAAAATCGTTTGTGTCTGTGCATTTTTAGAGTCAAGAATTCTCAACGGATTCTTTGTTAATCGCGTTTGAGAATCAGGATCAAGCTTGTCTTTGAACGGTGCGAGATATTCGACTAAAGCAGTACGGTATTTTTGTCGATCGTCTGCGTTCCCAATCGAGTTCAGTTGCAACGTGAGATCCTGTAATCCAATCGATCGCAGAATATCAGTCGCAATCGCGATCGCTTCCGCATCGGCTCTGACATCTCCGCTGCCTAACACTTCCACTCCTAACTGATGGAACTGTCGTTGTCGTCCTGCTTGCGGATTTTCGTAGCGGAACATTGCGCCCGTGTACCACAATCGCTGAATGCCCTGAGTGTGCAGCCCGTTCTCGATAAACGATCGGACAACTCCAGCCGTTCCTTCCGGTCGCAGCGTGAGAGAGCGATCGCCTTTATCGGTAAACGTGTACATTTCTTTCCCAACCACATCGGTTGCTTCTCCGATACCGCGTTGAAATAACTCCGTATATTCCAAAATCGGAGTCCGAATTTCTTGATAAGCTGCACGCGCCAATATTTCACGAGCGATCGCTTCAATTCGTTGCCAGTTTTTGATTTCTTCCGGCAGAACATCTCGCGTTCCGCGAACCGCTTGAATACCCATATCTCACAAAATCCGATTAGCTTAACCAGTCTACCGATAGAGCGTTTTTGTCACAACCCATTAGTAAGGGCTAGATTCTCTCCCGTGCATCACTTGTAGAATCAAAACATCATCGTCACTCACCCCATAGTAGAGACAATAGCCATATTTGCCGAATGGAACGGGCATTTTTCTGATCACCGAATTCTGACGCACAACCGGATAGCGCTTTGGAAAGGTTGCGAGGCTATTTCGAGCACTGATAATGCTTTCAGCAAATTCATCAACCGAATCAGGAGAGCCAATTCTTGCAGAGTTTCAAGATGTCGTTGGATGTCCCTAAGAGCTTGTTCTAGCCAACTGACTTGGGACATGGTAAAGGATGATCAGTATTGAGGCTCCGAAGCCATTGTGTAACTTGCTCATGAGAAATTCCGCGATGAGAATGCTGTTTCAGTCGGGTTTCGCATTCTTCTAGAATTTCGTCTTCAGTGAGATTGGGAAATCCAACCGTTGTATCAATGTCTTTAGTGCGGTGTGCGGTTTCTGCAAGTTGTTTGAACTGACTCAAGGTTGCAACAGGTTGTTGCACCCATTCACGCACGATCGCTTTCACCAAATCGCCCGGAAGTGCCTCAATATATTCCAAAATTTGCTGCTGTTCTGTCATTCGCTGCATCTCCTCCAAAAGTCGATGAGCCTAAGATTTCTCTTTATTCTATAGCGTTCTCTATTTTTCTAGTAAATCATCTAATTCTGCGTAGCTCGGCAATGTTGTATCGATCGCTTTTCCATCCCGTAGAACAATTCGATCGTGCTGCGATCGCGATAACAATTCCCGATAGTTCCGCCCCTTGAATAACACCAAATCCGCAGGCAATCCCACCCCAATCCGCCCGACATTCTGCAATCCCATCAAATCCGCAGGTGTGGACGTAATCGCATTCGCCCAGTCACCAAAGGGATGATCTAATTGAGCAATTTTTACCGATTGGCTAAACACTTCTAACGCATCATGATCGCCATAAGCATGAAACGGATCGCGGCAATTATCGGACGCGATCGCAACCGGAACTTTCGCCTGCTTTAATTCATGCAGCAACGTGACCCCGCGCCATCTCGGAGTTTTTCCGGGTCGTCTGCCTTGTAAGTAAAGATTGCACATCGGGAGGCTGACGATTCCGATTCCAGCTTTTTTCACAAGTGCGATCGTAGTTTCTGCCTCGCTTTCTTCCTGAACTGCCAAACTACAACAATGTCCGCAAACCGTTTTCCCTCGATATCGATGTCGAATCGCGGTTTCTGCCACTCGGCGTAATGTATCTGAATTGGGATCGTCATTCTCATCGGCATGAAAATCTAAGTTTAATTTCCGATCTTTTGCCATTGAAAAAACGCGATCGATTTGTTGATCAATCTCTGGATTAACAAACGTCACTCCGCCTAAAACTCCATCTGATTCTGCGACTAAATCAGCAAGTTTTTCTCCTTCAGGTGTCAGAAAATAATCAAGCGAAACTAAACAAACGGCTTGCAAAATCATTCGATCTGCCCATTGTTTCCGCAGTTCTCGAAACACTTCAAAACTAATCGCCCCTTGTTTTCCGGCTGAATCTAAATGCGTCCGAATCGCTTTCGTTCCGTGAGCATAACTACATTTCAACCCAAACTCCATGCGGCGATACACATCTTCGGCATTCCAGTGCTTTTGAGAATCTTTTCGCACCGTCATCAATGCACTGTCAAAGGTTCCATCGGGATTTGAAGCACGTCCCCAGATATGACCTTTATCTAAATGCGTGTGCAAATCGACAAAACACGCCCAAACCATCCCGCCCTGTAAATCGATCGACGGCGACGCATAATTCTCATAAGTTCCCGCTGCCAAAATCGCGCTAATCGTGCCATCGACAATTTCTAAATCGACGTGGAGCAACTGATCATTCTGTGATTTGCGCGATGTCCACTTATTTCCATTCACCACGATCGAAGCAGGCACGTGAGCATTTCTAATCCAATAGTGTCGCGCATCGAAAATCATAGGCTCTCAGCAATCGCATTCCTCTGATTTTGCCATGCAACTTCGCGAAATCCGAGTACACTGAAAAAGCTTAATAGGCACTGTAAAAAAAGCAACCTAAAGTCATTCACCTACACGGTTAATTGTTATGGAGTGGCATCCGACCGACGCGCAAAGTTTGGCAATTATCGATCGAGAAGTGGGCGATCATGCTCTGTCTCCAGCAGAATACGAAATCGTTCGTCGTGCAATCTACGCAACCGCTGACTTCGACTACAAATCTCTGATTCATTTCTCGGATTTAGCTCTACAATCAGGCGCGGCGGCGCTGGCAGCTCGGACAACGATTATCGTAGATGTCCCAATGGTGCAGGTCGGCATCAATACGAACATTCAAAACACGTTCGCCAATCCGATTTATTGCAGCATGGAGACGATTACTCGTCCTCAAAAAGAAAAAACTCGCGCGGCTTGGGGAATCGAAACCCTAGCAAGACGCTATCCCGAAGGCATCTTTGTGGTCGGACAATCTCAAACCGCATTGATGACGCTGGCAGGACTGATTAAATCAGAAGAGATCAAACCGACTTTAGTGGTAGCGACTCCTTCAGGATTTCTTGATGTTGAAACGGCGAAAGCGCGATTAAGTGATTCACTCGTGCCGAACATTCGGACGGAAGGTAGGAAAGGAAGTGCGGTCGTGGCGGCTGCGATCGTGAATGCACTCGTGGATCTCGCATGGCAAGCTTACGGCGGAACGAACGTCGGTTAATTTGATATTCGATGAGTTCTGGCTGAATTGAACCTCATCAAATTCAAATTACCGAGACCGACGTTTTGATTTCGGAATCCGTTTTCGGGTGGGTGGCTCCTCAAACTGTGCCTCATAGCGCTCGGTGCGTCGCGGGCGTTCTTCGTATTCTTCTCGATCGTCGTAATCCAGCGTATTCAGTTTCCGGCTCACGGCTTCAAATTCATCACGTCGCAGATACGGATAATCGCTCACCCAAACACCAACCCGACTGATAAACAGATCGCTCACCTTGGCGATTCGACTTAAATCCGGTCGATCGGACATCACCAGCATTTCCGCCGTATCCCCAACTCGAATCGCTTGGTGTTCTCGTTTTAGCGGCACTTGAATCCGAGTTTCAAATCCCGTTTCGTCTCCGACTTCGACATTAATCCGCCGTTCGCGATTCTCAGTCACAACCAAATCGCCGCGATCGTTCACGCTTTCCTGAGTGCTGACGACTTCATCAGTGACGAATACATCCAGCACTTCGCCGCGAAAGAATCCAGCATACTTATAGCGCCGACAGCTTCCATTTCTGATTGCTGCTTGGACTGCGGGACTCCAGAGCCAATAGACGAGCGCAAACAGAGAGATAAAAAAGGTCACGGCTTGAAGCACGTCTTGGAGTTCTCCGGTTCCAAAGAAAGCGCGGATTAGGAGAACCACCGCCAGCGCTGAAATCGAGATCAAAACTCGTCTAAGAACGTCTGGGAACTTGCCCCAGCAATACTTATACTGAGCACCTGTACCGACAAACGGAATCAGATCTTCAAACTTTTTACGGCTAAGAGGAACGAGCATAGATTGATAAACCAGAATTCCTTTAATTTTATCTGCTCTCGATTCAGACCGCTTGAATTGAATCGGGTTTGGGCAACTGTGCAGGGAGAAATTACGGATTCCGTTTGGAGGTTCGACTTTTGTCTGACGTAAAAATAAGTACTTTTTGCGAGGGGATCGGGGGTTTGTCTAACTGAAAATGGATTCAAATCTGAGGAACGCACTCGGAAAAACTAAGCAACTAGGGGGCAACTAAGTTTGTTTAGTGTTATCCGGTCAAGAGCGTCCTTACAGGTAGACTGCCTGATCCTGGGGGCTTTTAAGGGTCAGGCAATTTTTTATGGCTGACAATTCACCATTTATTTTAGCAAGAAGACAATTAAGGGCGAGTTTGGGCAAGCCGAAATCTCAATTCCGCGTGACCGCAATGGCGGATTTGAGCCAGTGATTGTTGCCAAAGGACAAACCCGTTTTGACGGCTTCGACGGCAAGATTCTGTCGCTGTATTCTCGCGGCATGAGTGTGCGCGATATTCAAGCGCAACTGCAAGACCTATATGGCGTGGACGTGTCTCCTGGCTTGATTTCTAAAGTCACCGATGCGGTGGAAGAAGAACGCAAACTGTGGCAAAATCGTGCCCTTGACCGGGTGTACCCGATTGTTTACTTGGATGCGATTGTGGTCAAAGTCCGGCAAGACGGCAGAGTGATCAACAAAGCGATTCACTTAGCTTTGGGAGTCAATCTGTCGGGCAACAAAGAGTTACTGGGCATGTGGATGACGCAGAACGAATCTGCTAAGTTCTGGTTATCAATTCTGACCGAGTTACAGCAACGCGGACTCAAAGATATCTTGATTGCCTGTTGTGATGGCTTGACTGGATTCCCGGATGCGATCGAAGCTGTGTTTCCGAAAACGCAGGTGCAGCTTTGTATTGTTCACATGGTGCGAAATTCGCTGTCCTATGTCTCCGACAAAGACCGCAAACAGGTGGCAGCGGACTTGAGACTGATTTACACCTCTAGCACCGAAGCCGAGGCAGAACACCAACTCGTAGCATTCGCTGAGAAATGGGACAAGCAATATCCGATTATCAGCCGCTCCTGGATGAACCACTGGACGAGAATCATTCCGTTCTTTGCATTTCCTGATGAGATTCGCAAAGCGATCTACACCACCAACGCTATCGAGTCACTCAACATGACTTTGAGAAAAGTGATCAAGAACCATCGCGCTTTTCCGACCGATGAATCCGCACTGAAAGTCGTATATCTTGCGATGCACAATGTCGCAAAAAAATGGACGATGCCGATTCCGAATTGGAAGCCTGCTTTGAATCGATTTGCGATTGAATTCGGCGATCGTTTAAATTGCTAAATCTGAGCTTTGACACAAACTACTTGACATACCCCGCGAAGCTGCGATTATCAGTGTTGTTTGTCGATCGTCTCGTACAGGCAGTGAATCAACTCCCGGTTTCCCGGCAGAAACACAGTACCAATCCGCCCTATTTCCGGTAGCACAAGTCTTTTGCTATGCTCAATGGCGGCAGCAATACTCGCAGTACTGGAACTACTGTCGAGAGAAGCTAGCGCTGCTAGATCGGTTCGAGCAAGATGTTATCAAACGCTTCGAGCATTATCAAATCCCAGTGATTCAACTCAAGCCCGAACTGCCCAAAATAGCGGTATGTCGCGTGTTTGAGAAAACGAATACGCAAAGTACCGAACTGAACTTCTTTGACTTAGCAACTGCGTGTTTTGCAGGTGCGAACTTTTCCTTGCGTGACGATTGGATTATGCGCGAACAGCGCCTAAAGCAGCATCAAGTCCTGCAATCCCTGCGCGACATGGACTTCTTAGCCTGCGTCACCTTGGTTGCTACTTATACCCGACGACAGCAAGTTCTTAAAACCTTGCTGAAGCAAACCAACGCCCTGCCACAAAAGCTGCCTGCGGTTGCCTGTGGACGAGCAGAAGTCCTCGACCTATCTGTCGATGAGTACCGTAACCTTGCCGAGCGAGTAACGATCGGCTACGAAGCGGCAGCACGATTCCTACATGGACAAAAAGTGTTAGCGGCTGAAGAATTGCCGTATCAGATTCAACTGGTTGCACTTGCCGCGATCTTAACCGTGACTGGATACCCGACCGAGCAAGCCCGCACAAAATTAGCTCAATGGTTTTGGTGTGGTAGTTGTACCGCGCTGTATACTTCCTGGCATGAAGTGCGAGCATCAAAAGACATGGTAGAGGTTCCAGACTGGTTGATCACAGATCACGCGGTTCCTTCTACGATTCTCGAAGCATCGTTCACGCCCTCGCGGTTACTAGCAGTACAGCGACGGCATGGGGCAATTTTTAAGAGTGTCAATGCACTGTTACGACGAGAAGGCGCGATCGACTTTGCCACTGGAGAAACATTGGCAGATGTGCAAGGCTTTCGTGCTGCGATCGATAGTCACCACGTTTTTCCGGTCGCATATTGCAAAGACCAAGGCATTTTAGCGACTCAGTATAACTGTTTGGTCAACCGCACGCCCTTGTCACAATTGAGTAACCAGCGCATTGGGAGTAAAGCGCCTAGCCAGTATTTACAAGCTCTAGTCAATCAAGGCATTCCCAAAGCTCGACTGGATGCAATTCTACGATCGCACTGTATTGAGCCAGAAACGCTATGGAATGATGATTTTGAAGCTTTTCTCACTGCTCGTACCGCAGCCTTGTTTGAATTGGTAACCAAAGCGATGGGAAGAGAACCAAGTGGCAATTGGGTTGAGATTCATCCCCGTAGCAATCGTGTCGTAGTTGGTACCTCAGCAAAACGACAACAACGCGATAGTGCGTGACCAGCATTGCTCGATCGACTCCGATCGCGACGTTTTCTCACAGTCCACCGAACTCACTATTCGAGGAAAGAACGATGTCTTTATTTGCCATTCTCCACGCCGATGCCGAAGGTTTACATCCTTGCAGTTGCAGCATTGTCGAAGCTGAGTCCGAAACAGAAATTGCCACTCATATTCTGACTCATTCTCAACTGTGGTACCCACTTCTCGCTCAAGCCTATACACCGGAAGATCGCCAACCGCTGTGGGAACGACTTCAGCAAGGATCGCTTTTGACCGAAGCCCTAATCGAACAGATCAATCGAACAGATTCTTATCAAGATTCTGCCGAACAAGTGCGAATTGTCCCCATTGAAGTGCAAACACTCCCCAATCTCCGACTTCACACCCGTTGGTCAATGCTCGGCTCCTGGATCATCGAGTCAATTCCCAAAATAACTTCATCGACTCTGCCCACATCGCTCGATACTTTGCTCGCCGAAATTGCGGAGTCTCGCTGGCGCGATCGTCAAACGCTGAAAGCACACCTGCACGAAATTCACCGCTACTTTGCTGAGCAGATGCAGCACTTGCATCACCAAGAGCAAGTACTAATGGCAGCTCATACCACTCAACTCGCCCAGCTCCGTTCATATCTTGCTGCGGACGCACGATCGCTGTTCAAGACAGTGGTGTTTCAACAGTTTGTTAAGGAAGTACTAACACTGCATCCGACTGCGCCTTGGGGCTTGTCAGATAACTTCGAGCAGTGGATGCTGTGCGCTCAACCCGTACAGATTGAAGCAATTCAGTCGATGACATCCGCAATCGCATCAGCTTCGGTCGAGGTGCAGATGCAGGTACGACTCGGTGACTGGGTGCAATCTGTGCAAGTCTCGTTTGCTGTTCCACCAGATGCGGTTGATCGCACGGTGCAATGGCAGAAGGTTCTGGAGCAATTTGAGCCAACGCTTGCAGATATGTCGATCGCGGCTGAACTGCAAGCGTTGGTAGTACAAGAGCTGACTGCAATTGTGGTATTTGTGGCACAAACTTTCTTCTTACCTAGATTAATCGATCGCGTTCCAGACCCAGGAATGGTGTGATCAACTGTGGTGGGCACCCTGTTTTAGAGTAAAACGATGCTGTGGAACAATACGAAGCCAATTGGTGACTGTAGCAGTCAAGAAATTGCGATCGCGCAGTTGATTAATGCCAGCCCCGGACGCTTTGATGCGGCTCAAGTGTTGCGCGACCTCGAAGCGCATCGCTCCTTGTGGAGATCGTTCCTGATGGGGCGACCGTTTCTGCGGTGCGACAGAGAAGGACTGCCCGCCTGCGGCTTACTGCCGCTACGGGACTTAGAACAACACTGGAACCTAGACACGCTGTACATCCTCGCACAATCCGAAGCAAGTGTTGACCCACTGCTTCAGATGGCGGATGCTTGGGGGTGCGAAGTGGGGCAATACTCGCTGGAGCAAGCCGAACGATTGTTGGGGACGGGTCTTCCCGCTCCGATCGTCTGGACGTGGTGGGATTAAGTCACTCAGCTCCTTGCCCCGTTACGGTTGATCTGAACTCGGAAAAGCAATACAAATGTACGATACTCACTTTATCCTGCTGCGATTATGACACTTTCTCTTGACCTTGAGGTCTGCCAAGCCTCGCGCCGATCCCATCAAGCCCAAATCGAACCTCGTCTCGCTCAACTGAGTCAGAGCATCGCTCAGCAGATTCAGGCATTAGACGCGGAAGAACACGGTTCCATCGAGCAGTCTGCTGGTGTGATCGCTCAATTAATTCCAGTCAATCCGATGGACTATCGCTGGTGTGAATTTGAGCAGCAGCAGTATGAACTAGCGTATCAATTGAAGCCGACTCACCGTTGGAGTGAGCTACCCGCCCCTCAGTTTACAGAATTGGATTGGTCGATCGAGCAACAAGAGCAATTACGTCAAGAACTGAGTTGTGTCTTGGCAGTTGTCGGCGACTTACTGACGCTGCACCCCTTAGTCGCGACATTCCGCTATCCGATGCGACGCTCGATCGATTGACAGATTGTGATCCCTTGGGCTGCGCCGTTCGCTTGCTCATGCTTACGCCCGACAAGTGCAGTTGAAGTCCCTGATGGAGGCAAGTGTATGAATGATTTGTGGATCACTTTATCGACCTATGGGGGAGTGACGACGCGCACTGCGCTCGACGTGTTGTGGGCAGCAGGGATTCGGCAGGTAGAGTTAGCGGTGCCTTGGCTCTCGCGAAGCGAGTTCGGAGTCAAACCCAGTGTGGATACGACTGCCGTGCTGCAACACTATCGGCAACGGGAAATGCAGTATCGCGCACATCATGCGATCGTCTGGCAGGAACATCGCTCGTTCAATCTGGCTGAACAGTTTGATCGATCGTATTTCGAGCGCTTGACCGATTGGATGGCAGCGATGAATATCACAGCTTACTCGGTGCATCCCGGCAGTGTTAGCGCTCATCGATCAGACACAGTTAATCAGTGGTTGGATCACTTGGAACAGTTGGCACAGCTATGTTGCGAACACGTACCCGTGTGCCAAAGGCAACGCGGCATTCGGTTCGGTGTAGAAACAATGTATCCGTCCCTGTTTGATCACACTCGTCGCGAATTACTGCGATCGCGGACTGAGATCGAGCAGTTTCTGACTGTTCTGCCTCAAGTCGAACTCGTTGTGGATATGGCACATCTCAACCTGTGGCACGATTGCTCAACAGTAGAAAAGTTGCACCTGTTCCAAATTGCACAAAATCGTATCTTAGAGATCCACATCTCAGACAATGAGGGACTGCGCGACACTCACACTGCAATCAATGAGCGAACATGGTGGGTGCCGCATGTGGCTAGTTTTCCTTCAGATGTAGCGATCGTGCTGGAAAGTCGGATGAGGGATTGTAAATTAGTTTGTGTCAGAGACAAAAGTTTGATCTAATAAACCTCTGAACACCCAGCACAACTGTTATGACTTTTCGACCTGAATTACTCGATGAACTGCTTCAGAATTACAGCAAACCTGAAGACTTGATGGGCGAAGGTGGCATTTTGAAACAATTGACCGCAGCATTGGTTGAACGATGTTTGACTGCGGAAATTGAACACCACTTGGACGAAGAACGCAGCGAGCCAGTGGAAGAAGGCAGCAATCGGAATCGCCGCAATGGATACAGTCAGAAGACGATTAAAGGCGAATTTGGCGAAGCGGAAATTGACATTCCGCGTGACCGCAATGGGTCGTTCGAGCCAATCATCATCGGCAAAGGACAAACGCGCTTTGATGGCTTTGATGGCAAAATCCTGTCGCTGTATGCCCGTGGGATGACCGTGCGCGACATTCAAGCCCAACTGCAAGACTTGTATGGGGTCGATGTGTCACCCAGCTTGATTTCTAAAGTCACTGATGCGGTCGAAGAAGAACGTAAACTGTGGCAGAATCGCGGACTCGACCGGGTGTATCCGATTGTTTACTTCGATGCGATTGTGGTCAAAGTCAGGCACGAAGGGCGGGTGATCAATAAAGCGATTCACTTAGCACTCGGAGTCAATCTCACGGGCAAGAAAGAGCTACTGGGGATGTGGATGACGCAGAATGAGTCTGCCAAGTTCTGGTTGTCAATTCTGACCGAACTCCAAAACCGAGGCTTGAAAGACATCTTTATCGCTTGCTGTGACGGCTTGACTGGGTTTGCCGATGCCATTGAAACCGTGTTTCCCAAAACCCAGGTGCAGCTTTGCATTGTTCACATGGTGAGGAATTCCCTTTCGTATGTCTCATACAAAGACCGCAAGCTCGTGGCAGCCGATTTGAAGCTGATCTACACCTCAGCCACCGAAGCAGAAGCCGAACAGCAATTAGTGGCATTTGCTGAAAAGTGGGATAAGCAGTACCCCATCATCAGTCGCTCCTGAATGAACCATTGGCATCGTGTCACTCCGTTCTTCGCCTTCCCCGATGACATTCGTCGTGCCATCTACACCACGAACGCGATTGAATCGCTGAATATGTGTCTCAGAAAAGTAATCAAGAATCATCGCGCTTTCCCGACTGACGAATCTGCCCTCAAAGTGATCTATCTCGCGATGCAGAACATTGCCAAAAAGTGGACGAATCCGATCCCGAATTGGAAGCCTGCTCTGAATCGATTTGCAATCGAATTTGGCGATCGTTTAATGATGTGATTTTTACCTTTGACACAAACTGTTTGACAAACTCATGCGAAGAGCTATTCTATGCTGCGTCTTCTGCCTATGAAGCCGTGACAGCAGATGATCTGCCAGAGATCGAAATCAACTATCCGAGAAGACCGATCGGCGAACCTTGGACTGAAAAAGAAGTTAGCGATCGATTTCCAAGAGTTGCGCTAAGGTATCCAAGTCACTGCACTGAGGCTTGATTGTAGTGATAGAGCTAGAGTGTGTTGAAATCATTCTTTGAGAGCCAATCCAGCTCTTCATAACACAACAGGATAAACTGTGAGCAATCCTCATGCTGAATCTAGACAACGTTCAATCGATCGCACAATCTTACACACCTCAAGAACTTTTCGCTGCGCTTGTTTGGCAACGCCGATTCAATGAATTCGATGGACAGGAAATCATCACAGATTTGGCTGCTCACCCTCACCTTTGGAGAAGCTTCTTGTTCACGAAACCAATTTACGCTCCCGATGAGAGTGGTTTGAGCTTCTGCGGAGTTGTTGAGACGCTGTTAGCGATGGCGAATTACCGACCGATGCCGGAAACCAGTATGGTGCAATTTATTCCTTATCCCGCAGATACGCTGTACGTTCTTTCCGAAAATCAAGACCTGATCGTTTCTCAACTGATGGATTTGGGGAAGAAGTGGCGAGCTGACTCAGTAGATGTCTCTGATGGCAGCAGCGAGGAGGAAGACTGGGAATTTCAGAGCTATGTTGCGCTCCGGTTACGACGGGGACTTCGGAGTAAGAACTTGAAGCGCGATGCCGTTATCCTATCGTTTTGGTGGGACTGACTCGGACATTGATCGAACTCAACGGTTTTAGGAGCGCTCAGATCGTCTCCGCTCGATCGGCTTGACAAGAAAACTTGTACTAGATTTAATAACAGCAAGTTGTAAAGGCGAGTGAAGACATGGATATTTCGCGCATCCCTTCGGTCACGAAAACAGGCTACAGCTACCGATTGCGCCTTAACGGAATTCAAGACCCTTCGATCGCCCAGATCTCAACCCTGATCGAAGCAGTGCAGCAACTCAGTCAAATTGCATTTGCTGACGCTTGGGTTTGTTTTCCGGAGTACCTCGATGCTGATGCAGCTGAGCGACTCGCTGATTTTATGATCGAGCCACTCAACAATGCGAGAGTCTCCATCACCCTGGATCAAGACCCATTTCCTGGTTATGAACTACATCCGAAGCTCGCACCCTTTTGCAACGGCACCAGCAAACGTGACCTCAAAGGCGATTATCAGCTCAAGCAGCGTCAAATCGATGCGCTGCGTATCCAAATCAGCCAGATTCACCACTCCATTCCTGGCTTTCGCGCAAACAGATACAGTCACTACAACTCCCCGCTTTCTCCAGATCTCAAAATCGGTGATTGTTCCCCACAGGATTTGTGGGCAGCATTAATGCTGAACTCTGGCTTCAATTCGTTTGATCCGTATCAAGTGCTCAGTGATCTTTATGCTCATCGCCAGCTTTGGCTAGGATTCGCGATGCTTCCAGATATCGAGGTAATCACGAGTCAAAGATATCCAAAGCTGCAACGTCGAGGATTTGTACAATTTCTGCCGATGCTGGAGTGCCGACATCAGTGCGACTGTCTGTATGTTGCAGTAGCAGAGGATGAAATGGTGTTTCAATTACTCGACTTCGGCAAGGCATGGAACGCTGACGATGTTCAAGTTTATACAGGCGAAGCTGCGGAACGGCTGCTCAATGAATACGATCGCTGTGCGCCAGTGCTGCGGTATTGGTGGGATTGACCCGATGCTGCTCCGAATAAAAGAAATCAATCCGCATGAAAGGGCACTAAGAGCGATTGCAATCCGCCTTATCAATTCAAGACCAAACTCTGCGCGATCGCGGGATATGTTGTTTCAAGCTCTAGCTGATTACGATAATGAACGATTGTTGAGCGGCATCGGAGCTGCGGCGCGGTCGCGACGGCGCGAATGGGTACAAAAGCAATCTATCGTCGAAGTCCGGCATCTTCTTTGATTCAAGATAGCTGCTCTCAACATCACCAGTTCAGCAAATTGTCAAAATTTTTTGACGTAATATTTCGGCTTGTGACAGTTGGTGGCAAAATCACCTATTGGCATCAAGACAAAGATAAGAGATCTTAGAAAAGCTGCAATTTCTAGGTTTCTTCTATGGTCGATCGTCAGGCTGATAATTCTCCGATTCCGAGAGTCGGGATGCTTGCCACCGTTCGGAACCGTCGAGCGTTAATTGCTTCGGTGGAACCGTTTAATGGAGGTCCGAAACGATTGAATCTGGTCACGCTGGAATATACCGACCCAGACGGCATTCCAGAAGAAACCATTATTTGGGAGCGCGAAATTCATCCTTCGGTGCTGGAGCCAACTGCCCTTCCCCAGGTGGCAACTGAGCCACCGATGCTGAGTGCGGATTTTGATGCGTTGCAGCGATCGACGCGATGGACAGCCCTTTCTCCATTTTTGTCACCGGATCGAGCTGTTAGCGATTGGACGGCTCCAGTGGCTTCGCCGTTTTTCGGAGCAGTTCAGGTCGAAGATTTTCAGTTAGTTCCTTTGCTGAAAGCGTTGCGAATGCCTCGAATTTCGCTGCTATTGGCAGATGATGTTGGATTAGGAAAGACCGTTGAAGCGGGACTGATTCTCACTGAACTGTTGCTGCGTCGTCGCATCCGACGAGTGCTAATTCTCTGTCCTGCGGCATTGCGGAAACAGTGGCAGCAAGAGATGAAGGTGAAATTCTCGCTCAGTTTTGATGTGGTCGATCGTGCAGAAACTCATGCGCTGCAAAAGCGACTCGGACTGGATGCAAATCCCTGGCGGACGTTTCCTCGCATCATCACGTCTTATCACTATCTGCGGCAGCCGGATGTTTTAGAGCAGTTTCGGGCGGCTTGTGCCCAACCCGAAGGATCAGCCCAATTACCTTGGGATTTGCTAATTGTCGATGAAGCGCATAACTTGATGCCCTCGAATTTTGGGGAAGACAGCGACTTATCGAAGATGCTGCGATCGATTTCTCCTTGGTTTGAACATAAGTTGTTTTTGAGTGCAACGCCGCACAATGGTCACACGCGCTGTTTTTCGGGATTGTTAGAGCAACTTGATCCGGTGCGGTTTACGCAGACCAGTGACTTCACAGAGGCGATGAAGCAGCGAATCGAGCAGGTTGTTGTGCGCCGACTCAAGCGGGAGATTAATGCGATCGATGAACAGGCAGGACAAATTCCGCGATTTTGTGAGCGGCTTCCTCGTCCGGTGCCGCTGTACTTTAGTGCGACAGAACGTAAATTATCGATCGCGTTTGCTGAGTTTCGGAGTGCGGTGAAGCAATTGATTGCTCATGCGAATCGGACTGAGCAAATTGCGGGCGCGTTCGCGGTTGAGGTGTTGAATAAACGGCTGTTGTCTTGTCCGTATGCGTTTGCCAGTTCTTGGTATCGCTTTCGGGAGGGAACCGCGCAGGATGAGTCAGCAGAATTCGCAGCGGTTCAGGCAGCGCGGCGATCGCTCTCTGAAGATCTCGATGATGACCAAGAAACCGAAGGTCGGCTTCAGTATGCCTCGAAAACAACGGGAGCCTGGTTCAAGCCGCTGATTCCACAGTTAACCGATGAAATCGCAGCAGTGGATGCCGCACTCGCTCAACTTGGACTGGTGCTGAATGAGAACGGGGAACTGTCTCATCCGATCGAGGATGAACGATGGGAAAAATTGCTTGATACGATCGAGCAGTATTTACAGTTGGGAAAACGGTGGCGGGGTAGCGATCGGATTGTCGTCTTTACCGAGTACAAAACGACATTGGATTATTTGGAACAGCGACTAAAGGCGGAGTTCAAAAAAGAGCCGGAAATTGTGCGGGTGCTGTATGGAGGCATGGACGATCGAGACCGTGATGCGATCAAGCAGGCATTTAATGATCCATCTGATCCGGTTCGAGTGTTGGTTGCAACGGATGCGGCTTCTGAAGGGTTGAACTTGCAAGAAACGGCTTATATTGTGCTGCACTATGATATTCCGTGGAATCCGTCGAGACTCGATCAGCGCAACGGACGGCTCGATCGACACGGACAAGCGGAAGATGTAGTCGTGCTGCACTTTACCAGTGAAGTGGATGCCGATCTTCAGTTTCTCAGTCATGTGGTGGACAAGGTGAACACGATTCGAGAAGAACTTGGATCGATGGGAGAAGTGTTCGATGCAGCATTTCAGCGACGGTTTGTGGATTTAGAAGACACTGCCAGCGTGAACAAAGGATTAGATGTTGCGGTGAATGTTCGACGGGGGCGGAGCCGGATTCCTCGATCGACGGATACTGAAGCAGGAAGGCAAGCGGCGGAAGTGTTGCATCAACTAGAACAAGAACTGGATTTGACTCCAGAAACGCTGCAATCGACTTTGGAAATTGCGTTGGGAGCCGGAATTGGGTTGCCTCGATTTGAGAGGGCGGATGCTGGAAGGTTACGGTTGCGAATGCCTGTACCGCCGAGATGGGAATCCGTGATTGATGATTATTTGCGCCTAGAAACAGATTCGGGACAGCGGGGAGCCTTACCTGCGATCGTATTTGATCCAAGCCATTTTATTCAGACGCGCAATGGTCGTCCGGTGTATCGTCCGGCGAAAGATACCACACTGCTTCATCTCGGTCATCCGCTGTTTCATCAGGCATTAAATTTGTTTGCGCGTGCCCGGTTTCCAGGAGGCGGGTTCGAGGAATATCCGTGTAGTCGCTGGATTGTGCGGTATGGAGGAGTGCCATCGGGCGCGGATGCTTTATTGCTGCTAACTGTTGAAGAGTTGGGTGTGAATGAGTTGCGGGAGCCGTTTCATCATTGGGTGAGAACGGCGCGATTGGTCATTCGGGATGAAGCGTTAGGGGAAGAACTCAACGCGATTCCGGCAGCCCTCGATCGACCTTCTGAACAACAAGCGGATGAGGACGCGATCGAGCGTGCTCAAGAACTTTGGGATGAAATTTCGCAAGATGTCCGCGTTACTCTGGTTAAAATGGCAACTGACCTCACGGATCAACTGAAAGTGCGATTGAAAACGGCGGGTCAAGTGGCACAGCAGGAAGAAAAAGAACGCTTTCGACAGCGGCTCCAAGAAGTGGAACGGGCAATGCGGGAAACGACGATTCAGAAGATTGAAAAAGAACGGGATGACTTGTTGAGCGATATGCAGCAGTTATCGTTTATTCCTGATGAGCGGAGGGCGCAAGAGGAGCGGCTTCGAGATCTCGATGAGGAACTGCGTCGGCGTAAAAGTCACTATCAAGAGTTGTTTGATCAACTCCAACGAGAACAGATTCGGGTGTTGGAGGGGATTTTGCCCAAACGCTACAGTTTGCGCGGAACCGCACAGGTGTTTCCGGTGACGATCGAAATTCGCTTGCCGGAGGTGACATCATGATTCTTGCTCTGCGATCGACGGTTGCGGATTCGGGTGAGTGGTGGGCATCGCTCAAACACGGGGGCTTGCTGATTGCACCTTCAAAGCTGGGTGAGTTTTTTGTGCCAGAGGCTTTACCCGCTTTGCCGCGTTGGGTCGAGGATCGGCTGCGGCGTGATGTGACCCGCTTGCAGAACGGGGATGATGAGCATCTCGGTTCGTTTTTGGATACGGTGCTGGAGACGGTGTTGGGATTGACCGGGGACTGGCAGAAGGGGAGCCAAGTCGATCGAATGTGGTCTTATCCAGCAATTACTCGCGAAATCGTGCGTCCGCGTCGAGTATGGATGAGCGATCGAGGTGATGTTTTACCTGTGTTTGTGGCAGAAGAAGGAAATCGATCGCGGTTGGGGATTGGGCGCGGGAAGCGATCGGTGACGCGAGTAGTGGAATGGTTGCGGAAGGCGAATCAGAAAGTCGCGCTCTTGACCAATGGCTATCAGTGGCGGTTAATTCACGCGGGAGCCGATTATGAGGCTTGGTGTGAGTGGGATATTGCCTTTTGGTTTGAGGAAGGACAGCCAGGAGTGCAGGTTACAGCCTTGCGGCTATTGTTGGGGGTGCAAGCGATCCAGTCTGTGAAGGGCGTGAGTCCGCTGATTGGTGCGATCGAGGCTTCGCGGCAAGGTCAGGGCGAGATCTCGGAAGTGTTGGGAGAGCGCGTCAGGCAAGCGGTTGAACTGTTGATTCGCGAGTCTTCGGAGAGTTTAGCCGAGACGGAATCGGTGTCTTCGCGGCATATTTACATTGCAGCGACGCGAATTATTATGCGCTGTGTGGTGATTTTGTTTGCGGAAGCGCGGGATTTGTTGCCGCGTCATAATCCGATTTATCACAGTGCTTATGGGTTGCAAGGACTGAGGGAACAACTCGATCGACGTGCAGGCGGTCGGGCGATGGAGCGATTGCGATCGGGTGTGAGTGCTTGGATGCGATTGTTGGCGCTGTTTCGGTTGGTGTATGACGGTTCGACGCATCAGGCGCTTCCGGTGCCGAGTTATGGCGGGGGGTTGTTTGCACCTGGAGAGGCGGATTCAAGCGATCCGATTTTGCGGGCACTGTACGCTTTTGAGAATGCGAACTATCCGATGTCGGATGCGATCGTGTATCGGATTTTGGAATTGTTGACGCGCAGCCGGGTGAAGGTGCGACAAGGACGCGGAAGCACTTGGGTTGAGGCTCCGGTGGATTTTTCGGACTTGTCTTCGGAATATATCGGCATTCTGTATGAGGGATTGCTGGATTTTGAATTGCGCCAAGCCGCGATCGACAGTCCGATCGTGTTTCTCAATTTGGGTGATCAGCCTGCACTGCCGCTATCTCGATTGGAAGGCATGGATGATAAAACGCTTTCTGCGCTGGTCGAGAAGCTGAAGCAAAAAGCAAAAGGAGACAGCGAGGAGACTGAAGAAACCCCAGAGGACGAGGAAGAACCGGATGCGATCGACGAGGATGAAGCGATCGCGGAACTGGATGAAATCGAACTGGAACCGGATGCGGATCGAGTCGCAGCGGTGCAGGAACGATCGCATCAGTGGGCGATTCGGGCGGTGAAGGCGGGGAATTTAGTGCCAAAACCTCGGAGTAAAAAGGCGGAGGCAATTGCAGGATATGAACAGGCGGTGAATCAGGCGGCGCGATCGCTGGTGGCGCGGGTGGTGTTGCCGGGGGAATGGTTTTTGGTGCGGTGGGGCGGAACGCGCAAAGGATCGGGAACGTTTTACACCCGACCGCAGTTGGCGATTCCGACGGTGCAACGGACGTTATTGCCGCTGGTGTATAATCCGCCGATTCCCCCTCATCCCCCAACCCCTTCTCCCACTAGGGGAGAAGGGGAGCAGGAAGCGGTGGGAGAGCTAGAGGCGATGGGGGAACAGGAACGGTGGGAAGTGCCGGAAGCTTTGAGACAGAAAATGATAGAGGTGGCGCGGCAATTTCGTAAAGAGCCGACGGAAAGTGAGGCTCTGCTTTGGAAGCATATACGAGGAAAGAAACTGGAAGGGCGTAAATTTAGGCGACAGCAGCCGATTGGACGTTTTGTTGTGGATTTTTTCTGTGCAGCAGAACGATTGATCGTAGAAGTGGATGGAGGAGTTCATGAGTCGCAGAGAGAATTAGATCAGCAGCGGCAAGAATTGATAGAGTCTTTGGGGTTACGATTTGTTCGGGTTAAAGCTGAGGATGTTGAACAAAAAATAGAGTTTGTTTTGGAGACGATCAGAAACGCATTTTCAGGTAGTGAGACGCTTCCTGATGCGTTATCTCCTGGAAATTCCCCTCATCCCCTAACCCCTTCTCCCACCAGGGGAGAAGGGGGACAAGAGACTCTTGCTCCCCTCTCCCTTGATGCTACCGTGTACACACATCTTGAGCCAGCTTCCATCCAGCAAAAATAGACTCAAA
>ERZ1066124.134-NODE-134-length-72588-cov-26.194215_pt1 | contig 72588 bp, 62 predicted proteins | sample MGYA00382771_ERZ1066124 | MGnify/ENA primary metagenome ERZ1066124 (study PRJEB33369, sample SAMEA5778354) | biofilm metagenome | biome: Industrial cooling water; feature: Water cooling tower basin; material: Biofilm | place: United Arab Emirates | collected... | reverse complement strand
TCTCGGCTATGATTTTACCTAGAAACGAATCGCACACGGACAAATTCTGCATAATATTTCGAGTAGGAGTGTTATCAAGAAAATTTCTGTGTATCCTCTCAGGAAGAAGCTGTAATGCTTAATATACGTCCATCTAGAAAAAGATTATACGAAAAGTTTCCGTATAATAAATAGTTAGACCTTGCATAATAGAGTAGAGAGCAGAAGTGGGGCGATAAGTGGAAATAAAGGTTGATAATCTTTCTGGCTCTGAGATTGCTAAGTTTCTTGAGGAACATATCAAAGAAATGAAGTCTGTTTCGCCTCCAGAAAGTAAGCACGCCCTGGATTTAGATGGGTTGAAAAAACCGGAAATTACATTCTGGACGGTTTGGAATGAGGAGCGCTTAATCGGCTGTGGTGCAATAAAAGAATTAGACGCGGAACATGCTGAAATTAAGTCGATGCGTACAACTGCATCTTGTAGAGGAAAGGGCATTGCATCAATGCTACTTCAGCATATTTTGGATGAGTCGAGGGTGCGAGGTTATCGGCGTATTAGTTTAGAAACTGGCTCAATGCCATTTTTTGAACCAGCACGTAATTTATACGCGAAATACGGCTTTGAGAACTGCGCGCCTTTTTCCACATATAAGGAAGACCCAAACAGTATTTTTATGACCAAAACGCTATAAGTTAAGATTTATGGGTAACGTTGAAACGAGGTCAAACTTATGACGTTTCGACAACCCCGCTATCCCAAAGAAGAGTTTGCTCGACGTGGTGATGAGATTTATGAATCTCAGGTGCGCCCTCAAGTCGAGGAAGGCAATCATGGCAAGATTGTGGCGATCGACATCGAAACCGGAGATTTTGAGGTCGATCGGAGCGAAATTGCTGCTTGCGATCGCCTTGAAGCTCGTCACCCTGATGCCCAAATTTGGATCGTTCGCATTGGCTCTCGTCACGTTCGTCGCTTTGGCGGACGCACTCGGAGAACTACATGATTACGGGATTCGTTAACGTCGAGTTTGAACCGATTATCCCGCTCTCACTTCGTCGTGCTGATGGCAAAGTCTTTACGCAAGATGCGATCGTCGATACAGGATTCAATGGCTGGCTTTCCTTGCCTCCTGATTTGATTGCCGAGTTAAACCTGACATGGAAACGGCGAGGACGGGCAATTCTCGGAGACGGCAGTGAGTGTGTTTTCAATGTTTACGAAGCGGTTATCGTTTGGGATGACACCTTGCTAACTATTCCAGTAGATGAAGCTGATGCAGACCCGCTCGTCGGAATGTCATTGATGGAAGGTTATGAGCTAAACATGCAGGTGTTTGAAGGCGGTCGTGTCGAACTCCGCAAAATTAACACGGTCTAACAATCCCGTTGCACACCGACCGTTTCAAGTCTCTTCGTTGAGTTCGAGAGATCCTTCACGGCGGGTGAACGGGGTCGTTACCTATACTTACGGCTTTTATCTATTACATAATCATTCACTATCTTGGTTTAGAATGACGCAATTCGTAAAACAACGTGAATAGTAAGCAATTGAGATTGAAGACTAACAAATTTATATTGAAGTATTCTATAACTGAGATGAAATTGATAGGACGCGATCGCACGATATTCCTCGCAGCCTGATTAAATCCTCTAGAACCGTGCGACAAACTACAAGCAGCAGCAAAGCGTTATCAGCAGGTAATGGGCGGCTGGTAATTTATTTTTGCTTCAGCAGATTCCTCTGCTCCTCTTAAAATGGTGATACGTAATCTCATACCAATATGGATATAGTTTCGGTAACAGAAGCAGGCGATCGCCTCTTACATCTGATTGATGAAATAGCAAAATTACACAAACCTGTTTTAATTGAAGGTCAACGCAACAATGCCATTCTGATCTCAGAAGAAGATTGGAATGCAATACAAGAGACACTTTACCTAACTTCCATCCCAGGTATGAAAGAGTCAATTCTGGAAGGCATGGCAGAACCGATAGAAGAGTGTGCCACAGATTGTTAAAGTGTTACGAATGTGGACGCATTACGAGTAAGCGATCGCAAAACTTCCTACTATCGTGTAGCTAGCTGAAGCTGGTAGTCTAAACTAATCTCTAGGGCGACTTCAAGCGCCGCTCTTATTTCGCAAATATTTGCTTCAAACGATCCTCTCTTTGCCCCCCTTGTCAAGGGGGGTTGGGGGGATCGGATCTGTAGCAACGCCGCGAGTGGTATGTTGTTTCAATTGGGTGGGGTGTGAAGGAAGTTATGGTGTCCGTTTGGATCGCTGCCATTTTGTGGATAGTCGGATCTGTCCTTTGGGTAGAACTCGTGCGGGATGCGTATCACGTTTTAGCGCATCGAGTGCCATTTTTATATCGGCAGCACGTCTGGCATCATCGCGTCTTTCGTCGAGACTTGACTTTTGCTAATGCTGATATCTATTGCAAAGCACAGTGGCATAACGATTTACCAGAATGTTTGGTAATGCTGCTGTTATCCCTAGGTGCTTGGTATCTCTGCTACTGGCAAACGCCAGCTTATCAATGGGCAGCACTGGCGGGAACGGCATATACAATGATGTTCTTAGTGAGTTGTATCGCCCGTGGTAGCGGTAGCGAATGGGCAAGGGAAGCGACAGATTTAACTCATATGCCTGGTGCGTTTACATCTCCACCCGCACGCTGGTTTGTGAATCGCACCTATCACTGGCGACATCACTTTGATGATGACGATGCCTATTTTTGCGGTACTTTTACTTTGGTAGATAAGCTTATGGGTACAGCACTGGCACTGAAAGGCAAAACGATCGCGGTGACAGGTGCATCGGGTACGTTGGGGCGATCGCTATTATTACACCTCCATTTAGCAGGGGCAAAAGTTATTGCCCTCAGTTCTAAATCCGAACCCGTGAAGCTAACAGTTAACGATAAACTTTTAGAAGTTAAAACTGTATCGTGGCAGGTAGGACAAGAAGCCGAATTAAGCCAATTGTTAGAAAAAGTTGATATCCTGATTCTCAATCACGGAATTAACGTGCATGGGGAAAGAACACCAGAGGCGATCGCTCAATCTTATGAGGTGAACGCTTTTTCTTCCTGGCGACTGATGGAAATGTTTCTCGCTACAGTTCGTACTAACGAAGATATCGCCACGAAAGAAGTATGGGTTAATACCTCTGAAGCCGAAGTTAGTCCTGCTGTTAGTCCTCTATACGAACTTTCCAAACGGGCTTTAGGGGATTTAATTACATTACGGCGATTAGATGCCCCTTGTGTCATTCGGAAGTTGATATTGGGGCCATTCAAAAGTAATTTGAATCCAATTGGAGTGATGAATGGCGATCGCGTTGCAAAGCAAATTATTGCCCTAGCGAAGCGCGATGTCCGCAATATTATCGTGGCAATCAATCCTTTGACTTATGTTCTCTTTCCGTTAAAAGAATTTTTTGTTTCGTTGTATTTCCGGCTATTTAGTCGTTCTAGTAGCTTATCACCATCAGGCGATCGCGCTGCCTTGCCTCAATTGAAGGTGGGCAGCAAAAGATAAATAAGATAGTTTTAAACCCGCCTGCGCGGGTTTTGTTTGTGTAGCCGCGAATTCTATTCGCCATAGGAACTCATGAATACCCAAACCCAATTACCTATTCCCCCTCACTTTGTGCCAGAGAAAGTTGGCGAAGTCTGGCGCGTTCCCTATCAACAACGGGCAACAGAGGCTAGAGAATGGGCAAAAAAATATCAAATCAAACCAGCATCGGCGGATAAAACTCAAGTTTGTTTGCTACTTATTGACGTACAAAATACTTTTTGCATTCCCGAATTTGAATTATTTGTAGCTGGGCAATCTGGAACTGGGGCAGTGGAAGATAATCGTAGATTGTGCGAGTTTATTTACCATAATTTGGGAGTTATTAGCGCGATCGCGCCTACTCTCGATACTCACACGGCAATGCAAATTTTTCATCCGATTTTCTGGATTAATAAAGATGGGGAACATCCAACGCCATCTGCTACAAATATCACACCAAAAGACATCGAACAAGAAATTTGGCAAGTTAACCCTGCTGTAGCTTATAGCTTGAAATTAGACTACGCCGCTTTACAAAAACACGCCTTACATTACGTCAATCAACTGACTCAACACGGCAAATATCCATTAACTGTTTGGTCTTATCATTCCATGCTAGGTGGTATCGGTCATGCTTTAGTTTCTGCGGTAGAAGAAGCTGTATTTTTTCACTGCATTGCCCGCGATAGTCAAACTCAATTTGAAATTAAGGGGAATAATCCGTTAACAGAAAACTATTCGGTTTTGCGTCCTGAAGTTCTCGATAATGCAGATGATCAGGCGATCGCCCAAAAGAATTCTCGTTTAATTCAACAATTATTAGAATTTGATGCTGTAATTGTTGCAGGTCAAGCTAAAAGCCACTGCGTTGCTTGGACTGTTGACGATTTATTGACAGAAATTCAGCAGATAGATTCCAGTCTTGCTAAGAAAGTTTATTTATTAGAAGATTGTACCTCTGCTGTTGTCGTCCCTGGCGTAGTTGACTATACCGCACAAGCAAATGCAGCTTTTGAAAGATTTGCTAATGCAGGAATGCAGATTGTGAAATCGACGCAAGTTTTTGGTAATTGGTAATTGGTAGTTGGTAATTGGTAGTTGGTAATGAAGACAGATTTAGCCAATACTTACAACTCTACGTAACTCATGTTATCTAGCGGGTTTGGCGATCGCTTGCTTTTGTTCGAGTGGTAAAACTTGATTTAGTTTTCCACTCCGATACCCTTCTAAATCGAGGGTGATATAGACAAAACCATAACTTTGAAATACCTCAGTTAGTGTTGCTAAATCTGTTTGGGCGACAAAATCTTTAATCCGATCTGGCATTAATTCAATTCTTGCCGTATCTCCCTCCGATCGCACTCTTAAATTTTGCCACCCTAACTTGCGTAAATAAATTTCTGCCCTCCCTACCCGTTGTAGCTTCGATACTGTAATCTCTTCTCCATAGGGAAAACGGGAACTAAGACAAGGTTGGGCTGGTTTATCCCACCACGGCAAGCTTAGTTGTTGCGATAATTGTCGTACTTCGGCTTTTGTTACTCCCAATTCTGCCAAAGGCGATCGCACTCCGCGTTCTTTCGCTGCTTGAATTCCTGGGCGATAGTCGCGCAGATCGTCAGCATTTACCCCATCAACAATATAGGGATATCCCAACTGCTTTGCTAGTGGTTTAAGCGTATCGTGTAACTCACTTTTACAAAAATAGCAGCGATTCACGGGATTGGCAGTGTAATTCGGATTGTCCATTTCATGTGTCTGAATAATTTTATGGGCAATTCCGATTTGTGCCGCTTGGATCTGGGCATCTTCCAACTCCTCCGGTAACAGAGATGGAGAAACAGCCGTAACAGCGATCGCGCGATCGCCCAAAACATCAGCAGCAATCTTAGCCACCAAAGTGCTATCCACACCTCCAGAATAGGCAATTAATGCCCGTTCCATCTCGGCAAACAAAGCCTGTAGCTGCTCTAATTTTTCTAACATTGGTCTTATATCTGCGCTCTGCTTATTTCTATTGTAGGGTAATGGGTGATGGGTAATTGGCAGAGGATCGCTGATAACTGTTAACTGTTAACTGTTAACTGACAACTGGTAAATGCAAAGTAAAACAACTACCACGCCCTAATTCTGATTCAACAGTAATATCGCCGCCGTGTAGTTGCGCGAGTCGGCGCGATAAGGCTAAACCCAATCCCGTACCTTCATATTTCCGGTTCAAACCACTATCAACCTGGTGAAATGGTTGAAAAATTGCTTCGCAATCTTCTGTGGCAATACCAATTCCAGTATCTATAACCGAAAATAGAATTGCTTGCGGTGTTTGTTCGACGTGCAGCGTAATCGATCCTACATCTGTAAATTTAAGTGCGTTAGATAATAAATTGACCAAAATTTGGTTCAATCGTCGTCGATCGGCAGTACAGTTTGTTACTTCAGGGGCGATCGCCAACTTAAATTCCAGTCCTCGCTGCCAACAACGTTCTTGAAACAGAGATAAACAAGCTTGTGCGACATCTTCAACCAATAAGCTTTCTAGAATTAATTCTTCTTTACCTGCCTCAATCTTAGTTAAATCTAATAAATCGTTGATCAGATCTAATAAGTGCTTGCCAGAAGTATGAATGCATTCTACATATTGTTTTTGCTTAGCGTTTAACGAACCAAAAATTTGTTCCATCAATACGCCAGAAAAGCCCAAAATTCCCGTTAGCGGCGTACGTAATTCGTGACTGATATTGCTCAGAAATTCGCTTTTTGCTCGATTTGCTGCTTCTGAAAGCAGTTTTTCGGCTTCTAATTCTTGAGTGCGCTGCTGTACCAATTCTTCTAAGCGTTCGTAGCTTTGGGCATTGTAGAGGGCGATCGCGGCTTGATCGGCAATTTGTTGCAGTAAGTAAATTTCTTCCTGCGTAAAAGTGCGATACGCTCTAGTTGTATGCAAACACAGACCACCGAAAAGCCGATCGCGAATAAAAATTGGGACGCTTAAAACAGAGCGAGTATTTGCCTGTTCTACTTGCATCCGCCTAATGGTCGTAGTAGTCTCTTGGGAGTAATTTGGGGCGTGAAAACAGCGCCGATCGTAAAAATCAGAGTCAGCATCTAGCAGATCGGGCCATTCTGATTTGGGAAACTGGAGGTGGAGCATTGAGGTAACGAGATCGTTCGCCCGCCACTCCTTTAAAATTTGAACTGTGTCTGTACTGACAGCAAAGATCAACAATCGATCGACATCAAAACATTCGCCGCTCAGTCTGACAATTTCTTGCAAAATAAAATCTGGATCGAGAATAGAATTAAGTGCTTGACTGATCTGGTTGAGAGTTTGTTGGCGGTGCAATTGCTGCTGTACTTGAGAGAATAACTGGACTTGGTGAATGGCGATCGCGCACTGATCGCTAATTGCTTTCATCAAGGCAATCTCTTCTTGCGTCCATTGTCGCTCTCGATCGCATTGATGGATGAAAATTCCGCCCAAGAATGACTGACGATACAACAGTGGCGCAATAATTAAGGCGCGCACGCTGAATCGATCCGCGATCGCTTTTACCTCTGACGGGACACTTGCATCGAGGCGATGAATGACAACCACTTCTCCCTGAAGCAATTTGTCTTTGTAGTAGGGATAAAGCGGACATTCAACCCCCAGAAACACCGCTCCTTCCTGTGTCGCCTTACTGATATAATGAATCCCTACTTTCCCTGAAGATTTAGGCTGCAAAATTAAGCAGCGACTCAAACCCAAAGCTTGATGCAGCATATCTGCTGTAGTTTGTAATACCTCGTCCAGCACTAAAGTTTCGCGCATGGCGTGGACGATGTGATTAATAATCACCTGCTGCTGAGCTTGAAGTTGAATGCGAGCTACGGCTTGCTGCTGTTGGCGGCGGAGTTCAAATTCTTGCAGCGATCGCTTCAACACCATAGGTAGGCGAAATAACCGTTCTTTCATGACATAATCTGTCATGCCTGCTTTGATGCAATCAACCGCCGCCTCTTCTCCCAAACTGCCAGTTACTAAAATCAATGGGATCTCATACCCAGATGCTTGTAAAAGTTGCAATACCTGATACGCTGTGAACTGAGGTAGCCGATAATCTGCTAAGATCGCATCATAAGTTTGAGTTTGCAGCAGGCGTTGGCACTCGTCCTGGTTGGTAGCCGTATCGTAGCTAAAACTGATGTTGGCAGATTCAAGCGCCAGCACCATCAACTCCACATCTGCTCGGACATCTTCTACGATTAAAAGTCGGATTTGAGCGGTTGACAATTCTTGCCGCTGCATAACCTGAGGATACTCTAAAGCCTGCATGATTAGAATCGAGCCGAGGATGAGGGCAGAGGTGTACGCGGTAATAGCATCCAGTGCAAACCAACACGACGAATTACGCCGATTAAGGTTTCAAAATCTAGTGGTTTAACTACGTGGCTGCTGATTCCCAGAGCGTAACACGCATTTAAGTTATTGTCTGCTTCTGCGGCAGTCAGAATGACTACAGCTAAATCTTTAGTGCGATCGTTAGCACGGATCTGGCGTAAAACTTCCAACCCATTAATTTTTGGTAATTTTAAATCTAATAGCACCAAATCTGGTAAAAAAGCAGTTGGAGCGTTTTCCGATCGCCCGATGAGGTACTCAAGTGCTTGTTCGCCGTCTTCAAGCACATCGACTTGATTCAAAAAATTGTAGCGATCGAGAGCCATTTGCAAGAGTTCGACATTGAGCGGCTCGTCTTCTACGAGTAAAATCTTAGCTGGTGAAACTTCTACCACGATCTACTCTCCTCAGCAGGTCTAAATCTTATCAAAAAAGTAGCTCCTTGCTGAGGAATGCTTTTAGCCCAAATTTCGCCACCATGACGGTGAACGATCCGCTGGACAATCGCTAGCCCAATCCCCGTACCTTTAAATTCTTTTTGGGAGTGCAACCGCTGAAAGGCTCCAAACAATTGGTCGGCATACTCCATCTGGAACCCTACTCCATTATCCTTAACAAAAATTATGGTACTATCTTCTGGCAGCGTACCAATTTCTATTTGGGGTGGCTGGCGATCGCAACTAAATTTAACAGCATTATCAATTAAATTTACAAATACCTGCTGCAACAAAACCGGATCGCCATCAATTGCGGGCAAGTCACCGACAAGAAATTCGATCGTCTTGCCTGGGGTGGCGCTGGTAACTAAAGCGATCGCCGCTTCCACTAATTCTCGCAGGCATACAGGTGCGTTTGTTAAAGATTGTCGCCCGACTCTAGACAATGCCAACAAGCCATCGATCAATTGCGTCATTCTGATGCTACTATCTTGGATTGTTTGAATGTAACTAGCAATCTTAGCATCAGCGATCGCCTCCTTAGTCTCCAATCGTTGCATTAGAGCATCGGCAAACCCGCGAATGTGGCGTATTGGTGCGCGTAAGTCATGAGAAACAGAATAAGCAAAAGCGTCTAATTCCCTATTAGTTGACTCCAATTGCGCCGTTCGTTCCCGCACTCGCTGTTCTAAAGTTTCATTCAATTGCTGGGTTTGTACCTCTGCTTGCTTGCGTTGAGTAATGTCTTCAACCAATCCGACAATTCGATACACTTCTCCAGCACCGTCCTGAATTGGAAAGGCGCGGGAAAGTACCCAACGCACGGAACCATCAGGACGGACGATGCGACACTCATGACTAGCTTCTTCTAAGAGTTTCGTTCCGAGCGGCTTTTGCTCCAAAACAGCGATCAAATCTACTCTGTCTTCAGGATGGATTCCTGCCAAGAAAGACTGTGGCTGAGCGTACAAGCTTTCACAAGTACGTCCCCACATTTGCTCGTAAGCTGGATTAACATAGATAATCTGTGCCAGCCCAGGGGTAGACATCCACAAGACTTCGCGCAAATTTTCGGCAATCTGACGAAACTGTGCTTCGCTCTGCCGCAGTTGTTCTTCTATTTGGTGGCGAGCAGTTAGATCCAAGCTACCCCCAAAAATTCGCACTGGATGCCCTTGCTCGTCCCTGACGATCGAGCCGCGCTCCCAGACATGAATATACTCACCGTAGCGATCGCGCAGGCGATATTCCGCCTCAAAATCGTTACTGTTGCCAGTCAACGCTGAGGACAACACGGCGTAGGCTGGCTGAAGATCGTCAGGATGGATGCGCTCGTGCCACCATGAAGCATCAGTTCCAGTTTCCTCCGGTTCGTAACCTAAGACTTTGAGTAATCCTGGAGTTCTTTCGACTGTTTGATTTGTTAAGTCCCACTCGTAAATCGTGGCATTTATCGCCGCTGCTCCCATTTGCAAGCGATCGTTTGCCCTGCGTAACTCCGCCTCTACATGGCGTAATTGGGTTAGTTGTTGTTCGAGAGAATCTGCCAGTGCGTTAAAAGATTGCGCTAATTGTCTAATTTCTAACGGAGCGTAGCGTAAATTGGGAATGCGAACTCGAAAATTGCCTGTCTGAGCTATATTGCAACTGACTTGAGCCAGCAGGCGCAACCAGCGTCCTAACAAAAATTCCATCCCCATCCAAACGATCGCAAGGGCAACTGTTGCTGCTAGCGTTAGGATCGCACACTCTAACTGAGGCACGCGATCGGCATTGTGAATGAAAAAGAACAGATATAGGGGTAAAACAGCCAGAACCACTAGAAATGCTAAATGAACGTGGAGGGTGTTAAAAGATTTAGACCAAAACATCATAAAGGCAAGAAGTCAGAAGTCAAAAGTCAAAAGTCAAAAGTCAGAAGTCAAAAGTCAAAAGTCAAAATTTACCTCTTGCCTCTCGTCTTTCGCTTCTCACATAACTCACTAGTCACCGTCGCCGATCGCGGTTTGTACCTGCTCGTGATAGAAACAATAAGAATAAGCGATCGCTCGTCCCTTGGTACAGACATTTTGTGAAGACGTTACATGTAACGTCCCTACACTGATAACTGATAACTGATAACTGATAACTGTTATGGACGCACAACTAGCTCAATTGTTTGTGAATGGGGTGGCTGTAGGTAGCATTATTGCCTTAGCGGCGGTAGGACTGACACTGACTTACGGCATTCTCCGACTGGCTAACTTTGCCCACGGCGACTTTATGACTTTGGGGGCTTATTTAACTCTGCTAGCCAATACGAGTGGCATTAATATCTGGATCTCAATGTTACTAGGAGCAATTGGCACTGTCATTGCAATGCTGATCTCCGAAAAGCTGATCTGGTCGAATATGCGATCGCGGCGTGCCACTTCCACCACATTAATCATTATCTCGATCGGACTGGCTTTATTCCTCCGTAACGGAATTATCCTGATTTGGGGCGGTAGCAACAAAAGTTACGATATTCCTACCAGTCCAGCTAGAGAAATTTTAGGGCTGAGAATACCGCAGAACCAACTCATTGTGATGTTTTTAGCAGTTGTAACGATCTTGGCGCTGCATTACCTATTACAAAATACGAAGATTGGTAAGGCAATGCGAGCTGTTGCCGACAATCTCGATTTAGCGCGGGTATCTGGGATTGATGTCGATCGCGTCGTACTTTGGACGTGGGCGATCGCTGGTAGTCTCACTGCTTTGGGTGGCAGCATGTACGGTTTGATTACAGCAGTCAGACCGAATATGGGCTGGTTTTTGATTTTACCTATGTTCGCTGCCACAATTTTAGGTGGAATTGGCAATCCTTACGGTGCGATCGCCGCCGCTTTAGTTATTGGCGTTACCCAAGAACTCAGTACGCCTTTCCTCGGCTCCCAGTACAAACAAGGTGTAGGGCTATTTATCATGATTCTCGTACTGCTGGTTCGTCCCAAAGGTTTATTTAAAGGCACAATTTGAGGGGCTAGGAAGTCAGTGACCAGTGACCAGTGACCGCTAATCACTAACCACTAGCCACTAGCCACTGGACGATTATGGATTAATCACATGGAAGTAAATAGCAGCTACCAGGATATTACCTGCCAGCAGAATTAAGCTAACTATCGTCCGAAAGGGAAACGGCGCATTAGCATTAGTTTTAGCAACATCTTGACCAACAGCTGGTTTAGTTGCTTGAGCGGCCATAAGTTTTTCTCCTCAAAATAAGGGCATCTACAGAAATACCAAACAGCTGTACCCCTTGCCTACTTCCGTTAAAAATATTTTTGTGAAATGAGTGAGTAGTGAGTAGTGAGTAGTGAGTAGTGGTAAGAGAAGTCACAAGTCGCAAGTCGCAAATCGGCACTGATAACTGATAACTGATAACTGATAACTGATTAAACCCGTCCCGTCACTGACAAGCCTTCTACAATCAGCGATGGGGTGTAACACGAACCGTTCCAGTCGGCATCGCTGCCAAGGGCAACTAACTGCTTGAGGGCGCTGTAGATGTTGCCTGCGACCATCGTATCTTTAACTCGACCGATAATCTGACCGTTTTTGACGCGATAGCCGAGATCGATATTGATCGAAAAGTCACCAGAAATGCTACCGCCACCGCCTAACATTTGATCTACGATTAATCCATCATCTAATAAGTTAATTAAATCAGAAAAAGAGCGATCGCCTGGTTCTATTAATAAATTAAATAGCCCAGGTGTAGGATAACTTCCTAAGCCTGGGCGAAAACCGTTGCCGCTGGTAGCAGCACCTAACTGTCTGCCTGTTGTGCGATCGCAATAAAAATTTTGTAGAATGCCATTTTGGATAAATATGCGGTGTTGGGTCGGAGTTCCTTCATCGTCAAACGGACAGCTAAACGGTCCTGCTTCTGGGTCTTGATATACGATCAGAGCTTTTGCCATTACAGACTGACCGATGCGTTCTGCCCAAGGGGAAGCTTTTTCTAATACTCGCTTACCATTCAAAGCTGCCTGTACCGTTCCCCACAACATATCAGCTGCTTTGGATGTAAACAAAACTGGAATGCGCCCCGTTGAGGGCGCAACATTTGCCTTTGCCCAGGCAAGCCGCTGCAAGATTTGTCGGACAACTTCTTCTGGCTGAAGCCGATCGCGCTGGGTTTGTCCGTCCGATACGCTTAAGAAATCGTCACCCCGCACCCACTCCGCTGATAAATAACAACTAAGCGTGGTATCTGTATAGTGGCAATCTAACCCTAGGGAATTGACCAAACGAGTTGTCTCCATTTCGCAATCCCACTCGGCGCTGACTAGGACTTCGGGGAAAGCATCGTGGATCTGAGCGATCGCCTCTTTGCCCCAAGTAATTAGCTGTTCGACGGCAACAGGGTTTCCCAAATTGGGATAAGCAGGCTTAAAGTTACTGCCGAGTTCGATCGGTTCGGGTTCGTTGAGTTGACTCAAGGCAAGGGCTGAGCCTACTAACGCCTGGGGTGATACGGGACCGTAAGCAACTGCTAACCCTGGACGACCATCGCGCCACAAGCGTAAGGCTGTCCCTTCTGTTTGAGAGCTTTCTAGCTGTTTGAGGCGGTTAGCTTCAAAAAATACAGGATGAGATAGCGATCGCGACTGATACACTTCTGCTGCCTCTGCCCCACACTTAGCAGCTAGCTCTAACAGTTGTTCTGCTAAATTATCTTTTTGTAATTCGTAATTCATAATTCGTAACTAGGGAGTCGGGAGTCGGGAGTGGGGAGTTGAGAATCAGAGGAGGGGGTGAGGGGGTGATGGGGGGATGGGGAGAAATTCTCCCACTCTCCTTGTCCCCGTGTCTGCTTGTCCCCTCATGCTTCCCCCCTAGCCCCTGGCTCCCTAGCCCCTAGCCCCTAGTCCCTCATTTACGGTATAGAGACTTCTTGTAATAGCCAGAAACCCGCAAAGGACTCAGCTTGTGGGTTGGGCTGCACGGCAATAAAATGCACCCCATTGGCTTGCTGCTTGGCGGTAGCAAAAGTTTGAGCCTCTGCTAGAGTTTGTGGATTCTTGAGATTAGCCAAGATCCAACTCTCGCTAGCACCTGTTTCTAGCAGCAATCTTGCTACTGGGCTAGCTTCCACTCTGACAAAGCCCAATTCTAGTCCTGACATCCATCCGGCTAGCGGTAAGGCTCTTTCCGAGAAAATTAATAGCCCTGGAATTATAGTTTCTGCTGATAAACCCGCTATCTGTAAGGGAAATGCCTCGCCAAAAGCAATGTCCCACTCGTGCATTTCAGCCAAAGCAGTTGCTTCTAAATTCACAAAAGCCCACTGCTGTCCCGTTAGCGCATCTGGTAAGCGTTGTGGTGGGGATGATTCCATCCTGACAGATGGGTTTGGCGTAGGTTGATAACCTGGCTCTTGTGGATAAACTTCATCCATCCGCTGTTGCAGCAATTGCAGCAGCGTTAGAGTGCGGCGACTTGCCTGTGCTGGAATGCCCAAATCTTTACAGGCTTTGGTAATCATATTATTCATCTGGCGACGGAAAAAGCGAAACTTCACGGGTGTAGTTCCGGCTTTTGTCATTGCCTCTTCTAATGCCGTCCGCAGCCAAACGGAATTTACTTGAGTGCTGGGACAATACTGGGCATAGCGAAATAGCAAATCGGGATCGGTGCGCGTATCCACGGGACTTTCGCACACCACAACTTCCCAAATTTTCTTTTGGTTCTCATCCAATACTGGACGGGAGTAGAAATCTATCTCCCAAATGCTACCCATGAGCTATCGTTAGGATTTCTTTACTTTACCTAACATCAACATACACGTTTTCTGGCACTTATTAGTGAGTGAGTGGTAATGGGTAATTGGTAATTGGTTGTTCGTTGACAGCTAACCGATCGTTGACAACTGATACAGGATTGATTATTAAAAAAGTCTAAATTATAATTTTAGTTTATGTATCTATGGATGAGTCGGTTTTATTTATAAGTTCAGCTTATTGGTTTGCAACAACTAAATTCCTTTACTAATCAGGCTTGTTTCAGCGTTACAAGCGAGAATTTTTCTCGTAGTATCAGAGATGAGGTCAAATAAACACAGCAAAGCTACCTAGCAACAACCTGTTACTGTTTGCCTCATCCCAAAGTCAGAATTTGGGAGAACATTGAACTCCTTGCCTTGGTAAGGAGGAGGTGCGTTTGTGCCGATTTTCAAATCGCAAGTTTACGATCGCGCTTAGGTGTGGAAGCAACTAGCCCAAGGTTGCTCAAAAGTAACAGAATGTAGATATTTTATCTCGCGATTCTGTTCGCCCATGCTTAGAGAAGCGGGCTGCGATTTTCCTCCCGCGATCGCCGATCGGAGGGCGACTCGTTGAGAGGACAGGGATACCTTATTTTATCCTGCCGTCTATAAAGAGGACAACTAAATGGCAACTTACAAAGTCACATTAATCAACGAGGCAGAAGGTCTAAATACCACGATTGATGTAGATGACGATACTTATATTCTGGACGCAGCTGAAGAAGCTGGCTTAGACCTACCATACTCCTGCCGCGCTGGTGCTTGCTCGACCTGTGCAGGCAAAATGGTATCTGGAACTGTAGACCAGTCCGACCAATCTTTCTTAGATGACGATCAGATCGAAGGTGGTTACGTACTGACTTGCGTAGCGTATCCTACTTCCGATTGTACGATTGAAACCCACAAAGAAGAAGAACTTTACTAGGAAAAGGAGACAGGAGACAGGAGACAGAAGACAGGAGACAGGAAAATTCTGAATTTTCTGCTAAAAGCTCTCTGCTCCTCGAGTGCTGGTCACTGGTTACTGGTCACTGTCTCCCAATTTCTAATTTGCGTCCCAGGATAGTAAAAATTCAGGATGCGATCGCTCCTCCACCCTAGTTTTGCTAAGCCACTCGCACCTATTTGGCTCAAACCAACTCCATGCCCTAAACCGCCGCCGACGAAAGCGTAACCTTCCAAGGTATTTTCTCCCTTGGTTTGGTCGTATAAAGGTTCTAAATAAAAGAGAGTACTTCTAGGCGCAGAAAAGGCACTACGAATTTCGTCTTTCTCTAAAATAATGTTACCGAGATCGGTTTGTACGGCTAGTTTGAGAATTCTGCCTCCAAGCGATCGCTGCATCACTTGCATTTGCTGAATCTTCGTAAAGCTGGCTAGCGAACTCCGATTCTTAGCTAAAAATTTCTGCAAGTCTTGGGTGAGTTGTTCGATACTGCTTTCTTTGCGCCAGCGAAACAACCGCGTTCCCGTTTCATTAAATCCCCGTTGCATATTGATAAACTGCTGAAAATTATTTTCGTCAGCGAGACTCTGACGCGATAAGTCCCAAACGCTGTAAGCAGAATCGACTAAAGATTTGAGGTAAGGTTTGTCCGAGCCATTCCAAACATCGCTAAATACAGCTGTTACCCCACCAGTTGTAGAAGAATAGAGCGCGTCAACTAACTCGTTGTTATAAGTTAGCACTTTACCTTTAGTTGCCGAAATTGCTCGATCTGCGTTGGGATCGGTATCCTTTAAGCCCAAATAAACTTGACAGTGGGTATCGGCGCTCAGTTCGTACCCATCGATCGCAAAACGACGCAAATTCCTTAAGGCATACGTCCGAGCAATAATTGTTTGTGCTTCTATTGCTGCATAGGATACATTTCTGCCGATTTCGTGCGGCACAACTCCTTGTAAATAAGTTTCTAGCGGCACATCGTTGACTAAGGTATAAGTACCGTAGGCATTTGGTTGCAGCCGCAGTTTCCCTGAAAAGGGAATACCAAATTTATCGTCTTTGCCTTGGCGAACTCGAATTAAATCTTTACTCGAACTCACTTCCAGGCGATCGCCACTATAACGATTACCATTGACCTCCCAGCTAATAATCGGCACTTGCTGCAAAATCTGGCTATCTAAATATGCCGTTTTCTTACCTTGAAGTTGGACGCTACTCAGCAGCATTCGGCGTAGAAAAGGTGTATTGTAAACTCGACGCTTCGCCCAGACTTGCCATTGTTCTGGTTGAGCAATTTCCACCTCAATCCCTAATTTTCGCCATTGCTTTGCCGCATCTTCAGCCGTCTCGAAACTGCGGTGGGTGCTGAGAACCATCCGTTCTTGCAATACAGGTGTCACCAAAGTTTGCATCTGCACGGCTAACTTGACATTATTCGTACTAAGCTGCATTTCCTGCTGTTGAACTGTATTGGTTTGAGCTTGAGTTTTAAATCTGAGCTGGAGGCGATCGCCTGGTGCTGCTTGTAGCGTCAATTCATCTGTCGGTTCATCTCCAAACCGCTGCACTACACCTACTTTAAGCTGTATATCTTGAGTGCGTGCAGCTAAAGTCGTAGCAGCCATCCCCAGCCAGCAGGCGAGCGTCACTAAACCACAAACCAGTGACCAGTGACCGGAATCCTGTAGGGGCGGGTTTAACCGAAAAACTATTTGTTCCGGTACAGGTATCCTCAAAGAACCCGCCCCTACTACTTTTGACTTTTGACTTTTAACTTTTGACTTACAAATATTTTTTGCCATTGATATGTAACTGATAAGTGTAACTTTTGGTCGATCTAAGTTCAATACGGTTCAGTTAAGGTCGGAAGCCAGATTGTTGACATGGAAATTGGGAGCTTCGACTGGTTGTCCGATACCTCTGTATACTTCTTGCACAACTTCGCGGGGTTTGTGGAAACGAATATGGGTTTTGCGCCCCAAAAGGTGTATTGTAAACTCATCAATCGTATTTTCCACTTCCCAACGTTGATGATATTCTCTAGCTCACAACTGGGCAAGAAATTTTTCCAGAGCTAACAGGCTGGTAATCGAGCGGTATGTCAGTTGTTCCTCTGAGTTTTCCGGCTGCTCAATCGTATATTCAATAACTCTTACTACTATTGGCTTGCCACCTTTTTTGCGTAGCTTTCCTGACGGGTAAATCCTAGACAGATATTAATCTGGCAACTAAAGATAGGACAGGTCTTCTCGCCCAAGGCGCAGGGGAAGTTCGGTCTAGTAGCATAATCTATAGCGGGCGGTTGCGCCGTGCGACGGCGCAATTAAGCCGCGTAAAAAGACCTGCCCTATCTTTAACAGTCGCCTTAATAGGAGCCATCTTCCAGAGGTTGTTCTGCCAGGAATTTTACATTGGCAGGTATTCTTTCTAAATAATTACAACTTTGAAGCACTGTTGTTCGTACCATTGCATACGAATGCAAGCTTCTATCCCACATGAGCAGCATCCCTTTTAGCAGTTCTCCAACAGATCGCCAGTGCATTGATGTGTCTCCTGTTGGTGGTTAGTATTTGATACACCTACAGTTGATTATACAGTTGCTGGAGTTTGAGATTCAGTTTTTTCAGCTTGAGTAGGTAGAATCAAAAACTTTTCGCGATCGCTCAAACACTTTTGTGCGATTATCTCTGGCAAATTTGGGAGAATTAACGCTGTTTTTCTGAGAAAAGTACTAGTCCATTTTCTTAACCAGTAATGCTGCATTTGATTGACAATATCTGTATCGTTGCCAGTAAATAAAAACTCAGCATTCTCGTTCATCTGATAATATGCTAGGCAGTCAATTTGTTTGGGACGAGTTGAATCCCAATATTTTATTGTTGCTTTTTTTCCCATATAAGTACTGGTAAATTTACTTAAGTGGTTGAGAGCGTTTAATAATTCTAAAACTGCAATTTTTTCTTGTTGCTTGAGCGACATGCTCTTAGTGCCATCGCAGACTTGAACTGCTGGCGAAACCGGACTTGCGATCGCCCGCGCGATCGGAAATTCTTTTGCTAATTTCCGAAATACCTCAATCGTTTGTTCGATATCTTTTTTTAGTACTGTTTTTAGTTGAAGGTTCGCGATTGTTTTTATTGCTGCTAGACCGATACTAGTTAATACTATCAAAATTACTTGAGAACTCACTTGATATGTATAAACATGATGAGTATGAATCGGAAAATCGAAACAATCAAAAGCATCGGGATTTTTGAGAATATTCTGGACAAAGTTATAATTGAGAAATTCTTGAACCTGCCATTGTATGGTTTGCTCTTTTAAGCAAAGATAAGATTTTGGTTGCTCTTGAATCAGGATAATTCCTAGTCCAATTACCCCTGGCAAGTTGAGAAAGTTCTTAATAGTTGTCTCAATCATAGGATAATAATCCTTATCATATTATTTGCTTAATGCTCCTTAACAAGGTATATGTTGGTGTTGAGTTTACATTTTTAAAATAGTAAATAAATAGATTTTTTTAAAAGTTAATCTCGATTGTTCTGATAAATTAAATCTCGATACATAAATAATACAAAAACTATAACCGATTAGTGTAACGACGATTTTATCTATGCTCAAGAGAGATTTTACTGAAAATCCATCTGAGGATAGAGTTAATCTCTGATAGTTCGGTAGATTCACGGAAAAGAGTTTAGCTAACAGATTGGAAAAAAAGTAGGGTACGCGACGGCGCACCCTACTAGTTAGGTTTCAATTCAGCAGAAAAATTCTCCCTTCATCGCTTCAAAATAAATATTTGCGTGAAGTAATACTGTCCTCTCGAATTCCTTGCAACACCAATACCAGTTAGGTTGTAATTACCTACAATGTTTCGTTGATGCCCAGAACTATTTAACCAACCTTGAACTGCATTTGCAGCAGGATCGGCGTAACCTTGATTATAAGCAACATTTTCTGCTGCTGCTCTGTAGGGAATCGCTGTAGCAATTGCTCGCACTCGTTGCTGAAAGCCATTGTGACTAAAAGGTACTGTACCGTTCGCCATATTTTGACTGTGAATTCGCGCTTGATTGCTAATGCGATTGTCCCAAGTTAGAGGAGATAAATTGCGTCCTTGGCGATATTGGTTGATCTTATTCAAGACAGATTGCTCTAGCGAAGAAGTGTCTGCTTGAGCCACAATCGTTCTGGTAGATTTCGGCTTTGAAAATATAGACTTATGAGCGATCTCTAGGTTAGACACTGAGGGTTTAGCGATAGCCGAAATTGTTGTTCCAGTGGTAAAAATGACCGAACACAAGGCTATTTTGAACACGGCAGACTGCTTCATGCAATTACTTCCAATTAACAAATTAAGCGAACAAATTAAGCGGTTGAAGCTATTTTCCAGCATCAACTGCTGCTAAAAGAATTAGCAGTTGTACAGTTTAATCTAAAGGGAATACTCTTGAAACTTTTCGCAGAAAGTTTTAAACTTGACTGCAAAGAATAGAGTTGTTAAATACAGTCAACTTTATTTCTAATTAACTAACAAGCGAATTATTACTGAAGCTATATATTGAAGTAATTTTACTGAAGATTTAGCTACCTCGCTCTCTCAAACGTGCAGCAATATGCCTTAATTTCTACTAATATTAGGGGCTTGAAATCTCAATTAGCTGGTTGGATAGCGTGTAATTTATAGCAATCGTAGATCGTTCGCAAACGACAGATGTTTTGATAGTAAGGTGGGCAATGCCCACCCTGTATTTGAATTTCACGGCTCAAACAAGATTGCTATATGGCGAATTATGCAGTCAAAGTGCTAACCGCCGATTGCTAATTGCTAATCGATCGCAGATGCTTGGCAACGGTTTGCACGTCTTTGTCACCCCGTCCCGAACAGTTAATAATAATGCGGGGGCTACCTTCTAGCTGGGGACAGAGAGTATCGAGATAGGCGATCGCATGGGCAGTTTCCAAAGCGGGGATAATCCCTTCTAGCTGCGAGAGACGTTGCAATCCGGCGATCGCGGCTTCGTCTGTAATGCTGTAGTATTCTGCCCTACCGATTTCTTTTAAAAAAGAATGCTCTGGACCCACACCAGGATAATCTAATCCCGCGCTGATCGAATGTGCCTCAATTACCTGTCCGTCTTCGTCTTGCAACAGGTAACTCATGGCTCCATGTAATACGCCAACTCTGCCTTTAGTCAAGGTAGCGGCGTGTTTTTCCGTATTTACCCCTTCCCCAGCCGCTTCGATCCCAATTAACCGCACTGATAACTCGTCCACAAACTCGTGGAATAGCCCCATTGCATTAGAACCACCACCCACGCAAGCGAGCAGAATATCTGGTAAGCCGCCCCATTTTTCCATTGCTTGGGCGCGAGTTTCTTGACCGATAATTGCTTGAAAATCTCGTACAATTGTTGGATAAGGGTGAGGCCCAGCGACAGAACCGAGGATGTAATGGGTAGTTTCTACATTTGTCACCCAGTCGCGAATTGCTTCAGAAGTAGCATCCTTCAGCGTTCCCGTACCAGCCGCTACAGGCTGTACTTCTGCCCCCATTAACCGCATCCGAAACACGTTTAAGCTTTGGCGTTCCATGTCTTGCACGCCCATGTAAATAATGCACTTAAGTCCGAATCGAGCGCAGACTGTGGCTGTAGCAACGCCGTGCTGTCCCGCACCCGTTTCAGCAATAATGCGCTGCTTGCCCATCCGCTTGGCGAGTAAGACTTGTGCTAGAGCATTGTTAATCTTATGAGCGCCTGTATGGTTCAAATCTTCGCGTTTGAGGTAAATCTGCGCCCCCGAACCATCAGGACGGGCATAGTGTGCCGTGAGGCGTTCGGCAAAATAGAGGGGGGTGGCTCGTCCTACGTAGTCGCGTAAGAGAGATTGCAGTTCTTGTTGAAACTCTAGATCGTGGCGATATTTCTGGTATGCTGCTTCCAACTCGCTCAATGCAGGCATCAGCGTTTCCGGTACGTACTTTCCCCCAAAGCGTCCGAACCGTCCGAAAGAGTCGGGGCGTTGCGTAGATGAATGAGAGTCAGGGGAAATGGGTGTAAGGGTCACGATACCTGCGGAGAATGACGATACTCAGAATATTATAAAGGTTTGGGATAGTTAAGATTGCGGCAGCTATAACGCCATCAGCAAAATAGTATAAACTCCCGCACCAACGGCAAACGCCCAGAAACGACTTTCTCTCTCGGCTGGCAGTTCTTCTTTCAAAACATTGAGGATAATTCCACCAGCCAAAAAAGAAAACATCACTGCGATCGCGGCGCGGTTAATTCCCGTACCACCACTACCAAGCGCCCAACCGATAATAACTGCTGTTGCCAGTACCCAGCGACCGATCCCGTTATAAATATGTTTGTGATGTTCCCACAAGCCGTAATCGTTGACGACAAAATGTAATGCCATCGCTAAGCCAAATGTCAGCATTCCAATCGCATCTTCCTCATCTCGATTTAGCAGCAGGTAGCCGATCAGGGTATTGTAAAGACTGTAGGAGACAATATGCAGCCAGAAAATGCTCCCTGTCGTGACATCTCCCCTACCTTCTGCGCGGTTCTGCTGGCGCGAGACGATCGCCGCTCGCTCTAATCCATAAAAGACAGCCATACCTAAAAGCGCGACTAAGTAAACGTGATGCTCCCAAAAAGCCAGCCATCCACCTACGGCTTCACGAATAGTTTCTTGTGCCTTGCCTAATTCTGGCAAAATATGAACGAATACATAAGCTACAGAAACGCCACTACTTGCAGATAACCAGATGCTTCGCGGCGTAACGCTTAGAAATCGCAGCTTACCAGCAAATATATGTACCAGTGCCAGCACAACTGCCACAATGAGGGACAGCTCGAACAGAAATCCAGGTGGGAGCATTATTTACGTTTATGGTTGGCGATCGGCAATTAGCGGTATCTGGTGTCCTTGCCTGTCTTACCTTGGATTGCCGCGATCTATTTTTTCACAGAAAATCCAAAGTTGTTTGACAATTCACAATTAAACCACGCAGCACGACGCGGCTCCAATGCGCGGGGAACCCGCGCTTCCGCCCGCTTCACCACGCACCACTCACTTACCAATTACCAATTACCAATTACCAACACTCCCATCGCCTTAGTCATGACAAACAATAATATGATTCTTGCTGTCAATCTCAATTTTTCTTTCTGCCTGTAGCTTGCCCAACATCCGCGTAATCGTCACTCTGGTGGTCGAGCAAGCAGAGGCAAAATCGTTATGAGTCAGACGAATGCTCAAACGAGTTCCTCGCTCTGTGGGTTGACCGACTTGCTTGGATAGCAACAACAATAAATGATACAAGCGATATTTGACATGACGCTTACCAGAGATCGCTAAAAGAGCGGTTGTTTGCTGTAGTCTTTGGTTAATTTTGGGTAGTAGTTTCTGTGCGAGATGGGGATCTGCTGCTATTTCCGACCAGGAAAAGCAAGTGAGTTCGACTTCACTTAGAGCGGTAGCTTGACAAACTCCAAAAGTATCTAGGTCTAAGGCGCTGAACGGCACGGCAGTTCCTGCCAACCCCAATAGCACTTCTTCGCCAGTCTCGCAGATTGTTGTGAGCTTGACAATCCCGCTACACACTAGCCAAACGGTTTCCGGTTTGAGTCGGATAGATTCCCCTTTGAGGTAAATCTGTTTTTGAGTTGCATCTGGAGCGAAGAGCGATCGCTCTGTTACGGCTAGCTGAATTTTGTCATGCAGATGCAATTGCCGACTGGGATCGCCAATCTCGCGCAGCGATAAGAGTACGGCGGTTGGCTGACCTCCTCGCTCGCAGGCAGATACACTCGCTATTACTGCTACTTTTACAGGCTGGCGATCGCGCGGACAAAGGTAGATCGTCCACTCCTGCGTTTGTTCCATGCCTTGCAGTTGATTGAATTTGTGCCAAAAAGTTTGGCGTTCTGCTTCGCTGAGAAAAACATTCAGGGGTTTCCCGCTTAAAAAGCGTTGCGATACGTTCAATAGCTTAGCCGCCGCTAGATTCGCTTCCCGAATCGTACCCCCCAGATCGACGATCGCATAGCTATCTGGTGCTAGCTCGAATAATTCCTGGTAGCGCCTGCGTTCTTCTTCTAAGGCGTTGCGTGTAGCTACAAGTTCTGCATTCTGTCGCTGCAACTCTTCTAAGGTAACTTGAATTTCTTCCGAAGCAACACCAAGTTCTTTAAGTGCTACAGGTAATAACTCTGGCTGCGTCTGTGGGCGATCGGCACGTTGGCATAACAAATTCAATCGCCCTTGCATTAACTGTATCTGTTGCACGAAATTATCTGTCAACATGCACCCACCCTTCTTCAGTTGTCAGTTGTCAGTTGTCAGTTATCAGTTATCAGTTATCAGTTGTCAATTATGAGCTATTAAGGATCAGTGTATAGTCACTGCAAAAAAGTGCATCTGTAGAAAGTAGTGAACGAGCTGTTCTCCCCTAATCCTCTTTGCATACCACTTCCTCCTATTTCCTGCTAAATTCTCAACTCTTAAGCACCGATCTCTGTTATCTGGTCACTGTTAACTGATAACTGTTAACTGATAACTGTTAACTGTAAACGCCGAGCCGTGCCATCATCCGTAAAACTCTGCTGAGTACCACCCACCACCTCAACCATGACTTCCCGCGCTGGTGGTGTCCATTGTCCCTGGCGTGTGCCGATCTCGACGATCGCTTGTTCTCCTTCCATACTGACGCGATAAGTAGTAGTTGACCAAACACCTTGACGATAATCGAAGCTACGTCCGTCATCTTCATAATGAGTCCATTCCCCCGTTCCCGCCCAGACTTTCAAGGTCAGGCGATCGCACGGGCATTCGTCAGCGTATTGTACTACAGGCTGCATGGGTATGACCGTCCCCGACCGTACATAAAGCGGCATTTTTTCCAATGGTGCGTGTGCCAGAATGTGAGTTGGTCCAGTGTAAGCTTCGCCCGTCCACCAGTCGTACCAAGTCCCTGCGGGTATATATACGGCACGATGTTCTACCCCTGGACGGTAAATTGGTGCAGCCATCAAAGAAGCGCCTAATAAAACTTGATCGTAAAGATTGTAAGTCGTAGGGTCTTGGGGGAAATGGTAGAGTAAGGGGCGGAGAATTGGCGCTCCGGTAGTAGCGGCTTCCCAGAATAGCGTGTAAATGTAAGGTAAGAGCTGGTAGCGCAAGTTAATATATTCGCGACAAATTTGCTCGACGCGATCGCCAAATACCCAAGGTTCGTGGCGATCGGTTGTCATTGCCGAGTGACCGCGCATCAGGGGATAGAGCATTCCAACTTGCATCCAACGGGCGAAAAGTTCTGCTGTCGCATTGCCAGCAAAACCACCGATATCGCAACCGACAAACGCTACACCCGACAAACCCATATTGCACAGCATTGGGAGGGACATTTCCAAATGTTCCCACAAAGACTGATTATCTCCCATCCACACAGACGACCATTTTTGCACCCCAGCATAGCCCGAACGAGTCAAGACAAACGATCGCTCTTGCGGACGCAGTTTTTCCAAGGCTTCAGCACTCGATCTCGCCATCATCAGTCCGTAAAGGTTGTGGACTTCGGCGTGAGTTGTAACTGGGGTGTGGGGTGTGGGGTGTGGGGTGTGGGGTGTGGGGTGTGGGGTGTGGGGTGTGACTTAATTGTGAATTGTGAATTGTGAATTGTGAATTTCCTTGGGGTGCATCCAGGGGAAACCAGATATGCTTACCGTCGTCACCGAAGGGGCGATCGGCGATCGCGGGTTCGTTCATGTCGTTCCAAATTCCGGCTACGCCGATACTGGTAAGGCTTTCATGTAAATGTCCCCACCACTGACGCACTTCGGGACGCAAGAAATCGGGAAAAAGGGCTTTGTCGGGCCAGACGTAGCCGTGAAACAATTGTCCGTCTGCTTTGCGGATGAAATAGTCTTTGTCTATACCTTGGTCAAAGACATGATAATTTGCTTCCGGTTCGTACTTGACCCCAGGATCGATAATTACTACTGTTTTAAAACCATCCTCGGCAAGTTCCCGCAGTAGCTTCTCTGGGTGGGGAAACCGTTGGGGACTCCAGGTAAAGACGCGATAACCGCGCATGTAGTCGATATCTAAATGAATTACGTCGCAGGGAATGCGGCGGCGGCGAAATTCTTGGGCAAGTTCCCGCACTGCTGTTTCCGAATCGTAACTCCAGCGACACTGATGGTATCCTAAAGCCCAGCGAGGCGGGAGGGGCATTCTGCCTGTGAGTTGCGTGTAGCTGCCGAGGATAGTTGCCGGATCGGGACCGTAGATAATGTAGTAATCTAAGGGCGGCGTTTGCATTCCTGCTAAGCTGCGGGTTTCCATGCTCCAAGTTCCAGGATGAGCCGCACCAATGTCAAATTGGCTCCAAAAAGTGGTATTGAAAAAGATGCCATAGCCGACTTCTGGACGCAAGGCAATAAAAAACGGAATTGCTTGGTACATTTCATCGGTTAGCGAGTCGTAGTCTAAAGCATCTAAAGTCCAATTCGTTTTGACTTCGCTTAACTTGTTTAAAAATCCCGTGCGTTCGCCAAAGCCATAAAAATTCTCGTCAGCCTCAATTTGTTTCCAGGCGGCGGTTGCACCCATGCGCCAACTCATACCCATGTCGGCATCTTGGGCGAAAGGGCGATCGTCATTATCAAAACATGTCAGGCGACAAGGTTGGCGTTGCACCACAACTCGCATCCGCTCTGTTTTGATTTCTACCGTAGCAGCTGTTTCTTCTACCTTAAAAGGAACAGGCGATCGCTCGGGATCTTCTGCTACCACTGCCCAAGGACGCTGGGGAAAGAATTCGCCGTTGGGCGCTAGACGCACGCGAATCAGATTGGAGTCGATGACGCTAATTAATACAGATGACTCGCCACAATTCAACTGGACAGCGCGATCGCTTTGCGATACGGCAACCACTGCGCCTACAGTTACCCAAGGTTGGTCAGTCGTTGGCAGTTGTCCGAAATATTGTGGCATACACCTTTCCCTGTCAAGTTGTGAATTTACAGCAGGAATTTTATCTCTAGTGTCAATTTTCCCGTATCTGCATTTACGTAGATTTCCCTGTTTTTCAGGGAGCAGCGAGCAGGAAGTAGGAAGCAGTAAGGGCACGCAACTGTCCTCCGCAACGCACTGGCTCCTCCTGACTCCTCAGTTTTAACTTTGAACTTTTGACTTTTGACTTTCACTCACAATGATTTGCTAGGGATAACTAAATTAGAGTAAAGTAAACGAATGTAAATAAACGCGACTTAATTATAATAATTCTTACGACAGTAGCGATTTTGAGATTCCGATCCACAACTTAAATTACCCATGCAGCGTTCATTTTGGCGACAAATTCCGGTCTTAGTCACAGCATTTTTTCTGGCTGGGTTGGTTTGGATAATACAACCATCAGCAGCCCTAGCCTATGACAATCCAGAACTACTACCCGATCGCCCTACCCCAGTTATTGATTTAGCAAAGACTTTTACCGATATTCAAGAAGAACAACTGATCGCAGATTTAGATAAATTTGCCGCTGACACTGGCTGGAAACTGAAAGTTTTAACTCAGTACGATCGCACCCCAGGCAGAGCGGTAATTAAATTTTGGGGTTTAGATGACAAAAGCATTCTTCTAGTTGCCGATTCCCGTGGTGGTAATATTCTCAGTTTTAGTGTTGGCGATGCAGTTTACGAACTTCTCCCCCGTACGTTTTGGATCGAACTGCAAACCCGCTTTGGTAATTTGTACTTTGTCCGAGAGCATGGAGAAGACCGTGCCATTCTTGAAGCATTAAAATCAGTCGAAAGCTGTTTAGTCAGAGGTGGCTGTAACGTCGTCCCAGGTTTACCACGAGAACAGTGGATTCTCACCCTAATCACATCCACGCTGGGGGGCGTAATTTGTGGCTTTGCTGCTCAACCCCGTCGCCCTGGACAAATTCTCGCTTGGCAGTGGGCGTTGATTTTCTCGCCGTTGTGGGGGATATTATTCATTGCCTTCGGCATCGGTCCTGTCGTCACCCGTACTTCAGAATGGCTACCTTTGATCCGCAACATCTCAGGTTTTCTGATTGGGGCGCTCGTAGCTTATCTCACCCCGATCTTCGGTCGTTCCTCTACGTCAGAGACGTGAAATGGTAATGGGTCATGGGTAATTGGTAATGGGTAATGGGTTGGTAATGGGTAATGGGTAATGGGTAATGGGTAATGGGTAATGGGTAATGGGTCATTGGCAACGACTCACTACTCACTACGAATCGACTCACTTTCTACTGATAACTGATAACAGGTCACTGTTAAACTGGTCACTGTCCCTAGCCTCTAGCTCCTTATGATGGAATGGCACGTTATTGATGCCCAAAATTTGGCGATCGTCGATCGCGAAGTTGGTAATTATGAGTTTTCTCCAGCGGAATATGAGATCGTTCGCCGCGTCATTTACGCCACTGCGGACTTTGAGTATAAGAATTTAATCCATTTTTCGGAAACGGCAATGCAAGCCGGAGCAGCGGCGATCGCAGCCCGTTGTACAATTGTGGTAGACGTACCGATGGTACAAGTCGGCGTTCTGCCCCAGATTCAGCATACCTTTGCCAATCCGCTCTATTGCAGCTTAGATGCGATCGCCCGTCCGCAAAAAGAAAAAACTCGCACGGCGTGGGGAATAGAAAATCTCGCCCAACGCTATCCCGAAGCAATTTTTGCGATCGGTCAAGATCCGAGTGCGCTAGCAGCTTTAATAGATTTAATTGCCACCGCTACAATCAAACCAGCTTTAGTCATCGGTACGCCTATAGGCTTTGTTGATGTCAACGCCACAAAAAGACGCTTGCAAGAATTTTCTGTCCCGCAAATTTGGACGGAAGGTTCTAAGGGTGGTGCAGCAGTAGCCGTTGCTATTTTAGAAGGACTAGTAGAACTGGCTTGGCTAGCATACGCAGAAGGGGCTAGGAGCTAGGGGTTGGGGGCTAGGCAACCAATTCACAATTTTCACAATTCACAATTTACAATTCCTCACTACTCACTCTCCACTGATAACTGATAACTGACAACTGATAACTGAAAATCACCATTCCCGATCCTGTCTCGGTAACTGAGGTGGTTGTTTTTTTCTAGGAGGACGGCGCGACGGACGGGGTGACTCTTCTTCAGCTTCTATGCGATCGCGACGAATGCGGTTGCTGACTTCTACAAATACATCTCGTTGCAAAAATGGATAGTCACTGATCCAAATATCGCGGCTGGGGATGTAAAGATCGGTAACTTTGGCAATGTTACTTAAATCGGCACGATTTGACAGGACTATCATTTCCGCCACTTGACGGCGGGCAATTCCTTTGTGACTGCGGCGCAACGGTACTTGTACCTGAACGGAAAAACCAGTTTCATCTCCAATTTCAACATTCAGACGGCGTTCTAGGTTGTCTACATAGACGAGTTCGCCTCTATTATTAACTGTCTCTTCCCTGCCAACTAACTCTTCTGAAATATAAACATCTAATATTCGACCGCGAAAAAAGCCACTATATTTGTATTTACGATATTGTCCGTTGCGTAAACTCGCCCACAGTACAGGACTCCACAGCCAATAAAAACCGACAACTACACCAAAAGGAAGCAGCAAAGCCGCAAATCCCTCAAACAACCATCGCAGTAACAACACAACCACAACAGCGACGACAGAAGCTAGCAATCGGCGCAGGAAGTCAGAAAATTGACCCCAAACGTAGCGATATTGATCGCCTGTAGCAATACGGGGAATCAGTTGTTCAAATTTCTGGCGAGTGAGTGGAACTAACATGAGGGGCTAGGGACTAGGGGCTGGGGGCTAGGGGAAGAAGAGAGCTAAGGGGGCTTGGGGGAACTGGGGGAGAAAAAACAACCAACTACCAATTACCAATTACCCATTTACAAATGACTAATGACAAATGACAAACTTACAATATTTTTTCTAACCCATAAACGAGGGTTTTGAGTTGGATGACTTTACGGATCGCCAGTAGCACCCCAGGCATGTAGCAGGCGCGATCGCTGGTATCGTGGCGTAAGGTATAAATTTGACCTGCTGACCCAAATATGACTTCCTGATGGGCTATTAGCCCTGGCAGACGCACGCTATGAATCCGAATGCCTTCTGCTGCTACGCTACCCCTAGCACCTGGTAATTTTTCGGTTTCTTCGACTTGCGGCGGGTTAAAAGTTTTGCCCAATTCAGCTAGCAACTGCGCCGTTTGCAATGCCGTACCGCTGGGTGCATCGGCTTTTTGATTGTGGTGCAGTTCGATTATTTCTACGTGATCGAAATACTGAGAAGCTTGAACTGCTGCTTGCTGTAACAACACCATCCCGATTGAGAAGTTAGGGATCGTCAAACATCCAGTACTGGCTTTATCAGCAAATTCAGCCAAATCTTGAATCTGTTCGGGACTTAAACCTGTCGTGCCGACAACTGGACGGACTCCATAAGCGATCGCCGAACGGATGTTGTCATACACTGTACTAGGATGGGTAAAGTCTACCATCACCCCCAGCTGTCTTTCTTGCCCTGCCATCGCCAACATCGGTTCTAACTGATCGGTAATTGGAACTTCTAATGGTTCTGGCAAACCCGCTAGTTCCCCTGCATCTTTACCTTGGTGTTCTGGGTTGCGATCGATCGCACCTAATAAGTTCAGATCGGGAGCTTGGGAAACCGCTTTAACAACTTCGCGTCCCATTTTACCCGCAGCACCATTCACGACTACTGGGATTGGATATTGACTGTTCATTGCTTCGACGATCTCAATCTCATCAAGGGCATTTTAGACGAATCGGGATAGCAACGCCTGATGTAGACTAGAGTGCTTTCCCTTTGACGCAGGGCTTTTCTTTTGAAATATTAGCTATTGTAACCTAAATAAACCTTGAGACTTTCTTCATAGTAGGGTGGGCAATGTCCACCTCAGTTTAAATTTCTAACTTTTAGCGATCGCTTGTTTTCGTCCAAAAATGTTAACGCTCTATGGCAAAGTATCGTAAAGTCCATTTCAAATTAATGCATTTATTATTTATCGCTATTTTGGGCATCGGCATAGTTTTCCGAGTCATAAATATTGAGGAGAAAGTTTATTGGCACGATGAAGCTTACACTTCTCTAAGAATTTCTGGATATACCATGAAAGAATTTGCTCAAGGAGCCTATGCCAATAGAGAAAAAAGTATTAAATACTTGCAAACTTTTCAACGATTCAAGCCAGGCAGCCAGTTAAAAGACACAATTCGTTCGCTGGCTGTAGAAGATTCTCAACATCCACCTTTATATTATATTTTATTGAGATATTGGGTCAAATTATTTGGTAATAGTATTACGGCAATTAGAAGTTTAAGTATTTTGTTTGGTTTATTAGCATTTCCCTGTTTGTATTGGCTATGTCTAGAATTGTTTCAATCTTCATTTGGAGCATGGGTAGCGATCGCCCTATTCGCAGTTTCTCCAGTACATGTTTTATTTGCCCAAGAAGCTAGGCAATATGCTCTATGGACGGTGACAATTTTAGCAGCAAGTGCCGCTTTATTAAGAGCGATGCGGCTGAATACGAAATGGAATTGGGCGATTTACGCGATTGCTTTAGCAACTAGTTTTTACACGTTTTTCTTATCTGGGCTGGTAGCTGTCGGTCATGGAATCTATGTTTTTGTCACCGAAAAGTATAGGCTGAGTAAAAGAGCGATCGCCTACCTCCTTGCCTCTGGATTAGGATTATTAATTTTTGCTCCTTGGATTTTGAGCTTAATTAATAACTATACCATGTTCCAAATGACAACAGGATGGACGAATAACTCTTTACCCGCAGTCATTTTTATGCGTCGGTGGCTATTCAATCTCGGTCACATTTTTTTCGATTTTGGCTTAGAGACAGATGAAAAGTTTATTGCTTTATATATCATTTTGTTAGCTTTAATAATTTATGCATTTTATTTCTCGATCCGACACGCACCAGTCAGGGTTTGGCTATTTGTCATCACTTTAATTGGCGCTACAACTTTACCGTTACTACTTCCAGATTTAATTAAAGGCGGACAAAGATCGATTGTCGCTCGCTATCTATTTCCTTCTTATATTGGCGTACAGCTAGCAGTTGCTTACTTACTCAGCTACAAAATTAGTCAAACAAAGCTATTGACTCGGAAAATTTGGCAAGCGATCGCCACTTTACTGATTTTGGCTGGAATTATATCTTGTAGTATAAGTTCCCCAGCTAATACCTGGTGGATTAAAGAAATTAGTCAGAGAAATCCTCAAGTAGCTGCTTTACTTAATCAAGCAAATAATCCGCTGGTAATTTCTACCAATGGTTGCATTAACAATGGCAATTTGCTATCTCTCAGCTACTTATTAGAACCAAAAGTGAGATTGAGATTAGTCGATATTGCTCCGTTAGCTCAAATTCCTCAAAATTCTGGCGATACCTTTATTTATGGGGATTGTACGGAACCAGTACGCGACAGTATTACTCAGAAAAAAGACTACGAATTAAAATTAATCTTACCCGATCTGTGGCAGCTAAAATCTAAAAATCCAAAGTGAGTAGATAGAATCAAAAGTAATTTCTCTACGCTCATCTGCGAAGCGGTTCGTGTTGGCTACCCCTACATCTGCGTTTTGATGCTGCGATGTCAAAGGCAAGATTTCTCGTGACTCTGTAAGAACTAACCATTCTCAGAAGCAGCCAGACTCCATGAGGCAGCCATACCCAAGGCTGCGTAGAAGGCAGTAACGGTACAAGCATTCTTGAAGATCTGTGGATCTAACTAAAGTCGAATCCTATTAATTGCGATTTTTGCCAAATATTCCTACTCAAGGGAGAAGAACTGCGATCGCTCTCTACGGCAAGATGGATTCCGAAAACTAAATCAAAAATGCTGCGCTTAAGAATTGCTTATAGGTACGCGCATTTTTACATCTAGAATTACAGGAGAATTCAGATGAAGCAAATAATTGGTAAAATCAAGAGTCTGGGACTGCACCGGATCGTTATTGTATTTTTGGCAACGCTTCTATTTATTGCCTTACCAGCGTTTCAAGCCAGCGCAGTACAATCGGCTACTGGAGAATATAATCCCGTAACTCCCGATACAGTCAAGCGCATTCAAGAAAAAGCTGAAGATTTAGGAGATGCACCAGGTAGAAGAATTGGCGATACTGGATTAGAAAACATCAAAACGCTGCCGAAAAAGATTCCCGAAGTTCTCGATCTAAAAGCCAAGCAAACCAAAGTCACATTTGACACCAACGAGCCGAATAAGAAAGCAGCTATGGATAAGGCTCAAGCAGAAGTAGAAAGAAAAAATTAATTGTAGAGGTGTTACTTGTAACGTCTCTATTCAAGCATGAGGCACGTCTCTAAAAAGAAAACACGGTGCGAAGAGTACCAGTAATAATTGTGCCATTATCTGCTTGATTGCTGGGATTGGCGATCGCCTGAACTAAAGGAGCGATCGCCAAGTTTTCGTTCAATGGGAAGCTATAATATGCTTCAAAGTTTGTCTGGGTAGCATCTCCTACCGCACTTTCAATCAAAGGTTGTCCTGCTGCAATCCCCGCTACCGCACCAGGCAATAATAAATTACGTAATGATATCCCTACCATCCAGTAAGACGGTTCGAGATCGCCAAATACAGTATTGTCATAACTACCGTAGCCATAGCGTCCAAAAATTCCGAGTCGGCGCGATAGACTCAGTTCCACATTTGCCCCAAATACATCGAAATGGCGATCGAAGACATTCCCACCACTGTACTGTAAGCGTAGGGTAAAAGCTGGATCGGGAGAGTATTCTAACTCAACCGTTCCCTGGTACGGATCGCCAAATAAACCGCGATTTCCGCCTGCATCTGGGTAAAGAAAAGTTGTTAAAGCCGATATCCCCTCAACTTCGCCGCGATTATTCAGGTTTTCTGGGTTGTCAGCATCCGCCGCGACGTACATCGCCCTGACTGTAAAAGTCTCATTGGCTTGCCAGTTGATAATTGCTCCTGCACCTTCTCTGTCAATGGGAAACAGAAGGTAATTATTGACTAGTGCTTGAGTCGAAAAGTCGTCAAAACTGCGGTTGGCGTAGCGATTGCGATCGAAATAATCTGTAGGTGCGATCGCAGTACCTAAAGTCACTTGGAGATTTTTTGTCGCACTGAAGCTATAGTAAAGCCGACCTAATCCCACTTCTCCAGTTCTAGATGGTCTGACTGAGAAATCAAGTCCGCTACCAAAGTTTGGTTCTAATACTCCGGCTGCATTGTCGCGGCTGCCGTTACTACCAGTATCCAAACGAATTTTGAGTAAGTCAGTACCGGAAAAACTTGTATCAAAATCTAGCTCAGTTTGGTACAATAGCGTAACTACAGGATTATTATTGGCAATCTCCCTGCCTGTAGGGTCGAGTAGGGAACTCCCACCAAAGCCACCCCCATTAATAGCGAAGATGACTCGACCTGTAAGTTTAGTTGTCGTGGAAAACTCATTCGATTGTAGTTCGGCGTTACGGGCTTCTAGCGAGTCTAGGCGACCTTGTAAATTAGCTAGTTCGGCAGTGTATTCTTGTTGAAGCCTAGTTATTACAGCCAAGTCATCCTTAGTAACTCGTACCTGCCCATGCGAGAGCGATCGCTCCAATTGTCGCAACACCGAACTTAAAGCCGCTGCAAATTCAGCGCGGCTCAACGTGCGATCGCCGAGAAACTTCCCATTCGGATAACCAGTAATGATGCCATAGCGCCAGATTAAAGATTGTAACGCTCGACTTGCCCAGTCATCGGGCTGTACGTCTGATAGCTGCGATACTTGGGGAGTCGGGAAAGAGAACTGAGGAGGCTGAGGGAGAAAAATTGCTCCTGACTTCTGGCTCCTGACTCCTGACTCCCGATTTTTGACTTCTAACTTTTGACTTTTGACTTTGATTAGGGTTTGGGCTTGTATTGCGGTTATCTGAGCTAAAAAGCACAGAATGCTAATACCGCTGACTAAGAGGAGGTAATATTTGCCCATTTTCGCTCGAAAGTGTAGGAAAGCGACTGTTGATAATGCTTTTAGGCAGTGAATTAGAGTTGGCTAACGTCATGTGTCAGTACAACTACCAACTACCCATTACCCCTTACAGAGTCCCAAATCCCTTTTTCTTCTTCTCCTTTTTCTTTTTCTTAGCAGGTGCGCCACCTGCGTAGCCCCGCCAACCAGGGGGAGTGGAACGACCGCCAGCGGCGTAAGGATCGCCCATACCACCGCCACCACCGAATAGATTGGGCATACCTGGGAAGCCACCGCCTTGACCCATCTGCTGCATCATGGCTCGCATTTTCTGAAAGTCGCTCACCAGTTTGCTTACGTCGGTTTCTTTATAACCGGAACCTCTCGCAATGCGGCGGCGGCGACTGGGGGAACTTGATAAGAGATCGGGGTCTTTACGTTCCTGCTTTGTCATGGAATTGATCATCGCCTCGCAGCGTTTGAGCTGGGTTTCACCCTGCTTCAGCTGGTCGTCCGACATCTTATTCATGCCAGGAATTAGCTTCATGATGCCACCTAAAGAACCCATGTTCTTCAGCAGCCGCATCTGCTTCAGAAAGTCGGTAAAGTCAAATTTTGCCGAGAGAATTTTCTCTTGCATTTTCTCGGCATCGGCAAGATCGAATTCCTCTTGAGCTTTTTCTACCAGCGTCAGCACGTCGCCCATACCTAAGATACGCGATGCCATGCGATCGGGGTAAAAGGGTTGTAGTGCTTCTACTTTTTCCCCCACGCCGACAAACTTAATCGGTTGTCCCGATATCCGTCGTACCGAAAGCGCCGCCCCACCTCGGCTATCGCCGTCCAGTTTGGTGAGAATTGCCCCAGTAATACCGACTTGTTCGTGGAAAGTGCGGGTGAGATTGGCTGCTTCTTGACCCGTCATCGCATCCACTACTAACAGCGTTTCGTGGGGTTGCACGGCTTCTTTGACGCGGCTCAACTCCGCCATCATGTCTCGGTCGATCTGGAGGCGACCAGCGGTATCGATAATAACAGTATCTACCCCTTGTGCCTTGGCTTGCTCGACTCCTTGCCGTGCAATTTCTACGGGGTCGGCATCGCTACCCATTTCAAATACGGGTACGTCAATTTGTTTGCCCAGAGTCACCAACTGATCGATCGCGGCGGGGCGATATACGTCTGTGGCTACCATTAAGCAACTGCGTTCTTGCTTGCGGAGATGCAACGCTAATTTTGCGGTAGCGGTGGTTTTTCCCGTTCCCTGCAACCCTGCCATCAAAACAATTGTTGGGGCTGCGTCCGCCTGTGCTAGGGGAACGTTGGTTTCCCCCATTACTTCTACAAGTTCGTCATAAACAACTTTGATAAACTGCTGATCGGGTCTAACTCCCGAAATTACCTCAGCTCCTTGCGCCTTAGTTTCTACGTCAGCAATAAAATCTTTGACTACCTGCAAATTGACATCCGCCTCTAATAAGGCGCGGCGTACCTCCCGCAATGCCTCTTGAATATTGGCATGGGAAATCTTATCTTGTCCCCGTAGCTTTTTCCAGGCGGATTCTAGGCGATCGGCAAGTGCATCAAACATATTTCGTCAAGTAAAACAGCGATCGGATTTTGGGAAAGCAAATTTTGCCCACTATTCCCATTATGAGTGGTGAGTGGTGCGTGGTGAGTGGTGCGTGATAAATTCTCCTTTAGCTCTCTTGTCCCCTCACTCTTCACACCTCATCGTTTGCTTTTCTGAGAATATTATTAAGTTTTATTACAAATATACATTTTGTATTTTTAGATACAGAATTAGCTGATATAGTAAAAAAGTGAAAGTAAACAGAAAAATATAGAAAGGAATCAATTATGTCTACTAAAGAACAAGCACGGGCGTTAATGATGCGTCACCATCACCTAGTCAAAAACCGTCAGCAGTCGATGTTGAACCGTGCGGCGGCTGAAATTGGTTTTGAAGGTACGACAGAATATTGGAATCACATTCAAGGCAAACCTCATCCCACTTTCTCGGCTAACTACGATCGCAGTGGCGCTACAATGAGTTAAATCGCTGTATTCTGCGAAGAAAGTTTGCTAGATTGATGAAATAATATAAAGCTCCCCTCAACTTTGCTTGGTAATGCAGTTTTGAGGGGAGCTAAAATTTTTCCGATAAGAATTGGTACAGGACGCAACTTATCTGAATGGTAGTACTGCGTAAATTGCGACATCAGCCAGCCTACTCAAGCCTGCGGAAATACCAGTCGTGTACAGGACAACGAACGCAAATAAACCAAATTGGCTGTATTGTAGCGGCTTTAATGAGGGAATTAATTCGCTACAAATATGAAAACCATCTAGCGGTGGAATTGGTAATAAGTTAAACATAAATAAAACTAAGTTAACCTTGGCAGCTAACCAAAAGAATTGTCCGCTTAAAATTCCTCCATCGCTGTGATGAGCCGAGATACTAAGAATAACAATACAGAGAATTGCTAAACCAAGATTGAGTAGTGGACCCGCCGCAGATACTAAAATATTTCCCAGTACGGGATTGCGAAATCTGGCAGGATTGACTGGCATACTTCCCCAAACTATCCCAACTAAACAGAGATAAATGATTGATTCCCAACCCATATGCACGACTGGATTTAAAGTCATATGTCCAGTTCGGATTGGTGTATCATCGCCTTGGCTAATTGCTGCCCAACCATGCGCTAATTCGTGCAGGCAGACTGAAATAATTAGAATCGCTACAATTCGGAAGAAAAATACAGGGTTAGATAGTAATGTAAGAATTAACATAATTAGTCATTAGTCATTAGTCATTTGTGAAATACCTATGACACTCCAAGATACTCGGGATCGAATTCAAAGATAAGTGCTACTGGTAAAGCTATTAACCGCTTGAGTGAATAGCTTGATAATTGCAAGTTAACACTCGTCTATCTGTTACTTATACGATTTTGTACTGAATATCAAATAATTTTTTGGTAAATCTATGAAGCTCGAGTGAAGTTATTTACTAGAGATTTTTATAGGAAGTAAATTTAAACACATGAGCTGCGATCGCTTAAAAGCAAGATTTGTAAAAACTTTATTAATATCAGTTTTCGCTCAGATTTACTTCATGCAACATACACATGAAGTTCCGAAACTTCCCTCACGACTAGACCCAACGAGAAGAATTAGGCTCTTAATTATGACTCCATTTCAAAGCACAGCAGATGGAGCCAATTAAATATTTTGCAGCTTATTGTAAAAATTATGGGTTGGCTAGTTGTATTTATTTTGCTAATTCTTCAAGGAAATGGACTAATTTTTGCCTTGACAATAATAATGAAAGGAATTGGTGCTTGGTATGTTCTAGGTACTCTACCAAGCGATATACCTGTGAATCGCACCACAGTCTCATTACTATATCAAGTATTAGATGTACTCTCTTGGCTCCCAGGCAGAGACTAGCGCGATCGCGATTGTGAAATTCACGGCTGAAAGCGGTATTGTGTGAAAAGGTATAAAAAACCAAGTTTTATGACTTATGACCGCCCTTCATCCTACCGACCATAAAAAAGCCAAAGCCCTCAAACCAGGCAGCCGCCGCCCAGCGAAAGAACTTTGCAGCGAGTGCGGTTTGTGCGACACATATTATATACACTATGTCAAGGAAGCCTGCGCGTTTCTAAACCAGCAATTTGACCAATTAGAAGCCCAAACGCACGATCGCAGCCGCAATTTAGACAATCCAGAAGAACTTTACTTCGGCGTGCATCAGTCGATGACAGCAGCGCGGAAAAAAGAACCGATTCCAGGGGCGCAATGGACGGGAATTGTCAGTACCATTGCGATCGAAATGCTAAATCGCGGCATTGTCGAAGGCGTAGTCTGCGTCCAGAATACCAAAGAAGACCGCTTTCAGCCGATGCCCGTTATCGCCCGTACTCCAGAAGAAATCTTAGCCGCACGGGTAAATAAACCTACACTGTCGCCTAATCTATCGGTACTAGAACAAATAGAACAGTCCGGTATGAAACGGCTGTTAGTGATTGGTGTTGGTTGCCAAATTCAGGCATTGCGGGCAGTAGAACAACAACTCGGCTTAGAAAAGCTTTATGTTCTGGGAACTCCCTGCGTGGATAACGTCACCCGTGCGGGATTGCAAAAATTTTTAGAAACTACAAGCCGATCGCCCGATACGGTAGTACATTACGAGTTTATGCAAGATTTCCGCGTCCACTTCAAACACGAAGATGGTTCGGTGGAGACAGTACCATTTTTTGGTTTAAAAACGAACCAATTAAAGGATGTATTTGCACCTTCCTGCATGAGCTGTTTTGATTATGTCAACTCCCTCGCCGATTTGGTAGTCGGTTACATGGGTGCTACCTTTGGTTGGCAGTGGATTGTCGTGCGTAACGATCGCGGTCGAGAAATGCTGGATTTAGTCCAAGATAAATTAGAATTGCAACCTGTCATATCAGAAGGCGATCGCCATCAAGCGGTACAACAGAGTATACCTGCTTATGATAAAGCGGTAACTCTGCCAATGTGGGCGGCGAAGTTGATGGGTGTGGTGATTGAAAGAATTGGACCGAAAGGGTTGGAATACGCGCGATTCTCGATTGATTCTCACTTTACGCGGAATTATCTGTATGTGAAGCGGAATTATTTGGAAAAGTTGGAAGCGCACGTACCAGAGTTTGCTAAGCGGATCGTGGGGCAGTATAAGTTACCGGATTAATGTCGCGCTTCGCCTACGGCTGATGCGCGACATTTTTCTTTCTTTTACTTACAAAACTTAATCACAAGCAATTGCATAATTTTTTTCCGCACTTCCGATAAATAATTAGCACAGGAAATATACGATTTCTAGGAGGTGAGACAACAAGCAGCGCGGTAGTGATTTTAGAGGGTTTTTCCTCGAGAATAAACATATCCCTGCTGGAGATAAAAACACTGCTATGGAAGAATTTGAGGAGAGCCTGCGTCAATTAGTCGCAGCGACTTGTCAGCAGAAAATCGGTAGTCTCGATCGCCAGCGAGGTTTAACCAAGATCGTCCGCTCGATCGTTAAATCGGGCAAGCTCTGGAAAGAAAACGTTCCCGATTACGAGGATGCCTTACAGCAAACCTGGCTGTATTTCTGCCGCAATCTTTGTGAAGCTACTACAGGCGATCGCTACGATCCCAGTCGCAGTAGTGTCACCACTTGGTTAAATGCCTATCTGCGGCGACGATTGCAAGATCTGTACCTTCAGAAACAGGCTGCCAAACATTCGACATCCGGACAAATATATTCTGTTGACGAACTAGGTAGAGACACGATTGAAACCTTAGAAGCTCCGCCGGATCTTCCACCTATTTTGGAAACGACGCGGCAGTGGATCGAAATCGATCCTGATGGCGATTTACGCCGTACTTGCATTCAAGGTTATCCAAAGGTGAATTGCCAAGTTTTATTGTTACAAAGGCTGCCACCAGAGACAAGCTGGGAAGATTTGGCAGCTCAATACAAGCTGTCCGTTTCCACATTAAGTAGTTTCTATCGGCGACAGTGCCTACCACGACTGCGTAAATTCGGCGAATCGCAAGGGTATTTAGAGGATACCTATCATGAATTATCAAGCACGAGAAACAAACGATCGCTCCCTTCCGCTACCAATTACTCAAGCCGCGAATAGCATTGCATGGCAGTTCAGCCAGCAGCAGCCAACGTCACAAAAGGCGGAGCAAGTGCGATTGAATACTTTGGCTGTGTGTGCCGTCCGTGATTACTTGGAAATGATGGGCGTTGCTGTAAATTCCCGCGGGTGCGATAGTTGGAATCCTTTGATGCGCTCGTTTGTGGATGTGGCAGACTTAGAGGTATTGGGTTTAGGTCGTTTGGAATGTCGGGCGATCGCGGCTGATTCGCCTAGTTGTTACATTCCGCTAGAGGTATGGGAAGACCGGATTGGTTATGCGATCGTGCGCTTGGACGAAGCCGAAAAACAAGCAACTATACTCGGATTTGTTAAACAAGTTAACCAAGAACGCTTAGCTGTCGAGCGATTGCAACCCCTAGAAGAATTACTTTCTCATTTGCACGACTTAAGCGCGATAACTTCGTTAAGCTTCTCTTCGAGACGCTTCGCGAACGCTAACGCTAATACTCCTGTAAGTACGGTTAACTTGGGGCAGTGGTTTCAAAATACGTTCGAGTCAGGTTGGCAAACTGTAGCATCGCTGTTAAATCCAACTGAAAACAATTTAGCCTTTAACTTTCGTAAGGCAGAAGAACTGAGTAAAAATGATGTGGATCGCTCGGAAAATTTTGTCAGACGGGCAAAGTTAATTGACTTGGGGATGCAGCTAGCAGGTCATTCGGTGGCTTTGGTGATGGAACTGCGCCCCGTATCCCAGCAAAAAACCGAGCTGATCGTACAATTGCACCCGACGGGAGGAGAGATATTTTTGCCACCGTCTTTACAGCTGATTGTGTTAGATGAATCTGGGGCAGTTTTTCTAGAAGCCAGAGCCAGACGCGCCGATAATTACATTCAATTGCAATTTAGCGGTACTCCTGGAGAAAGGTTTAGCGTTAAAGTAGCTCTGGGGGATGTTGGCATAACGGAAAACTTTACCATTTAAGGTACGTCTTCCGACTTCCGACTTAAAATGACGTGCCTACAGGTGAACGAGCGTGGGTAAGTTAGTTGTTTTGAAGTTTGGCGAAGGCAGTTTCGAGCAGGGATTTCCCGTGACGCTGCAAATTGGCGAGGATGGCGATCGCCCCGCCGTAGAACTCGCTGGCAGATTACCACCTCAGCCGGAAATTCCGCAATATTATCGCAAATGGCAATCGGCTTATTACAGTTTAGGTCTGCGATCGCGCCTGGAAGCCGCCGCCGTCCAAATCACAAATGTCTGTGTACTGGAAGACTGTTACAATGCCGCAGAATTACTCAGTCGCAGTCTGAATAATTGGCTTTACTCCCCATCCTTTTTGGCTTTAAGGGATAAATTTTTAGAAAAATTGATGCCTGCGGATGCCATTAGAGTCATTTTGCAAACCGAAGATCTGCTGTTACAGCGCCTACCTTGGCATCGTTGCGATCTGTTTGCCCGCTATCCCAAAGCAGAAATTGCCTTTAGTACTCCTGCTTACGAAGAAATTACGCTCAAAGCTGCATCCTCTCGCACCAAAATTAGAATTTTAGCAATTTTAGGCAGCAGTGCGGGCATTGACATTCAAGCAGACCGTGACTTGCTCGAACGCTTGCCTGGAGCAGATGTCGAGTTTTTGGTCGAGCCATCGCGCCAAGAATTAGACCGTCATTTATGGTCTACTCAAGGTTGGGATATTCTCTTTTTTGCCGGACATAGTGCCAGTCAAACGATTCCCTCTCAAAATAGTAGCGAAGTTACAGGACGCATCTATCTGAATCAAACTGAGAGTTTAACCATTGCCGATCTCAAACACGCTTTACAAACTGCGGTGGAAAATGGTTTGAGCGTGGCGATTTTTAACTCTTGCGATGGTTTGGGATTGGCGCGAGATTTGGCAGGTTTGCACATTCCCCAAGTCGTATTCATGCGCGAACCCGTGCCAGATCGCGTGGCGCAAGAATTTTTGAAGAGTTTTCTCCAAGCTTTCGCTGGCGGTAAATCTTTATATCTATCGGTACGGGAAGCGAGAGAAAGGCTGCAAGGATGGGAAGGCGAATATCCTGCTGCTAGCTGGCTACCAGTAATTTATCAGAATCCTGCCGAATTTCCTCCCACTTGGCAAAGGTGGATGCAGCGAGTGCGTCCTCCACAACAGCGGCTGTCGCTACGGCGTGTCTTCCTTACTAGTGCCATTGTTACGGGGGTGGTGGCGGGAATGCGATTTCTGGGAGTATTTCAAAGTCTGGAATTACAGGCTTTTGACCAATTGATGCGGTTGCGTCCCGTAGAAGCAGCCGATCCGCGTTTGTTGATCGTGACGGTGACAGAGGCAGATTTACACCTTCCAGAACAGAAACAGAGAAAAGGCTCTCTTTCCGATCTGGCATTGGAAAAACTGCTGCAAAAATTAGAAAAGTTTAACCCGCAGGTTATCGGTTTAGATATTTACCGCGATTTCCCCGTGGAGAACCTACCGAGTCTCAAGTCAAGACTGCAAAATAGCGATCGCCTCTTTGCTACCTGCAAAGTCAGCGATCCAGAATTCGACCCGCATGGCGTACAACCTCCGCCAGAAGTCGCGCCAGAACGGGTAGGTTTTAGCGATATCCTCGCCGATCCAGATGACAACATCGTGCGCCGTCATCTCCTCAGCTTCGATCCGCCACTGACATCCCGTTGTAGTGCTAATACCGCGCTCAGCTTTCAAGTTGCCCATCAATATTTAGCCGCTAAAGGAATTGAAACTGAATTCACGCCTAAGGGAAATTTACAACTAGGTCATGTTGTTTTTCCACGCTTGCAACCTTTTCACACGGGCGGTTATCAAAGGCTCGATACTAAAGGTTATCAACTGTTACTCAATTACCGTCCCTTCGACTCTATAGATGATATTGCCGTAGCAGTGACGCTAGGAGATATACTGAGCGATCGCATTCCGCCCAATCTGGCTCGCACTCTCAATAACCGCATTGTCTTAATTGGTCTAGCAGCTCCTAGTACTGGTGATGCTTGGTCTACCCCCTACAGTATCGGTCAGCGCGGGCTACAAAAACAGATCCCAGGTATTTATTTACAGGCACAGATGGTGAGCCAGATTCTCAGCGCCGTTTTGGATCGACGGACACCGCTTTGGGTTTTACCTATCTGGGGTGAAATCGTCTGGATTTGGGCTTGGTCTTTAGTAGGAGGAATTGTTATTTGGTGCTGGCGTTCTCCCGTGCGAATGGGGCTGAATATTTGCTTGACAATTTCTGTATTGTATGGCTTAAGTTGGGCGTTACTACTCCAAGGCGGCTGGATGCCTTTAGTCCCTGCGGCTCTAGCTTTAGTAGTGACGGGAGGCAGAATTGCGATCGTCAAGCGTTCTCTGCCCGATAGCAGCACTCTACCGCTGAAACCCACACTAAAAATGGAATGAGGTGAGATATGTACAAGCTTGCACCCGTCTGCCTAATAATGGCACTGCTCGTACCTACAGCAGCGATCGCGACCCACAATAGCACTCACAAAAGCACTTCCCAGCAAGTCAGTGTCAAGCCCCGTTACACGCCACCGCCTTTTCCTACCTCCGGTACTCCTGTTGGACGAGCCAGAGGTGCAGCCGGACGGGGAGGCAACTGTAGTTTAAATCTGCCGCTGACAGCTCTAGCACCTGCGGTAGAAAAGACTGTAGGCGCAGGCAAAGCAACATATGTTTGGGGTCAAACGATTGCGGAGTATCCTACTTTTTGGTTCTACCTCCCTGCTGCCAGTCCGTCACTCCGTGCGGTAGAATTCGTACTGCAAGACAATCGTGATAACGATATTTACCGTTCTGCCGTCGCTTTGCCAGCCAAGCCAGGAATCATCGGCGTGCGTTTACCTACTACCAAACCGCCGCTAAATCTGAACCAAAACTATCGCTGGTTCCTCAAAACAGAAATGGCGGTCAGTTGCAATCGGCAAAATCCCATTGTCTTCAAAGATTCTGTCGAAGGATGGGTACAGCGCGTCTCACCAACAGCCGCGATCGCCAGACAGATAAAAACAGCCACACCTCAACAGCGCGTCGATCTGTACGCTCAACAAGGCTTGTGGTACGATGCGATCGCCACCCTAGCCGAGCAACGCTTGTTACAGCCAGAAAATACTGCTCTCAAAGCGAATTGGAACGGACTCCTACAATCTGCTAATTTGAGCGATATTACCCCTCAGCCACTTTTATCGTGTTGTAGCGTGGGAGTCGGGAGTCGGGAGTCGGGAGTCGGAAATCGGGAGTAGTAGTAGGAGCGGGTTCACCTAAAATATTTGCTAGTAACAAGATAGCTTGGTAAACCCGCCCACATAGGAGTTGTATGTAGTAGGGGAATTAGACTGGTACACAAATGAAGAGAAATACGTCAAGAGCGTGCGATCGCATCTTTCCACCCCAGCCATAAAATGAGCAGTGTTCTCTTCACTACTCACTACTTACTACTCACTACTCACTTAAAGATGGGACAAGAAATTTTTCAAGTTGATGCTTTTACCGATCGCCCTTTTGCCGGAAACCCTGCTGGTGTTTGCGTTCTATCTCGATCGCGGGATGACGGTTGGATGCAAAATGTTGCCAAAGAGATGAATTTATCGGAAACGGCTTTTTTACTCCGGCAAGACGATGGTAGCTACAATCTGCGGTGGTTTACTCCAGCTACAGAAGTTCCTCTCTGCGGTCATGCTACCCTAGCTAGTGCCCATGTGCTGTGGGAAAGGGGTTATTTGCAGCCAGAGGAAACAGCTCGATTTCACACCCTCAGCGGCTTGCTGACGGCAAAACGGGCGGGAGAATGGATCGAATTGGACTTTCCCATGCAAGTTCCTGCTAAATCGGAAATACCTGCCGATTTAATTACAGCATTGAGAAACAAACCAAAATATGTAGGCGAAACTCATAGAAATTATTTGGTGGAGTTAGATTCAGAAGAGATTGTCAGAAATCTTCAGCCAGATTTTAGTTTATTAAAAACCTTACCCGTGCAAGGCGTAATTATTACCAGTAAGGCGACGATTCCAGAATATGATTTTGTCTCTCGTTACTTTGCGCCTAATGTCGGAATTGATGAAGATCCAGTAACGGGTTCGGCGCATTGCTGTCTTGCACCCTATTGGCGCGATCGCTTGGGTAAAGATGATTTTCTCGCCTATCAAGCTTCTGCTAGAGGTGGAGTAGTTAAAGTTAGCTGTAAAGGCGATCGCGTTTTACTTGGCGGACGAGCCGTTTTAGTTTTGCGAGGAGAATTGCTTTAACTCTACAAACGATTTGGCTAAATCTTGCCGTAACCCTTGCCCAATATAAAATTTGAAGGAGATGTTGTACATATGTTGATGCAGTTTTAAATTACTTGTTCAAACTCATAATTTCATCTAATTCTGAATCTATCTGCTCAAGCTGAGTATCATCTTTCACTTGACAAATTTTTACTTCAATTTTCTCATGTGTAAGTTGCTGTAATACTAATTGATTTATTTGAGTCAGTTGAGGCTCTTTTTTTTAATTCTTTGATGACGGTACTAGTACTAACACGTAAAAATCTTGCTGTATCTCGAATTCCACTGCCATTTAGTGCCATGTCTACAACGATTCGCGGGTGTCCCCACCCTCAACGAAGTAGGGTGAGGAGGTAGAGCGGCGGGACGGAGCATAGCTAGCCTGTGCAACTAGTCTGGTACTTCCTGCGACTTGATATAGGCTTTAATTTTTTCAATTGGTGCGCCACCAGTTGAAGCCACGTAATAAGAGCCAGACCATAGCACGGGTTTTGAATAAAACTGATTTAAGTGGTTGGCAAACTCGCTTCTGATGATTCTACTAGAAGCAGATTTTAGGCTACCTACTAAGGCAGAAATATTATTATCTGGATGCACGTCTGCTAATAAATGAATATGGTCAGCCTCACCGGAAAATTCGATGAGGCGAGACTTGGTTTTTATGCAGACGTTAGCTAGTATCTCTTGGATTCTGTCTAACATTTGAGCAGTCAAAACTTTCCGCCTGTACTTAGTGACGAAGACGAAGTGCAGGTGAATAGAAAAGACAGAGTGAGAACCTTTGCGGACAGTGCTTGACAAAGCCCCACCTGAATAGAATAATTAGAGTGTAGCGTATACAGTTAAACCCGTGCAAGTCCGCCGAGTCAATTTTAGGCTTTATCCAAAACCGTCACTCGAAGAACTACTTCATTGGGCGAGACGGATGCACAAGGATCTGTATAACTCGGCGGTTTCCAACAGGAAAACCCAATACCAAAAGTTTAACAAGCGCGTCGATTATTTCGAGCAACAAGCTAGTTTACCCGCTTTCAAAGAATGTTTAGAAGAGTATAAAAAGCTGAACGCTGGTTCTCTTCAAGCCACTTTAAAACGGGTAGATTTTGCATTTGTGCGATTCTTTAAGGGTTTAGGCAAGTATCCTAAATTCAAGTCAATTCGCCGCTATTCTGGTTGGACGTATCCCGATGCCCGCCAAGGATTTAAGGTACACTCAATTGGGGATAACGGCTATTTAGAATTGCGGGACTTGGGTATCGAAGTTCAGATGAGGGGTAAGGCTAGAACGTGGGGAACGCCAACTACTTGTACTATTGTTTATCGCAACGGTAAATGGTATGCCAGTATTACAGTTAACTGTGAATCGATTAGGGAGGCTGGCGCAGGGGAAATAGGATTAGATCTTGGTACTCTCACTGCCATTGCTTGTAGTGACGGAACCAAAATAGAGAACCCTAGATTTTTAGCTAAGACTCAAGCCAAAATCCGTAAAGCATCAAAAGATAAAAGGAGAAAACGCGCCCCCAATTTCAGGAAGAAAGTTAAAGCATCTAAGCGTTGGAAGAAAGCCCAAAGGAAGGTTTCAAAACTTCAACGAACTGCGGCAAACCAGAGGCAAGATTGGGTTCATCAAAGAGCGGCAGAAATAGTTAGCAGTCATAGCATCGTCGCCACCGAAAAACTCAATCTCAAAAATATGACTCGTCAAGCCAAGAAAGGCGAGAGAGTGGCGGGAGGAAGGTTTTCACCCGCCATCTCTCGTAGTAAGAGAAAAGCTCAAAAAACAGGTCTAAATCGTTCCATGCTAGATGTTGGCATGGGAATGTTTAGACAGGCTTTGGAGTATAAATTATCTGAGGCAGGTGGATTCTTTGTCGAGATTCCGACCCAAACGGTTAAACCTTCTCAACGCTGCGCCAAATGTTGGCAACTAACACCAAAAACCCTGTCCGATAGAATTCATGTTTGCTCTAATCCTGATTGCCAACATGTAGAAGATAGAGATATTAATAGCGCCCAAGTTTGTTTAATTTGGGCAAGGGGTTTGGAACGAGCCTCTTCAAACGTGGATGAGTCTAGCTCTACTTCATGCGGAAGTATGAAGCAACTAGCTCAGGTGAAGCGTCAGAAACTAGCCATTCAACGAAGTAACGGCGAGTAGTTCATTCTAAGATTAATATTTAAAGATCGGTATTTGAATGTGAGTTCCGGTTTGGATTTGGACTTTTAGATACGATCCAAAATCCAAAATCTAAAATCTAAAATTCCCCATGCCAGAAGCCAACCTAACCGACCAATTATCTGCTCCCCCACTCCCCACTCCCCACTCCCCACTCCCCCCAGCATGGGAACTCATCCGCAATAGCTTGCGCCCTGGACAACAGCAAATGGCAGACTGGCAGGGAGGACAATTAGCAGTTTCGGCAGTACCAGGTGCAGGGAAATCGACGGGGATGGCAGCAGCAACAGCACTGGCGATCGCTCGCTATCAATTACACGCTAGACGTGCGATTGTAGTTGTTACCTTTACTCGTTCTGCGGCAGCAAATATTAAAGGTAAAATTCGCAGGTATTTACGAGAAGAACTCTCCGTACCACCCAGAGGATTCACTGTCAATACCCTTCACGGTCTGGCGCTGAATATTGCCAGTCGCTATCCCGATTTATCGGGGTTGCCGTTAGATAGTGCCACTTTAATTACACCAAATCAAAGCCATCGTCTGATTCGGACTTGTGTAGAACAGTGGATTGCCGTTCATCCCCGCTTGTATTCTCAGTTACTCCAAGGCAGGCAATTTGACGGCGAAGAAACAGAACGCTTGCGGCGACAGTCGGTATTGCGGACGGAAGTACTACCAGCCTTGGCTTATGTAGCAATCCACGAAGCTAAAAGCTCTGGTTATCAACCGCAACAGTTGCGAGTGTTAGGCGAACAAGCAGCAGACGAATATGAAATTTTGACTATCGCCGCCGGATTGTACGAACAGTATCAGAACTTGATGCGATCGCGGGACTTAATCGACTACGACGATATGATTTTGGCAGCGTTGCGAGTATTAGACAACCCCAGCGCCAGACGCAACGAACAAAAGCAAGTCTTTGCCGTATTTGAAGATGAGGCTCAAGACTCTTCACCCTTGCAAACCCAACTCTTAGAAATTCTGGCGCAAGATCCAGAAAACCCAGATTTACCACCAAATTTAATTCGTGTTGGCGACCCCAATCAAGCGATCAATTCTACCTTTACTCCTGCCGATCCAATTTATTTTCGCCGCTTTTGCGAACAATGCCAGCAGCAACAGCGATTGGCGACAATGGATATGGCAGGACGCAGTACCAGGATTGTCATTGCCGCAGCTAATTTTGTCTTGGGGTGGGTGAATAGTCATTTGTCATTCGTCAATGGTCATTCGTCATTCGTCAGCAAGACCGAATCGAACGCAAATGACAAAGAACGACTTCCTTTTCGAGAGCAGACCATTCATCCCGTCAACTCAAACGACCCGCAGCCAGATGCTAATCCCACGCCGATTGGTAGGGGATTGGAGTTATATACGCCTCGCGATATTCATCACACAGCGGAATTAATTGGTAAGCGGGTGGTTGACCTATTTAGAGAAGCAACAGTTACAGAAACACCAGCTACAGAAACACCAGCTACAGAAACACCCATAGAAACGCCAAACAATTTGCGGATGGCTGTTTTGGTCAGGGAAAATAGACAGGGACGCTGGCTGGCTGAAGCGATCGCGCCGATTTGTCGAGAGCATAATATTTTAGTGTATGAGGTTTCAGAAAGCGATCGCCATTCCCAAGTTCCCGCAGAAGTGCTGGCGCTGCTGCAATTTCTCGACCGTCCCCACTCTCCCGATTATCTTAAAGCTGCCTTGGAAGTTTTGGTACAGCGTCAGTTAATCCAACCCCAAGACTTGAACGCTCTAGCAACGATTCCCGAACAATTCCTTTATCCTGGGCCTTTAGACCCACCCCATCCAGAAGCAGCTCAAAAAGCTAGTTATTTGTGCCGTAGCCTCCTCCGCGCTCGGATGGAATTACCTCCCTACCAACTGATTTCCTTTCTTGCCTTAACACTGAACTACGACCAAGCAGAACTTGCTACAGCCGATAAGCTAGCAGATCGGGTACAGCAGCAACTTGCTGGCAATGGTAGCAATTTGGGAGCAATATTAGTAGTGCTGAGCGAAATTGTGAATTCAGAACGATTTGAAGCTGTGGATACGGAAAATTCAGAGGCGCGTTACACCCGTCCTGGGCAACTGACTATTATTACCATGCACAAAGCTAAAGGGTTAGATTGGGACTGCGTATTTATCCCCTTTTTACACGAAAATGTCATTCCTGGAAATCTCCGCGTTTTACCTCAAGCTCAATTTTTAGGAGATTTTACCGTTGCAGAAGTTGCCCGCGCCCAAATTCGCGCCGCTTTGCACGAACAATTTCCCTTACCCGATACTGCGATTGCTTGGGAACAGGCAAAACAGCTTAAAACAGCCGAAGAGTTTCGCTTGCTTTATGTCGCCATGACTCGTGCTAAGCGGTTGCTGTGGATTTCTGCGGCACAAAAAGCACCTTTCACTTGGAGTAAGCCTGAAAACTTAGAGAATAGTCGTTCCTGTCCGGTATTTTCGGCTCTAGTACGTCAATTTCCGCGATCGGTTTTGACGGGAGACTAAGGGGATACCTGCCAAACTGGTAGTTGGTTGACTCGTTGTACTGTTAAATCGACATATTGGATGTCTTTATTGATGACTTCCATCCCAAAATAGCCTTCTGCGCCATCGTGTTCGTGGGGTCCGGTGGAATGCGTCGTATAACGACCTTGTCGCACGGCTTGATTAAACGGAGAACCTACCGTCCAAACCCACCGAGAGGGAAAAATAATCGTACCGATGTTATCTACCCAATCTCTCTGCCCGTGTAAGTGATAGACATGCTCAGCCGCGTTAAAACCATCTGTACCACCAAATACACCACCAATCGAAGCGATCGCAATCTGAGTATCGGGTAGCCACTGGCTGAGATAGGGAACTGCACCGAGGGCGACTTGAGCGCCACCACTCGTCCCCATCAAGATCACTTGCAGCGATCGCCCAGAAGTTTGCGCTAAGGGGTGGGCTGCTTCCATCCGGTCAACGATCGCGTTAGCAATGCCCAAATTATAAACACTCCCGTAGCGATCGTCGGCAGAAATAGCAAAACGCCAGAGATTACGAATTTTAATTAACACGTCCGCTGCACCAAAAAAGCCTTCTGCTTCTTCCGCAAACTGCCACAAGGGAGCTAAAAACCGTTCGCCCCCCAAACTTTCATTTGCAGCTGAATAGGGAAATACATCCCGCACGGTAACGCAGTGAGGATGCGATCGTTCGAGGCGATCGAGAAAGACTTCTTCCCCAGGTAATAGCTGGTTAGCAGAAAAATCTCCCACACCTGTCAAGAAGACAATGTAACAATTTATGTTGACATGCGTGTCAGAATTTGAATTATTACCCGCTCGCAATTGCTTATCTGGTTTCTTTTTCAGCCCCAGACTCTCTACTTCTTGAGATAGCCACCAAACCAGTGTTCCCACAGGTGAGAGCGTTCCCCAAATCAAAAGTATAATTCCAGCTAGAATAAGTAGTCTTAAACTGCCGCTTCGCAGCCAATTTATAATTTTAAGCATTTGGTAATCGGTAATTGGTAATTGGCAAGAAGCGAGAGATAACTGATAACTGATAACTTTGTAGAGACGTTACATGTAACGTCTCTACACTGATAACTGATAACTGATATGCGCGATCGAAAAGACAATTTGTGGAGTTTGTTACGGGAGGCATTAACATTAGACCCCAATTTTTACGAACATATTCCTATCAATTCTAAAAATCGTCGATTTGCCCAAATAGTGGTTGTTTTTGCTGCTATCTCATACTCTCTCGGTAGTGCTGTCATTTTTTTAATCAACCGCGTCCCGCTACCAATGCTAATTTTGCGGTTGTTAGGCAGCGGGATAGGTGTGATCGTCGGCTACTATTTTTGGACTTTGACGATTTGGAAAATTGGCGACTGGTTCAAACCTCACCACGTCTCTTATCGAGAGTTGATGATTCCTCTTGGTTTAGCTTACGCGCCCCAAGCTCTCAATTTTTTGACTCTAATTCCTTTATTAGGGCAACCAATTGAGCGGGTTTTAGCTGTGTGGAGTTTGCTGGCTGCGATCGTAGCCGTCCGCCAAGGTTTAGACATCTCCTCTATTTGGGCTATTTCAATCTGTTTAGTCGGTTGGATACCGCTTCAGACAGCAATTGGTTTAGTCAGAGCGATCGCTTAACCAGTGACCAGTTATCAGTTACCAGTTACCAGGAATTGCTGAGTTGCTGAGTTACAAACTATGAATCGCTGATTGCAGGTCAACGATCGCTGTTCGCTACTCTTGTGGTTTTTCCTGCTCGTCAGAGATCGCCTGTTTAATCTCTGGGCTGTCAAGTAGCTCTTTTGCCATGTCCATGAACTTGAGACTGTCGGGGTGGATCGACTGTCGCCGCAAGATGGGAATTTCCTCATTCGCGGAATCGTTGTTTGTTGGACGGTCTGCATCTGAGTACATAATTTCTAACTTGAACTCGCCTTTTAAAAAAATTGTATCGAGTTTGTTTCTATATTGCGATCGCAATTGAGACTGAAAACGGCGATCGCAATTGAGACTGAAAACGGCGATCGCAATTTGGCAACCCGAAGTGAGTCATTAGATCTGGCATTGGGGCTGTCATTGGTCATTGGTCATTGGTCATTAGTCATTTGAGAGAAATCAGAAGCCAGAAGTCAGAAATAATTTAATCTCCTCTACCCCTCTGCCCCTCTGCCCCTCTGCCCCCCTGCCCCCTGCACACCTTGCACACCTGCCCCCCTGCCCCTCTGCCCCTCATTTCATGCTCTTACGCGAAAATCGTGAATCGACCACCAAGCTTTTTTGTCTTGTTTATTCACAACTCGGATGTAGCGACCTCTAGCAGGAGCATTTAAAGCGATCCTGGTGACAGGAGAACCCAGACCTTGATAGACTGGTTTGCCAAACTTGTTGGGATTGTTTCCTACATAAATCTCAAATCTCGTCGGATAACCACCGTCTGCTGACGAACCTGCATTCATGACGATCGATCTAACTTGTTGGGGCGATCGCATATCGACTTGAAACCAATCACCGTTAACTATCGCATCCCCACTGGTATAGCGCGTATTTTGGTTGCGATCGAGTGCCATATCTGGCGCTTCTCGATCCCACGTACCTTTGCGACTGGCTGAGGCTTGCCATTTGCTTGAGTTTAATTCAGTCCTACCCACAATTGTTTTTTCAGTTCCAGGACGATAAACTAAAAATTCGGCGAACGACCAATCAGGTTTTGATTTTTTGGCAAATCTCTGCGGCACGATTCTGATATACCTAGCTCTTTGCGTCGGAAAAGTAACTTGCGTTCGTGCCATTGTGTTGCCCTTGATGCTAGCAACTAACTTGCCTTTTGAGTTAGCACTATTGGAGACATACACCTGATAGTCCCGTAAGAAACTACTAGCAGCTTTACGAGAGTCCATCACAATTCTATTCATCGACTGTGGCGCACCCAGATCGACAGCAAACCAATTACTAGGACTCGCATTGGCGATCGCAAATTGACTGCCAAAATCGTTATCGATGGCAGCTGCGGCATTTCCTCCTGAACTGCTTGCTTTCCAGGCATAACGATTCAGTTCAACTCCCAGGTTTGGTGCGGCGAGATTATGGGAATCGTCCCATACTTGTTCGCCCAACCAAGTTAAATTTGTCGGACGGCTACCATTGGTTCTATTCACACTATCGCCACTCACTCCACCCGTGTCGGAAGTTGCTAGAGCGTTCCAATCCCACGCCCAGTAATGCCAGACTAATCTGCCAATGCCGCGCTTTTTTGCCACGGCTAAAGTTATGCGTGCGGCTTCTGTTACGTCCAAGTCGGCTTGTGAATTGCCTGTTGTTGCGGCATACTCGCCAATAATCATTGCTAATCCTTTTTTATGGACGCGATCGACAAAATTATCGAGCTTATCTACATTCCAATTCCAATTCACATAAGTGTGTAAGCTAAAGACAACTCTTCTTCGCGGATCTGTTTTTAAAAGTTGTTGTCCGTAGGTTAGAAACGCACTAGTAGAGTCTTGAATAAAGTTAGCTTTAGTCGTGCCGTTACCGTCTTCAGAACCAAAGTTATAACCATCTACAATAATAATATTATTTGCACCTGCTTTGCGAATATCTTGAATTAGCAGTCTGTGCATGTCATACCAATATTTTTCTACTTTATTTGTTCCACCTGGTTCGTTCATAATATTGAACCAGACGTAAGGATTATTTTTATATCGAGTGGCAATTTTGCGCCAAAAGTTACGCAAATCTTGTAAAGATGGATTGGAATCTTCAGTATAAAAGCTACCTGAATGGTCGTGACATTCAAGCACAATTACCGTTCTGGGATTATTACCAGCGTAAGCCTTAACGTATTTATCTACTAGCTCATCCGTGACCAACCAATTAGGATCGCTGCCTGGTTTCAGTACCAATGATAGTCTCACGGTATTAAAATCCCAGATATTTTTGATATATTTCACATCTCTAGCACTCGATTGATCTGTCCAAATGCCAATATTGGCTCCTTTCATAATAAATTCTCGTCCATTAGGAGCAAAAATCTTCGTACCTCTAACAGTAAATTCTCTCGCGGTTGCTGCGTGAGAACATCCAATAAAAGTTATGAAAAGAAACGCCAAAGTAGATACGAGTATAAAAGAAATTCTTCTCATGGCGTTATCTGTCCTCTGGAAAAGAAAATTCAAGCGTAGAGTGAGCATCGCCCACTTTATACCGATTTACTTTTTGACTGCGACAGGCAAGATCCCCCCAACCCCCGTTAGTAAGGGGGGCTGTAGAAAAAAGATCCCCCAACCCCCCTTAGCAAGGGGGGCTAGAGAAACTCGTCTGTAGCATCGTTCTGGTGAAATGGTATGACTACTTGCTCGGGCGCGAAATTAGCAAACAGTTGCCATTCTAGCGTTGCCGAGCCAGCGGTGACGATGCTTTTTTCAGCACAACCCGTTCGCCGTAATTTAATAACCTTTCTAGAGTCGTCAGACGGTTTGACCACATGTTGACTTGGTAGGAATTTTCTAACGCCTGCGATCGCATCCAATCTTTAAACTCAACCTGAAAGGCGTTCAAGGCTGTCCTAGCTGATGCTAAGTTGCTAGTAGAAGGATTTTGAGCTAACCGATTCAAAGCGACTTCTAACTCTTGCGAGCGAGTGTTAAACCCATTCAGCGCCGCACCCTTCAACCATAGTTGGTTATTTGCCAGCAAGAAATTCCACTTCTGCCGCAAAATAGCATAACGTGCTGCTGCGGTATGGAACGGCTGGCGGTGGGGGACTGGTGCAGTTACTTTAACTTTTGTGCCTTGAGTATTGTGAAAAACTTGCTGAAGGTCATCGTTGAGGTTTTCTACAGCAAACAGGGCATAACCGCTAGCAGGTAAATCTCTCACAAGCTGAATTTGGTCGAATGCGCCTAAAGTTGGTAAGTTCAACAGGCGAATTCCAGGAAGTAGCAAAGCCGAACCGAGATTATTAGAAGTAATCCAAGGTTGAGCGAGGCGTTGGAAACGGTAGGAGTCTAGAGCATAAGTCATTGGAACAATTAAATCCACATCGCCGCGATTTGCCCAAACTTCCCAATGTTGCTGTAACTTATGAGTGCGATCGTGTTCCGAGAGAGGAAAGACAGCTACAGACATGACCAAATTAGGGCGCTTTTGCTTCAGCTGGTGCGAGGCTTGGGCGACAAAGCTATCTATTTGTTGCGTACGGAACTGCGTCCACTTTTGCCACAAATCGCGATCGCTCGGTTTAATTGTCGTTGGGTCTACGCCCGTTAGTTGTTGAAACTGCTGCCTTGCCGCAATTCCGTAACCATAAGTTCGGTCGGCGCTGGGGTCTTGGAAAGGATAGCGGATGTAGTCCAGTTGCAAACCATCCACGTTGTAGCGGCTGACAATTTCTTCATAAAGTCGCAATAAATATTGTCGGGCGGCGGGGTTGGCTGGGTCTAAAAATGGTTTACCTTGACCAGGTGGAAATAAACTACCGCGATTATCGTAACTTGCCCATTCGGGATGAGCGGCAATGACGGGTCCTGGGTAATCTGTGGGTAAATTTAGCAGTGTATTGTGGCGCTTATTACCTGCGGCAAAAGTCCACACCCAGGCGTGTAACTCCATGTTGCGACCGTGGGCTAATTTCACCGCCGATGCCAAAGGGTCCCAGCCTTTAACTAAAGGGTTAGCTTGGGGTGCAACTTGACTGGGATAAATGGGATAGCCAGCGTTGACAGTTTCAAAAAAGATCGTATTGATGCCAGCGGCGGCGAGACGGTCAAAAATCTTTGCCAGTCCTTGCTCCGATCCCGCACGAATGATACTACCTCGGTCTAGCCAGATTGCCCGAATTTCTGGTTGAGCCGCGTACTGCTCGACGGGGTAGTTTTGCCACAAAAGTGCTTGTGCCTTTTGCCACTGCTGACGCGCTCCCGCAAAGTCTTTTTGGGCGATCGCCTGGGGGAGAGTTTTAGCAATTGCTTTCGCCTCTGCTACCGCTCTCGCTGCGGGTTCTGGCAACATACCCACAAAAGATTCAGATGTCGTCGCCACAGCCGTTACTTCAGAATCAATTGGTTGTGCCGTTGCATTGCCATTATCAGTATTACTATTAAAAGCACGAGCTGCTAACTGGGCGCTTTCAAACCGTCCGATTAAATTATCTAGCTCTTGTTTCAGCGCAAATGCCTGTACGCCGTCTAAACCTGGTGGGGCAATTCTTTCAATGGCTTCGTCGGTGGGGAGTGGGGAGTGGGGAGTGGGGAGTGGGGAACTCGGGGTTCCCACGGAGTGGGGATTAGGGGCATGGGGAGTGGGGGGTGGTAATTGGGAGTTGCCCCTCTGTCCCTCTGCTCCTCTGCTCCCTTGTCCCCTCTGCTCCCTGCTTCCGTAAGCCACAGTACTACGACAACTTTGCGGCGATGCCGTGGCAGACTCAGATAAGGTAGTATACTGACTCAAAGCAGCTCTTAACCAAGCGCGATCGAAGTCTCCTGGTGCTACGGTACTCGAACCCCAGCGCCATCCTAAAATTGTGGCGCGATCGCTTTTGACAACTGCGGCTTGATTCGTTTGCGACTGCCAAATCGCGAGCGGTCTACTATTGACACCAGTAGGAATTACAACTCCTCCCTGCACTATCCCACCATTCCCTGCTGGTTCCAGCCACTCTTTGCTGTTACCCTGTAGGGTTTGTAAGTTATTCGGCGCATCCAAGGGAAATCCCCAATACGCACCTAATAGCGAACTTAACAGCTGACGTACCCCTGGCTGACTGGTACTACCTACAGCACCGCTAGCTATGACTCTACCACCCCGACTCATCCAGGCTTCTAAAGCAAGTGCTTGGTCGGAGTCGATATTCTCGACATTAGGCAGAAAGATAACGGGGCGATCGCTCAAATCGTTGGCATTTTTGACATCTGCTAGATCGACGACGCAATAATTCACTCCCGCCGCCTGTAAGCGTGAAGAAATTTCTGCCCATTGGGGTGTATTATCCTCGCTTTTGACTACAGCTAAAACTGCTGGAGCTTCTGCGGCTGTAGCTGGCAAACCCAAGGCAAGCAGAAGTAGAAGCGTTACGTGTAACGTCTCCACAAAAAAACTCAAAGACTTAGCCTTTACCAGGGTTGGTAAGGCAAAAATATGAAAATTTGTAGGCATTACTTAATACAAGTTTTGATTAAGTCCTCAACTCCCCTAACTGGGAGAATTGGAATATTTAATTTATGAGATAACTCCTCTACTGTCATATCATCTAAAAAGCAGTTCTCGCCATACTTCAGCATGACGGCAGGTAGTATGACTGCGTTTCCTAAGTCTTTACCATATAAACCTTCTAGTAAATCTTGTCCTGTGAGTAATCCGGTGACAGAGATTTTTTGTCCCCAATAATGACTACACAGAGCTACCATATTTATCCGTAGCCCGTTTACTTGATTTAATTGTTGCCAGATTGGTTGAAATGCTTTTTCTACAGCATTACCGACAACCCAGGTAAATCGGCGTGGTGGTTCGACTCGCGCGGGTAGGTTTTGAGCGACTGTGGCAAAATGTTTTAAGAATAAACGAATAGAACCCACACCATTATCGATTTGGGGATAGTCTTCGTAATGAGATTGCGGTGGTAAATCTTCCCCTGCAATCAGAAACCACTCGTCTGCTAACCAAGCAAAGTTAGTGCCTAGCTGCTGGCGGAATTTGTTTTGAAAAGCTTTGACTTGAGTTATGACTTCGGCTGCTTTTTCTGGAGTTACGGGAATTAATTCATCTTCTACGGGACGAAATCGCGTCAAGCCTACGGGTACGACAGCAACAGAAGTGACGGCTGGTACATCTCCAAGATAAAATTTTGCTAAATCTAGCAGCGTCCGTTCTAAATGCACGCCATCATTAATCCCAGGACAAACAACAACTTGGGCGTGAATTTGCAGCCGTCGTTCCCGAAACCATTCAATTTGCTCTAAAATTTGGGCAGCTCTGGGATTTTTTAACAGCCGCACCCGTATTTCTGGTTCGGTGGCGTGGACGGAGACATATAAAGGAGACAGCCGCATTTGTTCGATCCGCTGCCATTCTTTCTGGGTGAGGTTTGTCAGCGTCAGATACGATCCGTAAAGAAAGCTGAGGCGGTAGTCATCATCCTTGAGATATAAACTTTGTCGCTTACCTGGGGGCTGTTGGTCGATGAAACAGAAGGGACAGCGATTGTTACACTGAATTAATCCGTCGAATAGAGCTGTCTCGAACTCCAATCCCAAATCTTCGTCGTAGTCTTTTTCAATTTCAACTGTATGAGTTTTACCTGCTGCATCTAAGACATCCAATTGCAGCACTTCATCAGCACACAAAAACTGATAATCGATCAAGTCGCGGGGACGAGTATCGTTGATAGAGACGATCGCATCTCCTGGTTCAAAGCCAATTTCAGCGGCGATAGAATCAGGCAAAACCTTAGAGATGCGAGCAGGACGAATAGTAATGTCACTCATGACTAGCGAGAGGGCGATCGCGATCGGCTATTAGCTACTCTAAAATTGTCGCTTATATCAGTTATCAGTGAAAAAAGGAGACAGGAGACAGGAGTTGTTTTTCTCCCTCAGCTCCTCAACTTTTTTCTAGCCACTAGCCACCAGCCACTAGTCACTCACACTACTCACTACTCACTACTCACTACTCACTTAAACATTAGTTAATACTCCAAAACCGATCGCTGCTAAAATGGCAGCACCAAAGGCGAGTCGATACCAGACAAAGATCCAGGTATCCTGAGTTTGTAGAAAACGCAACAACCAAGCGATCGCCAGGTAAGAGAAAATAGCAGATGAAACTACCGCGACAATCAAATTCAGTATTCCAGCATTTCCTAGTCCAGCTTCTAGAGCGTCTTTCAATTCGACCAGACCTGATATTGCAATGGCAGGAATACTGAGTAAAAATGAAAATCTAGCGGCTTTGGCTCGTTGCAATCCCAAAAACAGTCCGGCTGTTAGTGTAGAACCAGAACGAGATACACCTGGAAATAAGGCGAGTGTCTGAGCTAGCCCCATCAAAATGCCATCTTTAACTGTAGGTTCGTTAAATTTGCGCTTGCGCTTGCCAAAAATCTCTGCCAGCCCTAGCAAACAAGACATGACGATCGAATACACTGCGATCGCTGCTAAGCTACGCAAGGGCGAATTGTCGTAGCCAGGATAAAAAAGTTTAATCAGCAAGCCAAAAAACAGAATGGGAATTGTGCCTAAGAAAATACCCAATGCCGTGCCGAATTCTCTAGAATCATAATCGGAGTTAGCGATCGCTTTAATGGTTCCGGTGACGATTTGCCCCAAATCTTTCCAGAAGTACCATAGCACTGCGGCAAGACTACCGAGTTGAATCACGGCAGTATAGGCAATGCCAGGATCTCCCCATCCCAGTACAACTGGCACAACTTTCAAATGCGCCGTACTGCTGATTGGTAAAAACTCTGTCAATCCTTGGATTATTCCTAAACCGAAGGATTGCCACAAATTCATTCCAGATCCATCTACGGCTGTATTAGGTTGTACGCTGAGAACCTTAATGGGTATAGCTATGACTGCTGCAAAAGCAGCTACACCTACCACCATCAGCTTAAGCATTTGACGTTGTAATAGAGCCATACTCATCTTGATGAAGAATTCAAAAGCGTAAGAGTTATGAGAACAGGGCGAACTTATGTACTATCGCTGCTGCACTTTTCTCGCTACAGCATACCCGTAAATTAAAGCTGAGGGGAGGGGGGTAGGTTACAACTGTGCTGACTTTATGACTTACACTGCTTCCAGGGTCCAATCTTCAAATCTTAAATTAGGCACTTTAACAAAATCTTGTCGATTGCGCGTGACCAGAGTAGCATGAACTGGGAGTGCGATCGCTGCAATCCGTAAATCTTGCGTACCAATGCGAATTTTGTATGGTTTGGCAATCCTATAACTGTAGCAGAAAAACCACCATTTTCAATCCGCTCGACTAAAACTTCGAGAGTTTTTTGATTTGAGTTTTTACGAGGAGATTTTAGAAAATGTAAATTCATCGGTTTTTTCCATATGTCCTTGCTTTGATAGTAATTTCCCAAGCTAAAACTTACTATCTCTTAACCTATAGCCACAACCGCAGGTTCTAAAGCAGCTACTAACTTCACGTCAAATTCTGTTTCAAATAATGCCTTTTTATAATCCAAACTCCACAATTCTAAAGCACAGTCATCGTTAGGTTGGGATGGTGTAAGATACAAGTAAAATTCTTTTGAGTCTGAATAGCGATCGCATCGCACGCGCTTAACTGCACCTATTTGACGGCGATCTAAAGCTACGGCTAAACGTAAAATAGCACTTAAATGATTGATAGTTTGTCGATCGCGCTTGCTGGGTAAATTGCGATATGAATCGTGCTTTTTCTTCGGGTTGCTTTTCCGATGATAGCGGGCGATATTGGCAATAATTTCAATTTCTGTTTCGGTATATCCTAATAATTCCCCGTGCCGAATCAAATAGTATGAATGTTTGTGATGGGAAGAATGACTGACAAAGTGACCGCAGTTATGTAACATTGCAGCCGCCCATAACAATTCTTGTTCTTCTAAACCCCAGTGATGTAGAATTCCTTGGGTTTGGTTAAACAAACTCATGGCAAAATTCGCCACGCGATCGCTATGTTCCAAATTAACTTGATATTTTTGCGCTGTTTTAACAATACTTCGCTGCCGGATCGAACTTTGATAGCGCAAGCGATCTTCAATCAAACCATGAGTCAGCATCCAGTCTACAATGATGCCTTCTCGCAGCGATCGCTCGCACACTACTAATGTTTCAGCTTCTAACAGCGTCATCGCTTCTTGTAAAATTGTCGCCCCTGCTAGGATAATCTCCGATCTGCGATCGTTCATCCCTGGAATCGCCGCCCGTTCGGTATAATTTAACTTCCGTAGGCGATCGACTAATTGCCGCAAATCTCTCAAACTGAATTCATAACCACTTAAGGGGGAAGGAACTGTACCCGTTTTTTCTCTGGCGATAATTGTTGCTACCGTTTCAATCGTGCCAGAAGTTCCTACTAAACGGAAAATTTCCCCTGGCTGTAAGTGCGAGTGTAAATCTTCCGCCGCCCGTTCTAGCATTCCGCGCACGTATGCCTGAAGATATTGATATTCGATGTTACTAATCGGATCGGTAGTAATGAATTCTGATGTTAGTCTGACAGCTCCAATTTTAGTGCTGCTGAGGGAACGCGGTTCGTGGCTGTCTCCCAAAACGATTTCTGTAGAACCACCACCTATATCGATAATTGCATGAGGCTGGTTGTTAAATTCCATCCCCGACAATACGCCGAGATAGATGCGCCGCGCTTCTTCATACCCAGAAATTAAGTCAACGCTTAAGCCAATTTCTTCTCTTACCTGGTGTAAAAACTCGCGTCCGTTAGGTGCTTCGCGGACGGCGCTAGTTGCGACAGCAATAATAGAATCAGCGTTACAACTTTTGGCAATATCTTGAAAGCGGCGTAAAGTCGCGATCGCCCTGGCGATGACTTCTGGTTTCAATTCTCCCGTTTCTATGTCGCGATCGCCTAACCTGACGGTTTCTTTCTCTCTAGTAATGATGGTAAATGCTGGCAGTTTCGGTTCTATACTCACGACTACCATATGCAGAGAGTTTGTCCCCATATCGATCGCCGCGAGGATCTGTTCTTGTTCTATAACTTGAGCGGGGATACTCTGCCAGCTAGTGGAAACGGTATTGACCATCTATATTTACTAGTAGAAATTAACAGCAATTACCTAAATGAAGTTATTTAAGGATTTTTCTGTCCAAACTTCACGTTATTCTAATTAGGGAAAAAGATATGAACCATTACATCTATCTATAGTTACTATTTTTCCATGAATCCGATCGTACAACAACCAAGTCCCGAACCAATTTGGCTAAAAATTATCCGGCTTTTACGCTGGGATAAGCCTGAAGGACGTTTAATTTTAATGATTCCTGCTTTGTGGGCAGTATTTTTAGCAGCCGCAGCAACTCCACCCCTACCACTGGTTGGGGTAATTGTCCTCGGTACTTTTGCCACCAGCGCCGCTGGCTGCGTCGCTAACGATCTTTGGGATCGGGACATCGATCCGCAAGTGGAAAGGACGCGCAACCGTCCTCTGGCTTCCCGCGCCCTCTCGATTCAAGTAGGAATTGTCGTCGGTTTAGTCGCTTTAGTTTGTGCTTTGATTTTGTCCTTATACTTGAACCAGCTATCGTTTTGGCTGTGTGTCGCCGCCGTACCCGTGATTTTGCTTTATCCAGGGGCAAAACGAGTGTTTCCCGTACCGCAGTTGGTACTGTCAGTTGCCTGGGGTTTTGGCGTATTAATTAGTTGGAGTGCCGTTACGGGAAGTTTAGATCGGGCGACTTGGCTGCTGTGGGGAGCAACTGTGTGCTGGACTTTGGGATTTGATACAGTTTATGCGATGAGCGATCGCGAGGATGACAAGCGCATTGGCGTGAAGTCGAGTGCTTTGTTTTTTGGTAAATATGCCCCAGAAGCGATCGCGGTTTTCTTTGCTGGTACTGTCTTATTCTTGGGCTGGCTAGGTGTGGTAATGCAACTGCATCTAGCTTTTTGGATGACTTTGGTGTTAGCTACAGCTGGCTGGGTATGGCAATATACCCGCCTGCGCGATCCGCAGTTACCTCATCCAGCATATGGAGAAATGTTTCGCCAGAATGTTTGGTTGGGTTTTCTGTTACTAGGGGGAATGATTGCGGGGATTTTGGTTTGAGATCGAATTCGTTTAATTGCACGTAATGTAGAGACGTTGCATGCAACGTCTCTACAAGATTTTGGATTGCAGATAGTGTAGCTGATTCACCAGAGATGATATTAATCGTAATAATAGGCGGGCAATGCTACCTAGAATGCGACATCTTCGTAAAGTGCTTCTAGCGTTCCTTCAAAATCAATGCTGTCGAGCCGAAATAATACCTGTTGTGGCGTGTAAGACTGCAACACCCATAACCCCTGCTCGTTGCGTCGGAAGCACTCAACTCGCTGCCGCTTGGTGTTAATTAGAACGTACTCGCGTAGGCTCTCTAATTCCTGATAATCCACAAACTTGTCACCGCGATCGAAGGCTTCGGTAGAATCAGACAAGACTTCGACAATCAGGCTGGGAAAACGCTTGTAAGTCGATGTTTCGCGATCGCGCGGATCGCATGTCACCATGACATCGGGATAGTAGAATCGATTCAGCGATTCAATCCGTGCTTTCATATCAGCAATATAAACACGGCAACCGGAGCCTCGCACATGACTGCGAAGAAGTGCAGCAAGATTAAGGGCAACGGTAACGTGGGGATCGCCTGCCCCAGCCATAGCATAGACTTGTCCGTCAATATATTCGTGCTTGATATTGCTCGCATCCTCCAGTTGGAGGTATTCGTCGGCAGTGAGATATGGCTGTTGTGGGGAGGCAGTCATCATATAATCTTCCGTATCACAATCTTTTGTTCTTACTTTCCTGCCAAGAGCCACCTAAACCCTGCAAAACTCCCTTGCCAATCAAACCAATTGTTTTCCCTACCACTTGGGTCAAAACAAAAATAATTCCTTTACCTGTAAACGATACCACTGCCTGTAACCGAGGTGCGATCGCATCTCTCAATTCTAGGGCTAAAGTGACAATTAAAGGAATGCCAGAAAGTTGCGATAATTCTATATTTCGAGGTGCGTAAATTGAAACTTGGGCAATGCCACGCGGCGCTAACAAGAGCAACTCATAACGGCTTTCAAAAACTTGACGCGGTTCTTCAAAATATGCTTTTGCACGATATTTCCAAGATAAATTGTTTCTAAATCGCTCTATCTCTCTTGTAGAAATCAAACGGCGATCGTAGTAATTCTGTTTAATAAATTCTAAGTTAGCAAATCGATTTAAGAGTGGCTGTACTACAGCATTTGCTACTTGAATTAACAAGTTCTGTAAAATAACCTCTGCCCTTTCCTTTGCCTCCAAACTGCCAGCCGCGAAGGAAACATTATCAATAACTAAAGGCGTAGCAAATAAAAGATAGGAAAACAAGTCGCTAACTAAAGGGATTCGGTCTAGAATTGCTGTCTGAATAATAAATTCATCTTGTAACAAGGTATTGACAAAATCTACAGTTATCCCCCCTACCAACAAAGTAGAATATCTACCAAAAAAATCTACAGTAGTTGCTTGCCACAGATCCCGTAACAAAACGGTTTGCATAGCTGGAAGCTGACCGAGCTGAACTTGAGAAAAACGTAAATCTGCTAAAAGACTTTCTACTTTTTGCAAAATTAGATTTAGTAATTCCCGCTTCTTATCGGTGCGAAAAATATCAATTTCCAAAGGGCTGCGGGTCAAATTCTCTAAACTAAATTCCAATCTTTCTCGCGTTGAGGCAAATATATTTAATGGGGAAGTTGGGAGTGAGGAGTTGGGAGTGGGGGAAGAGGTGAGGGGTGAAGAGTGAGGAGCGAGGAGCGAGTTTTCTCTTTGTCTCCCTTGTCCCCCCTGTCCTCCTTGTCTTCTTGTCGCCCTATGCCCTTGTCCCATCTCATCCCCTACAGCCAGCAACCGCTCGATCAACCACCGAGCAGCTAATAATTCTCGTCGTTGTCCTGCAAGCATGGCGCGATCGAGCGTGGGAAGTCCAGGTTCTTGCAGCCGTGCTGTGACTTGAGCCAAATTACCATCAATTTGTTGCAATCCGGATCGCCGTAGACGATCTCGCGTTCCTATTAAAAACTGCTGGGAGGGCGGGTTTGTCTGAATTGTTTGTTTACCTCTAGGCGTATCTGATGAACCCGCCCCTACAATTACGGGCGGGTTTGTCTGAATTGTCGATCGGCTTCTAGGCGTATCTGATGAACCCGCCCCTACAATTACGGGCGGGTTTGTCTGAATTGTCGATCGGCTTCCAGGCGTGTCTGATAAACCCGCCTCTACAATTTCTGACTCCCAATGCGATCGCCCTACTGCTAATTGTTGAATTATATTAATTAGTTCTGTTGCGGCAATTCCTTTATGACAAAACCCCTCAACTCCTGCTTGTCTGGCTGCGGCGAGTTGAGTTGGTTCGGGATGGCAGGTCAAGATCAGTACGGGTATGTTGGGATATTGAGTCTTGATTTGCTGACATAATTGCCATCCCATCACTTGAGAACCAGTGAGACGTAATTCTACGATCGCCAGATCTATCTCTAGTGCTAATAAATTTGGCGACAAGACAACGGGACTGTCTCCCGCTTCTGCTGCTACTCGCAACTGCGGCTCTTGTTCTAAAACTACCCTCAAACCAGTGCGGTAGATGGAGTCGGGATCGATTAACAGTAAGTTGATAGGGCGATCGCTCATGACGCGAAATGTTACGCTTCCATGCAGAGCGTACCGCAATTTGTCGTATTTTGTTTCAGTTGTTTCTTCTTACTGTCTGTAGCCGTAAAAATTAATGCTATAGTCAGTAATTTTTACACCTGTTCTGGCTTCAACTTCCCGCAGCAAACTTTCTGGTAGTTCCACCTCAACATCGAGGATTTGGGCAGTATCCAGACAGTTAATGTGGCTGTGGGAGTCGCTGATATTGCCATACAAGCGACCGTCAGCCCGCTCAATGCATTCTATAATACCTTGGCTTGACAATGCTTCTAAGTTCTGGTAGACCGATGTATGACCGATATCTTTTCCTTGTTGATTGAGGCGATCGTAAATTTCTCTTGCCGATAAATGCTCTTTGGCTTGCCACAATAACTCTAGTATAAAGCGACGCTGCCGACTGACACGCATACCTAAGTGCTGACAACGCTCTAGAGCATCTTCTAAAGATCTAATTGGTTTGACTATTGCCGCTTCTTTCTGCATATCCGCTTTTGTTGGCTACTTAAGGTAGTTTTAATGTTTCTACCAGTGTGTTATCAATTTATCTTTGTATTTAGTTACAAACACTGATTTCACTTTGTAAGTTATGCTAAGACGTTTTTTAGCTTAAAAAGAATTTCTTCGAGCGGGACTGCCATTAACTCCCACATTTATACCTGTAGGAATTACTTCTAGCTTTGAACCATACTGAATTTGGCGGATAAAGCTATAAGTTCTTAGCTACTTATATGAACTCATTACAAGTTTAATCTATTTTGGCTAAAAACGTCTATTAGAAGAGAGTGAGTAGTGAGTAGCGGGGAGTCGGGAGTGGGAGTCGGGGATAGGTGACAAATAACAAATGACAAATGACCAATGACCAATAAACACTACCTAACAGCATTTAACTCGTCGAGTGTAGACCAAACTTGTTGCATCAGCGCCTCTAGTCCTTGACGGGTGACGGCTGAGATGAGTAAGACTGGCATTTCAGTTTTAGCTTCTATTTGTTGAGCGATCGCCTTGACATCTGCTTCATCCACTGCATCAATTTTATTCAAAGCTAAAATTTGAGGACGTTCTGCTATTTTGCGATCGTACGCAACTAATTCTTGTTGAATAACTTGATAGTCGGCTAAAGGCTGTTCGCTCGTAACGTCAACTAAATGTAGTAACAACCGAGTGCGTTCGATGTGACGCAAAAATTCATGACCTAACCCAGCCCCTTCATGCGCTCCCTCAATTAAACCAGGAATATCGGCAAATACTGTCCCGTCGCCTGTCGGCTTGCGGACGACACCTAAGTTTGGGACTAAGGTAGTGAAAGGATAGTCGGCGATTTTTGGTTTAGCAGCAGATAAGGCAGAAATTAAAGTTGATTTTCCAGCATTGGGTAGCCCGATGATACCGACTTCTGCCAACAACTTCAATTCCAAACGCAGTAGTTTTTGTTCTCCAGGTAATCCAGGCAGAGCATATTCAGGAGCGCGGTTGCTATTACTTAAGAAATATTTATTTCCCAGTCCTCCCTTGCCACCTTCAGCCACGCATAAAGTTTGCCCTGAGAGGATGAGATCGCCGATCGTTTCCCCAGTTTCAGCATCATAGACAACTGTACCGCAGGGAACCTCAAGATAAAGGTCTTCACCTGCGGCTCCCGTGCGGTTATTGGGTCCACCACGCTCGCCGTTTTTGGCTTTAAAGCTATGAGCGTACCGAAAGTCCAGCAAGGTTTGCAGGTTTTCCATAGCAACCAAGAAAATGGAACCACCTTTACCACCATTTCCACCAGCAGGTCCGCCAGCAGGTACGTATTTTTCTCGCCGGAAGGCGACGATACCATCGCCACCTTTACCAGCAGTGACTTCAATTTCTGCGCGATCGATAAATTGCATGATTGGTCATTGGTCATTGGTCATTTGTCATTTGTCTCATCTAATGACTAATGACAAATGACTCTTAAACATATTCTGAAACATCTTCGCCACACTCGTCTGCCAAGTAGGACAAGGCACGGAAGCGTAAGCCTACTAGCTGTTCGTATAGCGGATTGAGCTTGCACAATGGGGGAATATGGACAATTTTGTGACCAAAGAGTTTGATATCCCGTTCAAAGGGACATTGAGAAGGTATCATTTTACATAAAAAACGGGCAACTTTGGGATCGTGAATTTCTAACTCATCGAGCCAGTCGCGCACGGGGTGTAATACGTCTACGTGAAACTCATCTAACGGGCGATCGCACAGGGTATGACGTAGGGAAACGAGTACGTTATCCGGTTGACCGAGCGCATGGCAAAACTGATGTAGGAGTTCGTCTTCGGGAGTAGAATACGTACCATCAGCGATCGCTACCATGACAGCCGTGCGTAAAAAGTTTTCTGCCATTTTCCGATCTTGCCCGATTGTCGCAGCCAGTTCCTCTGCCGTAATTGGTGTCATGGAACTGAGTTTGTCTGCGGATTTTAATTCTCCGAGTGCTAGAGTCGGAATCAGTTCCCGTTCGTGCGCTTCAAAATCCCCATCTGCCCAAGCGATCGCTAATAGACCGCGCAGCCAAGCTTCAATTTCCTCCTGGGTGTGTAGAGAAGTTGCCAGATTTGTCATAAGATGATTACCTGAATTTGCCAAAACAACCTTAGCACCAGTAAGAGTTCGGAACAGCGTAAACTAGTTAACCAAATCGATCGCGCTCAGGGATAGCTCGTGACTTTACCAGAATTCGGATTGTTCTTAATTTCGATCCTAGCGAGTGTGCTAGGGCAATGGTTACTAAAATCAGGGGCACTCAAGTTAGGAAAAGTTAATGCCAGTAATATGTTTAGCCATTTAGTAGGAATTTTAGGTACTCCAGAACTACTGATTGGCTTGGCTTGCTATGGCATGGGAGCATTTTTCTATATTCTGGTATTAACCAGGGTAAATCTGAGCGTTGCTGGTCCTGCTGCTTCTATATCTTATGTTTTCTCGATATTACTAGGTTATTTTGTCTTCCGCGAATCAATTCCCTTAAATCAAATTGTTGCTTTAGGGCTGATCGTTGCTGGAGTCATACTACTGGTGTGGCGAAAGTAGGGGCTAGAGAAAGAGGATTTCGGGTGAACCCGCCCCTACGACTTCTGATAACTGATAACTGATAACTGATAACTGGTCACTGATAACTGACTCACTCTATACTGATTAAAACAATATAAATTTCACCAAGTATTTATACATAGTAAGCTTAAAATCTCTCTAGGTGGTTTGTAAGTAAAAATCCAATTAAGGCAAAATCTAATTTCAAAGCTAGATTCGGTTGCATATATTTTTTTGTAGAAGTGTACGTTAGCTAATGTTGACACAAGCTTGGAATCCAACTGCTGATAGCGCAGTCGCATTATTACTACACTATATTTTTGACCTAGGTGGTCATAATGCTCGCGAGTTGGTCGAACGCTGGCTGAGATTATACCCTGCAAACTGGGTGCGCTTGGCAGCAATTGAAGCTCTCTATCAGGGTCGCTACAAAGCGGTTTCTGTAGAGCAAATCTTAGGGATCTGGCAGCGGCGAGGTCAGATCCAGCCTCATTTTAACTGCGAGTTTGAGCGCCTTGTCTGCGGTAACATTCAGCCTCGATTGAGTGGTCAACACAGCCACCCGTTTTTACCTGTAATTCACTCTCACCCAATCGCGATCGCACCAATTGCACCGAAGAGTAACAGTCATGCCGAGCGTCACTTTGTAGAAGCGAAAACACGAGATTCCGCATTACACGTACAGCCACTTCATGTCCCTCTTCGCCCAAATCGAGCAAAAGCTGATGCTAGTTATAAACCAGTAGCTGCAGTTGCAGCAGGAGAAACTGCCAATCGATTCACTCCTGCAACTACTGAAAACCGTGAAGCATTAGCGCGAGAAAGGCAATGCGATCGCCACGACTCCAAATTAGATTCTAATTTAGAAAGGCACAGTTACTCATCCAGTAGTTCTGTACCCAAACCGAATGGTAGCCACTACCAGCCACCAATTCGGCAATTCAACCCAGGAACTACGAAAACATCTGATTTTTATACTAAGCTCAAAGCCATATCTCAACATAGCTGAGAGCGGCTATCTTTTATCCGTATAGAGACGTTACATGTAACGTCTCTACATAGTTTCCTCTTCTGTCTCCGATCCTTTCTAATTAGTTGTATTTAACGCTGCTACTGCCTTTTCGGATGGCTGTACGCCACCCATGCGAATTTCAGAGGTAAAAGAAGCCATACTAAAGCCACCAAATCGCTTGAGGACGCTAACTCGCATCCGTAAATTAGGGCTGGCAAACCACAGTCTTTCTTCTGAGAACATGGTTTCGTACTCAGTAATTAGAGTCAATGCTTTATCGCTGCCCATCATGTAGCGTCCGGCTACAGGTGTTTTTTCAGCGTAACCAATTTCCCGTAACAATTTACCCTGACTAGGGTTATCGGCATCTGGTACAGAAACCAGCACTGTAGAGCCAGTGTGCTTTTCTTCATCCCATTCCATCGTCCCATTCCAGCTGACTCGCGCCCCGCACGTTGCTAAACCTGGGTCGATTTCATACTGTTCGCAAAGTTTAATCACCTCTGGGCAATCTACCGCCAGCGTTTCGATCGCTATGTCCGATTTACCATCTTCAGCCTGCTTAAAAGCTAGGTGATGGCTGGTGCGATGAGAGAACCATTTACCAGCACTTAGTTCAAAAAACTCTTGAATATTCATGCAGCTACGATCCTAAAGTAACAGTTCTTAAAATTTCTCTTAATTTAGACTAGCAGTTGTTATTGGTCATTGGTCATCGGTCATTTGTCACTGTTGGTAGTTGGTGATTGGTAATTGGTAATTGGTAGTTGGTGGTTGCTCCCCCCTGCACACCTGCACACCTGCACGCCTGCACACCGCGCCCCCAGTCTCTAATTTTCGCCTAAGCGTTGCAGCGAGATTCTGGCAGCTTCGGCAACTTGAGCATGGCTGTCTTTTTCCATATACTTGAGGGCGGAGACACTTTTAGGACTAGGAAGGTTGCCTAATGATTCTGCTAGCCGCTGTCTGACTAACCAGTCTTCTGATTGAGCAAAGCGGAGAATTGGATCGATCGCTTCTAAATCTCTGATTTCTCCAATCGCCGCGATCGCAGCCTGTTGTATAACAATTTCATCACTATCTAAAGCTTGTAGCAGCACTTGACGAGCGCGAGGATCTTTGAGGTTGCCTAATGATACTGCGGCACTAAAGCGGACTAGCCATTCTGTATCTTCGTAGAAAGCCCGAATTAATGGCTCGACTCCACGCGGATCGCCTAAGTATCCTAATGCCCCAGCTGCATCAGCGCGAATCCCATAATCTGGGTCAGTTTCTAGCAAGCGTACCAGAATTGGATAGCATTCGTCTGTATGTTTAATACCCAAGGCAAATACAGCCATCGAACGAATTTGCAAAATCTCATCGTCGAGGACTTTTTTGATTAGAGGTACGGCTTCGACAGCTGGTATGTGACGCAATTGGGCTAAAGCCACCATGCGATCGCGGCTATTAGAACTTTCTAGCTGAGCAGAAATTTCCTCTGTGCTAGGGTTAGCCATGAGCTTCAAATCACCATTTACAATCTTTCTTAACTTAGAATTATCATTCTTTGGCTCTACAAATAAATTCTTCCAATAGAAGTAATTGAAGTGGTAATTGGTAATGGGTAATTGGTAATGGGTAATTAGTGGAACTAAATTGCCGCAGAATAAGCCTCGTCCACTTTAAGCGTCGTACCCGTAATAAACTTGGCATCGTCAGAAATCAGAAAAGCAACTATTTTCGCCAACTCAGCATATCTAGCAGGACGACCGTACATTAAATCCTTTGGAACGTTCCATCCAGACAGTTCTGCCATGTTGTCGGCAACAAAAAACGGCGCTACAGAGATCGTGCGAATCTTATCCGCTCTGTAACGTTTAGCATACAGCTTGGTAAATCCTTCCATTGCTGCACGTAGCGTACCGCTAAAAGGCGTACTCAATTCCGGCTCGTGCGAGTCACAGGCTGAAATGTTGACAATTACCCCGCCACCCTGTTGGCGCATTGGTTCTGTAACTAACCTTGCCATCCGGACAACGCTTAAAAATAGCATTTCAAAGTTTTCCTGCCACACTTCATCTGTAATCGAGAGTAAATCAGGTCGGGGTGGATCGCCGAAACTATTTACCACTGCGTCAATCCGCCCAAATCGATCTAGTGTTGCCTCAACCAAAGATTTTAAATTTTGAGCGTTGGCGATCGAGCCTTGAATTGCCATCCCGCCTAACTCATCTGCTAAATTAACAACATTCTGGCTGCGCGCCATCAGAGAAACTTTGTAACCCCGTGCTGCTAACTCTCTGGCACAACCCGCACCAATCCCACGACTCGCAGCCGTAACGATAGCAACTCGTTGAACATTCATACTTTAGAAAGACTTACCTTTAAAAAGTATGATAAACATTTCAAACTAAGTTTGTAAAGATATTTCTTTACTTAGCTAATATCCCCATAAAAAGCTATCCGCTCTTACTAGGGATCTTGCGATCGAAGTAAGAGCGGTCTAGTTGGATCTTCAGATTGAAACCTGACTGCCGGAAGGAACTCCAAACCAGCCTGGGTCTTTGAGTTATCTCAGTCTCAGAAAGACTAAGGCTAACTTTAGAGAACGGCTCCGGCGCGCAGCCGGCTAGCTTCAACCTGAGGACCCATGCATTTACTACTTTCTATCATGGGCATCACCTCCTTGTTGCCTAAGCGGTCTTAGTCTCAAGAGGTCAGAGCATTTAGCTCTGCCGTCGTTTGCTTTACCTAAGATAACACAGGATTTGAGATTTGCGTGAAAACAGTTATCAGTTACCACTCTCCACTCCCTCATCCAGCCCTTCTGCTTCACAGTTGACTAGTGAAAAAACAAGATTTGATTAAGCCGAACAATTCTCACTACTTTTTGTTCGCTCGTTGGGAATGCTTTCAGCAGAATCACAGCACGAGCTATTTTCTATGCTGGCAGCAAAACCCAAGCCTAAACTCTCTACTCTGCTATTTTTTATCGCTTTCAGCTTGGCTATACCAGCAATGTTTAGCCTTAAAGTTTGTCTTCCTCCAGCGATGTTGTGCTTGCTGCTAGGAAGCTTAGTAGAGTCGGTCGAAGTGGTGGCGGACAAGAACCAAAAATATCAAAATAAACATCTAAATAAAAAATTTAGAGCGTAACTTACTCAGCTCAACCTTGCTTGAAACGTTTTAGAGAAATCGAGCGACAGGCAAAGTACAAAAGCCCCCACTAACTAGTGGGGGCTTTTGTTTGTAGCAAGAAGAAAGTTAACACTCGATCGCGACCTGCACAATACTTTGTGCCGGATTGAGATTAAAGTGCGTTACCGCGAGGTAATACTTCTTCAGGGAACTCGAAGTTTTCGTGGGGTTGGTCTTGAGGAGCCATCCAAGCACGGA
>ERZ1066124.130-NODE-130-length-73430-cov-24.816273_pt1 | contig 73430 bp, 72 predicted proteins | sample MGYA00382771_ERZ1066124 | MGnify/ENA primary metagenome ERZ1066124 (study PRJEB33369, sample SAMEA5778354) | biofilm metagenome | biome: Industrial cooling water; feature: Water cooling tower basin; material: Biofilm | place: United Arab Emirates | collected... | reverse complement strand
AAGGGTTTCAGGCGCAGAATTCGTAGTACTCTAGTTCGCGTTGAAAGGGCTGGCATTGCCCACCTTACGTTTCTTGAGAAGGTGCAAAATATAAGTTAATTAAGATATACTTTTTCTAATTTTTTTTACTCCTGATAAAGTGATAAGTGTGATGACAACTGCTGCTATAAGTACAAAAGGATGATGTAAAAGTTGAGAAACAAGTATTGTGACGGTTGTGAGAACAAAGGCAACAAAGAAGCTTAGACTTACTGTTATGTTTTCTATCAATTCACCGAAAAATGGTATTAAGTTGAGTAAAGTATTTATTGGTTGTAATGCAAATACCATTCCAAATGACATTGCCAAAAACCCTAAAACCCTTATTATCCATGTCCAGATTGTGTACTCTGAGTTTAAAGTTTTTATTGCTTCACTGCGGTTAGTGGCAAATAATTGGTAAAATTTGGTATCTTTGGGAGCATTATAAACAGTTATTTGATTTGATGGTGCCAGTTTTCCAAAAACTGTTACTATTGAGTTGGTTGGTACTACATTATAGCAAATACGTACATCTCCAATATTAGGATTTTCAGGTGCCCCTTCTCCTTTGAAAAGATAATTATTCTTTAATTTAACGTCGTCACCACTTGATTTAATTAACTGGGCAGATAATTGTAATCTACTGTTACTATTTAAATAAATACCTTGTGCTATTGGATATGATAATGCAGTTGAGTTACTATCGCATGAGGTTTTACGTTGCATTACCTCTTTGAAATCAGTCATGTTAATATCGTATAACCCAACCTTGGCGCCAGATGCAGTATAATGTTGGTCTGAATAAGCTTTTTTAGGATTATGATGTGTTTGCGAATAGTTAAAATTACTTGAATCGCTAGGCTCGTTTGCCCATCCTTTGGTATATTTATAAGTAGTTGTCTTAGTGACTTTACCATCTAACACACTTTTTCTTTCTTCCGTTCGCTTCTCCTCACTCCAAGCAAACATTTCAACGGTTCTATCGACAACGCTATATGAACCTGGAATTAAAAATAAATTATCACCTAAAGCTTGATTTGATGTAATCGTTCCAGTTGTAGAAATAAATTTTCCTATTGCCTTTTTATTTGGTTGCGTTGCTGAAACTTCCACAGCAGTTTTAGCAACTTCTGATAAATTTAATCTACCCTCGTTCCAGAATAGCAAAATAAAAGACCCAAAAAATAAGATAAGCCCTAAAATTACTGCAAATACAGAGCTACCGAACCTATCACCCCAACTATCGTCTACGACCTCTGTATATTCTTCGCTCATTGATAACCTCCTGTCAATATAATTAAAACTCTAAATTATATCTACACAGCGTCAAAATAGTTTTTAGCACAACTACCGAAAACTTCTACAAACTTTATTATGTGAAGTATTATTGCGCGATTTACCTTAATAAGGGAAAATTATTAAGTTAGTTTAATTACACATCAAGGAATATACTGATAATGCTTCGTTTCACTGCAATTATTTTTGGAATATTTTTGATTTTGGCAAGTATAGCACTTCCTGCTGATGCTTTAGGAATCAACGAGGGTCATCTTGAAAATTGTCCAGCTTCTCAAAACTGTGTCGTTAGTCAAGATGCTGACATCAAACACACAATTGACCCAATTTCATATCATATAGACCGCAACAAAGCAAGAGAAACAGTATTAAAAGTTCTCACAGTTGTTCCACGTACAGAAGTTGTAGAACAAACAGATAACTACATCCATGCTCTTTCCAAAAGTCGTATATTTCGTTTTGTTGATGATGTAGAATTTTATTTCCCTGAAAACGAAAATGTAATTCATATACGTTCAGCATCTCGTTTAGGAGAATCTGACCTTGGAGTTAACCGCAGACGTATGGAGCAAATTAGACTTGCGCTACGCGACCTAAATATTTAACAAACTGCCATAAACTTCCATCTCTTTCTCTGCGCTCTCTGCGTCTCTGTGGTAAAAAATATATCACCACAAAGACACAGAGTCCACAAAGTTAAAAAGTTACATCAAAATATATTTATATAATTTCGTAATTTCGTAGTTTCGTTTTTATGATTATGATTTATTTTTTTATTTACTAGTTATTTGTACTTAAATACTTAGACACATGTAGTAAATATCTAAAATATATTCGTGGATATTACTCAGGTTACTCTAATAATCATACGAATAAAGTAGCTACATTGATTCTCACACATTCAGCTACTATGAATTTCAAATCGCTTCTCAAGCAAGTAAATTATTCAACCGTAGTATTACTAAGTTTAATTAACATTTCTCAAGTAAACGCACAAACATCGGCGCCTACCAGCACTCCACCACAAGTTATATTATACGTGAATCCACAGTTAGGAACAGATGGCACCACTACAGGAAAAAGTGAAGCAACACCCTATCGAAGCATCTCATACGCACTTACACAAGCAACTCCAGGAAGCATCATCCAATTAGCATCAGGGCGTTATTACAGCGAAACTTTTCCACTCATCATCAAATCAGGTGTCATTCTCAAAGGTAATGAAAACACCCAAGGTCAAGGAGTAGAAATTATCGGTGGAGATTCCTACATGAGTCGAACCTTTGCAAAACAAAACGTAACACTCGTTGCACAAGACAACTCTCAAATCGCAGGTATTACCGTTACTAATCCAAACGTGCGCGGTACTGGTGTTTGGGTAGAATTCGGACAACCCATCATTCGTAACAATAATTTTATTAACAGCAAACGCGAAGGAATATTCGTAACAGGTAAAGCGGCGCCTACAATAGAAAATAACCGATTTTTTCGTAACGATGCAAACGGAGTTTCCGTCACCTCCGAAGCAAAAGGTGAAATCCGTAATAACATCTTTGATAATACAGGTTTCGGCGTTGCAATTGGTGGCAAATCAACACCTTTACTATCCGACAATCAAATCCGTGGAAACCGCAATGGTATAGTATTAACAGACTCATCTCACCCCAAATTATTCTCAAATCTAATTGAAAACAACAGCGATTACGGTTTAGTAATAATCGGACAATCCGAACCCAGCTTAGATAGAAACACCTTCAAAGACAATAAAAAGCAAGACCAATTTCGCGTTATCCCAACATTACAACCAGAGGCGCCAATCGAACAATAAACTTACCATTTATTCCCCCCTTACTAAGGGGGGTTAGGGGGGATTACTTACTCGCAGTCGAATTAGAAGAACACAACGAAACAATAAACTTATCACGTTGTTCTACAAAAGAAGCAGAAGGTTTATCAACTTCATACAACGACTGCAACGCATCCGACCAAGGAAGATAAGTTCTATCGCCGTTTTGATGCTTGATTTGATAATCTAGGAAATAGTGTGCTTTTTTAAGCGCAATATCTTCTGGTGATAATTTGGCTAGCTTTGAGTTTTGCTCTAATGCTTGTAATCCGCTTTGAATTTTAGCACGTTCAGTTTCAGACATGATTTGGAATGTCACCGACTCATTAAGTCCTCGTGACTTGTTAACTAATTGCCATTGATAAAGCTTACCTGGTTGTAAAGCTTTTTCGGCGCCATACACAAGTTTTTGTGCTGATGTACTAACAGGTTGTCTCCAAACTTCGGTTTGACTATCGTACTCACGTACCACTAAATTAGCGTCTTGGTTTCCTGATGACTTCCATACAAACAGTGGACGGTCGTGCCAAAGTAAATATGTTTCAAAGATACCTGGTGTTATTGGACAAAAAGTACTACGTGATGTTCTTGAAACTTTGCGCTCATCTTTCCGGCGCCATAACCCAAAGAAATCTGCTACTCTAACTTGAGCAAATGTTTGAGTTGATGTCAGGTTGCTAAAGCTGTCAGTGGTGACAAAACTAGTTGCGAACAGCAAAATCAACATGAACCGTAAATATTTTTTGTTAAGCATGGTTTTGTCTCCTTGTCGCAGATAAGACATAAGCTAAGAATACTGATGATGGTAGGAACCAAGGAAGTAAAAGTGCCGCAGTTACATATAATTGCAACGCTGCTACTCCGTATAACACAACTCCTATTAAGCTACCTGTGAGAATTTTAATCTTAAGTTTGGGTGTTAAATATGACTTGGATTTGAGAGTAAGCACAGCAGTTTTACTGACTAAAATCGCGAGCGCAATTACCCAAATATCGGGTATTGGAGTAATTAAATGGCGCCGCATAAAATGGTGAGTTGTATATGCTAAAGATTGACCCCCTGTCATCCACGTCTGTTCCGTCCAATATTTCATTGCTGTAGGTATTGGCATTCGGTCGGGTTGACCTGGTGCTTTTCCTAAACGCTCATCGTTTCCTGTTGCTATTAATACAGCTTGTTTTGATATCAATGGAAACTTGTTCGCGTCTGGATTCTCTATTAATTGCCAAGCAGGTATTTTGGTGTATACTTTGTCGGGAGGTATAGAAAAATCTATTATCGGCTGCTGTCCAAATAATGGGCGCCATTGTTTTAAAGCTGTTAAATCACCTTTTTTAGGTAATTTTGTTTTAATTGTATCAAGTAACTGAGTCCTTAAATCAATAGTTCCACCTGTGTTGGGTTTGGGTAAATCTGTTATTTCTTGGGTCGCTAATTGAGTTAGTGCCATCAAATAAGAAATAGGACATGTTTCGCGACACTCATTTTCAGGTAATTCTACGTAAGAAGGAAATGATTCGGTGTAACCTTGTAAAGTCCAGTTACGGTTTCTAATTCCGTTAGCATCATTAACACTCGCTTCTTTACCTTCGTTTAAAATAGTCCCAAAAACAATCCATTTATTTTCATTGACTGCACGACTAACTGCTGTTCCTAAATCTTTATCTGCTGTCGGTGGATACTTTTGAGGTGTATCAATTAAAAAATCTAAACCAATAACGGGTGCATTTAATTTTCGTACACGTTCCATTAGCTCCGCTATATAACTACGGTTCATTGGCAAAATTTGCGAACTTGGTAGTTTGCGTTTAGCAATGGACTCACTATCTATTTCTACTAATGCTACTGGTGGCGCCTCATCAGATGGAATTTGATTCGTTGTGTTACGATAAACTGCTTGGGTAAATACTCTACCATCAAGTAAAAAGTCCTGAACAGGAACCATTGTACCAACAGCAATGGTAACAGCTAATGCGACCCCTTCAATAATACTATTAGGTAAAACTACCTGCCGAATGCACTGATGCCAAGGTAACGATGGTGGAATTTTATATAACTCGGCGCCTGGATGACAGAATAAAGAAGGCAGTAAATAAGATGATGGATAAGTATGGGTTTTGTCTAAACGTAAAAATTGCCGTGCTTCCATCATCGACTCGTACACATTTAAGTGTTTACCCAAAGAAAGCAAAAACTTAACTAAAAATTCCTGTGCGACCCGATTATGGACTGGTTCACGCATCACCATTACTTGGCTAAACCCTATGTCTATCAAAGATTCAGCAATATTTAACCCACTGCACGAATTAAATATGGCAACTTTTAACCGACGTTGACGTGCTGCATTCAAAAGCGTTGCTATTTCTTTTATAGATATTGACACCCCTGGTGCAATTCCTAACTCACCCCCAGTTAAATCTGTTTCATTGCTATGTCCAGCAAAGAACAGCACATCCCATCCACGTTCATCAGCTATTGCATTTGTAATATTTTCAATTACCTGCGAAGCTGTTTGCTTAGGTTGCCACCCGACAAACTCCACATCTGCAATTTTTGATAATTCTTTTAAAGCTTCTCGTTCTGTTTGAAAGTCTAACCCAGTATCATCACCCAATATCGTTAAAATACGAGTGCGTCCTTTTTGCTGTAAAGAATGGTTAGGAGCGCTTATTTTTTGAGGAGAACGAATAATTTGGATTTTTCCAGCACTTTCCCAAGCTTCCCACGGGAATCGATCTAACTCAATAGGTGTACAAGTTAAAAATACCTTTATTGCTTGAGCTTGATTTAAATTACTCCCTTCTTGATTCAATTGTGCGCGAATCTCATATAATTCAGCGCTTCGTAACCAACTATTAAACTCATAAGTCAACCTAGACTCAGCTTTAACTAGTTCTGCGTGCCAGTCAACCGAAAGCTCCGCAACTCCTCCACCAACTGCTTTGCCCCGCATTTCACCTGACTGGTAAAAGTTTAAATACGCTTTCTTCCAATCTTGATATATTTGAGTTAAAACGATAGGATAATCAACTTGTGCAGCTAACCTTTGTCCCTGTCCCCAGGACAACTCAAACAAGCATATTTGCTCTACTTTTTGAACTTTTAAACTAAATGAATGTTCCATAGCTCAGACTTAAAGGGGAAGGAAGTATCTTATTATTATGTATTTTTACTTACATTTATATAACGAAAGTTTAAATTTTAATTTAAATTTCTGGTAAGAATTATAATTAATATTAACCAGAGCGTTAATTAACCTTCTAAGCCAAAAGGCTCTATTTCAAACACACTGGTATCATCAGCAGTCACCGTTACCCAGAAACGGTCATTAGAGTCACCAACAAGACGAGCGAAAAGAATTTCCTTGCTGCTATCACCTTCTAGAGTTTGGTCAAATAATTGTTGCGTTTTGTCACGAATTTCTAATCTTAAGGTTTGCGGAACTAGTGAACTTGAAATTGAGCGCACAACTATTAGTAACATCCACTCTGGGTTATCTGATACTTCATTTAATTCCCATATAATTGCATAAAGTCTTAAAGCCGCACACTCTGAGTTTAAATCACGTGAGGCGCCTTGAGCATTTAAAGGAATGTAAATTTTTTGTTTTTCTAATGCTTCTCGAATTGGTTGAAAATCTTCACTTCTTCGTAATGCTGATGGTGCTAAAGTAGGCATTAACATCCATCCTAATCCCTCAGCAACTGTATCAATTTGATTACGTAACCAACGTCCAACATTGATAAAAGGTTGTATAGGCTGACTTTTGGGCACATTCGTAACAACTTCTGCCCGTGTAAGTGCATATAACCAGTTAATTAAATGAGGATTACTAAACAGTCTTTTCGCTTCATCCACCGTCAAAAACTGCGAAGGATGCTTTCTAATTTGTGATTGTAGCCTAGTTAACTTTTGCTGTAAGGCTGTGGATGTGTCAGTTTGTGTAGCTGGTATACTATACTCTACAGGTAAATTAATTGCCCTAGTATCTAAACACCGTAAATTTAGTAACAGTGCATCAACATCAAAACTAAGTACCTCATTTGGCAAACTATAAGTAAAATCTTCCTCAACTTGTAATAAAGCTTGTTGTTTATAGCTTTGAAGCTGTGGATAACTCATAAATCCAAACACATTAGCTTGCTGTAATTCTTCCTCAATATGCATCAACACGTAAAAGTGCGCTGCTAAGGACGGCACATCGACAACAGCAAAAGGAATACTTTGTAAATCTCCAACCTTACTTGCCGTAATTACACAAACCTTAAAGGTGCCGACTTGAACATTACAGGCAGCAGCAAGTATATTTGAGTAAGCAGATTGCCAAATAGTTGACTTTGATATATCAACTTGTAAATCAGGTGCCCGTTCAGCCATCCATTGTTCAAAGCCAATAGTACCTAAAGCATTCAAATAAACTTGCCAACTTTGCTCAGGAGTAGAAATTCCCAAACTTAATTGTGCTGCACGTTGAATTTGGGATGGCGCCAACTCGGTGCTATCATCACCAAGCGAGGAAAAATCGAGCCAGTCAGTGTCAGTAAGGTAAGTAGGTTGATTCATAATGTGTAGATAGGAGTTAGGAGTTAGGAGTTAGGAGTTAAATTTCTTTTGTCTAAACAAAGGCAAAGATGATGTGCAAACAGACTCTTAAGAGGTTGGTTACGAACCGGGTTTCTAGCTTCAGATTCTGCTTGTGCAATAATTTTAGTAATTTGTTCGTCTAGTGCTTCGTCTAAGATTTGTAATTGTTTGATATCAGTAAACTGTTTAGCTATATCAATAACCTTGGTACGTAAAATTATTAATAACCTTTGTCTAACATCAACACGTAAATCATTAAGTTTTAATAAGCGTGTTACTTCATACTGCTGTTTCACCCCTATTTGCGGTGCAATTTGAGTCATAGACTCACCTCGACAGTGAAATAACTCTAAACCTTTAATAAATGATTCAACTTGGGACGGGCGCCGGCGCTGAATTTTGATGATAAACTCTTCAATAACTTGAGAAAGTGCTTCGTCTAATGATTCTTTCAATTGTTGTTGATATAACTGAAGAAATTCGTTTTCTTCTTGGTCTTCATTATTAGACATTGCTTGTTGACGCTCAACAATAGGCTCGACTTCCTCTTGGTAATAAGATAACGTTTTAATGGCACCACCTCGTGCAATAATTCGGTACTCTCGCAACTTTGCCGCGATAAACTGTAATTGCTTTAAAACAGCTTCATTACTGAAATTTTTTCCCGTTCGGGTTTTTAAATCTGTAACAATGCGAGATAACTGCTCACCAGTTGGAGGTTGACAGGGTAACGTCGAACCCGCAAGAAACTGTAAACGGTCTGCACGGTATACTGCATGATAGCTAACCAGCAACTCACAAGCTTGTTGAACCTCAAACGTAGCCAAATGATACATCCCTGTTAAAATACGCTGTAATTCTTTAAGATTTGTATCATTCAATAATGCCCAATCGCTAACTAAAAACACACCATGCTGAAGTAAAAAATGCTTCAACTCTGAGTGCTGTTTTACATAGCGACTCACCCAAGTATTAAGCGAACCTTTATCAGGGTTATACGTCCTTAATATCGTCATTGCCAAAGATTGGTAAGAACCAGTTTCCTTTTGATGCTTAAAACTTTGTAGCACCTCATCTCCCAATACAATCGGTAATAAATCGTTACAATTAAAACCGTGTTGCTTGCCAAACTTAACGCCTAAATCAATGCAAGCCTGATAAATTTGATGAGAGATATAGCAGCGCAAACAAATTTCAGCCATGCTGTTACTTGCTTGCTGTTCACGCATTAAATGCCAAAGTTGTCGCTGTAATGCAACATCCGAGTCATCAGCAAGTGTAGGAAACTGTTCGTGTAAGTAGTCTTTAGCTGCGTTAACCATTTCCCTAGAGGGTCTACCATCATTGGATAGCTTGACAAATCCACAATACTTAGATATTAGAGCCACAGTGATTTTACTCAACGCTAATCATTACCAATTGTTCCACCTCCTTCTAAGAATTGCAATTTGTACTATGGCACCCTTATGGGCGCCTGTAAATGCTATATTTCTGGCAACACTAAACTTATGCAATTTTTTCCCAAAACATCTTGTGTCTTGTGGCACAGGCATCCTGCCTGTGTAGTGCATATGTTTACTTTTACCACAGAGACGCAGAGACCACAGAGAAGAGGCAGTTCCGGAATTTATACTAAGAACGGTTTAGAAATGTCATTCTGAGCGTAGCGAAGAATCTCTAAGATGCTTCACTGCACTGCGTTTCGTTCAGCATGACAAAGTTTATATTTAACCCGTTTGCAGTATAAGCTAAATTAGGCGTAATTAGATTTTACCGATTTTAACTATTTATATTATCTATGGCGCCAGTTCTGATATTTTGGCTATATAACAGCTTTTTGAATTTTTACACTGGGGGATTGATTGGCATTGGATTTATGAGTAGTACCGTGGCTTTACCGAAAGTACTAGTGGCACCTGTCATTATTTTACTAGGAGACCTGATTGGAGCAGCTTTGTGTTGGTTGTTATTAATAATTTGGGAACTTGTAGAAAATATACTCAACCTCCCAAAACCACCAGATAACATCGGAACTTTCTTACTTTTTATCATAGCAATTGCAGGTTTTGGGTTAACCGGGTTAGCTAGCGGTACTTTTTTAGCTATCTCTTCGCATCCCAAACGTCGCATCAGCTTAATTTTATCTGTGATTGCTGCGTTTATCGTAGGATTGGCAAATATATTAGAATATAGTATTAAGTAGTTACAAGCTGTAAAACTAAATGTCAAAATTTATACTTAGCAAATCATCTAATATCCAGTTTATATGGTAATTTAACAGATATGGCAACAGAGGCTTTTTATCAACAAGTCAAAAATGCTTTATACTGCAAACGGGTTAAATATAAACTTTGTCATGCTGAACGAAACGCAGTGCAGTGAAGCATCTTAGAGATTCTTCGCTACGCTCAGAATGACATTTCTAAACCGTTCTTAGTATAATTAAGGATGGTTGGAAAACGTCAGTTTACTGGCTATGCTGTTGAGTAGATGTTATTAGTCAAGATGGTACATTAAATATTGCATCTAATAAATATAAGCCTAAGTCTTTATTTAATGGTTCGTTATGTTGAGGACATCCTGATGAGTGTAAGCATCTAGGACATCCTGTTTCGCAGTCACAACCGGACGCTAGTGCATATGCTTTTGCGGCAAATTTACTTAAATCGTGAAATATTGCTTCTGCGGCGCCGTTTCCTCCTTCGCATGTATCATAAAAGTAGTTGTATGTTCTGCCTTCTTTCTCTGTAACAATGCCATCTACATCTAAGCTCGATGATAATACGACCAATGGAACGGCTTTAATAATTTGATGTTGTAAACTATGAAGTGCGATAAAATCAGAGGCACCTGTCCATAATGGTTGATATATTTCTGGAATACTATTCCCGTATTTTTGGATTATTTCTTGTTTTAATCTAGAAACTTGTTCACGAAGTGCTTTTTTAACTCCTTCGTTTAAGTCTATTAATACGCATGGCGCCTGATATTTAGTAACTAATGGTGTTTCAAATACAATTTCATCTTGCAGTGTTATAACTTCTGCTGCATAAATTTGGCGCCGACATTTAGGGCAAGAGTTTCCTTCAAGAGATTTTTTAAAGTTTGCACATTGTTGATTTTTACAGGTTTTACCATATATACGTTTCATTAAACGGTATCCTGTAACGCTAGTGGTAATTTCTCCCCAAGCAAGCGTTAATCTAATTCGACCATCATCAATATTGGTATTGATTATTTTGGGCTGTGCGAGTGTAGATAAAGGTACTATATCTAATTCCGATTCTGCTTCTGTATATAAAGTTGTTTCTTTCCCTAGATATGCAAGCTGCGCTTCTCCTTTCTCTATATTCAAACTTTCGCTACGGTAAGCAATAATATCACCGTTTTCATCTTGGAGAAAATAAATTGCTTGAGGAAATACCTCGCGATATGCAACTTCAAGGGACATTTTTTCAAGAATATCCCCTGAATGTTTATCAATCAAATTTATCGAAGTATTTGCAGCGCTTCTTAAATTTACCTCTTTATGTGGATAACCACGACCCCATAACTTACCCCCATTACTTAAGTAAAGTTTATTTTGTTGTAGTAACGAATCTGCTATTGCACCAGCAACATGACCAAAACGGTGATTAATTTCTCTCAATGCTAAAGCACTTTCTATACAACCACATTCCAAATGCTTACCTAATATAGTTGGATAATCGGGATTAAACGCACTACACTCAACGTCTCCTGATAAAAGCTGCTGAGGATTCTTAGCGTAATATACATCAATTGGATTTTGTGCCAAAGGTAAATATATTACTAACCCATGCTGCTTACGTCCTGCTCTTCCTACTCGTTGCCAAAATGACATCAAGCTACCAGGAAAACCACGGATTAAACAACAATCAAGTTCAGGTAAATCAATACCAGCTTCCAAACTAGATGTAGAAATAATGACTTTTATTTGCCCCGACTGTAACTTAGAAATAATTTCCCGGCGCCTTTCTCCAATCAACGAGCTATAAAATAAAGCAACCTGGTTAGCTAAATGTCCGCATCCGGTACGTTGAGTTTCCCGTTGAATTAATCCTAATAATCCTTTCACAGCAGCGCGCGAATTACAAAAAACAATCCCGCTCAAGTTATGCTGTAACCAGGAAATAATCATTTTACTAGCTTCTACATTCGCAGCACTACTTGGTTCGAGACATAATAAAGTACGTCCTGCACTATCAGCACCACTTTCTCTAATTAAATGTGACCTGTTTGGTTGTTGCGTCCTACCGCTAAACCGTAACGCCATTTCTTGGGGATTACCAATTGTCGCACTCGAACAAATGAACTGTAACTTATGTGAATTACCACCAACAGCATCAACAGCTAACCGTAATCTTCGCATCAAGTTAGCAAAATGGGCGCCGAAAGCACCAATATAAGTATGTGACTCATCAATAACCACATATCGTAACTGTCTCAAAAACAGGCGCCAACCTTCACCTTCTTGAGGGCGCCGTATATTATATAAATAATGATGAAGTAAATCGGGACTCACAGCCAAAACATTGGGAGGATAAGGAATAAACAACTGCTGTCTTTCATCCCTAGGAGTATCCCCCGTCATTAAAGCAATTTTAATGCGGTGGTTAGGAATAGCCTTCACTAACATTTGTAACTTCCGCATTTGGTCAAGTGCCAAAGCCTTGAGCGGAAAAATATATAATGCCCTAGTATCAGGCTGTTTAATACAAGCTTCAATAATCGGCAAATTATAACAAAGCGTCTTACCCGAAGCAGTCGGAGTAGTAATAGTCAAATCATAACCCGCCCGTAGCTTCGCCAAAGCCTCTAACTGATGCGAATAAACCGTATTCACACAAATATTCTGCAAACCCAAATGTAAATTTGACGGTAAATCTTCAGGTATCGGGTGAATACTGCCACCAACACCAGATTGAATATTAACCCTAGTAATAGTCGTCGCAAAATCACGAGCGACAGACTGAAAAGCAACATTAGGAATCTTATCAATCTCCTCACCAATCGCCGCAACATCACCACCGATATCAGAATTATCTAAATTACTCCCTAAACTGGCGCCACTTTCCTTAATCAACCCCTTCTCAACAACATCTTCCCAATTATCAAACTGAGTCGGATTAACCTCTTCAATAAACTTAACAATTAAACGCCTACCCAAAACAGCCATCACCTCTCCCACACCATACTCAGGAGAATAGACAAACTTAGAAGGCGCCAACCACTCAGGAGGTTCATTAATATCTTGGTTAGCCGCACGGAGAATAGCAGCGTAATCAGTAGGCTTTTCAGTCACAATTATTACAAGTAGGGTGCGTAACTGCATCAACAAACCATAAACAAAACGAAAAATCTCAATGCAGTTACGCACCATCTTAATACATTTAATTCAATCGGATAAAATGTTTTCTCCTGTGGAGCTTTGTCTAAAAAAAGTAAGCACACAATTAACCCACTGACAGATTTGTGTAAATAAGTATTTTTCTGCTTCTCTTGTGGAGCGGGCATCCTTGCCCGCCTTTGTGTAATAGGAAGTGGAACGGGTAGGCATGACTTTTATTATAGGACGGGCAGGGATGCCCATCCCACAAGAAGGATAATTATATTTATTCCATTCAATCAAATAAAAAATATATTCGGCACCTCAGCTAGTGCAATTTATAATTCCTCAAGCTTATTTAACATCTCGCATAATTCTTTATTTTTCTTGTCCTTCCAAGCTTGCTTCACGGACTTACTTGTTATCCAATTTACTTTCGCTTTTTGGCTATATACCTAAATCATTTAGACCTCATGTCTTATTTATAGCTAGAGAATTTGAGGAAATTGCAGGCGCCTATTATTAATGAATAATTAGTTATATTACGATATGTTACAAAAAGTAATCTTCTTCACAAGTTTCTCATATTTGGAAAATATGTTGAAATTAGATTATCACTGGGTGCCACACTATGAATTACTGTCCTTGCTGTTCTCACGTCTTACTGCGTCACATTCGCTCCTCACACATTTATTGGTTCTGCCGTAATTGTTGGCAAACTATGCCAGTGCTAGAAGAAGATGTTTCGTATCTTTCTCATAGAGCAAAAATTTTTGAATCTCACCCTTGTATTCACATCAGAGATAAGCAATGGGAGATTTATCACGCAGTATAAATCCTCGAATTCAGGGCTAGATGTAACATTCGTTTCAATTACCAAGTTTCACAGTTGACATTTTTGATTTCGTGTGAGTGTAATTGTGACAAATTTGGGTAAGTTTAAATCAATCCCTCGATTTAAATAAATTGCAACTGATGCGATTATGATTGAAGTTCTAGCCGCACTATCTGCTTCTGCGGCAGCAGGAATCAGAACTGCCTTACCTTTACTGTTCGTGGGGTTATTGCAGGGTCATAGTCTGTGGTCACAAGTCCCAGTTTTATCGCGAATTTCTTCGCCACTTTTATTTGGAGCTTTGACTAGTTTATCGATTATAGAAGTACTTGCGTCTAAAAGATTGACAGGACAAAGGGTGCTGCAAGTACTTCAACTCATATTTAGTCCAATTGTAGGCGCCATTATGGGGTTAGCTTGTGCAAATGTTACAGAAACTCCGCAGTGGTTAGTAGTGTTATTTAGTGCCAGCTTGGCATTAGTTCTCAAACTCGTGCAAGTGGGTTGGTTTTTTCGGTTGAGAGGATTACCCACATGGGCAGTTTTTATTCAAGACTTCTTATGTGTCATCTTAGTAGTTTTTGCTTGTAATGCCCCTTGGCAGGGGGGTTTAATTGCTTTGTTACTACTATGGTTTGCAATTCGTAGCGGTACAAGTTGGTACAATTGGTATCGCTATACACCTCGCCCGTAATTAATGTGTCTCTCTTGTCTTGTGGGGTGGGCATCCTTGCCCGCCTAATAATATGAACGGGCAAGGATGCCCATTCCACAAGCTCATTCCACAAGCTCATTCCACAAGCCCATTCCACAAGATTGTTAATATAATGTTGGGTTAGCACCCAACCTACTGTAAGATGCCGATGAAGTGGAGTAAACCGCGACCTGTTATCATTTCTAGTACTAGGGCGATAAATCCTAACATGGCGATTCTACCGTTCCAAACTTCTGCGCTTGTTGTAATTCCCCATTGCCATTGTTCTTGAGGATACATTTTGATGCGCTTCTTCATTTGCGTGACTTGTGATAAGTCAAGATTTGGAGATTTTAGCGCGTTAACAACTAAGTCAGCTAATGCACGAATAAATGTTGGATGTGTATTTAATGCTGGAACACGACGGAAGTTGTGTATTCCCGCTTCTTCTGCAAGCTCACGATATTCTATATCGATTTCTTGGAGTGTCTCAATATGTTCGGATACAAAACTAATTGGTACAACTACTAAATTCTGAATACCTTTGGCACCTAATTCCTGAATTGCATCTTCTGTATAAGGCTGTAACCATTCTACTGGACCTACACGACTTTGATAAGCTAAAGTGTGAGCATTGGGACGATTGAGGGTACGCATTATTAATTCGGTACATTCCTCTATTTCCTGCTGGTAGGGGTCACCTGCTTCTTCAACGTAACTCTTTGGTACACCATGTGCGCTAAAAAAGATGTGCGCTTCTCTTGGGTTTGGCAGTTGGTCAAGTTCTTGCGCGATAAGGTCTGCCATTGCCTTTAAATATCCAGGTTGCTTGTACCAAGATGCAATAACAGTATACTCAATTTGTTGAAGCTTAGGGTCTGTTTTCCACATCTGTTCGAGCAAGCGGAAACTAGAACCGCTGGTGCTAATCGAAAACTGCGGGTACAAAGGGAGAATAACTAACTTTTCTATCTCTGTATTGTGTGTCAAACTAGCTACTGCTTCTTCTGTGTATGGATGCCAATAGCGCATTCCTACGTATATTTCAGCATCTTCTCCCAAAGTTTGCAGTTCTTGTTTAAGAGCTTCACCTTGAGCTTCGGTTATTTGCCGCAGTGGTGAACCTCCACCAATTTGTTTGTAGTTTTCTTGCGAGGTTTTTGTACGTCGTGAAGCAATAAACCATGCCAAAGGTTTTTGCAGCCAACGAAACGGTAGGCGAATAATCTCTGGATCTGAAAATAAATTGTACAAGAATGGCCCTACGTCATCCAGCTTGTCTGGACCACCGAGATTTAGCAATAATACGCCTACACGACCCATAGCAGTTACTTTCTCCCAAGCACTTATCTAGTTTTTTTACTAATAATAGCAATATATCTTTACTTAATATATAGTTTATTTGTGAACTTTGAAGCAATTATTTGAAAAATTTTTGCGGCGGAGTTAGCCTATACAACAGCGACTCCACACCCACGTACACGCTTCAATGATTCTGTTCGCACTATCGCGTAGCGCCAGTTACCTCAATTGTAAAGTTTCTTAGCAACGCTTAACAATATGCTCATATATTAATCTATAAACCGGGTTTTTAAATTATCGCATCAACACGGTAAGGCAACTCCTGACCTTTTAATCCTGCAATCAAATTTTCAATCGCCATATCTGCCATTTTTTTACGTGTCTTGTAGCTTGCGCTACCAATATGTGGTGCAATAACTAAATTATTCAGTCCCAATAACGGACTGTCGCTTTTTATAGGTTCGGGGTCAGTGACATCAATAGCGGCGCCTACAATTTTTTTATTTACAAGCGCATTATATAATTCATCTTGGTTCACAATGCTGCCGCGTGCGGTGTTGATCAAAATAGCACTTCGTTTCATCAGTTCAAACTGCGTTTTTCCGAACAAATGATATGTATCACTAGTCAATGGTGTATGAATTGTAACAAAATCTGATTCTTTTAATAAAGTCTCGAAGCTTACAAACTCAGCATTTAAGTTGTTTTCTAACTCTTTATCACAGCGGTTTTTACTGGTATAAATAATTTTCATATCAAATCCGCTGGCACGACGAGCAACAGCTTGACCAATACGTCCAAACCCAATAATTCCCAATGTGGCGCCAGTAATATCTGCACCTAATAATAAATCTGGTTCCCAAGTTTGCCACCGAAGAGCGCGAGTAAATTTATCTGCTTCAACAATACGACGTGCAGATGCCATTAACAATGCCCAAGTCAAATCAGCCGTTGCATCAGTTAATACACCAGGAGTATTACCAACGGGTATTTTTCTAGCGGTAGCAGCACCAACATCTATATTGTCATAACCGACTGCCATTTGACTTATTACACGTAGATTTGTTGCAGTTTCGATTAACTGTTCGTCAATTTTGTCTGTTAACAAACATAACAAACCATTAATACCTCTAACTTTTGAAAGCAATACTTCATATGCAGGAGGTTGACGTTCAAGCCATACTTCAACGTCAGCAAACTCCTGTAATATACTTAAATTAGTAGGAAGGTTACGAGTAATAAAGACTTTGGGCTTTGTCATGGCATAAAGGCAATTAATTAAAATGGTTAGCTATGGCAGCAGCAAATCCATCAAAAGAGCTAAAATCGTCAGCAATAATAGAGACGTTTAACCCTAATTTTCTCGCATTGGCGCCTGTGTATGGGCCAAAACAAGCTATCACGGTATTTTGATAATCAGAAACATCACACATATTTAAGAAAGCACTAATCTCCGCGCTGCTACTAAAAGCAATTACATCCACTTTACCCTGACGAATCAATTCTAACTCAACGTCATATATCTCTTTGTCCAAACTCCGTGTTTGATACGCAGTCACGCGAGTGACATTCATTCCCAATTTTTCTAGTCCAGCTACAAAGTTCGGAATAACATCAGGTTCAGAAATGCCAATTACTTCGGATGCTGGAATTAAAATATTTTTACCTTCAATATCAGATATTTTTGCCAGTTCCCGAATTATACCTGTTGGACTTGGTTCAGAGGGTATTACATCTACTTCGGCGCCTAAAGCTTCCAAAAGTTCAGCATCTTTGCCTATCGCACATAAATGTATCTGCTGAAGCAATGAAGTATCCATTTTTAACTCTCGCATCCGCTTACTAACAGCATCAATGCCATTTCGACTAGTGAACGCAATGGAATCATATGTATTAATTTTTCTCAGATGCTCATCTAATACAGTAAAATCTTCTAAAGGGCTAGTTTCAATTACTGGCATAAACAGTGGCAAAGCACCTTGATTAATTAACGCACTAGACAACCTTACCGCATAAACACGCGGCGCCGTTATGATTATTCTTTTTCCGTGCAAAAGCGATTTATTATACATTTTATTAATGCTGGTAGATTCTCTAATTAACTTCAGCACTTACAATAAGCTAGATTTTAAATAGAAGCAACTTGAAGAATAAAAACGCCTATACCGAGAATTGATTGATACATTGTATTTATTAAATGGTTGTTAATGATGTAATTAACTTTTCTTAATCATCAATTTAGCACTAAAAGGGTATATTACAGGTCTGTATGCATAATTTTTAACAATAAAGTACTTAATTAAGCCGCAATGACCAGAATATTCGACGCTTTCCTAGCGGGTGGACTTGTTATGTACCCCTTGCTAGCTTTATCAGTTGTAACTTTTGCTTATGCTATAGAACGGGTATGGTATTGGTTTAAATTAATTTTTCAAGAAAAACAGGTTGTACATGAAGTTCTCAGAGCAGCAAAAATAGACTTAGACGAAGCTTTAATTCTTGCCGAACGTTCGGAAGGTTTAGCTATTGGTCGTGTACTCGCCGCGCCACTCAAGTTAAAATTTGCATCACCAGAAACATTTCACCTCGCTCTTTTAGCTGCTTTAGACAGAGAATTTATTGAAATGCGTCGGGGTGATAAGCTACTCGAAAGCATCGCGGCTGTAGCACCTCTATGTGGTATCGTCGGAACTGCAAACGGTTTAATTACCATGTTCTACAATCTTAAATCTGGTGGAGCAGATAGTACTAATGTTTTGGCAGTTACAAGTGGTATTGGGCAAGCTTTAATAGCTAGTGGTGCAGGAATATCGTTAGCGGTAGCAGCATTTGTATTTCTTCGGACTTTCGTAATTTTGCGAGCGCAACAGATGGACTACTTTTCCAAAGTTGGTAGCGAACTAGAGTTAATTTATTTGCATTCATTAAATCAACCACTTAAAATCAATTCTACCTTCATTTGAAAACAGAATCACTAGAACTATAAAACTGTAGGCGCCCGTATCCGAGAAATTGTCCATAAGCTTTTTCTCCTGCGGGAAATGCCGTTACACCAAATAGATAAACACCAGGAACCGTAGGGTTTTGCAATGGTTTCATGGCAACTGTAATAGTTTTACCTGGTGGGATGGCAGGGTTAAAGGTCATGGAGACAGTTCTTTCTCGGCGTTGAGAAGTCACATCAGAGAGTCCTAACTTTTGACCTTCCCTCCTGCGTGTTCCTTCAAAAGCATAAGACTTCTTAAGGTCAAAGCGAATATTATCAACACCTTCGCGTTGGTTAAGCGTAATTTTTTGTAAAGGCTCAACGGCATTATCTGGAACACTAATCGTAAAATAATATGTGGCGCCCCAAACATACACATCATTATATGTAGTTGCAGTTTCGAGAAGACGCGGCGGTTGATTGAAGTAAACCGTTCCCCGTATTTCTGCTGCATAACTAACTGATGCCCAAATCGAAAGTAACGCTGTACCGAGTATACATCGAATTCCAACTCGCATGCTCTTCCTATAGAGGACAAACCCAAGCTGTTAGTTGCCTCTTATGTAAATATACGTAATTTCAGCTTGCTACTCTAACTCTACATTTACTTCCCCTGTAGTTAATTAAAGTTTTGACAAAATCTCTGGCAACGGATGTAACGGATGTAACGGATAGGTTGTTTCTCTGTGTACTCTGCGTCTCTGTGGTAGAAAACAGAGACACTCGCGTTATGGTAACGAAAATTGTTTTTGATAAAGGTGTATATCTTGATTTTGCCAAAAACTAGAAATTTTGGCGCCGACTTTTTCAGGGTAGAAGCAGTGAAAGAAGTGACCACCTTGAGGACACTCCCAAAGCATATCTTGTAATTTCAGATATAGTTCCCAGTCATGTAGTTCAGGGTAACTTACGATAGGGTCAGTTTTGCAACCACACACCATTAATGGAACAGATACTCCACCCTTGGGTAAATTCTCCCTTTGGTACATTGAATGCATTAAGGGTAAATTTTCTAAATCTTTATTTAAGTTATTAATTAATTTATTCGCATGGCACGGAAGTTTATCGCGAAATAAGTTATACACTGTATTGACTAAAACTTGGGTACGAGTCAGGTTGAATAACTGACGCTGCTGATAATAGTGTACGTGCCAAGTATTTGCAGGTTGTCCTGCAACTGCCAATAGCGTTAATGAATTTACATACTGTGGATATTTACGAGTAAAAATTAGTGCAATTACTCCACCTATGCCATGTCCCACTAAATGCACTGGACGACAATTTTTGAGAAAATTATGCAGTAAATCTACCGCAACATCAATTGAGGCGCCTTCATCAGCGGTTTGAAAATATTCCCAGTGTCCAATACTTTTATATTGATTTAAATTTATTAGCAAAGGCATGTGTAGGCATTTCAATGAGGGACTAGCGCTAACCCAAAGTGCATCAAAATTAACAGACATTTTATCTCCAATATTAACTATAAACATCTATGACGCAGTGATTCCCCTTCATAATCACCACCAGGCGTTATTGCTTAATGATTATTTATTTTAATAATTCCTAATTAACATCTTACTCGATACCTGTTGAATAAAAGTTCAAGCCTAACAGAATGAGTTTTTATGAATGTTCAATCCTAGAAACCGGGTTTCTTTACGTTCTTTAAAAATAAAGTTTTGCATTACGGTTTGTAAGGTTTCAATATAAATTTTCAAAAGCCTCAAATTTAGAAAAGTATTGTATAAAGGGTATTAGAGAGTTATTTCAAAATAAATTAAAAACTCCATTACGAGGTTCACTATGAGTGCATCACCAGCAGTTTTACGCAATTTTGGCCAGGTTTACGATAATCCTGTTTTATTAGATAAAAGTGTTACTGAGCCTGTTTGCGAAGGTTTTAATATCGCATTGGCAAGCTTTCAAGCGCTGTACTTACAGTATCAAAAGCATCACTTTGTAGTTGAAGGTGCCGAGTTTTATTCTTTGCACGAGTTCTTCAATGAAAGCTACGAAGCTGCTCAAGAACACGTTCATGATATTGGTGAACGGTTAGATGGACTTGGTGGAGTACCTGTAGCAAGCTTTACTCAGTTAGCCAGACTCTGCTGCTTTGAACCAGAAGCTGACGGTGTTTTCTCTTGCCGTCAAATGGTAGAGCATGACTTAGCTGCCGAACAAGCAATAATTCAATTAATACGGCGCCTTGCTTCCCAAGCAGAAAGTTTGGGTGATAGAGCAACTCGTTATCTATACGAAAAAATCCTCCTTAAGACAGAGGAAAGAGCTTACCATTTAGCTCACTTCCTCGCTAAAGATAGTTTAACACTAGCTTACGTTCAAACAAGCAACAATTAACTCCAACGATCAATTGTCCTATATATTAGGATTCTTCTGGCACAGGTGTTTCACCTGTGCCTCCTCAATTTCCGGAAAAGATTTAAATTACAAAAAAATCATCCTTTAGATTCATTGTATTTATCGCAAACCAGGATTAACGACTGGAGGTGGAAGCCAAGGATTACTACCATTAAATCGCACATCTCGATCTAAACGGCTATGGAAATTAAATATCATGAACATTGAAGTGTCAGTCTCTCCTGGTCCGATTAGCTGTATATTCCAACCAGGAACCGAAGTTTTTTGGCAAGCGGGTTTATTTATACTTACATCCAAACAAGTGTCACCCCAAGTAACATGCTGTGCCCAATGTAACCTATAATTAGCAGTAGGTTTACCAGTTTGTGCAGCAGCCATCTTTGTGGCTTCCTCAACTAAATAGGATGGCACGCTTTGAGGAGAATCAAATTCAACCCAATTTCTAGTAATATAATATACCCATTGTTGTTTTGGAGATGAAACCAACATTTTCCAACCAAACACATTATCTTTCACAGGCGCCATTCCTTGTATTGGTCTTGATGGACCATTTCCACCATAACTAGACCATTGTAAAGCTTGAACTTTATCAACTTTCCAAGCAGAACGCTCAATCTGAGAAAGTTTAGCTGCATTTGATAAAATATCTGCAATCGTTTTCTGAGATATATTACCAACACTCGCAATTAAATCGAATTCTAGTATTTTCCCGTCTAAATCACTACGATATACCCACTCTAATGGTTCTTTCGGATGTGGTTTATTATTTTTCAGCTTAATAAACCATCCAGGAGTTTGTGTGGAATTACAACGTTGAGCAGTTTTGGGAAGTTCCAAACAATTATTCTTCCAAACCCGTGGTTCGACGGATATAACTTTAATTGTATCTATAGGTGCCTCGCTAAGTTGAGTTGCATTGCTAATTGCTTTTTTCCTAACACTTTGTGGTAAGCTTTCCAACCAATTCACACGAACATTCTTGCGTAAACTTTTGGATGAAACTGCATGATACAACCAACTCTGCTTACCACCAGCAACTCTAACAGCCCAAGCCGTGTAAGCAATTTCTTTACATTTCTCATTCTTTTCTGGCAGACCTAAGCAACTATCAAATATCTTTGGCTCTACCCGCACAACTCGCACATCACCTAGTTTCAAGTTTAAGCGTTTCGCCATATCTTGCCGAATTTGCAAGATGACAGATTTAGGTATCTCAGAAACTCTTGATGAAGGGGTCACTTGAGATAATCTGCTTGGAGCAGAAGCATAAGTATATTGATTTGTAGAGGGAATAGCCAGCGTTAAGTAGCTTACCATTGTTACAATAGTAGCTTTCAGTTTCATAGAAAATATAGATAAGTATGATTCTGATGACGCAGGCTATGTAAGCTTAGTTGCCGTTTAATTATTTTTTACAACTGTGTCACAGAAATCGAAGCTGAATTGAGAAACAAAATATACATCAAAATATGAATCTATCTTATTTCTCATTTTTGAGAACTCACGGGTTGATAGTGAGAAGATGACGAAATAACTGGGAGCGTAGGCGCCTCGACAAGATAAGTTACTAAAGTAGAGGCGCCGAGAGCAAAAAGATAATTATACTGCAAACGGTTAGAAACTGTCATTCTGAACGAAGTGTTATGCGAAGCATTTGCCGCAGGCTAGAATCTCCAAGATGCTTCACTCCACTGCGCTCCGTTCAGCATGACAAAGTTTAGTTTTTACCCCACAGTATACATTATCTTCCCATATATTGGCTTGCCATTCGCATTGCGTCTGCTATGTCAACGTCACCGTCTCCATCTGAGTCTAGAAAAGTACTGAGAACTGAGTTACCACCACCAGCAGTACTGGCGCCTGATTGTAAAAAATTAAGTACCACTGGTACAATCATTGGTAGCATTTGTTGAATCATATTTGCGTCTATACCAGTACGCTGTGATGCCATTTGGGCAACTTGTTGCTGCATTCCGGCTGAAAACAGAGATGATACAGCATTAGGGTTAGGAGAAGTTCCGGCAAATTGACTTACAATATTTTGGACTGCATCTGAACCTTCGTTTGCTTGTTTGTCTTGCAATGCTGAACGAACCTGACCACCAACAACTGACATTATTGCTTGCATTGTTGAAGAGTCAGTGCCAGCATTCCCGCTCATTTGTTGCACTGCGTTTATAATACCGCTAATTTGACTCATACTGCCTTGCTGATTTGGGTTGGCAACTGCACCGAGGATTTGGTCGAAAAGTCCCATTGTCGTCTCCTTTAATTATCATTCCACATGATTTATTGATTTTTACACGTGATTCGCGTTCTTTTACTGAGTATTAATCAAAAAATAAGAAATCAGAAACCGGGTTTTTATGCATTCATTGTCGCAGACAAATCTTTATTTTCATTACAAGCTACCAACAAAAACCCAGTTTCTAGGGGTTTATGAGTAACTGTACCTAAGCCGAAAGGGTGAAGCACTTTTTCACTTATATATGCCAATGTATATAGAAAATATTAATTTAGTTACAATTTGACTATATAAGTGTATGGGTAAAAAATTAGAACAGTCTAAAGATATACGTCTTGCGGCAACAACTCGTATTTGGGGATTTACTCTTGGAATTTTAGCAATTAGTGTGCCTCTGTCAATACCTCTACGTAATTCATTAATTCCCCTTGCCGCTCTCACAGGCGCCACAGTTGGTACAGTAGCAGTATGGCGTTCTGATGATAAAAAATATAAAGGATATAACTTGGCGCCACAGCAAGTAGAATTACTCGAACAGCGTATTCGAGATTTAGAGGCAATTGTCAGTACTGAAGATTATGATTTAAAAGCTAGGCTTAAGCAACTTGAGTCCAAACGGTAGTTTAGCAAATCTTTATGAAGGGATATTACGAAAGTTTTCAGAAATATTTAAAAATCGTCAAATTTCAAAACATGGCTTTAAGGTAGAAATTAAAGCAAACTCAAGGGAAACTTATGAGTAATATTCAAAAATATCGATTTGTCTGTACATTAACTTTTGGTGATATCTACGGTCAAATCATTGTTTGGCTCATCACCATTACAATTAGTTTAGCTGCTGCATTAGCATTAATGGGCGCCAGACGACCTATTTACGCGCTAGCAACAGTCGGACTTATTGTACTGTTATCGTTACCGTTCTTACTATTCGCTTTTGTCACTACCTTATTGAACCATATCGAAGTGGCGCCGATGGAACCAAACACCAAAATGGAAGCAATACCAGGTAATGTTTCTCAGCAACAACCAGTGCAACTAACAAATTAGTTCTATTTATTAGGGGAAAAGGTTTTCCTCTTTTCCCTTTCCCCCTCGTACAATAGAGATTTGTATGCCAGATTACTTATGCTTGAACATGATGTAATTATAGTGGGTGGTGGATTAGCTGGATGTCGTGCGGCAGTTGAAATTGCCCGTAAAGACCCCAGTTTAAATGTTGCTGTTGTCGCAAAAACTCATCCTATTCGTTCACACTCGGTTGCTGCACAAGGGGGAATGGCAGCTTCTTTAAAAAATGTTGATACACAAGACAGTTGGGAAGCACACGCTTTTGATACCGTTAAAGGTTCTGATTATTTAGCTGACCAAAATGCTGTCGAAATTCTTACCCGCGAGGCACCCGATGTTGTAATAGATTTAGAACATATGGGTGTGTTATTCTCGCGTCTATCTGATGGAAGAATTGCACAGCGTGCTTTTGGTGGACATTCACACAATAGAACCTGTTACGCTGCTGATAAAACAGGACACGCAATTTTACACGAATTAGTTAATAATCTCCGTAAGCATAGTGTAAAAGTTTACCAAGAATGGTATGTAATGCGTCTGATATTAGAAGAAGGTCAGGCGAAAGGTGTTGTAATGTTCCGTATAGAAGACGGGCATATTGAGGTAGTTCGTGCCAAAGCTGTGATGTTTGCCACTGGTGGTTATGGTCGCGTTTATAACACTACTTCTAACGATTATGCATCGGCTGGTGATGGGTTAGCGATGACGGCATTAGCTGGTTTACCGTTAGAAGATATGGAATTTGTACAGTTCCACCCCACCGGATTATACCCTGTTGGTGTGTTAATTTCTGAAGCAGTGCGAGGAGAAGGCGCCTATTTAATTAATAGTGAAGGTGAGCGATTCATGGAACGATACGCTCCGAGTCGTATGGAACTGGCGCCACGCGATATCACTTCACGTGCGATAGCTTATGAAATTCGTGCAGGTCGGGGTGTTAAACCTGATGGTAGTGCAGGGGGAGTATATGTATATCTCGACTTGCGTCACATGGGTAAAGAAAAAATCATGAGTCGTGTTCCCTTTTGTTGGGAAGAAGCACATCGGTTAGTGGGAGTTGACGCAGTAACGCAACCAATGCCAGTTCGGCCAACTATTCATTATTGTATGGGTGGTATTCCCGTTAATACCGACTGCCAAGTTCGTAGTGGCGCCGACTCTATTGTAGAAGGATTTTTCTCAGCAGGTGAAACTTCGTGTGTGTCGGTACACGGCGCCAATCGTTTGGGTAGCAACTCGCTATTAGAATGTGTTGTATATGGAAAACGCGCGGGTGCAGCTATTGCACAATATGTCCAAAATCGTAAATTGCCCAATATCGACGAACAACGTTATATAAAAGAAGCAAAACAGCAAATACAAGCATTACTCGACCAACCAGGAGAATACCGTATTAACCAAGTACGCACAGCATTCCAAGACTGTATGACCGAGTACTGCGGTGTATTTCGTACCGAAGAGTTAATGCAAACAGGTTTACAACAACTACAACAATTTCAAAATCAATACTCAAAAATATATTTAGACGACAAAAGTAAAGACTGGAATACCGAACTTGTAGAAGCATTAGAATTACGTAGCTTAATGATAGTTGGACAAATTATCATGACCTCAGCAAACCGTCGTAAAGAAAGTCGTGGCGCCCATTTCCGTGAAGACTTTCCCCAACGCGACGATAACAACTTCTTACAACATACATTCGCTTACTACTCACCCGCAGGAATAGACATACAATATGTACCTGTAAGCATCACAATGTTCCAACCCCAAGAACGAAAATATTAATTATCCTACACTGTGGCACAGGCATCCTGCCTGTGCAATAATTTATTATTTTCACTATTGGTAATAATCAAAAACCCTTAATTAACATGTCAAATATAGAATTCCGAATGGGTTCCTAATTAATTTTTGATTGTAGCACGGGTGTCCTCGCCTGTGCAGTGATATATCTTTTTACCACAAGACGTAAAGACGAATAAACCACAAAGGCATAAAGGAGACAAAGGACGAAAGAAAGAAAGATATGTTACGTTTAACAAAAGCATTTTCTGCTATGTAAAAACTATTCGATAACCAGCGCTAAAAATTTAATCTCAACATGCGGCAACCGATATTTGTAACTAATGAAGAAAATAGAAATAAAGCTCGAAGCGAAGCTATAAAAAATGCTCATGCACATGCAACAATTTTAGCTGAAGCATCCAATTTAAAATTGAATGGAACTATTCAAATTGTAGAAATTCGACCAGAGACAGAATCTTCTGGTGTATACGGTGATTACAGTTGGAGTATGGGTATGCTGCCTGCTCCTTCTGGTTTTTCGGGAAGTTACAATGATGAGTATTCCAATTTGGACTCAGCAAATCAAGTTATTAAACTAAAATACAAAGTCCGTTATAGCGTGATTGAGGTATAAACATGCTTAAAATTGAACTTGCCGCAATAAAACCTGGACAAAGTGCTTTAATTACAGCAATAGAAGCAGAAGCTAGCTTAGAACAGCGTTTATTGGCACTTGGGTTTCGTGCTGGTCGCAAAATTACTATGTTACGTTGTTCACCTTTTAATGGCCCTATTCACGTTCGTGTGGGGACAACCGAAGTTATGTTGCGTCGTCGTGATGCAAAATCTATTCAATTAATTGAGATATCTAATCAAACATCTGAGCAAACATCTGAGGCGCCTAAATGACTCATTGTAACACTTGTAACCCAACTGAAAACCAAATTACTGAAGGAGTTAAACAAATAGCTGTATTAGGAATGCCTAACACAGGTAAGTCTACCTTTTTTAATCGGCTTACAGGCGCCAACGCGAGTGTCGGTAACTGGCCGGGTATTACCGTTGACTTAATGACGGCAAATATTAAAATGGGTGGTCAAGAAACCCAAGTTGTTGATTTGCCTGGTATATATGATTTACGAGGGTTTTCAGAAGATGAAGAGGTAGTAAGAACTTTTTTAACCTCTACACCTATTCATTTAATAGTAATTATTCTCAATTCTGTTCAACTAGACAGACAAATTAGTCTAGCTCTACAAATTCAAAGCTTAGGCGTGCCAGCAGTGTTATTGTTGAATATGGCAGATGAGGCGCCTGCTTTTGGTGTAGAAGTAGACCATGAGAAAATATCTGAATATCTAAAAATGCCCGTTGTTCCTTTCAGCGCAAAGTTTGGACAAAATTATGGGCAAGCGTACAAAACAATTCGTGATGAATTAGCAAAACAATATCAATCAGTAATAATTGGGGATATTGAAGCGAAACTCCCCAAAGAAGCTGAAATAGCTGCTGAAATGGAGAAGTTGCTACAAGATGCAGTAAACAATGTTGAAAATGTCAAAGAAAACTTAACGACTCGCTTAGATAGTATTTTACTGCATCCAGTGTTGGGGTTGCCTATATTCTTTGGCGCCATGTACTTTATGTTTCAGTTTATTTATGCTTTGGGTATACCTATGCAGGATAAATTAGCTGAACTGTTGGCTTGGGTCAAGGATACAGCAATTGAACCGCTACTTACTTTCTTAATTGATTTGGGTACGTGGGGCAAATTTTTCCATGACTTTTTGATAGATGGTATTTATCAAGGTATCGGAACAGTCGCAGCATTTATACCCGTTATATTTTTATTCTTTATTTGCATGGCAGTTATTGAAGATAGTGGTTATCTTTCTCGTTCCGCGTTCTTAATGGATGCGTTTATGGAACGGTTGGGTTTAGATGGTCGCTCTTTTGTAATGTCGCTGATGGGGTTTGGGTGTAACGTTCCCGCAATTATGGGGTTACGGGTTATGCGTTCTCCTGCTTTGCGAATGCTGTCGATGCTGGTAATTCCTTTTTCTTTGTGTTCTGCGCGTTTGAATGTATTTGTGTTTATGACCACTGCACTGTTTACTCAAAGACAGGCGCCTATCGTTCTATTTAGTTTATATTTATTCAGCTTCTTAGCAGCAATTTTTACAGCAGCAGTATTTAAAGGTCAATTTCCAAATACAGAACCGTTAGTGTTAGAACTACCACCCTACCGTTTCCCAACCTTTAAACAAATGATATTACGTGCTTGGCATGAAGCAATGCACTTTTTATTCTGGTCGCGACGATTTATTGTTTTTGGAGTTATAGCAATTTGGTTTTGTAATAACTTCCCTACAAATGTACCACCAGCCAGCGCCCAAACTATTTCTGGTATGATCGGTCAAATTACACAGCCAATATTAGCTCCTCTGGGAATCAATCCACAACTCGCAGTCGCATTGATATTTGGTTTTATAGCCAAAGAAATAGTTTTGGGTGGTTTAGCTGTAATATACGCAACTACTGAGGACAGTTTAGGAACAGTTATTGCTCAACAAATCAACTGGGTACAAGCATATAGCTTTATGCTATTTACTCTACTGTATGTTCCGTGCCTTTCTACAGTGGCAGCTATTAAAACCGAATCTAAAAGTACTAAGTTTACATGGATGTCAATTGCTTGGTCAATCACTTTAGCATGGGCTACTAGCTTTATATTCTATCAAAGCGCTAGATTTTTTTTACATGCTCATTTATTGTAGAGGCGCCTTTGTATATGCGTCTCTACGTCATATCAATCTTCATCCCATTTTTCGTTGCTTAGAAGGTCAATGACTTTATCACGCAATAAAAAGTCATTCCTTTCTAACTCCATTTCTAAGCAATTCCAGTCACAAGTAGGCATAAACCTACACAAACTATAAATAGGCTCGTTACGCCTTATATCACCTTTTTTAACTAGCTGACGAGCTTCCTCTTTCAATACTTCTAGGTCATAATTCACAGATGTATCCATTTGTAACATCTCCTTGTGCTTTATAAGCCAATATAAAGCTAAACTCAAATAATCTAACTTTAACTTTGAGATATACACTACTTGCGATTCCCCATTCACAAGCTATAATCGCTTATTTTATTAATTACACAAATTCCCTAAAATGTCATTCTTACTTGTATAAATTGTTCTAATTTATTTAGTTGGTACAAGTTAGAATAACAATTGAGGCGCAGTTCGCCAATTATATCAGATTTACGTCCGAATACATACAAGTTTTTGTAATGAAACATAAGCAAGTTTTAAGACATAGGCGCCTGTGAATGGTTACATTTACTTATAATTATAAAGTTAATATAAAACTAACAGGTAAGTTGACAATCGTCGCATATTATACAGTTCATATCTTTCAATTATCGAAAGAATGAGCCAATGGTGCCAAACTTCATGAAAAAGGTTAAGAGCGTTAATCAACTGACTCTAATCGCTCGTCGGTATCCAGGATTTGTTGTCAAGTGTTCATATGGGGTAATGGTTGTAGCGTTTACTGTACTATTAAGTTCGGGAATTTTCCACTCATATGAGCAGCAAATAGTACAGCAACAACAAGAAGTATACACAAAAGGGCTAAAGATAGATAAATTTTTTGAGACTACGTTCAGCAATGTTAATCTTCTGCGCTCTCAAGCTGAATATTTTTTAAAGTCAACACCCGATGTTAAAACTCAGTTAACTACTTATAACTACTCAAAACGATTAGACAAGAAGCATAATTTTAACTTATTTGTACTCAAAGATACTGATATAGGTGCCGCCAGTCCTATTTTTACACGAGGAAAAGATACAAATTTAGGAAACGAAGTAGAGATGAGTTTGTCACTTACTCCACTCCTGCATCCAATATATGAGCAATTACAAATCAAAGGACGCATACGTTATACTTCGTTCGCTGCGCTTACCATGACTTATCCAGCGACATCGCAAGTCAGTGATGATGAGATAAAAATATTCAAAAATGTTATCAATCAAGATTTTATCACAGGTGGAATGCAAAAAAATAATTCTACGCGCGAAACTTATTTGACTCGTCCTCATAAAGATATATTTGACCAAGGACTAATGGTGACAGCGACCAGTCCCATTTATCAAAGAGATAAACATCTTGGTAATATCGGTATCGATTTTAAACTAGAAGCATTAAACCGTTTTGTCGAACAGCTTGGTGGTGAACATTCCTTACTCTTAACTGTTGATGGGGAAGTATTAAGTCATCATACGATGAAAACTACATCAGTAATAAGTTTAGAACAGCTTGTGAGAAACCCCGCTGTTCGGACAAAACTGCTCAAGTTATTGAAAAATGCCAGAAATAGTCAAGTTACGATTGATGGATATGTTTTGACGCATTACAAATTACAGAATGTAACATGGAGTATTGTTAACGTTACAACAGTAAACTCTCTCGCTAAGAATATATTAATTAGGCATTTACCTGTAATTTGCGGAGTTCTAATTGGATTTACAGGGCTGCTATTGATAAGTATACGTACTATAGATAAAATATTTAAGAAATTAGACAAAGCACGTATAATCGCAGAGCAAACAAATAAAAAATTAAAAGAGGCATTAAACGAATTAGAGGTTTTGGCTTTAACTGATAAATTAACAGGTGCTTGGAACAGGCGCCACTTTGAACAAGTAATATCAGCCGAAATGAGTCGTGCTTCGCGTCATAATCAACCATTATCGCTTCTAATATTAGATATTGATTACTTTAAAAGTATCAATGATAGATATGGGCATCAGATTGGAGACGCTGTGCTAGTTCAATTGACTCATATTTTAAAACAAAACATTCGTACTTCAGATGTATTAACACGTTGGGGTGGTGAGGAGTTTGTTATTCTTACTCCCTTTACTTCAGTAAAAGAAGCCACAGACTTAGCTGAGAGACTACGATTAAAAATTGCCAGAGCTAGTTTTAAGATAGTTAAAAATATTACAATTAGTCTAGGTGTAGCTCAATTTCAAACAGCAGAAAATGTAAGCAATTTCCTCAAACGAGCGGATGCTGCACTGTATCAAGCCAAACATAATGGACGAAATATGGTTGCTGTGGCGCCTTCAACGTTAGATACTTGGATACAAGGAGTTGAAAAGAATATATAGAAACCAGGTAACTTCTACGAAACCTGGTTTCTATGTTGAGCAAGTAATCCGTGTCTTGGTGCGAATATCATGGCAATGAAAAAGAGTATTGTTAGTAAGACGACGATACAACCACCTGTAGCGCCATCTAAATAATAGCTAATGTATGTACCAGCAACGCACGATATTACACTGGCTGAAACTGCGGCGCCAATCATATAATTAAATCGGTCGCTCATTAAATAAGCGATGGCGCCTGGTGTTACTAACATAGAAACCACTAAAATAATACCAACAGCTTGTAATGCTGCTACTACTGTTAATGACATTAGTGAGAGAAACATGTAGTAAAGGAATTGTGTATTTATACCAATAGAACGTGCGTGGTTTGGGTCGAAGCAGAATAGTAATAAGTCTTTACGAAAAATGTATACGGCAACAAGTGTAATTACGCTGACTATTACAGTTTGAACTATATCTTCGTTAGAAATACCAAGTACGTTTCCAAATAATATATGGAATAAATCAATATTGCTACGTGCCCTAGAAATTAATACTAAACCAAATGCAAAAAAACCAGTAAAAATCACGCCAATAACTGCATCTTCTTTAACACGGGTTTTTTCTTTAACGAAACCTATTGTTACAGTTGTCCCATATCCAAATATAAAGGCGCCGATTGCGAAGGGTATTCCTGCCATGTAAGATAAAACTACCCCCGGAACAACAGCATGAGAAATAGCATCTCCCATTAGTGACCAGCCTTTGAGTGTTACATAACAAGAAAGTACGGCACAGACAACACCAACTAAAGCGCTGACGCATACCGCTTTCACCATGAACTCATATTGAAATGGAGCAATTAACCATTGCCAAGCAGATAGAAGCATAGATTTTATTAGATTTTATTAAATTTTAGATTAGATTCTAGATTCTCTATTGTTGTAAAAACTGCGATGATGTAAAACTCCACCGAAAGTCATGGCTAAGTTATCGTCTGTAAATACATCTTCTACTGAACCATAAGCAAGAATAGTTCTATTAATAAAGACTACTTGGTCACAGAAAGTAGAAATTGACCCCAAATCATGAGTTGAAATTAAAATTGTATGTCCTTGTGCGCGTAGTGTTATTAGTAATTCAATAATTTCTTTTTCTGTATTCGCATCAACACCTGTAAATGGTTCATCTAAAAGCATCACTGTTCCCTGCTGTGCTAATGCTCGTGCCAAAAATACCCGTTTACGCTGTCCACCCGAAAGTTCTCCTATTTGGCGCCGTCTTAAAGAGTACATACCTACTCGTTCGAGTGTTTGTTGAACAATTCGATGGTCTTCAGCAGTAGGTATTCGTAACCAGTTCATATGTCCATAGCGTCCCATCATTACAACATCTTCGACGCTAACAGGAAAATTCCAATCTACTTCTTCAGACTGAGGTACATAAGCGACTATTTGCTTTTGTTGCGCTTTCCTTATTGGTAAATCTTTAATTACTACTCTTCCCCGATGTGGAGTTAAAAAACCCATGATTGCTTTAAATAAAGTAGACTTGCCACCTCCATTCGGTCCAACTAATGCAGCAATACATCCAGGCTTTAACTCGAAAGTCGCATTATGCAATACGACTTTTTCGTGGTAAGCAACATTAATATCTTCAACCAAAACACTTATAGGTTCAACTGTCATATATTTATTACGCATAAATTAGAGAGGTAAAATAAATGTAAGTTAATACAATATATTCTTCATTTAGATTTGCCTAATAATCCCTGCACTAAGGTATAAGCGTTATACCTCTGAAGGTCTAAAAATGTCGCAGCAGGTTTTCCTACCTCAGACAACGAGTCTACATACAACACACCCGCAAAAGTTGAATTACTTTCTCTTGCGACTTGTCTTTGGGCTTTATCGCTAACGGTTGTTTCACAAAATACTGCCGGAATTTTATTTTGCCTAACAGTATCTATAACTTTGGCTATTTGTTGGGGTGTTCCTTCCTGTTCAGAGTTCACTGCCCATAAATATGCTTCTTGCAAACCGTAGTCGCGTGCCATGTAAGAAAAAGCACCTTCGCAGGTAACTAAATATCTTTGAGTTGGCGCCAAAGTAGCAAGTTGCGTTTTTACTTCTTGACTTACCTGCTGTAACTTCTCAATATAAGCTTTAGCATTTGCGTTATAGGTTGCTTCGTTCGCAGGGTCAAGCTTGACGAAAGCCTTACGAATATTTTCTACATATATAGCTGCATCATTAGGAGACATCCAAGCGTGGGGGTTTGGTTTGTTTAAATAAGAACCACTAGCTATTGCTATTGGTTTGACACCATCACTGAGATTTGCAGAAGTCACATTTCTTACAGACCCCATGAATCTTTCAAACCACCGTTCTAACCCCAACCCATTGAATAAAACTAAATCAGCTTCTTGTGCGCGTTTAATATCGCTAGGTGTTGGTTCATAATCATGAATTTCGGCGCCTGGTCTTGTGATAGATTCTACAACTAACTTATCTCCTGCTACATTGCGAGCCATATCAGCCAATATAGTAAAAGTCGTCAGCACCTTTTTTTTACCATCAGTTCTAGCTGACGGTGAAATTTGCGCTTGCGATGAATTATCTGAAGAATTTGGTTCGGAAGCACACCCAAAGACAGTTGTCAATATAAGCGCACTCAATATAATGCACGCTGGCGATTTTAGCTGATTTATCACACCCATATTGCCATTATCATTTATATCTATTCATTTTTATTTCATTATCTTATCATATTCTTCTCATAATTCTGGCAACGGATGGAGCGGATGTAACGGATGATTAGTTATCCGTTACATCTGTTGTATCCGTTGCCAGTAATGCTTCTTGGATAGCTTTTGCGACCCACTCGCTTATAACTAACCCAGATGCTCTGGCAGCGTCTTGTATCAAAGGTTGCAAATGTGAGGGAAGCTGAATATTTAAGTTAAATGTTTCTGGTTGTTGACTTTTATTCTCTGCTGTGGTGTTACGGTGATTCCAATGCTGACATTCTGCTCCCCGTTCATTACCGTTTTTCTCTAGTAAGCTTAATTCTCCAAGTTTATTGCAGTAAAAGCTTTGAGGGTTTTCTGGTAGTTCTTTACTACAGTACGAACAGTTCCAACAGCTACGAGTTTCTTCAGTCTCTATATATATATTATCTAAATTCAATTTTTTATTTGGCACGGCGCCTTTTCTACGGTATTCATTTACTACAGAGGCTACATGTACTGCTGTGACTTTTCCATTTGGTGCCGTGGAAACAACTTCATTCCAAGCTTCTTGCTGCTGTTTGGGGGATAATGCTACTAAAGGACGAATTTGGCGCTCGTTCGCTGGTAGAACTTTAATATTTTGTCGTCTATAAGCGACATTATTAGGTTCATCGATAATATTCTCTGAAATATTTCTATAAATAACCGCTGCATCAATTAACTGGTAAGCAGAACGTCGGGACATTTCCCAACGTGTCATGCAATATTCTTCAAACGTTTTGTAGTTTTCACGGTACAAACGTTCGTCTCTAATTCTAGCTAGCGCACGTCCTATTTCCCAAAAAGACTTTAAACACTCTTCGACTCTTGTCTCTAAATACCTAAACTCTTCTGCTTCGGCTGTTGTTAGCACATCTTCACTATCTTCACTAATATCATCATCCAAAGGCGCCTGTCTATGTTGGTTGGAATTATCCAAGCTAGATAATATGGGTGACATAAATGCTGGTATTCCTCCTTTTTACGGCATAATGTATGATGTCGTTACTAGGTGATACCTAGAGGCGCCATCGTCAAAACACGCTTTCTCACCTTGCAAGTTATTTTTTGCAGGCTGCAATATCTAGGTTTGCACAATGCAATGCAATAGTACATCAATGCTTAACATTTCTTAATATTTAAGAAATGTAGTTAAGAATACAGAAATAGAAGTGTAGAAGTGATAGGAGAAAATAATCAAGAATTACTAAAACCCTTGTAAATATGGAAAATTTGGTTTTAAACTAGTTACTAGGGACTAATTCCTGAACCTCACAACCGCTCCCAAACAACAGAAGCATTCCGCTTTGGTTGGTAAACAGTGGTATAAAGACTACACAAAGTAAACTAACTATGGAAAACAGGGCAACACTAGTGACTTGTAATTCCGGGTCTTCTACCATCCAGGAACGCCAACGACGATTAACAGTGTTGCTTGAGCATCTTACGGATGAAGGTTGGACTCAATCAACTATAGCGGAAGCGCTGGGTGTCGATTTTACAACTGTCTATCGATGGTCGAAGGGTAAAACTGTACCTGAAGCTGAATCTCGTAATTTCCGGCGCCTAGCTGCATTGACAGGGGGTGACGGTGCATCATTGGAATTATACTTAACTGGAAAAATACCGCTTGCAGCATATCGTCAAGGTAAGCAAACCTCGCAAACCGACGACACACCACGTCAAATACTTCCTCCAGAAAAAATTAAGCAGCAACTACTAGCACAAATATACTTATTAGACCCTGCGGATATTGCGGACGTCATCTCTAACAGTGTGGCTTTTTTAGCAAAGCGCGCTTAAATTAATTATTAATATTGATGATTGATATCTTGTAGCACAGGCATCTCTGCCTGTGTAATGTATATTTATTAATAAGAGACGGGCAAGGATGCCCATCCCACAAGATTATTCAACAAAAATTTACATTTTAAGCAACACTGATAATTTAAAAGTTATATATAGTCAGGTGTTGAAAATTTTGTGCGCCATTGGCGCACAAAATTAATAAACTTAGTTCTTCTCTGTGTACCCTGCGTCTCTGTGGTAATATGTTTTTTCACCACAGAGACGCGGAGAGCGCAGAGGGAGAGGTTTTTGGTAGATTAAGATGAGTAAAGGCGGTTTAGAGTTAACGCTTGGTGGTAGGCTGAATGTAAGGATTGCTTCAGTTGTTGAGGTGACGCTGCTTGAGTTACTTGGAACTGGAGGGTTTGGTTCGGTATGGACAGTCGTTGATACTAAGACTAACAATATATATGTTTTAAAGGTTATTCAAAATATTCCTAGTGGGAGTTTACTTGCTGAACGGGTGCGTTTGGAAGCGGAGGTTTCGATTCCTTCGCAATATATTATACCTGTGGTGGGGTTACGGCAATGGAATTCTACGACTTTCTTGTTGTTGTTTGAGTATTTTCCTGGTTATTCTTTGGATAGATTTTTAACTTACAATACTTTATCATCGTCTCAGAAACGTCATATTTTTTATCAAATTTTGCTTGGTGTGGCTGATGCTCATAGTTGTAATATTATCCATCGTGATTTAAAGCCTGCAAATATATTATTGAGAAAAGTTAATAATAATGAAAATTTGCACTCGTTGTAGAATACATAATCCTGATAGTGGTAGATTTTGTACTAATTGCGGCGCCGCTTTAACAAAAATTATTAGAAGCAGCAAGAGGACTTGCATTTGAACTCGGACAAGGTGATGATTTTCGTAAACGTGCGGAAGATTTCAAGCGTACATTAATGTCATTAGGTAAAACTATTTCTCAAGCCACTCGCTAATTTATGCTTTCATAAAGATGTTAATTTGTCATGCTGAACGCAGTGAAGCATCTATTAAAATCTCAAAATTTATGACAGTTGAGATTTATCGGTACGTTGAAAATTATAATTTAGATTCTTCACTGCGTTCAGAATGACAGCTTAGACTCTGTGAACTCTGTGTCTCTGTGGTAAAAATTCTTATAATAGTATTCAACGAGAAATTCGACTCAACACAGTCGAAAGTTATCCTATGTAAATGACGCTAATTCCAAAACACGGTACTGTACACCTGTTTCAAAAATTCTAGTTCCTCCTCCCTCAGCTATTGTCTGTCTTAGTAACTCTTTGTGAGTAACTGTAATACCCGCTAAATAGTTAATTCCCATTTCTTTTAATTCTGGCAACCAGGGTACAGTTGGTCCCATTAATACGAGTTTCGCGTTTTGCGATAACTCAACTAAACGGGGAAATGTTTTGTTGACTATTGAGGTTGCCGTTAAAAATACCCAATCTGCTTCTGGTAAAATATACTCGCAAGCTGTATCAGGAAGGTCTTGTGAAGTTGGTTGACGTTCGAGTACTTTTAAATCTATTTCTTGTTCGTATTGTGATAACCCAGGATAACGTCCGATAACTACTACTTTTTTTCCCCGAATTAGTGGTAAAAAGTGTTCAAAAACCGCCAAATTACCAGAAACTTTGGGGTATAATGGTGTCGATGCTGCAATAAGTGGAGACGAAGCGTTAATTACAGCGTTGATAGCTGCCATACCTATAGTAGCTTGATAACTATCCCAAGATTTTAACCAAGGCGCCAAATCTTTAATTTTTTGATTTACTAAGGTTCCCGACCAAGGTAGAGTACGGGTTGGTTGACCAGGACTCATACATAACCCTATTCCTTCTGAAGAACAGTATGTCCAAGTCAGTCCAATAATTATTTCTTTTACTACTGTGTCTGTTGAAGCTGACTGCAATAGTAAATTATAAATTTCTCGTGGGTGCATTTGGCAACGATTATAAACAGATGTAACGGATAATTGATTTTAGACGATTAAATTTTGTTTGTAACCCATAACTCATCCGTTATATCCGTTACATCCGTTGCCAATTTCCGCTGTCCAATGTAACTCAGATGATTGGTAAACTTTAACACCTTTTATGTCAGCAATTTCTAGCATTTCTTCAACTTCTGGAATTGTAAATGCAGCACGTAGTGAGTCTCGAAATAACATTGTTTGGTGTTCATTATACCCAATACCGACACTTTCAACTATCCTATTAATGGTTGCTTCATTTACAGGTCGAAGTAAATCGCGAATAAAAATCGCTCCGTTTGGTCTTAATACTCGTTTAATTTCAGTAAAGAAGGGTATTGGGTCGGGTAGGTGGTGAACTAAGCTGTTGGACATCACCATATCAAATTGTCCATCTTGATATGGTAAATTTTTAGAATCAACGAGTTCAAGTGATATTTGTTGTTGTAACCCTGCTGTTTCTATATTCTTAGCACCAATTTCCAGCATATTCTTGGCAAGGTCTATGCCAATAATTTGTAAATCTGGGCGCCGTTGACATATTAATATGGGTATACGTGCTGTCCCTGTACCCACATCTAACACTAAACCAGAGGCGCCTAAGCTAATTGCGTGTTCTGCAAATGCGGTGTTAACATTAGTAAAATCCATTGCATCATATTCAATAGCCTCTTGTAAGGTATCCATAACTTCTGGTTCGAGTACTCGCTGCATCTAAAATGTCTCCAAATTTTGACCATAAGCAACGCATGGACTTTCTACCTCATGCATTGGTTGAAAAGAACTACAGAAAGTCACATTATAACAATTAATTTCAAACTCATCAGGATGTATACACTCGATGGCGCCTATCCTAGAAACATGAAAAATACAATCATTACATAGAGTTTTATTTCGTTTATTAATAAGTTCTGACATGTCACTAAGCTTCTTTTAGATACTTCTAAGAGTATGGTGGCATCATCGCACGAATATTTTCAATCAAATTATCAAAATCAAATGGTTTAAAAATCAATTTATTAAAACCATTACTTGTTTCATACTTGGCTAACTCAGTCTCAGCTAAAGCAGTTACAGCAATAGCGGATATATTACTGATTTTTTCGTTGACGTGCGTTCTAATTTTCTTAATTAGCGAAAAACCATCCTCTACAGGCATCACTATATCAGTAATTAATATATCTGGTTGAACTTGTGTGACAATTTGCCAAGCTTCACTAGCTGATGTTGCCGTTAATACATTGAAGTTAACTGAGTTATCGAGAATCGTTTTTAGCAATTCTAAACTATCGGCGTTATCATCAACTGCCAATAAAGTGAATTTACTCATTTTTAACTGTGCTAGGTAGTTGTGAGTTTACTTAATTTATTCTTCAGCGTCTATCTTAACACTTTTTTAATATTTACATCCAAACAAATATACTACTAAAACATGTAATAGATCAAATGTACTTATGATTACAAAATCAATGATGCTGTGGTGTCATGCACAAGGTAAAAGTTCTCTTGCTACAACAGGACTTACCTCCTAACTTGTACCTCTAAATACAAACTACGATATAAATATAAATAATATATAGTAATTAAAATAACAATAATTTATTAGTCCTCTTGAGCGAGGACTTGCGCTGTTAGCACAGGCGGTTAACTATCTGAAGAGGTGATTATTTTATTGGTATACTCTTGGTACTGTTTATCTTTAGATTGCCAATAGGTATCTACAGCTTTTTTGGTAGCTAAGGCGCCTTCTAATTCATCTCCACCTTCGTTGATAATTCTTTGTTTGACTTGTTTTCGCAAGTCTGAGACAATTTTACCGTTAATTTTACGTGTTTCTGACCAATCTAGCATTGGTTGTGGATAAGTGCTGCGTCCAAGATATGCACCTTGAATAATTTCAGGTACACTATATCCTTTTAATTCGGGTATCCAATACGAAATAAAACGCAGGTCAGAGTCACGTTCTTCAATATTTTTAGTTGGGTTATAAATACGGAACGTATCACTAAGAGGGTTGGTGACACCTGCTTGCATTTGCCATTGCCAGTTATCAATAGCTAAATCACCATCTACCAAATAATTCATATAATGTTTGGCGCCGTGATGCCACGATATACCACAATTAATAGTTAGGAAAGTGGCACACATCGCGCGCATCCGAAAGTTCATCCATCCCATCGTCTTCAATTGTCGCATACTAGCATCAACCATAGGGAATCCAGTTTCGCCCAATTGCCAAGCACGAAATAATTCTTGTTTTTCAGGTGTTAACTCGTCGTGTGTATACAACTCATCAAACTCTCGAAAACGATTTGTATGAGCAATTTCTGGGTGAAAATATAATCTTTGGCTAAAACTGTCATGCCAACGCAAACGGTCACGAAACGCTTTGAGCGAAAAACCTGCTTTCGGGTCTTGCGCTAACTCTTCCACACGTCGCTTAGTGCTTTGATATACTTGGCGTACAGACATAGTGCCAAAAGTGAGATGCGGTGAAAGATGCGAAGTGGCGCCTTTTTGAGCAAGCCAAGGACGCGATAACTTCCAGTGATAACCATGAAAGCGAGATGTCAGAAAAGAATCGAGTTTTTCAAAAGCCTTAGTTTCTCCCCCTGGAAAATAAACCTTACCAGTTTGCCAAAACGCGCGGTACTTCTTCTTCAATTGCCTAAAAGTAAGCTGCGGAATATTAAAAGATAACTGAGGGGTATTAATATGTAAAGGCTGTGGATAAATAGGATGACGCTGGTAACTATAATACTCACTAAACCACTCATCACGGTGATTATCATCAGCTTGAAGAAAATTGGCTAAACCAACATGATAGTCAAGATTGAGCGACTTATAAAAATCAATAATATGATTATCGCGCTCAATACCATACTCAACCTGAACATCACGGTTAAAAAACAACTTAGGCTGACCAATATTTTTTTCAAGCAATACCTTCGTCAAATCTTTAATAACAGTTGCAGCATCACCTTCAAACAAATAAAGTTGACTACCCAACATCCGTAGGTTCGCATCGAGATTTTCCAAAGACTCAAACAAAAATCTAACGCGCGCATTACCAATATCAGCCCACCGCTCATAAAACCAGGGGTCAATAACAAAACAAGGCAACACAGAAGCATCCGCCGCACAAGCCAACGAAACGCATTCATTATCAGTCAAACGTAAATCACGACGAAACCAAAGAATATGCATAAAGATACCGTAGGGGCAGGTTAACGCATATCCTGCTGGGTAAGGTAAATCTAACTAAACCCGCCCCATACAGGAATAAAAAGTTAAAAAAATAAATCTAACGACAAGTAGGTATACAACCCTACTGCCCGGGTTAATCTAAAAATGTAAAGAAATAATAACTACAAGTTAACAAACAAGACAAAGAACTTAAAGGAGGTTTACAAGTAAATATCTATAGTAATTACCCACCAACCCCTACTGAAAACCCTTATAAAATCAACCTTTTTAATCAACGTGTTAATCAATCAAACATTCGCCGTAACTCAAACACAGGTGCCTTGCGACCACCTCTTGCATTGTTAGCTACTGAACCGCGACTACCACCAACGTTAAGTCCTAAACCACCATATGAACTTAAATTACCATCACCCAAACGGGCAATACGAGTACCTGCTTTTATATCCTGAATGCTATAACGACCTATAATTCGCTGTTAGAACAAAATATGATATCAATTAAATGATTACCACAATACATTTATCGTAAAAACACAGTAAATTAAACTATATGAATGTTTCCGATAGTACCGATATCATCGTAGAACATAGAGAAATCGTCAAAAGCGTTATTCTCCACCATGCCAGTTCAATAGCAAAGGGCAAAACAATAGATATAGAAACAAAATTTGATGACTCTAACAACCAATATGCACTCGTGAAAACTGGTTGGAAAAGAGGACGAGAAATTAACCAAATAATTATTCTTGTAGTTTTGAGAGGTAAAGGAGTCGAAATTAGAGTTGATAAAACCAAGAAGAAAATAACAAAAGACTTAATTAGGCAAGGTATAAATGAAGACTATATAGCATTACCGAGAAGATTTTTCAGAAGCATTGAACTCAACCCTACTCCTTCAATACCCGGCGCCCCCCTGAACGGATACTATATTTCGTCAAGTAAATCGGGTAGAATATCTATATATATAATTTTTTTCTTATTTTTACTAATAGTAGGAGTAGTATTAGCGTTCTTACTCAGATATAACTATATACTTGATAAATTTAGCTTTTTTGGAGCTAGCATAGTTTTAGCGCTTGGCACAATATTAAGCTTAATAATTTGGACAATCTTAGATAACCTACCAAACCAGTTAACATATGTTACAGAAAACAATTATCAAGCTGCTGCAAACTTAACATCCCTGAGTCAAGACAAAGTAAAACCAGCTTGGGATATATCAGCAGCAACACTTTCAGCATACTTTAATCGAAACCTTCAACAAATAGACTGGATATTTAGGTTAAGTGTGATCACGATGTTATGCGGCTTTGGGTTAGTAGCATTTACAATTGCACTAGTATATCAAAAGCCAAGTTTAACCTTAATACTAGTTGGTTCTATAACAGGTACACTAACTCAAATCATCAGCCTTATTTCTTTATTTATATATAGGTCAAGCATAGTACAAGCTAATAGACATATTGAAACATTAACCATTACTAACTACATTGGCACAGCGATGCAAATATTAGATGGCATTAATCAACAAGACTCATTAGAGAAATTAACAGATATAAAAGTAGAAATTGCGAAGTTATTACTAGTCAATGCTCAAGAAATTCAAAAATATCATGAAAGTCAGCCAAGAAGAAGACGCAGGCGCCGTTTGAGAGAATAATCTCACTTGTCTTCCCTTTATGTCAAGCCACTTGCGTGACTCAGAGTAAACCCCAGCATGGTCGTTGCTTCTTTGTGTCCTTTGTGGTTTTAAATATTTTACGACTCATTGCGAAAAAATAAGAACTTTGTAAATAGGTTTTAATAGAAGTAGAAAATCGCGTAATATTTTAGAGAACTCAAGTACTTGGGGGAATTATATGACTATTTGGGTAAATGAACAAGTTGACGCATCTGGTATGATTCATGCGTGTATTGCTACAAGTAGCGAGTCCCATGCCAAAGACTGCCACGAATCTTTTCAGAAAAATTTGACTGAAATTCAGAAAGCGTGGGGTTGGCAGGCAAGACTACGTAAGGTTACGTCTTGGGATGATGTACCTGTAAATGCTTTAACGCTTAATTAATGATTGTTTTTTGTACTTGTGGGGTGGGCATCCTTGCCCGCCCTTTTGGATGGAACGGGCAAGGATGCCCATTCCACAAAAGAATAATTATGTTTCTAGAACAACATATTGTGTTCTGAGTCCCAACATTTTTCGTTACGCCATTCTTTACCACGATGTTCGCAGTCTGTTTTTGTGCTTACCCAAGGAAGTGATGTTGGGTACGTATTTGCAGTCTGTTGGTAGTAATTTATCCAAGAACCAACAAATTGACAGCTAAAGTAACTTGTCACTACTAGCTTTATCACAATTAGGGCGCCGATTACTTTGTTAGTTTTGCTACCTGGATTATGTTGATGCATTTTCAAACCAATTTATTCTAATGATTTAATTAAAAACGTTTGTAAAGCGTAAAATCTGCTATCTGCAAACATTGCACAGCAAAGAGTGAGGTATAAAAATACCTTTAGTTGGATAAGTTTAAATTTGATTTTTGATACTCCAATTATTACTGACGAGATAAGAAAGTGTGCAGGGTATTCCTTAAGGTGGATGTAAACTTTGTACTAATTTCTGGTAAATCTACCTAAACGCTTCGACAAAAGGTTCGATAGTTCGGTTTTTTTGTTATGATTGGTGCCAAAATATTAAGAAAAGATAAAATTGATGTTAAAAAGAATATAAAAATTTTACAATTCAGCATATAAACTATGATTTTGCAAAAAAATCGTGTTTTTTCTTAAAAATTAAGAGTTATTATTTTTATCAAGGACAAGTTTGTACTCTCTTGTAAAAAACAGTATTAATTAGGTGGATTATTTCAGAGTTCGGACTTCAGATGAAAGCTATCCCATTCATTTGGTTGGCAAACTGGGACAAGCTATTCAAATTTCAATTCATTCTCCTAGTCAATATATCTGTACCAACCGCGAGCGGATATTTCCAGACTGGAAGGATAAGTCGATGTGGGTTGCAGTTGTTCTCGCAAAAGCACGTTACGAAATGCTTGAGGACAATGATGTTGTTGAAGCTGAAAAGCAAGTTTTGCGTGAACAATTTATTCGGTATGGGTTTGATGTTGCTTTTAATTTACGGGATGGAGGCTATTTTTCTGATTTAGTTGACCCTCGCACAGGTTATCCAATTCTGTCACGCCCCGGTGAGTTTCCCCATGATGATACTGCTGTCGTTAAAGCTTTACTAGGTTATCCAATTATTAAAAATAAGTGTCGTGTTGTGCTTCATCCTAGTTGGGGTACTGCTGTTTATCCCGGTATTCTGATTAGTGAGGCGCCTCCTGTAGGAATTGAGTGGATGTTGAAGAGTGTTGCTTCTATGCATGGTTGGCAGGAAGTTGATGTTCAACAACCATTCGTGAATAGTTAACTTCTGTTTAATGTTTGCACAATAACTCGTTAGTTTTATATTAAGTTACATTAAGTCTGCCGGGTCTGCGGTGCGTAGCTTTTGCATGGCAATAATACCAGACACAAAGCACATTATTACCGTTAACACAAGAACACTGGCGCCTCGTTCTATCGTCATAAATACGGGCAACTTTGTTGTATTTGCCGCAAGTTTATAAAATCCTAATGCAGTTATTAAACCTGGTAGATATCCTAAAACTGCTAGTAGTAGAGCTTCTTGTCCAAGAACAGAAAGTAAGTAATTGTTTGTATAACCTATTGCTTTGAGCATTGCATACTCGGCTAAATGTGCTGAAATATCTGAGTACAAAATTTGATAGACGATAACGCAACCGACTATAAATGATACCATGACACCAACTCCAAACATAAAACCAATCGGGGTTGTTTTTCCCCAGTAGTTTCTCTCCATATCTATATATTCGTCGTGCGTTAATATCAAAACATCGTCGGGTAAACCTAATTTTAAATTGTTTTTAACCTGTTTAATGTCGGCGCCTGTTTTTAGCTTAATCAACCCTGTACCAATTTGGTTGGGTTCATGACTTGTAAAAAGCCTTAAAAAAGTAGAATCACTAGTAATGATATTTCCATAGGTAGCAAATGATTTACCCAGAGAAAAATAACCACCAATACGCACTTTGGTTTTATTTACCTCTGTCTCTGGTGTGGTTTGATTTTGAAATAACGAAGCAATATAGCTGTTTTTAGGTAAAGCAGTTTTATCAAATAATACTTGGTTCTGAATTTGCAACTCGTTCAAATCACGATTGAGTTGGGGTGACGTAAAAATTTTATTTGCTGGGTCTGTGCCCATAATCAAAATTGTTTGCAGTCCTTGAGTTTCTGGGTTACTCCATTTACCTAAACCTATATACACAGGGTTCACTTCAAGAACTCCCGCAAATCCACGTGCTTGGTACAATCGTTCAGTAGGAAAATCTTTGATTGAGTAAATGGTTTCAAAATTACGACTCACCAATACTAAATCGGTATCGAAACTTTTATGAGGAGCAATTGCGCTTTCAAACAAGGCTCCTTCAAATCCCATTTGAGCAAACATCAGTATATTTGCAAATGTTATACCCGCAACCGCTACAGCCAAACGTGTCTTTTCTTTAACTAACAGTTGCCAAGCGAGGGGAATCTTGGCAAAAAATTTACATACCATTTACGTAATCATCCGTATATTATATTATCTTCACTTTCTTTGGGAAGGGCGCCGAGACTTGGTTTTTATAGGTTCAATAATTTGGTTGAGACTTCGCAGTTGCTCTGCTGTTCCCATGCAGATGAGTAAATCCCCTGGCAGTAATAGCGTATCTCCTGTTGGACCACCAATCACAGAACCGTCCGCACGTTGAATAGCTAATACTAATGCACCAGTTTGAGCGCGTAAGCAAGCTTTCTGCAATGTTAACCCAACAACGGGACAAACTGCGGGGTCGAGAACAAGTTGTTCCATATAAACTTGACGGTCAGCACCAGTCAGGACACCTTCCACAAAGTCCATAACTTGAGGTCGCAGTGCTGCTGCTGCCATCCGCTTTCCACCTGTAATATAAGGGGAAATTACCACATCGGCGCCGCCACGCTGCAATTTTTGTACTGCTTCTTCGGTACTAGCGCGTGCAATGGCACGAATACTAGGATTTAACGTTTTAGCAGAAAGTACAGTATAAAGATTTTCGGCATCAGATGGAAGAGCGGCAACAATACAAATGGCTCTTTCAATTCCTACTCGTAGCAGAGTTTCATCGAGGGTGGCATCTCCTTGGTAAAAAGTATATCCTTCCTGTTGAGCTTGCTGCATTGAATCAAGGTCTTTCTCGATAATTACAAACAGTACGCCCTCTGCCTGGAATTCTTTGGCAATTTGACGACCTGTTCGACTGAAACCACAAATAATATAATGACCTGATAACGAATTCATGAATAGGCGCCGTTGTCTGAGACGAAGATTTTCTTGGAAATAGCCTTCGATTACAGCTTCAGTAAATCGATTGACTATATACCCAATGGTAATTACACCCATTAAGATTAACGCAATTGTAAATAATCTACCTCTATTTCCTAAAGGATGTGTTTCACCATAGCCAACAGTAGCTAAGGTAATAACAGTCATATACGCTGCATCTTGCCAAGACCAACGTTCTATCAGCGAGTACCAAGCAGTACCAATGAGGAAAACACCTACCAGTGCTAGTGTCCCTGCCATCAATTCTTTTTGAATGCGCTGATATTTTTGTTCAAGCGTTGAGTATACAGTTCTTTTTTTCACACCGCCACTCGCATTTGAGATATTTAAGTATTTGAACTAAGATTTAGTATTGGTAAAAACGGTTATAGAATTTGGATATTTTTAGGGAGGCAAGACTAATGAGTACTGAGCTAGCAACATTAGAACCAACATCACCCACATCACATAATTTTGATAATAATGGCTTTGATAAAGCTGTGATGTCCACTTATGGGCGATATGCAATAGCTTTAGAACGAGGTGCTGGTTGCCGTGTTTGGGATACACAAGGACGCGAATACTTAGATTTTGTTGCAGGAATCGCTACTTGTACACTTGGACATGCTCACCCAGTAATGGTTGAAGCTGTTACACGTCAAATTCAGAAACTACACCATGTTTCAAATTTGTACTATATTCCTGAACAGGGAGAACTAGCCACATGGTTAGTTAAACATTCTTGCCTAGACCGAGTGTTCTTTTGTAATTCTGGCGCCGAAGCAAACGAAGCTGCAATTAAATTAACACGTAAATACGCGCATACAGTATTAAACATAGAACGTCCAATCATTCTAACAGCACATTCGAGTTTTCACGGTCGGACTTTGGCGACAATTACAGCTACAGCACAGCCAAAATATCAAAAGAATTTTGATCCCCTAGTACCAGGTTTCAGTTACGTGCCATACAACGACTTTGCAGCAGTCGAAGCGGCAATAGGTGAACTCGACGAAGGAGACTACGGAGTTGCGGCAATATTAATTGAACCATTACAAGGAGAAGGAGGAGTACGTCCTGGTGATGTTTCCTACTTCCGTAAACTCCGCCAAATTTGTAATGAGACAGGAGTACTATTAATATTTGACGAAGTGCAAGTTGGCATGGGACGTAGTGGTAAACTATGGGGTTATGAACAGCTTGGTGTTGAGCCAGATATTTTGACTAGTGCTAAAGGTTTGGGTGGTGGTATTCCTATAGGCGCCATGTTAGCCAAAAAATTCTGTGATGTATTCCAACCTGGTGAACACGCTTCGACATTTGGGGGAAATCCTTTTGCTTGTGGAGTTGCGTTAGCCGTATGCGAAACTATAGAGAAACAAAATATACTTGCAAACGTTGAAGCCAGAGGAGAACAATTACGCGCAGGATTGAAGCAATTAGCCGCTAAATATCCACAGCTTATCAGTGATGTCCGAGGCTGGGGATTAATTAATGGTATGGAATTACACGAAAATGTGGAGTTAACTTCTAGTGATGTAGTTAATGCTGCAATTAAAGAAGGGTTGTTATTAGTCCCCGCAGGACCAAAAGTAATTCGTTTTGTACCACCATTAATTGTCACCGAAGCTGAAATTAATTTAGCACTCGAAGCATTAGAGCGTGCGTTTACAGCAGTTCAAGAATAGTTGGCAACGGATGTAACGGATGTAACGAATGTAACGGATGTAACGAATGCCCTTACATGTCATGCTGAACGCAGTGAAGCATCTAATAATATCTAGTTTTTACGTTAGATTCTTCGCTACGCTCAGAATGACAATACTATACGACTAATGACAATACTATGCGATTAATGACAATATTATGCGACTAATGACAATACTATGCGATTAATGACAATATTATGCGATTAATGACAATATTATACGACTTATGACAATACTATGCGATTAATGACAATTAACTCTGGCATTGAGGACAATAATAAATGCGTCTGGCGCCCATTACACTTTTAATAATAGTCGTACTACAAACGTGACAAGGTTGATTGTCTCGATTAAAAACCCAGTGACGATAAGCTTTGCGTGGTTTACCAGCAGCTTTAAGCTTTGTCGCAATGGCGATATCATTTGTAATTCCCTTAGTAATATAAGATTTACGAGGAATTACAACTACTGCTTCTGCTAGTTTCTGAATTTGCCTGCTAGTACAGTCCATAGGACGGAATGAAGGATTTATACGTGCTACAAACAAAATCTCACTACGAAGATAATTACCTATTCCACAAATAAATTGCTGATTGAGTAATAACGGCGCCAACCCTCTCCTATAAAATTGTTTATCAAGCAACCGTTCTTCAACTTGTTCTATAGTTGTAGCTTCATCCAATACATCGGGACCAAGACTCTTTAAAAATGGATGTACAGCGATTTCAGCATCATTAAGAACAGATATATCTGATGCGCTGTATAATAAAGCTGATTTTTTATGCGTGTGAATTGCTAACCTTAATTGTCTGTTTGTTTTGGGATAAGTATTTGCGTCACGTATATACCAAAGTCCATAAAGTTGGTTGTGACTATATATACTAAGGTCATTACTAAATCGAATTAATAATGCTTTGCCTCTGGGTTTGACGGACACTACTTGCTGACCTGTCAGAATTTTTTCAAACTCTTTCAGTGCGTCAAAAGCAAAGAATATATCAGTTATGGGTACGTTACAAATAGCTTTGGCAATTTTGGCTGCTGCTAATTTAATCTCAGGTCCTTCGGGCATTTGATAATTTCATCTATAGAAACAAAATTTCGCAATTGTCTTCCCTCGTAAGGCATAGAATAACATCCCAAGGACTTTAAATATTCAACTGCCATCGCTGAAAGCTCCCAAGCTTGCTCCTCATTCACTTTGACTATAGATGCCTCAAAAATTGGGGCGCCTGTAAATGTGTAGAGTTCCTTTATTCTCTCAGATTTTACCCGTAAACGCTCAAGTATCGACGAATTTGCCCACGACCACTGCCATGTTTCGCTTTTATACGAGAAACTACCAATAGGTGTAACAAGCGCTTCAACCTGCACCTGGTCTTGGTCATCTTGAAATTGCAGCGTTCCTATTTCTTGGTCAAAGCAATACTTAGGAAAACTTCCAAAAGCGTATTTGTCTTTTAAATCTTCCTGCTTACGCTGAAGATTATCTATAGATTCTTCAAAAAAAATAGCAAATTCATCTTTATTCATAATTTTTATTTTTCATTATAAGTGAATTCCTGCTTTTGAGAGTTGAGAATTTAGTTGAGAGTCTAAAAATGTCCACAAACGTAAGTCGGTAAAGTCGGGTATTGCCATACAGGCGCCTATCTCGCATAATTTTTCTGGGTCATGAGTTGATGCAATACCGATAGTTTTTATACCTGCACCAACAGCAGACCTAATACCCGATGGTGAATCTTCAAGAGCAATCGCGTTTTCTACACTAACACCTAAACGTTGTGCAGCGACTCGGTAGGGTGTGGGGTCTGGCTTTGCTTTTTCTTCGTCTTCTGCTAATACTATCAATTCAAATGCGGCGCCTAATCCTAAAACTTCTAACATAAAGTAAGCATTTGCACGTGGTGCATTTGTAACTAATCCACGCTTAATATTATGCGTGTCTGTCCAAGCTAATAACTCGGTTAGTCCTGGTAAACGCTGTAAAGATGGCGCCATTTCTCGAAACATCGCTTCTTTTTCATCCGCAAATTCTACAGCTTCTTGCGGTGACAATTGTGGCAAAATATCCGCAAGTATCTCTGGGTTCAATCTACCACTAATATTTTTCTGGTAAAAACTTTCATCTATATCTATACCATAGCGACTCAGCATTTTCTGCCAAGCTACAAAATGGATAGGGTCAGTGTTGACGAGGGTTCCATCTAAGTCAAACAGAAGTGCTTTCAGCATAAGCTATGTAAATAAAGTTAATAAAGCATAAACTTTCTTTACATATTTTACATGAGAACGGGCGCCTGTCCAAAATTCGCTTGCACGTCAAAATTTATATATGGACATAAAACAATTAAACTATATGGTAATATTTTACTTAATCAAAATCTACCACGTCTCCTGGTGTGAGCGAAAAGTGAATGACAGCAGATCCACTCTTCTACAAAATCTTTCAAAACCTACCAGAGCTATTTTTTGAACTCATCGGTGAAGGACAGGATAATAAAACCGGATACGAGTTCAGTGCCGAAGAACTCAAGCAACAAAGTTATCGCTTAGATGGTTTATACAAAACAAGCTCAGGATATAGCTTTATGCCACTATATTTTGTCGAAGCACAATGATATAAGGACAGTGACTTCTACAACAGCTTTTTTGGCAAAATAATGATGTATTTGACCCAAAAAAACCACCTAACATGTGTTTAGTTGCCAAGAAGAAAGGTAGAGAGAAAATAGGGAAATTAGCTCGACAGTTAGTAGTTAGAACAAATTCAGAAATTACCAGTCCCGCTTTAAAAGAAAAAGTTCTACAATTTATTCAAACGGTGGTAATGGACAAACTTCCAAACTTATCAGTAAAGGAACTAGAAGCTATGCTTGAGTTAGAATCGCTAAGAAAAAGCAAAGTATATTTAGAAGGCGTTGAGGAAGGTGTACTTAAACAAAAAATGGCGACTATCCCTATCTTACGAGAGGCAGGGTTTACTATCGAGCAAATAGCAGAACGCTTAAAGCTGGATGTAAAAACTTGTTCAAGAGAACGTTAAACAATAGCATTGTGTCGCAGCGCGTTTGTATTTAAGGCGCATTTGTATGGTCGTCAGTGACGACCATACTGTTAGAGGATGTTTGAAAAGTCAGATAAGGTATAAATTGTCATTCTGAGTGGAGTCTTACGGAAGGAAGAATCTACGTTTTGGTGCGTATACTGAGATGCTACCCTGCGGGAAAACTGCGTTAACGTGCCTCAGCATGACAAAAAACAACACTTTTCAAACAACCTCTTAAAATCTATGGTAGTTTAATATCAGGTTGAGAAATAAACACTTCTACTTTAAAACTTCCAAAAATTAAATGATTCATATTGTGGAATGGGCATCCTTGCCCGTTGCAAAGCAAAATTACCATTTTTTATAAGGAAGAAACTTACCAGACATAATAATTCTAACCCTATCACCTTTTGGGTCTTCTTCCTTATCCACATTTAAAGTAAAATCAATCGCGCTCATAATTCCATCGCCAAACTTTTCTTGGACTATATCCTTGAGAGGTAGTCCATACACCTGCATAATTTCGTAAAAACGATAAATAAAAGGGTCAGTTGGTACAATAGAATCACTACCTTTAATAGGATACTTCGTTAACTCAGAAGCATAGAGTGGAGGAACTTCTAGCGCATCAACTAAAATTTTTGCTTCTTCGAGTGAAGCACTAGCTTGGCGATAAATTACAGAAGCAACCCAGACCTCATTTCTTTTCACGAGTTTAGCTAAATCTTCAAAACTTAGCCCTTTCTCTTCTTTCGCTGCCAACAGTATTTGAGTGATCTCAGGAATATGCATTCTAATTATATAAAATTTACTATTGAGTTACTTGGTAATACTACCATTTATAGAAACTCGTGAGAAAGGCGCCTGTATATTAACCCTGATAATTACGTTTATATACGTATATTGTTTTTATACAAATACAGTAATTATATAAGCGTCCGTTTTGTTAGTGGCACCATAGGCTCTTTATAGTCGGGAAACTATAATATGAGAGTAATTCGATTAATCAATAATCCTGTATGACAGGCAAGACGCTTATCCTACAGAGCTTTACAACATATGATAAATCCGTCAAAGAACTTTAGCGTCTCATCCCTTAAGGTAAATGTTTATAACTCTGAAGCTGAGATAGCGCGCGCTGCTGCTGAAATTGTATACGAGTATCTATATAATGTTTTGCAGGAACAAGAAACAGCAAGTGTATTATTAGCAACAGGTAATTCACAGCTTAAGTTTTTAGACGAGTTGATATCACTAGGTGGTATTGACTGGTCACGGGTTATTTGTTTTCATTTAGATGAGTATTTAGGAATTTCGGCTAACCATTCAGCAAGTTTCAGACAATACCTAAGAGAAAAGGTTGAGCAAAAAGTTCATCCCCAGGTATTTCATTATATCGAAGGAGATACTCAACAACCATTGATAGAGTGCGCGCGTTACTCACAACTGCTACAAACAGACAAGATTGATTTGTGTTTATTGGGTATTGGAGAAAATGGGCATTTGGCATTTAATGACCCCAAAGTTGCAGATTTTAATGACCAATACATCGTGAAACTAGTTAAACTAGACGAAGTTAACCGTCAACAACAGGTTAATACAGGATATTTTTCTAATATTGAACAAGTGCCCCAATATGCTTTTACTGTTACAATACCTACAATTTGCGCTGCTAAGAGAATAATTTGTCTGGCGCCGGGTCAACGGAAAGCAAAAATCATCGCTCAAATGCTGCAAGGTCAAGTGACAACAACTTGTCCAGCTTCTATTTTACGTCATCAATCGCAGGCAACGTTATTTTTAGATGTTGATTCTGCTAGTTTGATCCCCCCAACCCCCCTTAATAAGGGGGGCTTTAAATTATAATATTTTAATGAAGAAGTTAATATTAATGTCTACTTTCTTGTTCCCCCCTTATTAAGGGGGGTTAGGGGGGATCTCTTATGATTAAACTACATAAAGTTTCAGACTTCATTCATCCAGTATTAGAAAGTTCGGCGCCTCCCAACTACTATTACGAAGGATATTCACAGCGACTTCCTCGAACTGCCCTTTCAGAAGAAGTTGCGCGTGGTTTGATGCGACATCTAGAACAAGACGCGCGTTATTGTCAAGAAGGTAAAATGTATGGAATATTAATTGTAGAATTACCATCAGGTGATATTAGAGTTATTAAAGCATTCTCAGGATTATTGAATGGTGAAAGTTTTATACCTGGTTGGGCGCCACCTATACCTGGACGTACAGAAGTTGCATTTGACGAAACACAGGTGCTTTCACAGTTAGATGCGATCAAACAAGAATTAATAACTTTACAACAAATGCCTGAGCGTCAAGAATATGAAAACTTATCGCTTCACTTTTCAGACAAAATACAACAATTAAATACACGCCATCAACAACGTAAACAGCAGCGTCAAGAAAGGCGCCTGCAATTATCTAATATAAACGAAGAAGAACTTCTAGAAGAGAGTCGTCGAGATGGTATTGAAAAAAAATTACTCAAACGTCAACGTGATAAAGCATTACATCCATTAAAACAAATTATTGAATCAGCCAACACCCGTATTACCGAATTAAAACAGCAGCGTAAAGAAATATCGCGTCAACTCCAAGCCAAAATGCACGCAGTATATTCGCTGACTAATTTTTTAGGAATGTCACAATCGTTACAGCAATTAATGCCGCAAGCACCAACTGGAACAGGTGACTGTTGTGCCCCAAAATTACTTCATTATGCTGCTACACATAATTTAAAACCTTTGGCGATGGCTGAGTTTTGGTGGGGAGAGTCATTACCCAACGGTGATAAAATTCAAGGAGAGTTTTATGGCGCCTGTTCCGAACGTTGTCAACCTATTATGGGGTTTCTACTTTCTGGTTTACATACACCAGAAATAATGGCGCCCCCTCAAAATTTACTATATGAAGATGAATATATAATAGCTATTAATAAACCTTCTGGGTTACTATCCGTTCCTGGTCGCTATCGTAATACGCAAGATAGTGTATTAAGCCGTTTACGTAATACATTAACCGATGGCATGAAATTAATTCCTGTACATCGTTTAGACCAGGATACATCAGGAATATTACTAATTGCACGTAATTTAGATATATATCGTCAACTTGCTGTGCAGTTTCAACAAAGACAAGTTCACAAAGTCTATGAAGCTGTACTTTCTAGTAACATAAATTCAGACACAGGTATCATCGAACTTCCACTTTGGGGAAATCCACAAAACCGTCCATACCAAGAAGTAAACTGGGAGCATGGAAAAAAATGCACAACTCATTATAAAGTAATGGATAAGAGTAATTATACTCGTATTGAGTTTACACCTCTAACAGGGCGCCCGCATCAGTTACGAGTTCATGCTGCCGATAAACAAGGACTTGGAACACCAATTTTAGGCGATAGGTTATATGGAACCGATAACTCATCAGATAGATTACATTTACACGCACGCGAGCTTCACTTTACACATCCAATTTTAGGAAAATTATCTTTACAAACCAAGATGCCCTTTTAGAAACCCGTAGAAACCTGGTTTCTGGAAACACAAGTATTAATATTTACGTCTATATATTAGGTAAGCTCAAACCTCCCTTGAAAAAGCATGTATAGAAGAAGATTTTTAATGACTGCTGTAGGCGCCGGATTGGTATCATGTAAAGATTTATTCACTAATGATACATCAATAACGGTATCAAATGCCTTTGTTGCAGATGCAACTTCAACTAGTCTTAAAGATGCTGCTCGTCGAGTTAAAAAGTTTTACGGCAGCGCTATTTCAGAGAGGAATATAGAGCAAGATAAAGCTTATGCTAACTTAATTAGTCGTGAATGTTCTGTTGCAACTACCGAAGGTGCTTTTAAATGGGTTGTTATTGAACCATCACCTGGACAATTTAATTTTGCACCAGCTGACAGAAGTATTAATTTTTGTGCAGCGAATAATATTAAATTGCGGGGGCATACACTTGTATGGCACATGGCAAGGCCTGACTGGTTAGCTTATCCAGCAAAGCTTTCTGATGTTGAACGTCACTTTACTGCTATATTAGGACGTTATCGCAATAATAAAACGCTTTATTCTTGGGATATCGTTAATGAAGTTGTTGCAGATAGCGAGAAAGAAGCTGAAGACCAAAACGGACTGCGTAAAGGTGTAAAAATTGAATATGTTCGAGATGTTTTTCAAATAGCTGCTGCAATAGATAATACAAAAGAATTTGTAATTAACGATTTTGGATGTGAAGACGCAGGATGGAAACAGAATAAATATTTAAATTTAGTTAAGTATCTAAAGAAAAATAACGTTAAACTCGACGCGGTTGGTTTACAGGCACATATGTGGTTTTCAAAAAACTACACATGGAACGCAACAGCATTTAGAACCTTTTTGAAACAGCTAAAAGGCGCCGGAGTCAAGCCAATTATAACAGAACTTGATGTAATTATCGACACACCAATACCTAATACATTAGCTGAATTAGATACAATGGTAGCTGATGGGTATAAGCGATTTTTAGACGTTTGTTTTGCAGAAGGTATAGATACAATTATTACTTGGGGATTAAGCGATAAATACTCGTGGCTCCGTCATCCTGATTATATGCCCAAAAAGTTAGCTGGTTATAAAAACTTTATTCGACCCTTGCCTTACGATGATAAGTTACAGCCTAAACTAGCTAGAAAAGTAATATTACAATCTTTTAAATAAATCTTTTGTGCTACAGCAATTTTGCTGAATAGACCGTATTTAATTCGGTCTTTACAATGCACAAATTTTACAAATGATGCGCGGATTGCTATATATTACCAAACGCTTGCTAACCCATCCGCACGGTAGTCACTTGCAGCGATAAAAACTCCATTGTGCTTACAAATAATTTGACCGCGACCAAAAAGCCCAATATTTGAGCTGTATTGTACATCGTGACCGCGCGCAGAAAGTTGTTGAGCTATAAGTTGCGGTACGCTCGGTTCTAGAAATACTTGAGAACCAATATTAAAACGCCATCTGGGAGCATCTAAAGCTGCTTGCGGATTCATATCATAATCAGCCATATTGGTTACTACTTGTAAATGTCCTTGCGGTTGCATTGCTGCTCCCATTACTCCAAATGACCCTATTTCCCAAACTGTCAAACCTCGGTAGTTGGTAGAAATTGGCGCCACCCATTCAGCTTGATGTGTTGCTAAATCATTCAAATTTAAGTATCCACCTGTTGCATTAGCAAACTCAACCATGCTTTGAGCAAGCGCGTCTCGGTAAAAACTTTCACCACCTGTAGCAGCAATTTCCCTTAATGTTTCAGCATGAAGTTGAGAAGCCCAAATTTCCCCAGCAGCAGGCGCCCTATTTTTAGGAAAAAAGACTTTTTTAAACGGTTCAAACTCCACACCTGCAAGAGGTAAAAAAATGCTTTCTGCTGCTTTCCATAATATCGATGTAACTGGCGCCACAGGAAAACCTAACTCAGCATAACGAATTGCTGGTATAAATAAAGTCTCAAATGGTAACTTTCCCCAACGTTCCCATAAAGCACGCCATGCCGAAACGGCGCCAGGTACAGTTACAGAATGCCAACCTCGTTCTGGTACCTCAGTAAATTCTGCAAAATCTGAAAGTGTAAGATGTTGAGGACTTTTACCAGAACCATTTAAACCGTGAATTTTTCCATCCCAAACAATAGCAAACGCATCTGAACCAATACCGTTGGAAGTCGGTTCTACAACTGTAAGGGCAATAGCTGTTGCAATCGCTGCATCAACTGCATTTCCCCCCAAGTAAAACATTTCCATACCTGCCGCAACTGCCAAAGGTTGACTCGTGGCAACTGCACCGCGAGAACCCATCATTACACGTCGTGTTCCTGAGTACGGATTACTCGTTAAGTTATTGAATGGCGCCATTTGGTAGTCACTTTCCTAAAAATACACCTGAACTATAATTATGCTGTATGATTTGAAGAACTTAGGCAAAATTAGAAAACAAAGGATATAGCGATGCTTGACTTAGCTAAAATCCAATCGATTGCTCAATCTTATTCTCCTCAAGAACTATTTGCAGCTTTAGTTTGGCAGCGTCAATTTAACGAGTTTGATGGCGAAGAAGTAATTACCGACCTTTCTAAGCATCCGGATTTATGGGCAAGCTTCATGTTTACAAAACCAATTTTTGCGCCAGATGAAAACGGCTTAAGTTTTGGTGGTGTAGTTGATACATTGCTTGCAATGGCAAACTATCGCCCAATGCCCGATGACAGCATCATTCATTTTGTCGCCTATCCAGCAGATACATTATATATTCTTGCAGAAAACCAAGATACAAAGGTTTCTCAGCTTTTGGACTTAGGTAAAAAATGGCGTACTGACTCAGTAGATGTAACTGATGGCACTAATGAAGAATACGGTTGGCAACTCAGGCGCCGACTCAGAAATCAATACGAGGGTGCATTATCAGGGCAAGATAATAAAGCTCGTGATGCAGTTATAGTTTGTTATTGGTGGGATTAAAGATGATACAATTATTTATTCAGAAGGGTAATTATGCCAAAAATTTATGTCAACGAAATTGATTTATTTTACAACGTTCAAGGAACGGGTGAACCTCTTATATTAATTGCTGGATTTGATTGTGATAGCTCTTACTGGTCGGCAGTTGTACCAGCACTTATAAAGAAATATCAAGTAATACGATTAGATAACCGAGGAGTAGGGAAAAGCTCGGCGCCAGACAGTCCATGTACTATTAAACAAATGGCTGATGATGCATCTGCACTAATAAATTATTTGGGAATTACCCAAGCACACGTAGCAGGTCATTCAATGGGTGGACAAATTGCTCAAGAATTAACTGTCTTAAATCCTGAAAAAGTAAAAAGTTTAATATTACTTTCATCTTGGGCAAAAGGAGATGCTAAGTTTAATTCGATTATTGAAATGTTTGGTGACTTATCTAATCAATTAGAAGCAAGAATTTTTCAAAAAAGCTTATTACCTTGGATGTATACTAAAAATTTTTACATAGATGGACGTATTAACGATATTGCGACTATTATTGATTACTATCCATTTTTACCACCACCACACGCAATTTATCATCAAAGTCGAGCTATTCTTCATAATGATACAAGTGACCGTATCAGCAATATTGCTTGTCCAACATTAGTTGTTGTAGGAAAAGAAGATATTCTAACTCCCGTAGCATTTTCTAAGCAACTCGCTGATAATATTGCTAATGCCGAACTTCTCGTTATTGAGAGTTCCGGTCATGGTTTTTTAGTTGAGTCCCCAGATGCTGTAGCAAAAGTAATGCTTCAATTTTTAGCAAAACACGTTTTTATTTAAAAACCTACTACCTAAACACAAAAATAAGTAGTCTTTATCAATTATCATAAAGGCGCCTAAGTATTTAAGAGAAGGTTTGCTATATTTATTATAATTCTCACCTACAGTTGATTATCAGCAATTGAATTTATTCGCATGGGAACCCGATAGAGAATATGATTTAGTGTTTTTTTCATTTTGGTTATCGCATGTACCACCAGAATTAATCGATGCCTTTTTAGAAAAAGTATATAATTCAGTGCGACCCAGTGGAAAGATATTTACTATTGACTCTCGTTACGAGCCTACATCAACAGCTAAAAATCATACTTTGAAAGATGATAAGGATATATATGTAAGTAGAAAATTAAATAATGGTCAAGAATACCAAATTGTTAAACTCTTTTATCAACCAGAACAACTTCACGATAAGCTAACACAAGCTGGATTTAAACCTGATATCAAAGTAACAGATAATTATTTTATCTACGCAACTGGAACCAAACTAACATAACTTAACATTTTTATTACAAAGATGCAACTTTCTCCACTCAATAACGCATCCGTTACATCCGTTACATCCGTTACATCCGTTGCCAGCTACTCCCTATACTAAGATTGCAAATAAAAATCAAACCTTTCTCTTAGTTGCTCGACTGTTAAGTTTTGTGTCCAATATTCGACTAAAGCCCTTCCAAATGCCCATGCATTACGGTCAGGCGCCGATGTATTATCTAAAAGCAGCGTCCATAAAGACCGCAAGTCAAAACTTATAGAGTCTTCACTATCCGCACTGAATAACGAAAATAAATCATATGCCATTTGTAATTTACCGATAACAACAGGTAACTGTTCAGCAGGTATCTTCTCTGATAGCAAATTAGCAAGTGCTGGTGAACCAGTAGACACAGTAGAAATAAATTGCAGCACGGGACTTTTCAATAACGCAGTCACTCCTTGTGCTGTCGTCATTTGAAACGTATAATTATCAATAATCTTTGCTGCTGCTACGCTTTTGGTATCAACATCACGCAAAAATCTAGCTAGTCGCAGTTGTTTAGCTGGGTTAATTGCTTCAATTAATGCTAGTGATAATGAGTCTACTCCCCATCCTTCACGATTTGTTTTAATATCACTTGTTACAACAGGTAATATAATATCGCAATAGTTACTGAGCAACTCAGCACGATATTTCACAGCTTCACGAATTGCAACTTCTTTCGGTCTATCCCCGTTTTGCCAGTCATAAGACGGTTCCCATTCACGAATTGGACGCAATTTATCAACTTGAGTAACAATTGATATAGTCGGTAAATCTTTTACTTCGGCTTTTATATCACGCAAAAAGTCTACATCGATTTGTAGTGAAGGGTCGAGGACTGGCGTTACTAATAATAGTAAATCGGCTTTGTGCGTATATTCTAAGACTGTATCACGCAAGGCGCCGCCTTTTACTTGTTCGTAACCTGGTGTATCTAAAAGCGTTAAGACTTCTTGATTTTCAATTTGCCAGTGATAGCTTTGAATTTTATCGGTGCTGGGTAGTACGTCTACTTCGGCTAACTCAGATTGGAACAATGTATTTATTAAACTGCTTTTTCCGGCGCCTGTACGACCAACGATAAGAATATTAACTGGTTTTACTTCGACTTGCTCTACAGGTTGAGCTTGAATGAGGATATTGCGTAAAGTTTCGGTTTTAGGTTCTTGTGGTAATGCGGGTGTTGCTGGTTTAGATATAAAAGTAGATGTATTAGCCTTACCACTGTAAAGAGTTACCGCTTGCTTGCACAAGTTTCTTAAAGCAGCTTCGCGCATCAACTGGTTTAAATTTCCCAGCAATTGCTGGTTTGCTTTGTTACTATAACGTTGCGAAGCGCGTTTCGCTACTGCAGCAGCAGGGTTTAATAACCATTGTGCCGCATTCCAAACTTTTAATAACTTGCGTGCGGAAGGTTCCAGTTTTTGATAAACTTCGTATGCTTCGTATGCTTGGGCAATACTAACTTGGTTTAATGCAGGTGATAGCTTTTGCATCCAGCTATCCATATCATCGACAGTTCCCCGAATTAACCCGTAAGCTTGAGGAACATAAATATTAAGCTGAGGATATTTAACGTCAGGATAATATATTTGGGCAATCGCTGCGACTAAATCAAGGCATCGCTGCCAAAAAGTTTGTATATCTTCCCATATCGCCACATCATTTTGCGATGCTTCCAATATTGCCTTTAAAGCACTTTCAACCTGACTTGCTCGTGTTCCTACCGCTACCGTATCACCTTGTGTCTCTAAATCGCGACTAATTTCTGCTACAACTTCTTCGACCTGCGTTAATACTGGTTTCGTCCATTTAACTAACAACTGGCGCCAAATAACCAACATAACAGTAAAAACCGCCCAAATCCAGTTTAGGCGCCATTCGTGGATTTGCATACCCGCAGCAACCAAGAGAAAACCCACAATAGATGCTATAGGAAGTCCCAAAACTAGCCATTGCCAAAGTTGTAACCGTACCATTACCCTGTCCCTATTCAGCTTCTATTTATTTTAGGTGATAGTAGGTTGGGGAGTCACTCACGTGCGGGGGTTTCCCCCGTTGAGTGAAGTGACGTTGGAGGAACGGAACCCAACAACCAGTATATATAGTTTATTTCGTAACATTGAACGCAATTGATGTATCCTTTATAGCTTAGAGTCTTAGGGGTTGCAATTAGAGAGTTATTATGGAGCGTGGCATTTCGTTAATTGGTATCGTAGTATTTATTGGTATATCTTATGCCCTTTCAGTTAATCGTAAGGCGATACGTTGGCGTACTATTGCTTGGGGTTTAGGACTTGAATTTGGATTTGCACTACTAATTCTCAAGACTCCTTGGGGTTTAAGAGTCTTCAAATCCCTTGGTGATATTGTCTCAAATTTTCTGTCATATTCTGATGTCGGCGCCAAGTTTGTATTCGGTGACAGTTATAAAGACCATTTATTTGCATTCCAGATACTTCCTACTATCATATTTTTCTCAGCATTTATTAGTATTTTATATCACTACGGTATTTTGCAATGGGTCGTTAATGGTTTGGCGTGGGTGATGATGAAAACGATGCAAACCTCCGGTGCCGAGTCATTATCGACTGCTGGCAATATATTCTTGGGACCAACTGAATCACCACTTATAGTCAAGCCTTATGTCGCAAACATGACACAATCAGAATTATTTGCGGTGATGACAGGGGGGTTTGCAACTGTTGCAGGAGGGGTTTTAGGCGCCTATTTATCGTTTGGTGTACCAGCAGAGCATCTCATAGCAGCATTTTTTATGACAGCACCAACTGCATTGGTTGTAGCAAAGATACTTTATCCAGAGACTGAGCTTTCCGAAACAGCGGGCAACGTCAAAATGGATGTGAAGACTAATTATGTGAATGCAATTGATGCAGCAACAACTGGTGCAATTGATGGCGTTAAGTTAGCTGTCAACGTTGGTGTAATGATTATCGCATTTTTAGGTTTACTCGCCGTTGTTAATGCTTTACTCGGATGGATAGGAGCGCGGGTACTATTGCCACAGCTATCACTGGAATGGATTTTATCATTTGTAATGGCGCCCTTCGCGTTTTTAATGGGAGTACCGCTATCTGATTGTATGCAAGTGGGAGCTTTGTTAGGTAAAAAGACGATTTTAAACGAGTTTATCGCTTTTTTAGACTTAAAAACAGTTATTGAAAAAAAGCAAATATCTGAGCGTGGCATTATTATCGCTACCTACGCTTTGTGTAACTTCGCCAATATTGGTTCTATTGGTATCACCATTGGTGGTATTACTGGAATGGCGCCACACCGTCAGCATGATTTAGCGCGTATGGGTGTTAAATCTATGATAGGCGGGTTATTGGCTAGTTTTATTACTGCCGCAATTGCTGGAATGTTGATTTGATAGAAACCGGGTTTCTTATTTATATCTATTCGTGAAAACGATGATTTATCGTAGAAACCCGGTTTCTTATAATATATTGCGAAACTTTAACAGTTGTAAATAAAGGTTAAAAACAGATATCACTTGTTTTAGTGGTGCTAAATTAATATCAAGACACCAAACAAGGCACAAACCAAATCAAAAGGCTTCAAGACAAGGTGTCTCCGGTCGGTAGCCTAAAACAAATGTTCAGCATAATTTAAATGTGGTGATGCTATCAGCGTTAGACAGCAAGCCAAATCCCAAAGCGGAAAAACAAAAAAATGCTGAGTTTGTTCGCGATGTAAACCCTTATTTGTTAACTGTTCAAGTAATCTCAAAGTAAACTAGTTTGAATCATTTAAATCGACATTAAGCTTAGTCACCTCTGACTAGGCTTAATTGTTTGTATATATATATATGTATGTATGGTATGGTGGGCAGTGCCCACCTTACATTTTTAATAATTGGGCAATTGCGGCAACTAAATCGCTTGGTTCAAAAGGTTTGGCAATATGTAGCTGAAAACCTGCATTTATTGCCTGTTCTTTATTTGCTTCACTTGCGTAAGCTGTTAGAGCAATTGCTTTAATATTACGATTTTGTTTTTCTGATAACGCGCGGATACGACGTATTAATGTATATCCGTCTGTTTCTTGTAGTCCAATATCGCATACTAATACATCAAACTGAGATTTTTTCAGTACTGCAAGTGCTGCTTTAGCTGATGCTACAGGAGTGACAACGGCGCCTTCTTCTTCGAGAATAAAAGAAATAAACTCTAAAGCTGCGGTTTCATCTTCGACGACTATCACGCGCGTTTCTTTTAGATTAACTTGTTCTTGAGTCTGATTTGTCGTATCTGATGAATCATTATGAATTGCGTCTATCATCAAAGGTAGTGTGATTGTAAAAATCGCACCCTGCCCAACACCAGGACTGCTAGCGGTAATTGTACCACCGTGCGCTTCGACTAATTGCCGTGATAACGATAATCCTAACCCTAAACCACCAAATTCTCTTGTTATAGAATTATCTTCTTGACGAAATCTATCAAATATATATCTTATAAATTCTGGATTAATACCTCTACCCGTATCGCTAACAGTAATTATTGCATGATGGTCAACTCGTTCTAGCTTAACCATGATATTACCGTTTTCGGGGGTAAATTTAATTGCATTAGAAAGTATGTTCCACACTACTTGTTGAAGTCTACCAATATCTCCTATTACTACTGGAATGCTTGTATCCAAAATTGTTTCGATATGAATTGATTTTGCTTGTGCTGCGAGACGTACCGTTTCTAATGCTGCATTAATTGGCGCCACAAGTGGAACCGAACTTAAACTCAATGTTAATTTACCCTGAGTAATACGTGATACATCAAGTAAATCATCAACTAATTGCGCTTGTCGTCTAGCATTTTCTTCAATTTGTGCTAAAGCTTCTTTTACTTTAGCTTCAGGAAGTTGTTTCATTTGCAGTACCTTCGACCAACCAAGAATAGGAGTCAAAGGAGTTCTAAGTTCATGGGAAAGCGTTGCTAAAAACTCATCTTTAGCTCTATTTGCAGCTTCTGCGCCGGCTCGATTTTTTTGCTCTTGACTAAGTGATTTTTCTCGTTCTTGCTCTGAAACCTTGCGCTCGGTAATATCACGCTGTATGGCTACATAATGTGTAATTGTATTATTTACATTGCGAATTGGTGTAATATTCCACTCCACAAAAAATTCAGTACCATCTTTGTGATAATTAATTGCTTCACCATGAAAAGGTTGACCTTCACGTAAATGCCAACGCAAATCGTTGAGTAATTTTTTATCTGTATTGGCGCCTTGGAGTAAACGTGGAGTTTTACCAAGTACTTCTTCTGTACCGTAACCTGTCATCTCAGTAAATGCCGGATTCACATAAACAATTTCTGGCCCCGGATGGTCTAATAATGCGGTAGTAATAACTATAGAATCTCTAGATTGCTGAACAGCAGAAAGCAATAAACGTATAGCTTCCTCAGCAACTTGTAAATCTCGCAAAGCATTAGTCAACCGCTCCAAAGATTCAGTCAACCTACTCTTTTGCGGTAAAGGCAAATCTTTAGCATCACGTCTCAGTTCTGCCACACGCCTTTGTACATCCTGAATCTGCTCGATAAATTCGTCTTCGTTCACAGCATCAATTGTTTATAGAAAACTCCATATTTCAGAGTAAAGCTTTTAATTTATAAAAACATTAGTACTGCGAGAGACTTATAATTGCTTGTAGACTTTTATTTTTAAGTCGGTTGAGAGTTGACAAAATGGCAACGGATACAACGGATGTAACGGATGAGTGATTTGTTATGAACTATTCGTCATCATTTAAAGTCCGTAGACCATTGCCATTCCCTGTGGTTCATGACTATATTTTCCATTTTTGACAGGATAGTACATCTCATTATAAAGACAAAGACTGTCGGGATGACGGGTGTTAAATTGCATCATCTGACGATGGGCAGTACCTCGGAAAAAGTCCATCAAATGCTGCTCAGATTCCCAGTAGCTCACCATAATGATTTCTTTGGCGCCACAAATTCCCGCTTTGACTTGGATACAACCTGGTGCTTTAAGAGTTGATTTACGAATGCTGTTGAGATGGCGCCACAACCACAGAAAGCCAGACCTATCGCGAGCAATCATGCCATTTACAAAAACAACTGCGCTTGGATTTTCAGGTAGTTGGATTTGATAGAGCGAAGATTTCAACATGATGATTTCTCTCAAAAATGCTTAACAGTACTCAATTAATTGAGTACTCTCTCTAATCTATACTCAATTAGTTGGATATGTCAACCATAATGCTTTCACACACCACCCGCTCTTTAAGGTGCGTCACGCTACCCAACATATCAAAATTAATGACATGAACCACTAGTAGCTTTTATTGCAACGCTTAATGTAGAGTATTTACGGTTATATTAGGGTATAATGTGAAGCTTAAGAATAGTCGAAAGATGCTTCACTACGTTCAGCATGACATTTGAATTATGAAATTATCATTAAAATATTTAGCGGTTGCTTTGACTTTAGGAAGTATTGTGTTTTCAGGTACAGCTTACTCTCAACAAACTAATGCTGCTCAACAGGTGACAATTAAATTTACTGGTAAAGTTAATAATCAAGCTTTTGCTTGCGGTCGTAATTACAAACTGGGCAAAGCTGCGACTACTGTGACTCCTCTAGACTTTCGTTTTTACGTTTATGATGTTTCTTTAATTGATGCACAGGGTAAAGTTGTTCCCCTAACTCTTGCCCAAGATGGTAAATGGCAATATCAAAATGTGGCATTAATCGACTTTGAGAATAAGACAGGCGCCTGTGTGAATGGTACAGTTGAGACGCGCACTGATGTTATTGGCACGGTTCCCAAAGGAAAATACAAAGCTGTAAGATTTTCTCTTGGTGTTCCACAAAATCTTAACCATGAAGACTCGACGCTGGCGCCTTCTCCTTTAAACCTGACATCATTATGGTGGAATTGGCAGTTTGGTTACAAATTTGCTCGCATTGATTTTACTTCTCGACTAACTTCCACAGGTCAAAAGCAACACGTTCATGATGAAATGGCTAAATCTCAGGGCTTTCTCATTCATTTAGGCAGTACAGGTTGTCAAGCTGAAACAACTAGTCAAAAACCCACAACGGCATGTAGCAATCCTAACAAATCAACTATCACATTGAATAACTTTGACCCAAATAAAAATGTAATTGTTGCTGATATTGCAAAACTCTTGGCGAATGTAGATTTGAGTTATAACCAACCTGGAACGGCGCCTGGGTGTATGTCAGAACCCAATGACAAAGACTGTACTGGCGTAATGAAAAATTTTGGGATATCTTTTGGTGGTAAAACTCCTAAACAAACATTTTTTAGCGTAAAGTAATACACATGCTTTATAAGTGGAAACGCTGGTTTGGTTTAACAGTGGTTTTCGCACTGACCTGCTGTTTATCAATTGGTTTGAGTCAAGCATTATCGGCGCCTATCCCGAATAATGATTATGTCTGGGATATTCCAGCTTGGATGCCAAAACCAATTGTGCCTGCTGATAACCCTATGACAAAAGAAAAAGTAGAACTAGGTAGACACTTATTCTACGAAAGGCGCCTTTCTGTAACTGGCGAATTTTCCTGTGCTTCGTGCCATATTCAAGGAGTAGCATTTTCAGACCCCAAACCTGTTTCAGTAGGAGCAACCGGAGAAAAACATCCCCGTAGTTCCATGAGTTTAGCCAATATTGCTTATATTTCTGTACTGACTTGGGCACATCCCGGCATGAAAAAGCTCGAAGTACAAGCATTAGTGCCTATGTTTGGCGAACGTCCTGTAGAATTAGGTTTATCGGGTAAAGACAAACAAGTATTAAATAAATTGCGCGAAGACCCTAATTACCAAAAGTTATTTGCTGCTGCATTCAATGAAAAAGATAACGTAAATCTTAAAAATATTACTAAAGCTATTGCATCGTTTGAACGCAGTTTAATCTCAGCAAATTCACCCTATGACCGTTACCGCTATGGTGGAGAGAAACTTGCCATATCAACCGCAGCAAAACGTGGCGAAGCATTATTTAATAGTGAACGTATGGAATGTTTTCATTGTCATTCTGGCTTTAATTTTAGTGACTCTGTTAAACACGAGCGTCTTGCATTTGAAGAAATAGCTTTTCATAATACAGGACTTTATAATATCGACGGCAAAGGAGCATATCCACCCAATAATACAGGAGTCCATGAAATTACCCGTAAACCATCAGATATGGGACGCTTCAAGGCGCCAACATTAAGAAATATTGAGTTAACAGCACCGTACATGCACGATGGTAGTATAGCTACACTCGAAGAAGTCATAGACCACTATGCAGCAGGAGGTCGAACGATAAAAACAGGTGAGTATGCAGGAGTAGGAAGCAAAAACCCCCTAAAAAGTAACTTCATCTCTGGTTTCCCAATTACTCCACAAGAAAAACAAGACTTAGTAGAGTTTCTAAAAACCCTAACTGACGAATCATTTATAAAAAACCCGGCTTATAGTGACCCACATGGGACATAATAATAAGCGCTCTCCAGTAATTGAGGGCGCCTGTCTGTATGTTATAAGTTAGATTGCTGATTGTCTTGCAATTGCTGCACTTTCTCAACAGTTAAGCCTGTAACTTGCACTATTAAATCAATACTGATTCCTTCCCGAAGCATATTTAAAGCAACTTGCTCAATACCTTGGGCTATACCTTTTTCCATTCCTTGCGCTTCGATTTGTTGATAAATTACAGATTCTCTCACAATGTCACTCTCCAAAATAGCATACTGTATATATATAATAAGCGCTCTCGATTTGGGAGGGCGCCTATTATTGGTTTATGAGTTAGATTGTTGATTGTCCTGCAATTGCTTTACTTTCTCAACAGTTAAATTTGTAACATTGGCGATGAAATCAACACTCATTCCTTCCCGAAGCAGATTCAAAGTAATCTCTTGTCGCTTTTGTTCAATACCTAGGACGAAACCTTGAGCAAAACCTTGTGCTTCTATTTGTTGATAAATTACTGATTCTTTCATTTTGGTCACTCTGCAAGACAGGGTACTATATATATATAGATAATAAGCGCCCTCCCAAATTGAGAGCGCTTATTATTGTTTTAGAAGTTAGACTATTGATTTCGCTGCAATTGCTGTACTTTTTCAATAGTTAAGCCTGTCGCACTCACAATTAAATCAATACTCATTCCTTGTCTAAGCATATTTAAAGCAACCTGTTCAATACCTTGGCTTATACCTTGGCTTATACCTTGGCTTATACCTTGGCTTATACCTTGGGCTATACCTTTTTCCATTCCTTGGGCTTCGATTTCTTGGTAAATTACAGACTCTTTCATAATGTCACTCCGCAAGATACGACTAATTAACTCTTTATCTAATACTAGCCCACTTAAAATGGCTGCTGATGCTGTAACGTTGCTTTGTGCAGTTGCATCTGTTATCTGGTTGATTTGTTGGGCAACCTGTCGTAAAACTTGGGCACGGTCGTTGGTTTTACTTAATGCTGCAAAGGGCAATAAACCAGGATACTGTAGAAATGAGCTTGTTTTTTGCTCCCATAGCCGAATTACATCGAACTCGTGATAGGTTCGAGCCAAGCTAAAACTATTCTGCTTGACTAATTCAGATGAGGTTTCTTGCAAATAAATTACAAACTGATACATTTCCTTTTCTGGAAAGCTACGATGACCTCGTAAACGATAATCTGTCATCCGAAATGGAATCTTTTTTTTAGGTTCAGTTTGAAATTCTATGTGCATTATTTCTTTCTCGCTTTGTAGCAATATTATTGCATCTGCCCTAATTGGTTCAAGCGAAAGTTCAGATGGTTCAAGGCGGGTGAAAGTGATATCTTTCCCTATTAGCCAGTTGGCAAAGTTAGTTGAGTAGTGTTCTGCCAAAAATTTACAGACGTTATCAAACATGAGTGATTGTACTAGACGCACGGAATATATTAAACATACTATTAAAAATTAATATACTACTAATGTTAAATGTTAATTTTTTTGTTGTATTTTATAATACTTGAAAATTAATATTATTGTATAATATTTGACTTAGCTTGTAATATGAAATTATTTTTTGTGGTGAGGTGATTTCAATTTGTTATGGCGCCAATATGTGATTTTGATTTGGGAGTGCTGCACAGGTCTCCTTGCCTGTGCCACAAGATTTAATGAAATATATCTTTACATAGATGCTTTGTTTCAATAAGCGATTATAATTTTATTGTTATTACAAGTGCATCACCTTGTCGAAGTGGGTAGCTTAATCCTGATTCGTTTGCATGAGTCGGGAACGGAGGAACCATTGTTTGGGGCTAATATTTATAGAGGCACCTTCCAGCCTTCGCCCGTCAGCTAACTCCGTAAGCCGTGGAAGGAACTCCCTCATGTTTGGCTGTGGCAACAGTTTTATTAGGGCGTTCTTGTCGTTGATTTTAGATTGACGCATATTATATCTAATCTAAGGTCGATATTTCCACTTTTCTTTGTTTGTTTCTTTATATTGGAGAGAAGTGAAAGCTGTGAAAATCAAGCCAATGTTGACTCGACTGCAAAATACTATCGGTCGAGATGATTTGATTGAGCAAATGGTACTGGCGCCTGAACCACCCATATCTATTGAGAATAAATCTAATTCAGGTAAGTTTATTGTTGGGTATAACAGTTCTCGTCAGAGTCATACGGCGTTGGATATAGCTTTATGCATGGCACATCAAGCTCGGTTAGCGTCTAACATGCAAATAACTGTTCAAGCAGTTTATGTGGTTGAAAATAATCAAAGCTGTTATATACAAGAAACATATTCAAGTATACATCAACCTGTATATGCGGATATTGTTTCAACATCTGTATTAACAGAAGCAAGGCTTAAAAGCGAATGTCTAATGATAATGGAACAAACTGATGCTATTCTTTGTCAAGCACGAAGTTTAGCAGAAGAGTGGCAAGTCGATTTTGATTGCCTTTTACGGTTTGGCTGTGCAGCTTCAGAACTTAAGCAAATTGTTGAATTAGAAGGTGCCGATGTTTTATTTTTAGGTTGTAATTCTGTAAAGCACCCCATTATTAAATCTTTTGGTGCTGATTTACAGTGTACTATTTTGGGTATTCCCAGTTCGATTGATTAAAAAGTAGGGTGGGCAGTGCCCACCGTACAAGTACAGATTAACATGGTTTAGCAATGACCACGCCATAAGCATCGCTGGGTAAATATTGTTCTGCTGCCTGCATTAAATGCGTAGAAGTTTGTGCTTGAATACGAGCTGGATACTCGAAAGCTGGTTCTAAGGCGCCTACAAGTGATTGGTAATAGCCGTATAAACCTGCTCTGTCGCTAGGAGATTCGTTAGCAAAAACAAATCGCTTGGCAACCTGAGAACTAATACGCTCAAGTTCTGAAACACTGACTTTGCTAGTAGAAACTGCTTGAATATGTTGAACTATGGCATTCTCTACTGCTTCTATATTTTCTACTGGACATTGCGCCGATATATAAAATATCCCCTGATGCTGAAAGTTCATATTGCTGGTGCCGATGTGCGATACTAACCCTTTATCTTCTCGAAGGTCGCGCACTAACCTAGATGTACGTCCATGTCCTAAAATCGCTGCTAGTACATCTAATGCGTATGTGTCGTTCAAATCTTTTAATCCAGGCACTCGCCACATTAATGCTATACGCGCTTGCTGTAAAGTTTCATCTATATATATACTGCGAACTATTTTTTTAAATTGTGTTTCGGAATAACTTACTGTTTGTTGTTGGTTATCAGCTGGCTGTTTACTATTACCAAATCCTAATACTACAGTATCAATTAACTCTTCGACGGGTAAATTCCCTACAACTACTGCCGTCATTGACTTTGGTTGATACCAGTGTGTGTGAAAATCTCGCATTTGTTGCGGTTGTAGTTGAGATATTACCGCTTGTGGCCCTAATACCTGACGACGATATGGTGATTTTTCAAAGGACATTTCCATCATTCGTCCAAACATCCGGCGCCGAGGATTATCTTCACTGCGACGTATTTCTTCTAAAACTACTAACCGTTCACGCTCGAATGCATCATCGGGTATTAATGGATTTAATACCACATCCATTTGTAGCGGCGCCAGTTCGGCAAAATCTTTAGGAGCGCAAGTTAGGTAATAATGCGTATAGTCTTGACTTGTGGCAGCATTGGTAACGGCGCCTCGTTGCTCTATTCTTCGTTCAAATTCACCACTCTGCAATCGCTTAGTTCCTTTAAATATCATATGCTCAAGGAAATGAGCCATTCCGTTGATTGCATCAGGTTCTAAATAACTACCGACATTCAACCATAAGTTTAAGTTTATAGCGTCAATAGGCATTTGCTCCGCGATAATAGTCAGACCATTAGGTAGGTGATGTACTTCGGGGGCATTGAGGCGGGGTAATCTCGCTAAGGTTGAGGAGGTCATTGGGTGTTTTCGCTTTTGTTCTCTATAAGTCTATTCTACTTACAGACTTTATATTTAAACATTTCACGAAAAGATATAATTTCATTACTAGATAATAAACGTGAATGTCAGAATGGTAAATACACCCAGTTTCTGGGACTAAGCTTAAATTTATTCCCCAGAATAATTCATTTGCATCTCTTCTAATTTCTCAATCGATGGATAAAGGCTCTCTTTTCTGTTAGAATTATCTAATATCGGTTTTAACTCATTTTGAACCTCAAATTTAGCGTTAGCACTCGTTGGTGCTTTAATGGCGCTTGTTTTCTTGGCGTTTGATATAATTGGCATCTTTTTAAAACTGACGTTACTTGCTTGGATTGCTTGATTATCTAACTGTAAAATTTTTTTCTCCCAAGTAGCAATTTGCTGATTTGCTTCTTTATATAAAGGACGCTCTTTACCTATTAGTTTTGCTTCATTTACTGCCATTTTTAAAGATATCTCATCATTCTTAGAAGCCAACTTTTTCGCTTCTTCCAAATATGTACTATCTTCTAAAACAGCAATTTTCTTTTCGGTCTCCGTTATTAATTTACGTGCGTCTTTGACATGCGGCTCAGAAATTACCATACTTGCTTCTACTAGCGCAGAACGCATATCGTCTAGTTTTCCTGAGTTGGCAAGCTTGCGCGCTATATTTAGTTGACTTGATTCATCGTTTTTATCATCATACACAATATTATCACTATTGTCTGTCTGCAATTTCTCTGATGCTGATTTTTTCCCGATGTCTCCTTTCTCACGGTCTTCACGGGCGCCTTGAATGTGACGTACTAATTCATAATATTTTGTACTCGCCCAGTATTCATTCTCTAATGTCTGCAACTGTTTCGCTTTGTTAAGAGCTGCATACCAGTTTTTTGAGTCATCGTCAATTTCTGCTAAGGCAGCAGCATGTATACTTTCCGCTTGCGACCATATCGACCGCCAAGTTTTTATTTGCTCACTCTTCTTTTGAGAAGCAGAATGATTATCGGGTATTATGAGCGCTAGTTCTACGGCTTTGTTTATATCTCCTTCGTTAAATGCTTTTTGACTCAGATGCATTATTGACTGTGACCAGCGTTCTATTAAGTTATCTGCGTTGGAACGTAAGGGGTTGTCTTGGGGTATTGTGTTTACTAATCGAATTGATGAAGATAATTTAGCAGGGTCTTGCTCGTCAACTGTTGTTGTTGCACAATATATAACTGCGGATGCGGTGTCTAAGGGGGTTTCGGAGACACAGTTGTTTTCTTGTGGGGACTTGGCGAGAAAAAAAACGGCGCCTGCTCCTAAACCTCCTGTTGCTAGGAGGATACCTAATATCCAATGCCACCATCTTGTAAATGGTAAATATCGAATGTTCATACTTCACGCTCTACTGAGATTTTATTGTGTCTATTTAGTATTCCCGATAACTAAGCGAAAATCACTATAACTTGACTATTTTTTTTACAGGGATGGAAGAAAGAGAGGAAGAAGGGAGGAGGAAGAGCTTTTTACCACAGAGACACAGAGTTCACAGAGGAAAGAATTATTATTTTAATACAACTAATGTCTCTACTATAAT
>ERZ1066124.124-NODE-124-length-75217-cov-26.740733_pt1 | contig 75217 bp, 80 predicted proteins | sample MGYA00382771_ERZ1066124 | MGnify/ENA primary metagenome ERZ1066124 (study PRJEB33369, sample SAMEA5778354) | biofilm metagenome | biome: Industrial cooling water; feature: Water cooling tower basin; material: Biofilm | place: United Arab Emirates | collected... | reverse complement strand
TAGAAATGATAGCTTTTCATAAAGAAGCCCGGTTTCTTGTTGTGTTGTAAAGTTACGTAAAGCCTAGAAACCGGGCTTCTTGTTACAGATTTTGCTAGAAATGATAGTTTTTCATAAAGAAGCCCGGTTTCTTTATTTGGTTGTTCGGTTAATTGGACAGCGACACTCGCGCTTAAATCGATAAAATGTACTTAAAATAACTCAATAAAGCTACATGATTCCTATCGTTATTGAACAATCGGGTCGGGGCGAGCGCGCCTTTGATATTTACTCACGACTCTTACGTGAGCGGATTATTTTCTTAGGGCAACCGATTGATAGCAATGTGGCTAACTTAATTGTTGCTCAACTTTTATTTCTGGATGCTGAAGACCCAGAAAAAGATATCTATATGTATATCAACTCTCCCGGTGGCTCAGTGACAGCGGGTATGGGTATATTTGATACAATGAAGTATATCCGTTCGGACGTGTGTACAATTTGTACCGGACTTGCGGCAAGTATGGGCGCCTTTCTTTTAAGCGCTGGTACAAAAGGTAAGCGTATGAGTCTACCTCATTCGCGAATAATGATTCACCAACCTTTAGGTGGCGCCCAAGGTCAAGCAACGGATATCGAAATTCAGGCGAAAGAAATTCTTTACCACAAACGGCGCCTGAATGAATATCTTGCAGAACATACAGGTAAACCCTACGAGCAAATATCTGAAGACACCGAACGTGACTTTTTTATGTCACCTGAAGAGTCTAAGGAATATGGTTTAATCGACGAAGTTATTAACCGTCACTCCGCTGGTAGTCGTCCTATGGCTGTTGTTGCCTAACACAATAACCCATATATATAGATGTAGAGACGTTACATGTAACGTCTCTACGTGTGTATATAATCCAGATTTTTTAGGCGCCATCAAAACCCAGCAATAGGGTCAAAGGCAAGAGGGTCATCGGGTGTTGACTGAGATTCGAGAAAAGAGCGAAAATCGCGTAGCTCATCAGATGTTAATAAATGACGCGAACGTTTGTTGTACTGTTTAATTAAATAATCTCTTCCTTGTTCGGTTGTCCACCCTAAGCGCTGCATTTCAATACCGATTTTGGCGATGTCGTCTGATTGGTCGGTAGTATCGGTAGTTTTCTTTTTACGTTTGGTTGTACTTGTAGAAGTTGGTACCTCTGCTGATATATCAACTGGTGGCAGTTCAATTTCTTCAGGCGGGTTGTAATTACGTCCTGTAAAAGGTGTAACGTTGTTCGGTAAAGTATTTACTGTCGGAATTGTTGGTTCTAATGGCTCAAACAATGGTTCTTTTGCTGAAAATTCGTCATATGTATCAAATGATGGCTCTTTAAATCCATTTAGCTCTGTAGCTTCTGATACTTGACTTATTGCTGGGATGTCAGGCGCCTGCGAATCTAATTCTGTATATTGCCGTAATTGTTGAGTGTTTTTGCTTTTTGCTTTTGTTTTGGATGGCACCACAATTTCTTCTACTGGTGGTAGTTGAATTTCTGGAACATCAGTTTCATTTAATACACTATTGTCTTGACTGGCTGAGACAGTATTAAAATCACTTTGTGGCGATGTTTCTATCTCTACTGGCAAAGTTTTATCAAGATTTGTTTCAAAATGTTTAATGGCACCATTATTTTGATAAACAGAATTATCAATACTTAAAGAAGCTTGTACAGGTTTTGCTTCTTCTACTGGTACTGGTAATGGTTGCTGAGTAAAAATACTCGATTCAGGTGGTTCTTTTTGTATTCCATCACCGCCAAAAAATGTAATAACTCTTTGTCTTGCAGAATCTTCGGCTGTTTCCAAAGTTTCGGCAGCTGCCATTGCGGTCGCGCGAGTCACAGCCTCAATTTGTAAACTTGCCTTAACAATATACTTACCGTTGTAGATTTGGACTAGTTCGGTTAAAAGACTGCCCGTGGGATATGAGCGAAGAAACGAACCCAACATAAATAATTATTACCAAACTCTTCAAATATTGCGTGAAATAGCATGAACGGGTGTGCTGGTTGCAACGCGACCTTATACAGTAATCAACTTACAGCCACAAACTCTTAAATGATATGAGTACACGCTTACGATTGTAGCAGTACAGAATGATTTTTTTTGAGAAGCACTAATTTTTCTAGGTGTTACAAAAAGCAATGCTATACTAATTACCTGATTTGATATCCAGAAGTATTTTCTGGAAGTACGCTCTAAATCTACAATAGTGAAGGTAAGGTTCACCCTCACAACTTGTTGAACTGTTTACCTAATTGTTACCGATTCTACATGTGGTGCAGTTGGGTTCGCGCCAATGTTTCTCGTAGTTAAAATGCTCCATGAGCATTCATTCAAAGCACATAGCAGCGTTCAAGTCGCGCGACCGTCCGGAAACCAGTGATTTTTAGATAAACTGTGTTGTATTTTTAGGGGTGCTTTGTACGATTGTTCATGAAAGCGTTAAAACTTTGACGAACCAAACTCGCTCTTAGTGGCGTGCAGTAAGAGTTGGTAGACGCAATAAGGTTATATCTATATATACTTACGTGTGTAGATATAGCCCCAAAGTGCTTTTACTCGACTTCGTTTGTCCTCTCATATATATTTGAGGGCAAATTAAAATGTACAAGCATGTGGAGTGAGTCATGAACCCGTTTCAACAACACAACAACAAATGATGTTTTGACCAAAGGTCGGTTCACTGCATGGAATTTTCAATCGCTACACTCCTTGCCAATTTCACCGATGATAAATTGGTAGCTCGTAAACTGCTGGAGAAAAAACTTGGCTGCGAAGATGAAGCCAACTTGCAAAAACTTCATATTGCTTTGGAGGTCCTCGAAAAAATCGGGATATTGGTGAAAGAGCGGGGCAAATATCGCCGTGTAACCGAGGAAGGACTTATTGAAGCTAAACTTCGTTGTTCGAGTAAGGGTTTTTGCTTCGCTATCCAAGATGTGGAAGGGGCAGAAGATATTTACGTTCGCGAAAGCCATTTGAGTAATGCTTGGAATGGCGACCGCGTTTTGGTCAGGGTTTTAAAAGAAGGCTCAAGGCGCCGTTCTCCAGAAGGCGAAGTCAAGTTAATTTTAGAACGTTCTAACCATACTTTATTAGCCAGAATAAAACAGGTCGAAGGTGGTTATCGTGCAGTACCGCTAGATGACCGCTTGCTATTTGAGTTAAAACTTTTAGCGAGTAACGGTAATCTCGAAGCTTTAGGGGAAGCTATAGATCACCTAGCTCATGTTGAGGTGTTACGCTACCCACTTGCACAGTACCCACCACTCGGTCGAGTTGTTCAAGTTCTTGGTAGCGATGCAGAAGCTGCTGCCGACATCGATTTGGTAACTTGCAAACATGACATGCAGCGTACTTTTTCTGATGCAGTACTAGATGCCGCATCAAAGTTACCTAAAAAGCTGTTAAAAGCAGATTTGAAAAATCGGCTCGACTTGCGAGAGAAATTTACTATTGCAATTGGTACCGAAGTTGATTCAAATAATATTGAAAACGCTTTGACTTTGGAACCAACACCGAATGGCAATTGGTTATTAGGTTTCCACATCAGCGACCTGACACATTTTATTTTGCCCGACGAAATTCTTGACCGCGAAGCTCTCAAACGTGGACGGTCGGTATATCTCGGAGAACTTGTATTGCCAATGTTGCCTCCAGGAGTTTCAGAAAAATGTGCTTTACTTCCTGGTAACGACCGTTTAGCAATTTCATTTTTGATTACTTTAGAAGCACGAACTGGTAATGTCCTGAAATGGGAAATTCAACCTAGTGTTGTTAAAGTAGACAAGTTCATGACTGAGGAACAAGCAAATGCGGTTCTCGATGGCACTAATGAGGGCACTACTACCAAAGGTAGAAAACCCAAAGACTCCACCGAAACTATTGATTTGCTGCAAACCCTGCTTCGTCTTAGTAATGCTCTCAAACAAATTCGCTTAACACGTGGTAGTTTGCAGTTAAATTTACCACCAGTACAAAACCCGTATTATGACGAAGGTAGTTTAGGATGCCTTATTGAGAGTGATTCTCCAATGCGAATGCTGTTGACCGAGTTGGTATTATTAGTTAATCAACTTATGGCAACGCACTTAAGCGCCTTGGGAGTTCCGGCAATTTGGCGTGTTCAAGGTGTGCCAGACTCAGAAGATGTTCAGGAAATGCTCAAACTTGCGATTAATTTAGGTGTTGAACTTTCACTTCCAGAAGATATAGAAGTTCAGCCACTTGACTATCAGCAACTAACGCGAGTATTTGCCGAGTCAGCATCCGAGCAGGTGCTAACGTATCTTCTTCAAGACACACTTAAACCCGCAAATTACAGTACTAAATTAGCACCGCACTTTGGTTTGTCATTGTCCAGTGGGTACACGCATTTTTGCTCTCCGTTGCGTCGTTATCCAGATTTACTAATGCAGCGTGTTTATTATAGTCTTATTCAAAATGGACGCGACCGTCGTAATACTCGTGTTAAAGAACGAGTTAATTTACGTTCTTCAACATCTCATGCTGAAATTAACTGGAACGTTCTTGCACCTGAACAGCAAAGCGAATTACATAGCGACTTAGCGCGTGTAATTACCCAACTTAACGACCGTGAGAAAGAAGTTCAAGAAGCTGAAACTGATTTAGCTGGTTTACAGCGCGCTTCTTTAATGAAACAGCGCATTGGTGAAGTCTTCAATGGTGTAATTACGGGTGTTCAATCATATGGGTTTTTCGTAGAAATTGAAGTAGCAACCGAGGATGAGGATGCTGTAAATCCTTTGAGAGTAGAGGGTTTAGTTCACGTAAGCTCATTAAAAGACGATTGGTACGAGTATCGCGCACGACAGCAAGCATTGTTCGGAAGAAAAAATCGAGCATCATATCGATTAGGAGACCGTGTTGCCGTCCAAGTTAAGAGTGTCGATTACTACCGTCAACAAATCGATTTAGTCACAGTCGGTAGTGATGGAACTCCTATAATTGGTAAAGATTACAACACAGGCGATATGCGTTCTATGTACATGCGTGACGACATCGACCAAGATGACGATGACGACGACGATGATGACATGGAGGACTACGAAGAAGACGAGTAAGGGCTTGGTAAGGGCGGGTTAACCCACATCCCCGTCAAGATATCTCTATAAACCCGCCCTCCTCCCGTCGCTCCTCCTCCCCTCGGCGCCTCATCCTCTCACCGCCCCGCTCCCTAATGCAACTTCCTTATGTTGCAAGAGCGGGTTTAGTTATATTAGCGTTACAATAAAAAATCTCGGTTAACCCGCCCCTACTGTGTCAAAACCTCTAATTATCGGTATATCCGGCGCCTCTGGATTAATATACGCCGTTCGTGCAATTAAATATCTTCTTGCTGCTGATTATTCTGTGGAGTTAGTTGCTTCTAAATCAACTTATATGGTTTGGCAATCTGAACAAGATATCAGAATGCCTTCTGAACCTACCCAACAAGAATTATTTTGGCGCCAACAATGTCAAGTTGAAACAGGTAAGCTCAACTGCCATGCTTGGGGTGATGTTGGAGCAAACATTGCTAGTGGCTCGTTCCGTACTTTAGGTATGCTCATTATTCCCTGTAGTATGAGTACTGTTGCAAAACTTGCAGGTGGTTTAAGTTCCGATTTACTCGAACGCGCAGCCGATGTACAACTTAAAGAAGGGCGTAAACTTGTAGTAGTTCCTCGCGAAACACCTTTTAGTTTAATTCATTTACGAAATTTAACAACACTGGCAGAAGCTGGCGCCCGTATTGTTCCCGCTATCCCCGCTTGGTATCATAACCCGAAAACTATAGAAGATTTAGTTGATTTCGTTGTTGCTCGTGCGCTTGACCAACTCGATATCGACTGTATACCTATTCAACGTTGGGAGGGTCGAAAATAAAATAGAGAATAAACGAAAATAAAATTGTAATGGGAAACAGGAAAATAACTAGGAATCTAAATTCCCATTACCTTATATTATATACAAACTCTTATTATGGCTGTAATTCGTTTAATTATATTAATCGTTGTATTGGGAGGACTAACGCTATTACTAGCGCAAAATTTTTCTCCTGCATTACCGCTAGTTTTTCTCGGCGCCAGAACTCAACCTTTCCCTCTCGCAATGTGGCTACTGTTCAGCATAGTCGCAGGCGCCACTACATCATTAATAGTTAATAGTTTATTTGGATTCGCTGGCTACTTTACAAAAGCCAAACCCCAAACTTCAAATCGTGCTAGCTCTTACCGTAAAGAAGATACGACACGTCGCGATTCAGCACCAAGTCAAAATACATACAAAAATACTAAAAGTTCTTCTCAGCAGGATGATTGGGACTTAGAGGGAGTAAGTGAAGATTGGGATTTTGAAGAGAGGCCCTCTAAACCATCTTCAAACCAAGAAAATTTTGATAGAAGGGTTAGCGAGGAAGAAGTATACGAGCGTCGGCAAACCACGACCAACTCTTCAAAGGCAGATACATCTTACTCATATAGTTCACGCGAACCAAAAAATTCCGGAGTAGGCAAAACTGAATCAATATATGACGCTGACTACCGGGTAATAGTCCCACCCTTTAATCCAAATACAGAACCTACCCAACCTTCAACCCCACCTCCAAAGAAACAGCCAGAAGATTCAGATGACGACTGGAGCTTTTTCGACGACGATAACGAGAAGGACAGTAAGTGAAAGTCCTCCACATTCGTGCTTATACATTTTTACGCAGTAGCAGGCGCCGCGTGAACGGTTACACTTGGTGCTGCGTCTTCGTGTTTACTATCTTCACGAGACTGTTGTCTAACTTCACCACCCATTGCGGCTTCTTGCAGTTTCATAAACGCATTTAGGTCTTCAGTGTCGTAGCGGGTAGTTAGTAGCTGACGGAGTTGATTTTCTGCTTCCAAGGTTAAATAACCTGTGAGCAGGGCTTCTTGAACAACATCACGAATCCGAGTCATTGTAGGAACCTCTTACATACCACACTTATACATTCGGACTTTTCTAGATTAGTTATGCAGTGCTAATTGCCGCTTTACAGTAAGGAACAGCAAGAAAAAAAATAAAATCTTGGTGTCACACTACAACTGTTGACGGTAACGATGCCTCGCACAAACACTCGTTGACTTAATTACTTGAGATGTAAATTTTCTCAAAATAAGTAAAGTATTCCTATTGTATAGATAGTAATAACGTCACCGAGTGAGCTATAATTACTCCACCTAAAATTTGTTTCGTCGTCTCATTGCTTACAACCATAAAATAAATAAAGTTTAAATCAAGAATTTTAAAATTCCTGTTAAGACTTAAGATACCGAAGCAAGAATTACCAAGTCACCTAACGAATGTTATTAAATTCGTTAGGAATTTATTCTTTATTTATTCTAGCTTCACAAAAAAATAGTTATTATATTGCTCAAATCAAAGGAAAAACGTTAAAAGAATGACTGCTAGCGACTCACACGCAATGGAAGAGGAATTTGTAGAAGCTAAAAATAACTGGGAATTAGAAAAGCTATACGTTGATTTAGCATCCGCAAAGGGTAAAGCACTAACGCCTGTAGAGAAAAAGTTTTTACGCGGGTTACTTTGTGGCTTTAGTCCTGCCGAAATTGCAAACACTGTATATAAAACTCGCAGTAGTAGCACCGTTCGAGTTTACTTATCGAATGGGTTATATAAATATATAGAGGAGATGTTGAGTAATTTATCAGGAAGTAACATTAAAGTCAAAAACTGGAGCCGCGTTACACAACTGTTAGAAAAAGCTGGTTACAAAAAGAATTGGGCATCTATTGAAGCAATCGCTAACTCAGCAATGGCACGCAAAAAAGAAACTCATGTATCAGTAACAATTGCTTCGGTAAAACAAGATTGGGGTGAAGCTGTTGATGTCTCTATATTTTACGGAAGGAGTCACGAGCTTAAACAACTCCAAGATTGGGTAGTTGAAGGTAGTAGATTAATAGTACTACTAGGAATGGCAGGTGTTGGCAAAACCACATTATCAGTCAAACTTGCACACTCATTTCAAGATGATTTTGAATTTATAATTTGGCGCTCACTACTATGTGAACCACCTTTAGAACTAATTGTTAGTCAACTAATTAAATTTTTGGCGCCACCAGGTATAGAAATAGATAGTACAATCGAAGTCGCCATTTCTCAGCTAATTGAGTATTTACGAAACGCACGCTGTTTAATAGTGCTAGACTCCATTGATACAATTTTAGCAGGTGATATAAATAAAAATCAAAACGATAGCAGCACATTAAGCACCATACAATACCGTCCTGGTTACGAAGGGTATGGTGAATTAATTCGACGTTTAGGAGAGTCAAAGCACCAAAGTTGTGTTTTGCTAACGAGTCGAGAAAAACCCCAAGCCATCGCAGCACTATCAGGTGAAAGTCTGCCCGTCAAAGCTTTAAAATTAACAGGCTTAAATCATCTTGACAGTTTATCTATTCTCAGAGCCAAAGGATTAAACAACCTTAAAGATGAAGAAGCAACTACTTTAATTGATTGGTATGCTGGCAATCCATTATTTTTAAAGTTAGTAGCAACAGCAATTCAAGAATTATTCGATGGCAATGTGTATGAATTTTTACAACAAGGAACAGTTGTTTTCGGTGAAATACGCGCAGTATTAGATGAGCAGTTTGAACGCTTGTCGCATATCGAAAAACAGGTAATGTATTGGTTAGCACTCAACCGGAATTTTGTATCAGTACGGAAACTGCAAAAAGATATTTTGCCAAGGGTTCCACAACGATCTATTTTAGAAGCAATCGAATTATTACAAAGAAGGTCTTTGATTGAGCGGTATTCTTCAACTTTTTCGCAATCTCCAGTTCTAATTGAGTATATTGCTGAACGTTTAATTGAAGAGAACATGCGTTCTGGCAATACTCAGATAACATCCTTATTGATTAACCATCCCATTTTTGAGACACAACTCAAAAACTATATTCGCGAACTACGCTTTAATAGTGGAATTTGACGTTAAAGTGGGAAATAGGGTAACTACACTTTGAGAGATGACAGATTTATTACAAGGTTTAAATGTATACTTGGTTGGCATGATGGGCACCGGAAAGACAACAGTCGGGCGCATGATAGCACAGCATTTGCAATATGGATTTTTAGATACAGATGATGTAATTACTAAAGCTGCGGGTAAAACAATTAACGAAGTATTCGCAGAAAATGGAGAAGAGGCATTTCGCAATCTCGAAAGTGATGTACTTTCTCAAGTTTGTGCTTACACTAAATTAGCAGTTGCCACAGGTGGAGGCATTATTCTACGGCGCCGAAATTGGAGTTACCTACATCATGGCTTAGTTGTTTGGTTAGATGCTTCCATAGATGTACTTTATGACCGTTTGGCTGCCGACACAACTCGACCACTGCTACAAGATGGTGACCTTAAAGAAAAACTACGTACCCTTGAGAAAGGGCGCCAAGCATTATATTCTGAAGCAGATTTACATATCACCATTACACACGACGAAACCCCAGAACAAGTAGCTCAAAAAATTATCACTGCCATACCGAGCGTTTTAAAATCTAATACATCTTTAAACTAAGAAATATACTTATTATCAAATTCAATGTAAAGTTAAAGGGATAGATGATACTCGCCTGAACTGCGAAACATCCATCCCAAAATTGCTGCCCAGATTATTAACCTGGAACCATTACGCCCAGTGTCTAACCATCCCAGTATCAACCGATATATTTTGATTGTCACTGGTAGAGATACTGAAATATTTAATATTTGCGAAGAACCCATAAAGTTTAGTTGGGTGGGGGTTAAGCACTGAAGTGCTTATTACGATGAGCCAGCAGCGCACTCCCATAAGCTGCTTCGGTATAAACTGATGCTTGTATAGGAACACCCAGATGCATTTGGCGGATTTGTCTCCAAGTTTGATTTTTGGCGCCACCTCCCGCCGTATAAACACGGATGAGTTTATCTGCTCCTAATTGTTGTAATAATTCATATCCCCATGCTTCAATACGGGCAATTCCTTCTAGCAAACCATGCAAAAATTTAATATCGCTGCTTGGACGTGGTTCTAGTCGCGGTTGCAAATTTGCATCATTAATCGGGAAACGCTCTCCCTTGTTAATTAATGGATAGTAATTAAGATTAGTATTTTGGGAAATATCTATTTGACTACTAAGATTTTCTAACTCAGCGCTAGAGAAAAATTGCCGCAGTACTGCACCTCCTGTATTAGAGGCGCCACCAACCAGCCATAAGTTTTGTGTATCTTGCGGCTTGAAATTAGGAAAACGATGGCTATAAATACCGTACTGGGAATTATCAATTTTGGTATGGCTTAATAACTTAACAGCAAGTGTTGAACCAAGCGACGTTACTGCCTCACCTGGTAACAATGCACCACTGGCAATAAATGCAGCAATGCTATCGGTTGTTCCAGCACAAACGACACATTCTGAATTAAAACCATAATCCACCCATTCTGGCTTAATAGGCGCCACAATACTCCCAGGCGTTAAAACAGTAGGCAACTCTACAGCTAAATTCAAATTTTTTAACCATTGGGGATATTCTAGATTCGATACGTCATATCCCAACTTCAAAGCGTTATGGTAATCGCTAATACCTATTTTTCCGTGTAGCAAAAACCCTAACCAATCAGCTTGATGTACAAAATATCTTGCAGTCTTAGCACTAGGTAGCTGTAACATCCACAGCAACTTTACTAAGCTAGAAGTTGCACTTAACACGGTGTGATGCGGTGGCGCCACTGGCTTCAAATAGTCGAGCATTACTGCCCCACGTGCATCGTTATAAAGCAATGGAGCATCGATAGGCTGCCCTGTCTCGTCGCATAACATGACAGTAGAAGAAGTACCGTTAATAGCGATAGCCTCTACCTGTTTCAACAGCGGACGTGGAATTTTTTCAATTAATGTAAACAAAGCCGTCCGCCAACCAGCAGGTAAATTATCTGTCGCCCCATCAAAATCGTAACGTCCAGATTGTTGAATTTTCTCCTCAGAATCAATAACTGCACAGCGGGCGCCGGAGGTTCCAAAGTCAATACCCAAATACAAAGCCATCTTTCTTATATTTTCTTAACAAAACTTAAAAAACCAATCACCACTTTCCTCCAATTGTTGCATCTTGTAACAACCTATTCCCCATTTTCGGTAAAAAGGTGAAAAGTAGTAAACGAGGTATTTAATCCAATTAGGAGGCTATCACACATGTCTATATCAGATACTCAAGTATATGTAGCTCTCGTTGTTGCTTTAATTCCAGGCATATTAGCTTGGCGTTTAGCATCCGAACTATATAACAACTAGAAACCCCAGAAACCGGGTTTCTTCCTAGAAACCCGGTTTCTATAATAAAAATGAGTGCAAATACTTACCTAAATTGGCAAGTTTATTTTTTGCCAGTGAAATTACAGTAGCAAAATATTCAAAATGGAGTAATATTACAGCAAACCACTGCCGTAATCAGTAGAATAAATAGTTATTTGGCGCCGACTAATATTGGCCAACATAACGAGGTTGTTCTAGGTAATATTATGAACGCAATCCAACCCTCTAGACACTCTTCTCAACAGCCCATCCAACAACCGACTCCAAAGCGGTTAAAGTCTCCTAGACCAAAACGTCATCTCCGGACACGCTCCTATCAAGTTATGGCACTTGAAACAACAGCTAAAATTGGTGTCAATGTTGCCCTAACCGTAGCTGCTGTATCGGCTCTAACTCAGCTTCTACCATATCACTGGTCACAGCAAGAGAAACTGCGTGCAATTCGTACCGAAGTCAACCTTGCAGAAGTTCGTGTAAGTACTCTAAAAGCCGAATTTAGCCGCAACTTTGACCCTGGTCAAAGCAATCAAATTATGCAGCAACAAGGCTATCGATTCGACCCAAATCAACGTCGTATCGTATTTACTGATAAACAAGCTGATTCTTCTGAATCGTTAGATGTACCTCAGTCATCTCCATAAAGTTAAATATCAACTAAAATATAAACAGCTAATACTTAATTACTAATAATTAGTTGTGCTTATTTTGAATTAAATGTTTTTATTACTATTTGACTATTAAGTTATCATTTTAATGGCAGTAATAAATTCAAGAATTATAAATTATTAAAAGAAAAATCGGGTTATAGGTTGCAATATCAATAAATAGGTTCCTGATTTTTTCTAGAAGTCAGGAACCTAAATATTTATAAATTTGATTAAATATTTTACTGATTAGCGATAAGCAACTTGTGGGCCAGCCCAAACATCTGTTGCTTGTTTGCCAAAAGTTACAGGTTGGTCAACTTCGTTGGCGTTATTAGTTTTGCCATCGTCAGAAACAGAAAGAAGTGCCCAGTCTTCTTCACCCATTTCTCCGGCACGGAACAATACGTGGTTAGGTTGAGCTTTACTCCAACCTAATAAAATAGATATTTTTTCGTGGTCAGTTTCTTTATGTGCGGGACTGACGGTATTTGTGAGATTTTTTTCTCGATGCCAAATTACCGCATAATCCGATACATCAGATGTGTTCATTACACCTTCAAAACGTCGTGCCAAAAAGCGGTCTCCTTTTTCTGACCAACTTACTGGGACTAAAACTCCTATTGTTCCTTCGCCGTTTGCGTCAGGTGTCGCCTTAACATTAATTAACACATCGCTATTGCGCGAGGTTGATGAAAGAACCCTTAAATTTTTGGTTTGACGGTCTTCAATAAATAGAACGCTGCTAACGCGACTGTTATGTGTTTCTGGTTTAACTTCGAGTTGAATTCGGCTGTAAACAGCATAGCGACCATCAGGAGAAATAACAGGTACACTACGGTAGTATCGTACACCACCACCAAGTGGCGCCATTGATTCGGTAGTGGCGCTAATCCATTTCATCGGGATAGGGTAAGCACTACCCAGTGGGTCATCAGGATTTTGCTGTGCTTCAGTTGGTTGAGAAGGAGCAGAATAATTGTTGCCATTACTTGATCCCCGCAGTACAGGCGCCAATGAAGCGACTACAATAGAACCGTCTTTCAAAGTGATAGAGTTTGCTTTGTAAGCTTTCAATCTCTCAATTAAGTCACTTTTTTCTGCTGGAATTTCGACAATAGATGAAGAACGACTTACAGGTGGCGCCAGTTCAACAGCCGCTAGCGAATCGTTAGTTGATTCGTTAGTAGTAGAACTATCAGGAGTTTCAAAGGAATTAAATGAATTATCTGTATGCTGAGGTTCTTGTGGAGCAGTAACAGCAGCAAGCTGTGATGAGGTTGAGTTATCGTGTTGTGAGGAGGTATCTGGAGTTGCATGCAATTGTGAATTAACACCAATACTTTCAACATCCGTATTAGGTGTTGGGATAGAATCAGTTGTGACAACAGAAGTGCTTGCAACTTCCGATGGTGTTGATGAAGTAGCGTGACTACTTGCAACCGCTAAAGGGGCAATTAGCATCACAACTACAGCGTACTTGAGGAATGGCTTTGTGCGGAACCATCCAGACAACAAAAGGGTTTTCAACATCTGCTGACTCTCTAGATTGGGGGTGTTGCTGTGCTTTATACGAATACTGAGGAAGCGAAACCAGGCAAGCTATAGCTTTTATGTATAACAGGCAACTAAAGCATCGGATGGAAATCCGCTTAAGCTTACCATAGTTTTACATAAATGGGTATTTTAAACTACACCTTGAATAATTAACGATAACTAACAATATATAAATACATTTCGGTGCGTGTAATTCCCGAAAACAAATAAATGTTGTATGGGTTACACAACCTCCAAAAGTATAAACCAGTCAATTATAAGCTCAAGTTTAAAAACTGCACACTATGTAACACAAAGTAGATACAGCTACCCGAACACAGGCAAGTAGGTATAAATGCGAACAAATGTTTTATCGAGGCTCATTCGAGTTTAAACTCACATTTCCCGAATGTAAACTCAAAAAGAAAACAAACGTGGTTAAATTCGCCAATATATTATTTACCCTGGTTCAAAGAAATACCTATAAGATAAACTGGTAGATAAAAAATAATAAGAATTGTCTATTCGGTACATGAACTCAGAATAGTAGCGCTTAATTTAATTTAGATTAACTGAACTATTAATCCAATCTACCAAAAGAGTAAACTTTTGTTGCAAGCACTACTCAGACATTGAAGTTAGATATCAAAAGACATGGTAGATGTACTGGCTAGCTATATAGTTAACTTATTATAACCTGACAAGGTTATGTTTTGTCTCTCCTTTTTCTTAAAAAGATAAGTAAGTGTTGCTTTAGACATCTAATTTATTTCACCGTCAGACGATGCTCAACCGAATAACTACTGGATAATTGTGTTTTGTATCACTGACAGTACCGATAGTATGATTATGAAGTTAGGCTAATCTTATATATAGTAATCATAGTAAGAATATATTAAAAATTGTAAACTAATAAAAATTTGCTCCTCAATTACATGAAAACAATATTTTTTGGCACACCTGAGTTTGCAGTTTCCACTTTAGAGAAACTACTGAGTCACCCAAGTTTTGAGGTGTTAGCAGTAGTAACTCAGCCAGATAAACGTCGAGAGCGTGGGAATAAATTAACACCATCGCCCATAAAGAGTTTAGCCTTGACTTATAACTTACCCATTTGGCAGCCTTCACGCATCAAAAAAGACGAAGAAACTTTAACCAAATTAAGAGAATCAGGCGCCGATGCATTTGTAGTTGTAGCATACGGGCAAATACTATCGCAAGAGATATTAGACATGCCCAAACTTGGTTGTATCAACGTGCATGGTTCGATATTGCCGTACTATCGAGGCGCCGCTCCAATTCAATGGTGTTTGTACAACGGAGAAAAAGAAACAGGCATAACAACAATGTTAATGGATGCGGGTATGGATACCGGAGCGATGTTAAAGAAAGTAACAACATCGATAGGTTTACTTGACAATGCTCATACACTAGCATCTAGACTTGCAACACTAGGTGCCGACTTATTAGTTGACACTTTAATCTCATTAAAAAATAATCAAATTGAACCAGTTGCCCAAGATAACGAGAAAGCAACTTACGCACCACTAATAAAAAAAGAAGACTATAAAATAGACTGGACAAAAAGTGCGCTTGCACTACACAACCAAATCCGAGGATTTTATCCTAACTGTACCACTAGCTTTCGTAACCAACCGCTAAAAATAACCGTTACTATTCCCGTTAGCACTACACACCCAATTGATTTACCCGAAGAATATAAATCAATATTAGACAAAGTACCAAAACAATCAGAAAATCCGAAACCAGGAGAAGTAGTCAGCATAATTAAAGGAATGGGAGCATTAGTCCAAACTGGAGATGGAATGTTACTGCTATTAGAAGTTCAACCCTCTGGTAAACGTCCCCAGTCTGGATGGGACTTTGTAAATGGAACACGCTTAAATATAGGAGAAGTGCTGAGTGCTGAGTGCTGAGTGCTGAGTGCTGAGTGCTGAGTGCTGAGTTGTGATTTTTATACTCCAAACGGGTAAAATGTGACCTTATGTCATGCTGAGGAACGTTAACGCAGTTTTCCCGTAGGGTAGCATCTACAATATTTTGACGCTTATGTAAAAGTAAAGTTCTCACCCGTCTTGAGTGTAACTTCTAACTTCTAACTCCTAACTTCTAACTCCTAACTTCTAACTCCTAACTTTACTCAGCACTCAGCACTTTCTACTCAGCACTCTCATAAAAGCGGCAAGATTCACAAGGGCCTTCTGGATTAACAGCACAGCGTATAATTTCTGACTTAGCATTATAACGGCAAGTAGCATCGCCAACAACCCAACATCCATTTACTAAACTTTTTTCAGAAGGACGCTGTGCTGATTGAACGTAGAGAGCAATTTTGTGCAAACGGTAGCGTCCAGATTTAAGCTGATACTTATGGCTACGTTCTAAAACAGCGTAAGTTTTCCCTTCCAAATCAAGATAATTGCCTGGTTGTGGCATCCAGTCAAGTTGGACACTGCCAAGAGTTTTACGTGGATGCGTCAAAATAACCTCAGTTGGCAATGAATCTAGCTCCATAAAATACATGTTTCGGTGACGACTCTATATATATATAGGATAAACGCACCTACACACCACAATTAACCGCACAATAATTTCTGTAACTTTGTATTTTCCAAATGTAACAAAAACCGACGTAGAGACGTTACATGTAACGTCTCTACAACATTTAAATCATTATTAAACCTTACGACATTGCAACGGATAACGATTTCCTCGCCAGGTAGTCCAACCATTTGCGGTTCTAACGCGCGAGTCATATCTTAAAAACCAGTTGTCTTGTTCTCTGCCTTGATAACGAATACCAAAATCATTACCACGAACATAACGCTGTGCTAAAGGAACCCATGCACCACCATTATCGCTAAATCTTCCAACAACTTTTACACCTGAAGTTGAAGAACAAACATTACCATCACACTGTGTTTGAGGGTCATCGACAACACGCCACTGCATTTTTGCTGGTCTGCCGTCGATAAAACAATCCCAGTTACCGAAAAACCATTGTGTAGCAACTAACCCAGCTTGAGCATTTCCCGCAGGCGCCAAAAAACTCAAGGGAATAATAGCCAACCCTGCAAGTACAGCTTTAATTTTCATCGTTTTTACCATAAATATTTCATCTTCTACTGCTCATATGTAGGAGGTGGAAATTTTATGCAATAAATTGATTTCAAAGGGGTAAAAAATGCAATCCAAAATTTACTGAATTAGGCGCCATTATAGAAAAAGCTGTGTCAAGGCGCCTAATAAGGTAAAAGAAATTATTTATTTATATTTACCACAGAGACACAGAGGACACAGAGAGTTAAATTATAAAGGTTGCCCCGTAAACACTACACCAATAGAGGCTAATATGGAAAACTTTGTTTTCTACAACCCCGTTAAAATTCTGTTTGGTAAAGGTCAAATTGCGAACATAGCTACTGAAATACCGAAAAATGCAAAAATATTAATGACTTATGGTGGTGGTAGCATTAAGAAAAATGGTGTTTACGACCAAGTAAAATCAGCACTTCGTGAGCATGATGTTATCGAGTTTGGTGGTATTGAGCCAAACCCTACATACGAAACGTTAATGAAAGCTGTAGAAATTGTCCGCAACTCAGATATAAACTTTCTACTAGCTGTCGGTGGTGGTTCGGTCGCTGATGGTACAAAGTTTATCGCTGCCGCAGCTAATTTTGATGGTGAGCCTTGGGATATTTTATCAAAACGGGCGCCTATATCATCGGCGTTACCTATTGGTGTAGTACTAACTTTAGCTGCTACAGGTTCAGAAATGAATATAAACTCAGTTGTGACTAAAGCAGCAAATAAAGAAAAACGTCATTTTGCATCACCGTTAGTTTATCCCCGTTTCTCAGTTCTTGACCCTGAAACTACTTTTTCTCTACCTCAACGTCAAGTTAGTAACGGTATTGTTGATGCATTTACCCACACGATGGAGCAATACTTAACTTACCCAGTAAATGCACCACTTCAAGACCGAATGGCAGAAGGTATCTTGAAAACGCTTATTGAAGAGGGACCGAAAACTTTAGCCAACCCTCAAGATTATGACGCGCGCGCAAACTTTATGTGGTGTGCAACAATGGCTCTTAATGGCATTATCGCAGTTGGTGTTCCCCAAGACTGGGCGACCCACATGATAGGACACGAGTTAACAGCACTTCACGGTTTAGACCACGGTCAAACACTAGCTGTTGTGTTACCAAGTACACTAACAATAAAGCGCGAGCAAAAATCGCAAAAACTTTTACAGTACGCTGAACGTGTTTGGGGAATTACTACAGGTAGTGAAGAAGAACGCATCAATACAGCTATTAATAAAACGCGCGAATTCTTCGAGTCAGTAGGTGTACACACTAAACTCTCCGACTACAACGTAACTTTAGATACTATTCCTTTAGTGCTGGAACGCTTAGAAAGTTATGGTTACACAGCATTAGGAGAACATCAAGATGTAAATTTACAAACAGTAGAGCAAATATTACAACTTTGTGCATAGTACGTATGGTGGGCAGTGCCCACCGTACTTGACATTTAAGCAATCGCTTATATATACTAAAATATAGTTAAGCGATTGCTTAAATATATAATTAGATTGAATGAGTAGACCCCTTGCCAGTGCCGATGTGTTTGTAGCCATAGCTGACCCAACTCGGCGCGCGTTATTAGATAAATTGCGTTTAGGAGAACAACCAGTTAAAGAGTTGGCGGAACCCTTTGCCATGAGTTTGCCAGCTATATCTCAGCACTTACAAATACTTTGTGAAGCTGATTTAGTACAAATGCGAAAATCTGGGCGCCAGCGTTTATATAGTTTAAATCCAGAGCCATTGAAACAAATATCTGACTGGATTAGTGATTATGAACAGTTCTGGCAAGACAAATTAGGCGCCCTTGGCGATTATTTGGAGGAGAATCCATGTTCAGACACTTAAACAAAAAAGTTTTTTATCCATATCCGTTACAAAGAGTTTGGCAAGTACTTACCAATCAAAAAGCGCTTGCAGCTTGGTTAATGGAAAACGACTTTGAAGCACGTCTTGGACACAAATTTAAATTTATATACTCATCGCTACCAGGGATGAACGCGCATATAAATTGTGAAATTATCGAACTTGATGAACCAAGGCGCCTTTCATTTACCTGGAAAGATAACTTAATGTGTCAGCCTTCAATTGTAACTTGGACATTAGAAGCAGTAGATGGTGGAACTATATTAAAACTAGAGCATCGAATACTTGAAACAGCTTACTCACAACAACACCAAGAACATTACAATTGGCAACCAAATAAATCTATCCCTTCAGCCTCATTGAATCGCCAATTAGGAACTTCCACTCTTACTTATTCTAGTTACGGCTTAAATAACAACTTTGAACAATCCATGAGCATTATTCTGAACGCTTATTTCAATGGTGGATGGGAAGACAAACTTAAAAATCTAGAAACCTGGTTTCTTCTTGACTAAGCACGACAATCTCCAACATTAAAAACAGAAACCAGGTTTCTTATATATGAATAATCCTTCACAACTTGGTTTTGCTACTGTAATTTCATCTCCACAGCAGTTTGATATTTATTCTCGATTACTTGTAGAAAGAATTATTTTCTTACGTGGAGAGTTAACAGAAGAAGTAGCAAATTTAATTATAGCTCAAATGCTATTTCTTGATGCAGAAGACCCAGATAAAGATATTGCATTGTATATAAACAGTAACGGAGGCGCCTTAACAACTGCACTCGCTGTATACGACGTTGTCACTCAACTTCGTAGTAATATATCTACTGTATGTATTGGTAATGTCAGTGCAACAGCAACACTTTTACTATCTTCAGGTACTAAAGGTAAAAGATATGCACTTCCAAATGCACGGATTTCAATACGTCAACCAATATTAAGTACTGAGGGGAAAGCCAGTGATATTGAAATAGCAGCTAAAGAATTTCTTTATTTAAAGGAATCTATCAATAACATATTAGCTGCTAATACTTTGCAGTCGGTAGAAAAAATAAAACTTGATACTGAAAGAGATTTAGTAATGAACCCTCTTGAAGCAAAAACTTATGGATTGATTGACAGTATCATTCAAAAGTAATTTTTTTCTTGTTCCCCCCTTATTAAGGGGGGTTAGGGGGGATTTAAATGTCTAATAACAAAAGTGCAATGGGAGTATTTGAAAATTCATCATGAAAATTCTAATTATAGGTGGCACAAATTTTATCGGCCCTCCTGTTATTCGCCATCTGACACAAATGGAACACAAGGTAACTATATTTCATCGAGGTAAAACAACTCCTAAATTACCAGCAGGTGTAAATGAAATTATCGGAGAACGCAAAAATATCATCCAGATGAAAGAAAAGTTACAACAGCTTTCTCCTGAAGTCGTACTGGATATGATTGCATATACTGAACATGACGTGCGCGTTCTTTCTGAAACATTGCAAAGTATACAAGCGCGTCTAGTTGTAGTTAGTAGTATGGATGTATATCAAGCTTACGATGTGCTTCTAGGTAAAGAATCAAATGTTGTACCAGTACCGTTAACCGAAGATTCTCCTTTGCGTACTTCGCTCTACCCATTTAGGGAAATGCCAAATAAACCTTTACAGGCGCCAGACGATTATGAAAAAATTCTGGTTGAAAAGGTTGTAATGTCAAACCCAAATTTACCTGGAACAGTTATACGGTTGCCAATGGTATACGGTGAAAATGACCCATTACATCGTTTATTACCGTACTTAGAACGTATCGATGATAACCGTCCTGCTATTGTGTTGCCAGAAAGTGTAGCTAATTGGCGGGGTTCTTACGGTTATGTAGAAAATGTCGCGTATGCAATAGCACTTGTAGTTACAAACGCGCGTGCAACAAATCGCATTTATCACGTTGCTGATATAGAAAACAAAAATGAAGCTGAACGCATTACTCAAGTTGGAAAAATAGCTCATTGGCAGGGTAAAGTTGTAACTGTACCCGAAACTCAATTACCACCAGAGTGGAAATTACCACTTAATGTAAAACAAGATTGGTTAGTAGACTCAACTCGCATTCGTCAGGAGTTAGGATACAAAGAAATTGTCTCTTCTGATGAAGCATTGCAGCGAACGATTAATTGGCAACGTGCTAACTTACCTCAAGAACCTACTCAGTTTGCGGCGCCGTACTTACTAGATTATGCTGTTGAAGATGAGATTTTAGGACTGCTTGTGTGAAACGGGCAAGGATGCCCATTCCACAAGAGGGAGCTATAACTAGAAGTCATAAAACAATGACAGCTATTACCAAGTATCTAAACAAGGTAAATATTTCTATTGAGCTAGCTTAATATTGGCTCTTGACCTTCTGATTATCTACATGCTAATATCAGACCAATCGGTCTTAACCACTCAGTACTCAGCACTCAGCACTTTTAACTCACACATGTCGAAAGGCGATGATACCAAAGCGATGATTATCGAAAAAGCCGCAGCTTTGTTTAACCAACAAGGATATGCAGGTTCTTCGATGTCGGATATTATGCGAGTGACTGGGTTACAGAAAGGAGGAATTTACAACCACTTTCACAGTAAAGACGATTTATCGCTGCAAGCTTTTGATTATGCGGTTTCGCAAATTCAAAGCCAATATCGCTCTGCTTGGGCAAGCAAGCAAAATGCGATAGAACGCTTGCAAGCAATTATTGATGTGTTTCGTACTTTTATCGATAATCCACAACATCCTATTATGCGGGGTGGATGTCCATTACTAAATACCGCAATTGAAAGCGATGACGCGCACCCAGCTTTAAAAGCACGCGCGCAGCAAGCAATGAACTCATGGCGCCGACTTTTTCGTCGTATTATCGAGAAAGGTATAAAAAAAGGTGAAATTAATCCAAATGTAGATGGTGATGAAGTAGCATCAATAATTATCTCAATTCTTGAAGGTTCTGTGATGATGAGTAAACTTAACGGTGACTCTATACACCTCGAACGCGCGATTAAACATTTAAATGATTATATTAATACCCATTTAAAAGTATAGATTTTTGACATGTATGGTGGGCATTGCCCACTTACCAAAAAACCAACCAATCGGTCTTTTTCTCCAAAACTTATGCGTCTAATCACAATTCCAATCAGCCACTACTGCGAAAAAGTCAGATGGGCATTAGACTATTTGAAAATATCATACGTTGAAGAATGCCATTCTCCACCATTCCATTTATTAGTGGCGCCTCGTTTTGGTGGTAAAACAACACCGATTCTCACAACAAAAGATGGTATATTTTTAGACTCAACCGATTGTCTAAAATATCTTGATTCCATTGCTTCAGTTGATAAAAAGCTATACCCCAATCAAGTAGAGTTAAGACAAAAAGTTGAAGAGTTAGAAGAACTATTTGATGAGCAATTAGGAGTTTTAACAAGACTTTGGGGTTATTCTCATACTATAAACGACCCCAAACTAATAAAACAAGCATGGTGTAGAAATGTACCTTGGATAGAGCGTGCATTATTTCCAGTAGTTTTTCCGAAAACTCGCACACTAGCTTGTAAAAAATTTAATATAACTCCTGAATCCAACATTGAAACACGTGAAAAAATAAAGCAAATTTTTGAACAAGTTAGCAATATATTAGCAGACGGGCGCCGTTACTTAGTGGGAGATAAACTTTCCGCAGCAGATATAACATTTGCCGCACTCGCAGCACCTACTATTGCACCACCCGAACACCCAGCAACACGAGGTAGCGTAGATAACTTTCCTGTAAACATGGCAAAAGAGATAAATCAATTTCGCAAAACACCAGCAGGGCAATTTGTATTACGTTTATATCGTGAAAGAAATTAGCATTTACGCACAGAAACCTGGTTTCTACCCAAAGTAGTCGTTTTTATTACAAATTATCGAACAAGAAACCAGGTTTCTAAGATTTTTTAATGAGGTTTGCAATGAAAAATGATTTAGAACGAGTAGCCTTAATAACAGGAGCATCACGAGGAGTTGGCGCCAATACTGCCTATCTTCTAGCAGAAGCAGGATTAAATATAGTAATAAATTATCACAGCAAAAGCTCGCGTGCAGAAGAAGTTGCCAACATTGTACGAGAAAAAGGGCGCCAAGCTTTACTCGGCACACTTCTACGGTAGTAAACCTGTTTACCCACTGTATGAACCAGTAGCGCAAAGTAAAAAAGCAGGTGAAGAAGCATTACGTGCTTATATACCAGAACTATCAAAAAGAGATATCAAGCTTGTAGTGGTTAGCGGTGATTTAATCGAAGGTACAATTACACCCAAATTGATGCAACGTCAAAATCCAGGTTTGATTGAAACGAGGCAACAACAAGCAGGTGTTCTTCCGACAATAGAGGAATTTGCCCATGCTATTGCTTCTTCAGCACTCGATAACCAATTAGAAACTGGGGCAACAATTTTTGTTGGAAGTACAGACTGGGAATTATAGACGTATTTTTTTTGTGCATAAACAGACCGTTCAGTCTTTTTTATCAAGGAGTAAAAAATGTTGAAATTTTATTACAATAAGCGTTCACCTATGGCAAGACGTGTATGGCGTGGTTTACTAGAAAAGCAAATTGAGTTTGAACCAATAGTAGTAAACTTGAATGGCGACCAAATGGCGCCTGAATATTTAGAGTTAAACCCATTCCACCATGTGCCTGTAATAGTAGATGATGGTTTTCGAGTAATAGAGTCACTAGCAATTTTAGATTATCTCGAAGCGAAATATCCGGCGCCTGCACTGTTACCAAACGAACCGCAACAAAGAGCAACAGTAAAAATGGTGCAATTGGTTTCTAGCAATGAATTACTACCAAAAGCCATTTCATTCATTTTCAAAGAGGCAGATTCACCAATATACATACAAGCCAAGCAGCACATTCATACTGTATTTCAATTTTTCACTACAACACTGGGTGAAAATGTATATTTTGGTGGTGATACTTTAAGCTTGGCTGATATTGTTGCGGGTACTGATATATATTTACTAGCAAAATCTGGCTTTAATTTAAGTGAATATCCAAAATTGAATGATTGGTATAAACGCTTAATGGAACGCGAAGTTTGGCAAAACACCGAGTTAAATACAGAAGAATTTGAGCAATTTAAAAGAGTTTTTCTGATAATACAGACCAGAAAAATCAGGCAAACACGTAGAACTTAAGAATTTTTCATGTCGGTACTATGACAGTATTTTAGAACGAGACGTTCGTATATGCCAACAAGTCGTATGTAAGCCTTTGTTGCATCAAGATGTGCGTCTACTGCTTGCGTATACTCTAAAATCTTCTCAGTATTATACCGATAACTAATGTAGTTTTTTTTACAACAAACTTGTGATTCTGCGTAATGCTTTAAAAAGCAATTGTACTCTTCAATAAACTCGGCAAACTCAGATGTATGGTTTTGAAAGTAAGGCTGCATAATTAATACCAAAGTTGTACGCTTAATAAGTTAGACATTTTTGCGGCTCTGAAACATCACTCATTAGGAACAATGATTATTAAGTTTTAATGTATATTTCATCACAAGATTAATCGGTGAGGTAAAAGCAATGACACCACATCCAAAAAAATCATTAGCTATAGCTTGTGCATCAGGCAGTTTTAAAGGCGCCTTTGTCCACGGTGTATTAAGTGCATTAGAAACAGCATTCCATAGTTGCTGATGTTTACGCTGCCGCATCATCTTCGGTTTTACCAACAGCTTGGGCAGCTATAAAAAAAGCAAATCAGCTAGGTGTAAATTATTGGCTAGGTGGAGCAAAATATCTTCAACAACCAGATATAGGAATGAGTAAAATAGTTTTAGGAGGAATTGCAAACTTTAGTCCACCTAAGACAGAATTATTTGCAGCAGATACACCAGAATTTATAATTGCCACCAGTGCAGTTATTACCGAAGCAGCAGCAAGCGAAACGCAAACCGATAAAGCGCGGCGCCTAGGCAGAAAACTATTAGTAGCTGCCGCAAAAAAACAGCGTACATGGGTCGATGAACATTTAGAGATAGAATTATTCAGTACAAAAAGCGATAAATCACACCTTAACGCCAGTAATTTTGATGAAGTTACTTATGCTTCGAGTCGAATGCTACACGCTTGGGATATTCCAGCTTGGATAAATCACAAACCTTATATTGATGCATCGTACACTTGTATGTGTCCAGCTATCGAATTGGTCAAAGCCGGATACCAAAAAGTAATCGCAATTAGTAACGAGCCAGGTGAATTATACCGTGATATGTTTCAGCTAGAGGAAATAACTGAGAATTATAACGGCGCCGATATCTATATAATTAAGCCAGATATGGACACAAAAGAATTGGGCGTTGATTTTACAAATGCGAGTGTTGAAGGACTAATAGCAGTTTATCAACACGGCTTAGAAAAAGGGAGATATATAAAGAAACCCGGTTTCTAGGTTTCTACGAAATTTGCTGAATCGCTGTTGTAGTTACTAAAATTCTAACAACCGCGAATATATTTCACTCAAAATTTATGAGTCAAAGTTACCTAGAAATCGCGCAACAAGGTAAGAATAGCTGGTGGCGCCATCTGCTAGCAATACTCCTAATATTATTTTTCTGGATTGTTATCGGTAGTATTGTCACTGGTATTGCCATTATAATTATTTTGTTACAACGTGGTTTAAGTATATCTGAGTTTTCACAAGAGCAAGTCAGCACGTTTTTGAAATCAGCCTCTGTTGAAACTTTTATTACATTAAATCTTGCATTTATATTTTTTGCTGTTGGTATATTTATTGCCGTCAAATGGTTACACAAGCGTAAATTCCGCAGCTTAATTAGTGCAGATTCAACAGTTAACTTCCAACGTATCCTATCCGGATTTGGTGTATGGTTTTTAATGCAGGCAGTGTTGGTAGCAGCAGGTATAATTTTCGACGCGAAAAACTACGAATTTACCTTTAACCCATCGCAGTGGTTCGCACTTTTAATATCAGCATTAATACTTACCCCAATTCAAATATCAAGTGAAGAATTATTTTTTCGTGGGTACCTGCTTCAAGCATTCAGCCACATTACTCGAAATCGACTAGCATTAATTTTTCTTACCAGTATATTATTTATGCTGCCACATTTATTCAACCCAGAAATGCAGCGGGGAGCATGGATAGCACTATTCTACTTTGGATTCGGCGCCTTAACTGCTTTAATAACTCTTAAAGATAATCGATTAGAACTAGCATTGGGTGTTCACGCAGCAAACAACCTTAGTTTCCTATTCGTAACCACAAAAGATTCTGTACTCGCAGTACCTGCAATGTGGACAGCAAAAGATACTGGAGACCCAAGACTAGAAGTTTTGATGTTCCTGTTACAAAGTTTAATCTTTTACTACATATTTTTTGGGCGCCGTAAAAAAGTTATGCAAGCAATACCATAAAAAAACGAATAAGAAAAACTGAGTTAACAAACCAGGTTTCTACAGAAAACCTCAGCCCAATAAAGGACTGAGGTCAAAAGTTTAATCAGGGTGCATCTACTAATCTCTGTATCCACTATGGTCAATTACATATCAGGACAAAATCAAACCGTTTGAACCAAGAATATAAAATTGTTAAGTAAAATATATCCGAATACGGGTAATAGCTGAGTCCAGCGCTGGACTGTGAACCCAACCGACAAAACCACCATAAACCATTCGGTCGTTTCTATCTGCAACAAACACATGGTCTACACCTAAAGGGTTTTTCCAAGTTCTCACAGTTGAACCATCCCGAAGCCTTATTATTGGATGTGAGCTTTTAAAGTCTCTATGGTGCGCGCGTGTAATACCAGGTACCCTTTCTAAAATAGCTATAACTTCTTGAGTATCGCCTGTTGTATCGGGTGTCACTACTCTGCCACAACCACACCCATCTATAATAGTTGTTTTTAGTCTTTCTTTTAAATCACCGTCGAATAAAGATAAAGTATCAATTTCTTCTAATAATTTTCCGTGTGGCTCATTAGAGCGCCTATGGCAATATACTTCTGTTAACAAATCTTCTAATCCAACTTTGGCTAAAGCATCTGTTATCAACCCAGTCAAACCTAATACAGCAATACCACCCAACATTCCCGCAGGACCACCGAGAAATGCCAGTGCTGCCGTAATTGCTGCGGCGCCTGTTAAACCTGTTGCTGCCATCGTTAGGACTAAAATAATACCAGGTAATCCTAAAGCTGCTATTTTCTTTGCTACCTCATCCATATACTTTTGTTATAACTCACGACCTTATTCCTTTTTAGCACTTGTTTATCTGTGGCGCCATTATCTGATTAATTACACCTCTGAAACCAGCAACAGAATTTATTTGAGGAAGTTTCATAAAATCAAATAGCCACCAATTAACACTCTCTAATAATTTATCTTGCTCCCTTAAGTCATAATGGCTAATTTGCTTTCCTTCATATATACACCTGTAGTATTTAGGAATTACTATTTCTTGTTCTACTGCTAAAACTAATGGTGTATACTCTCCGTTAACTCCCATGTTTATTTTCCTTAAATCATCAAAAAGGTACAATCTTCTTGGCGCCTCACGTATTGGACTAATATATCTAAAACCATTCCAATATTTTCTAATAAATAAAACGGTGGAGTGGTAAGAAACATATTCATCAAAGAGAAAAGTTTTTCTATTATTAGAAAAGTAAGGATATTCATTTTTAGATTCAATCTGTAATATACTTGTATTAATCTTCAGTTCTTCAGAAGAATTACTAATTAAGCTTTTATCTACTGCGGCGCCTTACTTATTTTTCAGCAACCGAGTCAAAAACCTGTTGAGCGGTAAAATTTAACTGGGGTAAAGTAGGAGATACAATGCGGTCGTTACCTCTCTAAGCTTATCGTAATAATCGTCTTCCCAGTTAGTTGAAACTACTTCTACAACTAAGGGAAGAGATTCAGACATACACAAAATCGGTTGTTTATCCCACAACGGCTCGTTTGCAGCATTATCGTAATTTTGTACTAAAATGTCTGGTGAATAAATAGTTTCGGTTTTAAATATTTTTACAAATGCTGTTTTGGGAATACGTATGGTAGCCCCACTTGTAATAGCTGAAACGCTATATGCAGGGCTAAAAATCCAACTACTTCTTCATGTTTACCCGTTGGTGGGGGCATTTGCGCGATTAATCCTTTGTGTAATTTATATCTAGATAGAGAATTTTCGGGATACCATTCAATAAACTCTTCGTAGGTTACAGGCTTAGTTAGAGCTTGAGTCATAAAAATTACCATGTGAAGAGCTACTTGTTGTCTTTTTCTTGATAAATTTTAATTTTATCATAAAGACTCGCAACAGTTTCTTTTTCAAAAATTTGGTCTTTTTGTTTAAGATAATCACCCTCACTTAGTTTACAAGCTGCCCAAAATTTTAAAACCTTGGACGGTTCTAAATGCATTATAAAAATTTGCATAGCTTTATAGAAAACCTGCTGTTTACTCATAACTTTAATTTTCATTTTCTATATCCAAAATAAAAACTTTGGAAACTTATACAAATGTCTAGACTAAGTATATTAGCTCCCCTCTCCTGCAAGGAGAGGGGTTGGGGGAGAGGTTTTTAAGCCTATAAAAAGTTAACTCCACAACGCACAATTTTTATAAACAATTCAAAATTACTGTCTTATATTACAGTAAATACTTGTACTACTTACATGTAAAATTTAGACTTGATAGATTCTTCGCAAGCTCAGAATGACATTGCGAGCGACTAATAACACTTCAACGCATTTCTTACATTCACAAATATGTTCACTCCACAGCAAATAATCTATTATATGTAGTATACATACACAAGTACCAAACTATATATACTAAAACCCAATGCAACAACCAATTCACGTTATCGGAGGTGGACTAGCTGGAACAGAAGCAGCTTGGCAAATAGCTACTGCTGGTATACCAGTAGTTTTACATGAAATGCGCCCGCAACGTTTCGGCGGCGCCCATCATACTGAACATCTCGCCGAATTGGTTTGTAGTAATTCGTTTGGGGCAATGGCAAGTGATAGAGCATCGGGTTTATTGCACGAAGAGTTACGGCGCCTTGGTTCTATCGTAATTGCAAAAGCAGACGAACACCAAGTTCCCGCAGGTGGCGCCTTAGCTGTTGATAGAGGACAATTTAGCGAAGATTTAACAAATACCCTCGCACAACATCCTTTAATTGAACTGCGACGAGGTGAAAGTCCTAATATTCCTGAAGGTATTGTTGTTATTGCCAGTGGTCCTTTAACGAGTCCTGAGCTTGCAGAAGATTTGCGTCGTTTTACAGGAATGGAGTATCTTAGTTTTTTTGATGCTGCAAGTCCTATAATTGTGGGAGAATCAATAAATCGGGATATTGCTTTTATGGCTTCGCGCTACGACAAAGGCGAAGCCGCTTACCTAAACTGTCCAATGAATAAGGAACAGTATATTCGGTTTAGAGAAGAACTTTGCAAAGCCGAACAAACCGAGTTGAAAGATTTTGACAGAGAAAAAGTTAAGTTTTTTGAAGCTTGTTTACCAATCGAAGAACTAGCACTGCGCGGAGAAGATACCATGCGCTATGGTCCCCTCAAACCAGTAGGGTTATCTGATACCCGTACAGGCGAACGTTCTTACGCAGTTATTCAACTACGTCAAGAAGACAAGCAAGGCAAGTTATGGAATATGGTAGGGTTCCAAACTAACTTACGTTGGGGCGAGCAAAAACGTATTTTCCAAATGATACCTGGTTTAGAAAATGCCGAATTTGTACGTTTAGGCGTCATGCACCGCAACACATTTATTAACGCTCCCCAATTAATGCATCAAACACTGCAATTCAAAGAACATCCAAATATATTAGCCGCAGGTCAAATAATTGGTACCGAAGGATACACAGCAGCATCCGCAGGTGGTTGGCTAGCTGGAACAAATGCCGCACGTGTTGCATTAGGTAAACAACCTGTAACACTACCAACTACAACAATGATGGGCGCCTTATTTGAATTCATCAGTACCGCATCACCCAAACACTTCCAACCCATGCCACCCAACTTCGGAATATTACCCGATTTAGGCGTAAAAATTAAAAGCAAACCAGAACGATACGGAAAATATCGCGACAGGTCATTGCAAGATTTAGAAAACTGGAAGGGTTTACTATAATTTCTTCTTGTGGAACAGGCATCCCTGCCTGTCCTGTATAAACTTTTATTAACATCTAAATAAATCATAATCAAAATGATCATGACTTGCAACGATTTTGGGATTCGGATTTCTCTCTTTGTGCAATCTCTGGCTATATAGTAAAAATAATTACATATAGCCACAGGCAAGGATGCCTGTGCTACAACAAGATATAACAAGATATAACAAGATATAACAAGATATAAAATGAGAAGTCCCTAGGGGTATGATGTTGCCCCTAGGGTGGTGTTGTAAACGTGATAATTTTTCAATTGCTGTTGTGGTAGTGATTATTGAGCTTTCTTTTTATCTTGCTTTTTACCAATAAATCCGAAGTCATCTTCTTTCATAGTAATCATACCGTGTACACCGAGGGCTGCAATTGCGGCGCCGATAAATCCCCAAGTGCCATCGGTAAAAGCATTGATGCGGTGTGATAAGCTGCGGTGATAAGCAAAATCGAGTTGTCGAGTACTGCCGTTACCATCGCGCGCAAGTCTTTCGATGTAGTCTTCAGTTCGTTCTAAAGCGTTATAATCAACATCGAAAGCATAAAGTGATGACCCCATGACAATTAAGCCGGGAATCACAAGTGCGATTAAAAGTATGCCTCTGCCTGAATTCATACGACCTCATGTCAGGTAATATATGCAATTAATGCTGACATACCCGTATTTTTGCGTTAGTATCTGGCAAACAATTGCAAAATTAGCTTCTGCCGTTAGCGAACAGATTTTTTTGGGAATAATATTCGTGGTTGGTTGAATTTTGGATTTAAAATCCTCAGTAGTCTAACAACATGAAAGCTATATATATCCCAAAAAGATGGAATCATTTAAGATTTACTCTTGTTTTATTATCTGTACTATGTGTTATTTTGATCTGGTTTCCAGCATTATCTCTACAAACACAGACAAAAAATATCTCTATTGATGCACTACAAAAACAGCAGCAACAACTAAAATTACAGCGTGGGCAAGTTAGTCAAGAACGTAACCGTTTGGACAACTTACAAAATGTCGCCCAAGATAGACTCAACAATTTAGAACAAAACTTACAAACAACCACTACACAAATTCAAGACAGTGAAAACCGTTTAAAGCAAGCTACCGAACGTCTCGAACAACTCCAAGTTGATTTGTCAGAGTCTGAACGTTCGTTTAATGCTAAACAAGAAGCGACAGTAGGAAGATTAAGGTTTTTACAGCGTTCAACAGCGAGTCATGGGTGGACTGTGTTATTACAAAGTCGAAGTATAAACGATTTTTTGAGTCGGCGCCGACATTTAAAAATGGTATATCAGGCAGACCAGCAAATACTAGCAAAACTTACAGAAGAAGCCAATCGAATAGTAGAGCAAAAAACAGATGTTGAACAGGTAAAAAACGAGATAAGCTTAATTCGTCAGCAACTCTTAGCGCAAAAAAGTGACTATCAGTCTCAAGCTGCATCACAATCAGAATTAATCGATAGATTAAATAACGACCGTTTAGCACTAGCAGCAGCACAAACTCAACTCGAACAAGACTCTATTGCCATCGGTAACTTAATTCAGCAAAAAATAGCTGCTCAAAAAGCGCGCGAAGCTGCCGAAAAAGCAATTGGTAAACGCTTTACTGAAGGTACAGGTATATTTGGCTTTCCTAGCGATGCACCAATTAGTAGTCCTTTTGGCTATAGAACTCACCCTGTACTTGGTTATCGGCGCCTACATACGGGTATCGATTTTGCAGGCGCCTATGGTAGTCCAATACGCGCGGCAGATAATGGTACAGTAATATTTGCAGGATGGTACGGTGGTTACGGAAACGCAGTAATAATTAGCCACGGCAAAGGAATTACAACCTTATATGGTCACAGTAGCCAGTTATATGTATCCGAAGGGCAAACAGTACAACGTGGACAACATATAGCAGCAACAGGTTCCACAGGTTTATCAACAGGCCCCCACCTACACTTTGAAGTACGTAGAGACGGCACACCAACCGACCCAGCACCCTATTTATAAAGTGGAAAGTGGAAAGTGCTGAGTGCTGAGTAAAGTTAGGAGTTAGGAGTTAGGAGTTAGGAGTTAGGAGTACAAACTCAGCACTCAGCACTCAGCACTCAGCACTCAGCACTTTTTACTTATTACTCCAAACTATGATATAATTTATTAGCGAGGGCGTGTAGCTCAGTGGATAGAGCGTCAGGTTCCGGTCCTGTAGGTCGGGGGTTCGAGTCCCTCCACGCTCGTATTATTTTACATATTGACACTACGTAATGATAGTTAAAAATTAAGCCATTTATGGCTAAATGCTCTGATACTGTGATTATATATGAGTTATGGTGCCGTAACGACTGGAGATATTTGGCAATTTGGAAGTTTTACAAGAGATAGTAAAACCATATCTCAAGATTTAATGTTATATCGAATACCTACTGATCTAGAAATATTATTTAACATTTTGGTAGGTATTTTAAAACCTTCATCGCCCTTATAGCAATAAGTTAATTAAAGCGTATTAGGGTCGTTTTGCATTTGGGTGTTGTTTGGAAACCTTGTAGAGACGCGACATAAGTAGCCTTATGTCGCGTCTCTACAATCTTTTTTGGAGATGTCTAGTAATTTAATTAAAATTGCTTACGTCGCTTGAAAGCAGCACCGGAAATAACAGCGCCTAGAGCCAAAAATCCTAGACTAGGTTCGGGTACAGCTTTACTCAAATTATTCTTCACTGGTGCGGAGGCAAAAGTCATGCGGTCGAAAGCAACTATATCATTAGTTCCTTTTTCACCATCTTTGATTTTGAACTGAACCTTGGTAAAGTAGTCTTCTTGCGAGTCAGCGATGTAACCAGAGTAGAATGCTGTTCCTCGAATCCTAACTTCAGCATTAGGATCAGATAAGGTTAGCGGTAGGTTGACGAATTTTGTGCTGCCATCTAAGCGGGTTAATTCATAACCCATAATCGCACCACGCTCAAAGTCAGTACCGTAAAAGCCAAAGCCAGATATGGCTTCTGAGAAAGAAAATATTAGGTTACTATCTTTTCCTGCATTCGTGTTCAAAAACTGGTTACTTAAACGCTGTTGCTTGGTTAAACCAGCGTCACTGATGCCATAACGACCACCAGAAATATTTGTATTGTTGCCGTTGCTCTTACTATTGGTTTTTTGTATTGTGGTGTGCAAGCTTGTATCTGTTCCACTATTACTGTCAAAAATATTCATCCTGACAATATTGCCATCATTCTTCGTCAGATCGACGTTATAGTCGAGTTTAACGCCTGTTTTGTTGATTTGATTAAAGCCCTCTGAAGCCTCAAAGTTAACTGTCTTAAAAGACCTACCAGTGAGAGCTTGCAAAAACTGTTGCTCGGCATTGTAGCTATTTGTTAATTTAGATACGTCAGGTGCGTCTTGAACGGCTTTATTAGTATTCGGATTTCCAAAATATTGAATATCTTCGCCTAAAAATGAGGCTGCTTGAGCAGAAGAACTGTTGATACCCATTCCAATTATGGTGACTGTTAAGCTAGTTACAACCAAACCAATTTCTTTAAGCTTCATTTTATCTGTTCCTTTTAAAATACTAAGAGTGTCAACCGCTTACAGATGTCTTTTCCGAACACAGCAGCGTATTTTGTTTACTATGTACACACTCTAATCACTCTTAATGGGAACTGACAAGATTACTCTCTAAATCTTTATTGCAAGTTTTAAAGTCTTTTATTGGACAGTATTTTCACCTTTAAGAGGGGTTGGAAAGAAGTATACATGTAGAGGATTCGACTCGATAATTTTTGGGAGAAATCAATCTTTTTCTGTGTTGATAGTCCTAAAACTGCGTAAATATTCTGAATAGTAGGTTGTTAATACGTAGCATTAGATATGGTGACTAATTCTGATACTGGCAGTGAATACTCATATCATGTCCGACAACCAACCCCTCAAGAGTATCTAACTTTGCCTGTAAGCCCGCAAATTATTTTACCTTATTAGACACAGAGGTTACAGAGAGGATACTGCACAAACTTGTAATCCTACTGGTGTATTAATAATTAGAGCTTTTACTCCAAATACTTGGCTTATTGCTTCGGGTGTTAAAACTGTTGCGGGTGTACCGACATCCCAAAGATTACCTTGATTAAATAGTGCTATACGGTCACTATATCTTGCTGCTAGGTTTAATTCGTGTAAGACTGTCACAATCGTTAATTGCTGTTGTTGATTTAGTTCTTTGAGTAGTTCTAGTAATTGTAGTTGGTAGTTTATATCTAAATACGTTGTTGGTTCGTCGAGTAATAATACTTTTGGTTCCTGTGCGAGTGCCAAAGCTAGAAACGCGCGTTGTCTTTCTCCACCTGATAAGTTTTCTACTGGTCTGTTGCTCAAATTCTCCAAGCGCGTTTTTTGAATAGCGTTTTCTACTTTTTGCTTGTCTTCCCCGCTTAATTCCCATTGCCACCAAGGTTGATGGGGTGTACGTCCTAAGCTAACTAGTTGACGAACGCTTAAACCTGTGGGGACTGTTTGTTGTTGAGGTAGTAATGCTAGTTGTTGAGCTACTACATTCGGAGGTTGAGAGTGAATTACTTTGCCATCTAATAGCACGGCGCCTTGTGAGGGTGATAAAATTCGACTTAGTAATTTTAAAAAAGTTGATTTACCTGAACCGTTGGCGCCGACTAAACTTAACCATTCTCCGGTTTCTAGATTTAGGTTTACGTCTTTGATGATGGGGACTGTAGTATATCCACCGCTTAAGTTTTGTATTTCTAAGGGCATTTTGGTGTTTGGTGTTTGATGATTTTTCGTTGGCGCCGAGAAACCCGGTTTCTTTAATTTTCGGTTCCGGTTTTACGTTGGTAGAGTAACCAGATGAAGAGGGGTGAACCTAGAAGTGCTGTGACTGAACCTACTGGGAGTTCTACGGAACCGAGTCTAGAAAGTAAATCAGCGAACATTAATAACCAGGCGCCACCAAGTGCAGATAAGGGTAATAATATACGATGGTCATTCCCCACTAGCAAACGAACTCCATGAGGAACTACTAAACCAATAAAACCAACTAGTCCGCTAACACTAACTGCTCCAGCAGCCAAAAGCGTTGCCACACCAGCAATTAATATACGCGACCGTCCCAGGTTAACCCCTAAACTTACTGCCAAGTCATCCCCTAGAGCCAATAAATTTAAAGAACGGGCAAGTAACCATCCTGCAATTAAGGCAATTATTATATAAGGCGCCGCTGCATTAACTTCTCGCCAACCTCTACCGTTTAAGCTACCAATTAACCAGTTTAAAGCTTGTTGAATTTGACCGTCTTCTGCAAGTAGTAGCAAAGTACTTTGCACTGCACCAAACAATGAGCTTACCGCTACACCACCTAAAATTAATAGCTCTACCGAAAGTTTTGAACCACTTCGACCAAGAAATATTACTATTGCAGTTGTAATTATGGCGCCTATCCAAGCAGCTAAAGGTATCCAAGCTTGAAAGACTTGTAATACTACCATCACAATTACCACTAGTCCGGCGCCTGCAGAAATTCCCAAAATAAAAGGGTCTGCCAAACTATTACGCAACATCCCTTGTAATAAGGCACCTGACATTCCTAATGCGGCGCCAACTACCATCGCAGCAAAAATGCGCGGAATACGTAAATCCCAAAGTATAGTTTGTTTAAGTGGGTCGCCTCGACGCAGTAGCGCTTGTAACATCTCATCAAAGCTAAAGGGAACGGCGCCTTGCGATAGCGATAATAATAACGTTAATACAAGTCCCAACAGCAGAACCATAACAGCGAAGAAAACACGACGCTGTGTCAAGGTCTCCGGAACTTGCTTCCCCGACTGCTTTGATAACATTTTCATCTTTTCATCTAAATATATCCTAAAATAATAGGCTGCTCGATTAAGAACAAGCAGATGTATACTCATCTCCATCGTAAGTGTAATTAAGCAAATCAGTATGGGTAATGATTCTATTATCACCACGCTTACGGTAAGCCCTGGATAGACCGTTACAAAGATTGTTGAGAACTCTACCACTAATTTGTTCTATCTCATCAACGTTTTTGAGCTTTGAAACCGAAGTTGCGTGAACTCCTGATAGTTCAGATAACTCTCTATTGGTTATCTTTTTTTCAGCCATTAGTACTCGTAGTCGCCAGCGAATCATTTTTTATACTTTCCTTTTTTGTCCTTATTTGATAGTTTCCTTCAGAAATGCTTTTATAGTCAGATTAAACTATTGGCTTGCCCAATATGTTTTAGCTCAATAAAATTCAAGCCCTACAAGTTAAATATAAAATCATTTAACGGAACGTTACGTTACTTATCTCATATATTATGTAGACGAGATTTAAAAATTTACTTGCTATTCTCCTGCATCAACGTTGTATTTTTTAGCTGCCTCTAATCCTCCACATCGAATAGCTCTTTCCAAAACTTCTGAGCGTGTAATGCCCATAATGTCGGCAAATTTATCTAATTCTTCTGATGCCGAGTCAGTAATCATAAACTGCCTGGGCTTTTTGGTTTCTCCGTAAGCTCGACGCTCTGCTCTTTCTGGTGGTTTGGGCATTTATCTACAACTATTACTTACTTGCTAACTCTAGTTTACACGTTTTCTACATCTCATCAATAGCTATTTATGTATTTATGTATTTATGTATTTATGTAAATATCTACTTAGATATTTATTTCATGGTATAATAAGCAAAACAAAAGCGGTCAACATCTCCAGCAAGGAAGTGCGTAACCGCTGCTCGTTATAAACTCAATAACGAAAATTGTTTAGAAAACGAGGTACCTGCATTATCCTGCTTTTGAATTTTGCAGGCACCCAACAAAAAAAACAGTTCTATTATGATGACACACATTCAAGGTTTCACCACTACCAGTTTAGATGAACTAGTATTGTCGTCAGTACAGTTAGACGATTTGATGTCGGATGCATTTGATATCGTTAATCCTATTGGCGCCGTTTATACATCAACCGTGAGTCTTTTGCGCTTCTCATTCTGGTTAGCGAAGCAAAAAGCAACACTCAGTAAAAAACAATTTAACGAATTGTTAAGTAAATTAAAATGGAATGGTGAAGAAAAGCCTTTTTTAAAGGTAGATAAAGCTTTTAGTGGATTTTTACCAGAAGATTTAGCACAAGTTGAGCCAAGAACGATTTTTAAATTGGCTGAAAACTTCAAAAAATATCAGTCTGTTTTTACACAACTTGTTACGTTTCCTCAAATTACCCAAGATATAGTTCGTAATCTGATACAAAACTGTCGTAAGCCAAGAGCAAAAAGAGTAGATGAAAAAACAGCTACTATATGGATGACGGCGCCAGACAATGGAAGATTTTTTCAACCACCCCCAATGTATGACGATGCAACAGGTGTGATGCTCGAACAAATAATGAAATCTGAAGGCAGAAGCGCGCAAAGTGTTATTTCAGAAGGTATCGCGCTTGTTAAACAAAAGTTAGATGCACTTAAAGCACAACAAGAATGTCCTCTCCCTGTAAATAATGATTCTGAAGTTGATAACCTGGTTACAAGTGAGGAAGTAATTGATGCAGCTAATAATCAAAATATACCTTCTGAGCCAATTGATGAAACTTTAGATTCAGATTTATGGTGTGATGATACTGAGGATTACGATTTATTAACGTTAGCTGATTTAGAGCTTCAAAATGAAATGACTCCTGTTGAAAGATTAATAGAAACTTTTCAGTCAGCACAGTCATGGGAAGAAATTTCGGAGGTGTTAGACAAATATGAACAGTATAAAGATGAAGCTTGGGATGCGCTCACACCGTTGGAGAGGCGCCACGTTATAGAAATAATGCCCAAAGAAATACGTAGACTTCGTGATGCAAAGAGGTTTGGTAAAATAGCTGATTTTAGAGAATTAAGAGAGGGTGTTTATGAGGTTTTGTTAAATGGGTGCATGTTTTGGGAAATTGTGTATAGGTCATGGCTGGATAATTTTTTGGCATATGTGGGATAGGTGTCTTGCCTGTCCTACACACAAATCAAAGAACAGGCAGGATGCCTGTTCCACAAGAACACAAGATTGGTAATGAAAGATAATTAGTTTGGAGGGTCAATTTTGTTGGCAAGGGCTGCCCATAAAATCATGGGTGAACCAATTGCTAGACATAGTAACCATTGTTGGAAACTGAGAGGCGCCGTTTCAAAGATATAGTTGATTAATGGGACGTGAGCAAATACGATTTGTAGTAATATTGCTCCGATAATTCCGAATCCAATTGCGGGAATATCTACGTTTTCTTCAATTGTTCCGTCCATCTTAGCGATTAAGTTGGGAATTAATTGACTGATACTGAGCATGTAGAATATCCGTCCGGCAATGAGCGAGTTAATTGCCATTGTGCGCGCTAGAGGTAGATTACCTGTTGTGGCACGGAAGTATTCAAATACACCGAATATTACAATCCAGTTGAATAAGGAAATTAGTAGAATTCGCTTGATTCTACTACCAGAAAGTAATGGTTCGTTGGGATTTCTCGGCGCCTGTTTCATCACGTTTGCTGCTTTGGGTTCAAATGCCAAAGGTACAGTCATTGTGATGGAGTTCAATATATTCAACCAGAGAATTTGTAAAGAAAGAATCGGTAGGTCTCTTGCTAATAATGTACTTAGTAAGACTGTCATCGATTCCCCACCGTTTACAGGGAGAATAAAACAGATTGCTTTAAGCAGGTTTTTATATACAGAGCGTCCTTCTTCTACTGCAGCTTCTATTGAGGCAAAGTTGTCATCGGTAAGCAACATATCTGATGCTTCTTTTGCTACTTCTGTACCTGCCCCACCCATCGCAATACCTATATCAGCTTGTTTCAATGCAGGTGCGTCATTCACACCATCACCCGTCATTGCTACAACTTCGCCTTTTGATTGTAGTGCTTCCACTAAACGCAGCTTTTGCTCTGGCGCCACACGGGCAAATACTACACCTTCTTCTGCTACGTGCGCGAGTTCGGTTTTATCCATCTTCGCTAACTCGGCGCCTGTAAATGCTAGTACTGAACCGTCTTTACCCATGCCCATGCGTCGAGCAATTGCTTGTGCAGTTACAGCATGGTCTCCGGTAATCATTTTGACTTGGATACCTGCTTGTTTACATGCGTGTACAGCTTTGATAGCACTTTCGCGTGGTGGGTCAATCATTCCTTGTAAACCAAGGAAAACTAATCCTTTTTCAATATCATGGTGGTCTACGGTGTTTTGGCTATCGGGTACATTCTTTTTCGCGAGTGCTAGTACGCGCAATCCTTGCCGTGCCATGATATTTACTTCCCGCTCAATGCTGGTTTGATTTAATGTTTCAACACAATCCATTGGGCGCTTTTGACCTTCGCTGTTAAGCATTCCGCTACAGCGCTTTAATATTGACTCTACTGAACCTTTTACATAAATAATTTTTCCTGCGGATGTGCTGTGAAGTGTTGCCATGTATTGATAATCTGACTCGAAAGGAATCGTATCAATTCTTGGCATTTGGCGAGTTAACGAATCTTGATTGAATCCTGCTTTGTTTGCCGAAGCTATCAAGGCGCCTTCAGTTGGGTCGCCCATTACCGTCCATCTATCGTCTTTGTATTCGAGTTGAGAATCGTTACAAAGTATCCCTGCTAATAAAGTTTCTTGTAAACCCTTATCACTATTCAAATTAACTGGTTTTTCATCACGCAGTATTTCACCATCCGGAGCATATCCTACTCCTGTCAAAGCATATTGATGCCCACTCGCATAAATGCCTTGAACAGTCATCTGATTTTCGGTCAGTGTGCCTGTTTTATCTGAACAAATTACTGTCGCACTACCCAAAGTCTCTACAGCAGGTAATTTACGAATAATTGCGTTTCGCTTTGCCATTCGGGAAACACCGATTGCTAAAGTTATTGTTATTACCGCTGGTAAACCTTCTGGAATGGCGCCGACAGTTAAAGCAACAGCAGCTTCGAGAGCTTCAGTGAAATTTCTTGTATTCAGTCCAACAACAAATGTTAATGTTGCTAGCGCTAAAACTACACGCAACCAGTTATGACTAAACTTATCAAACTTGCGAGTTAGTGGTGTCGTCAGGTTTGTGTGTTGGTCCATTAACTGGGAAATTTTCCCGGTCTCAGTTTCATTCCCTGTTGCGACAACAATACCTACAGCTTGTCCAAAAGTGACAAAACCACCCGCATATGCCATATTTTTACGTTCGGCAAGAGGGGTCTCAGGTTTTAAAATATCTACATGTTTTTCTACAGCTACTGATTCACCCGTTAAACCAGACTCGTCAACTTGAAGATTTTTAGCTTGGATTAAACGTAAATCAGCAGGTACTTTATCACCAGAGATTAATACAACTATGTCTCCTGGCACTAACTCGCGCGAAGGGATGCGAACTTTCTGTCCGTCGCGAATAACTGTGGTTTCAGTAGTAATTGCGTTTGCAAGTGCTTCAATTGCACCTTCTGCCTTGGATTCTTGGATGAAGCTAATGAACGCATTGGTAGTCGTAACACCCCAAATTACTCCCGCATTTAAATAACTCCCTGATAGCGCTTTCAATAAACCCGCGCACAATAATACTATTAGCAATGGCTGGTTATATTGCTGTAAAAACTTTAACCAAAGAGGTTTACCTTTTTTCGCAGTTAGTTCATTTCTACCGTACTTTTCGACTCGTTGCTTCACATCAAAATGGCTTAAACCACCATCAGAATTGCTTTTCAAGAGTGATAGTGCTTCAGAACCCTCCATTGAATGCCAAACTTTTGGCTCACTAGAGGGTAGTCCCACCGCAGATACTACCTGCACCATGATTATCTTCCTTAGAGCTAGTTTTGAAAAATCTGTGTTATTTCATTTTTAGCACGTTTTTTTAGTGCTGATTAAAGTTAAACACTTTTTATTTCAATAATTTGCATAGATTTTCTTAATAGTTTGTTTATATTTAACTTGACGAAGCTTGTACTACCCACTTTTGTCAACGGGTATCAATAAAATATCTTTCTATAGGTATATTGATGTTTTTGAATGCTTACAAATGGGAAAAGTAAAAATAATTTACAAGTAATTACTTAGTTACTTTGTAATTTATTACTCAAAATATATTCCGTTTAACCAAGTATGGAATGGCGCCGTTAGCTAGAATTTGCAGCGATAAAAATCTTGAAACCACATTTTTCGTCATCACAACAATAGTGGCGCCTGAGTCAATTTAATAAATATGTGTTAAATAAGCTATAGCACTGTTTATTAGTGCCAATAAGTTGATGACACTTGTGATTTTGAATAATTTGCATAAATTTTACCAATGGTTGTTGCCGATAAAGTATTGGAGTGAGTATGCTTTGCGATACAGCTTGGGTTGAAGGCAGAAAGCGCGTGTATTTGAATTTGTCTGTTCGATTGGAACTTATTGGACGTTCAGCGGAATTTCAGCGCATTGTTGAGGTTTTAGCGCAGGACGGTGATGTATTGATTGCGGGGGTGCCTGGAAGCGGGCGCCGTACCTTAGTGCGTTCGGCAGCAAAAGAAGTAGGGGCGATTATTTTAGAAATCGACTGCATTCGTGCTAGCGAGGGTGAGCGCTTTTTGCAGTTACTCGCAGAAGCGGTTAGTCAAAATTTCCAACCCGCACAAGTTAAGAATTGGGTGAATACAAAAGCCAGAGAGTATTTTGTATTTAATTCAGATGAGACTACAGGCAAGTTAAAATTGATACGCAGTTTAAACTTGAAGCAATTGTGGCAAGCATTTGAATTGTTGTTGAAATTACCGCAGCAGTTAGCAGAAGCTGACGGAAAGCGCGTGGTGTTGATATTACATACTTTTCCCCATATTCGTTCATGGGATAAGAATGGGGAGTGGGAAGCAACGCTGCGCCGTGAAATCAAAGCTCAAACTTTTGTTAGTTATGTATTAGTTGCCACAATTGCCGAAGCTACCAATGCAGAAGAAAACGATTACCCATTGGAAACTTTGAAATTGGCGCCTTTGGTTAGAGATGTAATTGCGGTATGGGCAAGAGAGATTTTACACACTCAAGGGTTAACGTTTGATTCGCGTTCTAAAGCGCTGCAATTATTTTTGGATGCAGTACAAGGACACATTGGGGACGCAATGGCATTAATTCGTCGTATACAATCAGTACGGCGCCCAGATGGGTTAGTTACCGAAAAAGCAGTGCATGATGCCATTCAAGGACTACTCAAAGATTTATCTATTACCTTTGAATCATTATTAATGTTGCTGCCTCCTAACCAAGTACATTTGCTCGAAGCATTAGCTTGTGACCCCACCGAAAAACCACAAAGCCGTGAGTATATTCAAAAACATAGTTTATCCCGTGGTGGTAGCCTTCAAGGCGCCTTAATGGGACTTCAGCATAAAGGACTAATTTATGGCGCCGAACAAGGCTATAAATTAGCACTTCCATTACTCGCATTATGGTTAAAGCAGCGTTTGGACTAAGATATTGGACTAAGATATTGGAATTTTTACATTGTTCGGATAAAATTCCTATACTATAGTTTTAACCAAAAATTTCATCAAAAATTTAAATAAATGTTATATCCTTAGCATCTGTAACCTGTTTTCGTAATTTAGAAGCGCATAATTTATGTATAAGCGCTTCTACCTTAAGTAGCAAATCTCAAAAATTGGCACTTAAAAACTAGGTGAGTGGCTTTGGGTCATCTACAATCATATAGACTGAACAATTGACGAACTCACTCAAGAAAACCTCAAATCTAAAATCGCTATGGTAGCTGCTGGTACAACCTTGCAGGGTGGCAAATATACTCTCGACCACGAAATTGGTCGGGGTGGCTTTGGGATAACCTTTAAAGCTACTCATCACTACTTGCATCAAGTGGTGGTAATTAAAACCCTGAATGAAAAGCTGCGACAACATCCAGATTTTGCCAAATTCGAGAAGCAATTTCAGGATGAGGCTCGACGGTTAGCAACTTGTGTTCACCCTAATATTGTCCGAGTCAGCGACTTTTTTGTCGAGGCCGCATTACCATACATGGTGATGGAATATATCCCAGGTGAAACTTTGGGAGAAGCATATGTAATGCCAGGAGTTCCTTTGTGTGAAGCAACTGCTATTCACTACATTTGCCAAATTGGCGCCGCATTAGAAGTAGTACATAAAAACGGGTTATTACACCGTGATATCAAGCCCGATAATATTATTCTTCGTCGCGACACTCAATCTGTGGTGCTAATTGATTTTGGTATCGCGCGCGAGTTTAATAGTGGAGTGAGGCAAACGCATACAGGTATGGTTTCCGAAGGATATTCTCCTATCGAACAATATTTATCGCAAGCTGCCCGCTCACCTGCAACTGATATTTATGGGTTAGCAGCGACGCTTTACACTTTATTAACAGCGCAGGTGCCAATACCAGCATTACTGCGCGACCGTGAAAAAATGCCTTCCCCACGTGAACTGCAACCGCATTTGAGTGCTGCTGTTAATCAAGCAGTGATGCGTGGTATGGCAGTTGACGCTAGATTTAGACCTTCTACTGTTGCCGAGTGGTTAAAATTATTACCTGTGTCAGGAGCAATTCCGGCGCCGCAACCACTGCCAACACACGCAGTACAAACAATCGATTTGTCTAGTCAACAAGCTTCAAACTTGGATGCAGTTTCTGTAGCAGTAACACAATTACGTACAGAAGAACCATTACAACAAAAACAAGAAGACAAAGCCAAAGCCGTTAAAGTCATTGCCCAAAAAGTCCTTAAACCGAAAGTATTCATTGGAACAGGTATTGCAATGCTAGCTGCTGCGGCAGGTTTTGCTGGAATGCGAAGTGTTTCAAATCCTCAAGCGACACAACCAGTAGTAGAGCAACCAAGCAATATTTTCCCCGCATCCACAACTACTACACCACCAGTCGAAACTCCTACTCCATCACCAACATCAACTCAACAAACTACAACCTCTAACCGTGTTGAAGAGGCGCCCTTAACAACACCAGTACGACGCAAACGGCGCCGCGTCTATAACAACAATAATAATTCCAACACCAGCAACAGCAATTCTAGAAACAATCGCTCAACTGATAACTCAAATAATTCTAATAACGAAACTACAACAACCAGACGTAGAAACTATAACAACGACAATTCCGGCGACAGCACACCAACGCGCACCAATAACGTCAATACTGGTACTAACACTAACAATTCTAATAATTCAAATGGTTCTAACACACAAACACCATCAACCCCACCAAGTCCATCTTTAGTAGATAGACTAAGAACAGTACGTGATTCTCGTATAAAAAAATCACCAGACAGCAGTAAATCGCAAAGTACACCAAAATCATCTGGTTCTGTAGTAGTACCAACCGTAGAGGCGCCGCCCAAATCGTCTGACCGTTCGGATGTTGTCGTCCCAACACAACAATCACAAGAACGAAGTTCCGTAGATACGACTTCCACCGACAATTAATCATAAACTCTTGTAGCACAGGCATCCCTGCCTGTGCATTGCATGTATTTTTTGACCATAGAGACATAGAGATGCATAGTTCCTTGCTTTAATAAGGCACGCAAATTTTCCTAGAGGATATATATGATTTATCCTCTAGGAATTTAGATAGTAAAAAAATATTATCCTGTATAAAAACAACACTAAATTTTAAAAACTACTTTGTAAAACAGCGCCTTTTTTGAGATAAATACTTAAGTTTTTCTTAGAATAAGTAATAATATTTACCTTGAAATACAAATAGATTATTTGTATTATATTTTTGTGCTTTGGTTGTCTTGCTAATACTCGATTAAAAAATAATTAGCAGCAATATTTAAGTCAAAATGAGTAAATTAATCCTCGTACCAACAAATTTGGTTTTGGGTACCATATTGATAGCTACTACTCTATGTATTTATTCTCAATTTTCCAATTAATGGGTGATTTATTACACGCTTCTAATGCAGCATTAATATTAGAAAATGGTTTACTACCAAAGAAACCATTGTGTGCTGACAAAGGTGAGGGATGCGCGGATTGAATAATTATATGTCGTGTGGTATCAATTAATTTAAGCTTCTTCTGTGCATAACCACCCCATAGAACAAATACAACTGGGTCAGATTTTTGATTTACTTGACTAATAACCGCATCTGTAAACTTTTCCCAACCTTTATTTTTATGCGAATTAGCTGTATGCGCGCGTACTGTTAGAACTGCGTTGAGCATTAGCATACCTTGTTTTGCCCACTCCACCAAATATCCAGTGCTTGGAATATCACATCCAATATCATCTTTAAGTTCTTTGTACATATTTACTAACGATGGTGGCGTTTTAATTCCAGGTTTAACAGAAAAACATAAACCGTGTGCTTGGTTTTCATCGTGATAAGGGTCTTGTCCAAGCAGTAAAACATTGACATCATGATAAGGAGTCAATTCAAAAGCTGAAAAAACATCTTCTTCTGGTGGATATATAGTTTGTGTTTGACGTTCCAGAGCAAGAAACTGTTGAAGTTGTTTAAAATAAGGTTTTTCAAATTCTTCTGCGAGAACAACCTGCCAAGAAATTGGAAGTTTGGTAATTTCCATATTATTTGTCACCTAAATCATTTAATAAACGGATGTAACGGATAGTTTACCAGTAGCATCCGCTACATCAGTTGTATCCGTTGCTAATTATTTCTCAACAAACACAATATCTTCAGGTTGCTGTGTCATCATAATCTTTTGCCCTTCAACTTTGACGACAAAATCAAAACCTGTGATGTGACCGTCTGGCAAGATGATTATTTTATCATTGAGCGAGTCTAGGTATGCAGAAAATCCATCTAGTGCTACGCTATCGTCGTTTATCGCAAGATAACTTAACAGGCGCCGAAATAGTTTAGGCAAAATCACTACATCATCGATAATGGTTTTAGAGTTCTCTAAAGTAAAACCTGTGTTGGTTTTGTCTTCATTCCATAAAGCTTTTGATTCTTTGCGTGCTTTTTCGGCAGCTTTCGTTAGTTCTTTGCGGATATCTGGATACAACTTTGAGTAAAAAGTCGGGTAAACAAGTCCTTGGGTTAATAAATGGTAGTTGGCACTCTTTTTTAAAAGTGCTTTATCTATAAATACCTCACTGCCATCTTCTTGTGTCGCTTCTCCTTTGAATACAAACGCAACCGCTCGACCATAAGTATCTGCAAACCTAGTTAAAATGAAACCCGGCGCCTCTTCTGGAGTAACTGAGGTTATTTTCTCACTTTTACTGCGCGTTACATCTTTGAATCCTAAGTAATTTAGCAGTTCGGACGCTGCACCCTGACCGTACTTTAGAGGTTGATGCTGCATTCCCGCACTACCTCCCCTTGGCGAAAAATGAGTTTCGAGTGCATCTATTGCATCTAAGCGTAATTGGGCGCCACCAAAATTGTTAGGACGAACTTTTGTAGATAATTTTTTCCACAATTCTGGGTTATTCGGGTAAAAACGGATTGAGTCTCCGTCTGGGGCTGTTGATAGTACTTTATACTTACCTTGAATTAAAATTAGTGGCATTGTCTCGGTTGCTCCTTGCTGTGATTAAGGCTACAACACATAGTTCTACAGCAAGTAAGACAATTTTTCCAACTATATCAATTATTTAATAATTTTTTTGTTGGAAAATATACTTACAAGCATGTCCCTGTTTATACTGTAATCCGAGAAACCGGGTTTCTTTGTTGAAGTCTTGTAATAAAAATAATGATTTTACGTAGAAACCCGGTTTCTAATTTCTTCGCATAAGTCCTATTTAGTAATTTGTAATTGTAGAGTATAGGTAATATAAAGCTAGCTATTTATTAAGTGAGTTTGATGAAGAAATGATGAAGTAGCAGGTGAAATAATTGTTAAGAATTAAACAAATTTTTATGAAAATACTTACAATAAAACAAAGATTAATTGTTGACAAAATATAAATAAAAACGTGGACTTGATAAAAAGAATATACAACCGAGTTCTGAAAGATGTATACACGATACCTTCGTTGCAAAAACATAGTGACTCTATTTATAAAACAGCAGTACAACAACATGCTATTAACCTGCCACCAATGTCCACGGGGGATTTGAAGATAGTCGAGACGTTGAAAAATCAAGGAGTGGCAATTAGTTCATTAGAAGAGTTAGCAACTCCTTCCTCGTCAAAGATGACCTCAGCAGCAAGAAAACTAATACCATTAATTCCATCTGTAACAAAAAAGAATGAATTTGTAGTTCATGCTACAAATGAGCAAATGATGGAGTATCCAGAAATATTTCTGTGGGGACTGGAAAGACGTATACTTAATATTGCAGAAAATTACTTTGGTCTTCCTGTTGCATATCATGGAGCTTATTTTCGTAGAGATGTAGCTAATAAAGTACAGCGAAAGTCTCGCTTGTGGCACTTAGATGGTGAAGACAGGCAGGTATTTAAAGTAATTATCTACTTACACGATGTTAACGAAGACCAAGGGCCGTTTCAGTATATCCCTGTTAGTACTACTCAAAAACTAGTTAAGCAACTTAAGTACAGACAAGGTTATATTCAAGACGCGGTAATGCAACAAAACGCTTCTTCGTCAGATTACAAGTCTTGCTTAGGGGTTGCTGGTACAGTTATATTTGCTGCTACGAGTCATATTTTTCATCGCGGCAAAATACCAGTAGCATCAGACAGGTTTTCAATTTTCTTTGATTACACGTCACGTTTACCAAAATATCCGTTTGTCAATCGTTACTCATTGCCACAAGACTATTTACTCTTACTCTCAAGAAAAATTACACAACGCCAAGTGCAAAGCTTGCTGTGGCAAAATTATAAAGTTAAGTAACAATATGGGTTATTTGAGGTAAAACAATAAAGCGATTCCTGCGATTGCAATTATTACTCCTATGACTGCCCTAATACTTACCTTTTCACCCGTCCACAATGCTAGTGGTAGTATAAATATTGGACTAGTTTGCAATAATGTTGAAGCAATTCCTACAGGCGCCAGTTTAATTGCGGTCTGTTGTAACCAAATACCTAAGTAAGTTCCGCAAAATGCCGCGAAGCATGTGGCAGCAACTACACGCCCTTTCGAGTAACTAAGTATAGAAGTCTTAGATTTATCTTGCTGCCATACAATTAAAGGCAATAAAAATAATGTTGCTGCACCTAACCGTATTAAAGCAGCCCACAATGGGTTAATATTTGTGTTGACCAACGCTGCACGCGACAAAACGGCGCCTGATGCATTGGCAACTGCTGCAAGTAGTCCAAATACCACCCCACGCAAAGGCAACGGAGAATTAACTTCCTTTTCAGTACGTTCACTAATTACCCAAGCAACTCCCAAAATAGTTAACAGTACACCGCACCAAGCACTCGCATTTAATCGTTCTTGTAAAAATATTAAGGCAAATACAGCCGTCATTGGTGGCGCCAGTGTTTCTAAAAGTAATAACCTCCTAGCACCCAAACTATTGATCCCTGCCAAAAATGCAGTATCACCTAATCCAATACCTATAACCCCACTCAACAAAAGTAAACATAAAGGAATAGGAGCTATTACTAAAGATAGACCTCCTGTGGCAACTATTGTGATTAGGAGTAAAACAATTGCAATTATTCCCTTGATTAAATTTAAGTGTAGTGGTGGAATATGGGCGCCAACACGTCCATATACAACCGACGCAAAAGCCCATAATACCGCTGCAACTAGCGCTGCAATCTCACCCTGGTAATTTATCACCATCAAAATATAAACAAATTATTAAAATTACTATATAACAATTTGCATTTCTTGGAAATATCTCATAATTTAAAATAAAGACACCAATAACTATTAGCACTCACCTCCACCAACTGCTAATTTTCTATCTAATAATATTTAGCACTGACGGTTTGTGATTGCTAATTGTAACCTCACATTTGAACCTGATTATTTATTTTAAAAAATTACCAAGAGGACAATGCGATGAAATATGCATTTAATATCGTTGGCGTATCTCCTGTTTTACACTTTTTTAATCATCAACAAAAGTCTTCAGTGTCTGGACAACCACAAGGTATAGAATATTTAGGGGCGCCTGATTGTACACTCGACGCATTTCTCGAAACAGTCGAATCGGTTCCCACAAAAGAATCTTGGGAAATGGATGAAGTCATCAAAACAGTAATTGACTTTTGGATGAATAATTCAGAAAGCATCCGCTACTGGAAATCACGTTTAGTTGATGCAGGTAGGGATAACCTCATTGTTACACGAGTTGCAGAAATTCAAGCTTTGCAAGCTGAGTTTGATATGTTGTTTCAGAAATAGTGAAGAGCAGTACTGAAGTACTGCATTACGAATGTGTGTGGCATTACGAATGTGTGTGGCATTACGAATGTGTGTGTGGCATTACGAATGTGTGTGTGGCATTACGAATGTGTGTGTGTGTGGGTGTATACATCTGACAAAAATATATTTCGGGTCTGGGAAACGATTTTGAAGAATTGTTTTCCAAAATCATTGACGTTCAATTTTTGGTGTGCTATTCAAGTGACAGCTTCGATAAAAAAACGTCAGCAATCCTCACACATATATGGGACTTGCTGACAAAAGTTAACCAATAAATCTGTGTAATATCATCATGGCACAAGACACTCACACCAGCCATTCCGAGCAAAACCAATCAGCAAATTACAAAAAGCGGCTAAATTCCTGGGCAATAGCTCGGATGCTACCAGATATGAAACGTGAAATAGTCGCGAGGTTTCGCAGTCGTTCAGATGCAGACGGACACATGCAGCTATTACTGCGGGTAACACCAGATGCGAACTTCATGCTAGTTTTCGATTGCCAAACTGAAGCTGCCTAGTAATAAGCACTTCAGTGCTTTCTTCCACCATTCAGTGCTTTCTTACACCATTCAGTGCTTTCTTCCCCCAAACTCCTGAATCTTCTTAACATAACCTTTCATAACGCTTAACAACTGAGGAAACTCACTACTTACCGAACTCAGATTAATTCTCTTAGCAACAATCTGAATTTCTTCCACAGGATGTGGATAGTACTTCTGGTAAAGACCTACCAATTGAATTAACTCTTGAGCATAACGACTAGCGTGAACTAAATTGCCAACAACAAGCTTGGCAGGACTAATAACTTCACGCACTAAACTCAAATTTAATTCTTCTAAAGCTAGAGTTTTTTGCTTTTGTAGTAATTCCACATACCTCTGTTCACTTTCATGCAAGTTAAATTCAGCTTCTTGAGATTGTTTTTGAGTTTCTTCAAGTTGTGCAAGCGTCAATGCATGTATTTTCGAGTTTGCCAAAAGTAGCTGTTGAATATCAAGCAGTTTATTCCCTGCAACAACAATTGGTTCATAAACAAACTCAGAATTTCTTAACAATGCTTGTTGTGTAGCATCAACAACCTTTGTATCGGCGCCCATAATTAAAGTATCTGATTTCACAAAATCGTACAAGTTCTCAATTGCACGCTCGTTAAACAAACCCAAACTATAGGGACGACTCATGAACTCGAAAAAACGGCGCCTAGAAATCATCCCAGCATAATCATGATTTGTTGTCAAGATTACCCCAGGCATTAAAGGTTCGTTTTCAAACAATTTAATTAAACTATTACCTACACAGCTAACTTCTAAACTTGTATCCCAAAGTGGTAAGTCTCCCAAAACAGAACTCAATTTCAAATTAAGTTCATCCAATCGCTGGGTTGATACATCCATAACACAGAAGATACACAGCAGATAAGATTGTGCAACAGTTCTATCAAAATGTCTCTATGTATTTAATACATTTTTATACTTCAATCTATGATAACCCTTAGAAACCGGGTTTCTTATTGAAGTCTTGTAATAAAAACAATGATTTTACTTAGAAACCCGGTTTCTCAGTACCGATTTGAAAATTTATGTGTAATGATGTTGCATGTTGTATTTAATACATTTAGCAACAGTAATTAATTATGAATTTAGCCTTGAAAACTAGTTTATTAGGGGTATTCTTACTAACTTCAAGCTGTTCATCACCACAAAAGGATGTAAAGCAAGAAACCAGTACGAGCAATAATCAATCAACCCAAACCGAGCCAGTCAAAGAAGTAAAATCAACTAAAGCGGTACCCTTAGCAGTCAAAGTTCCAAACAAACCAAAAGCTGCTACGACAAACTCAATAAAATCAACAGAGTCATTCGATAAGCAAATGCATTTGGTGGTAGTCAGTGATGACTTGCGGTTCTTCCAACACGAAACACCAACATACAAATCAGGAAAGTTTGAAGTTAAGCCAGATTTCCCGGCGCCTGGGAACTATACTGTATTTAGCGATTACGATAAACAGCTTACAATCCAAAAAATCAAAATTCCAGGGGATGTCCCTTTACCCACCGAACTTGAAAAATTTAGCAATACAAAAATATTGTCTAATACAAAAATAACATTAAAGGCGCCTTCTTCAAGTTTGAAATCGGGACAACAGGTAAATTTAAGATTTGACTTGCAGGATACGAAAAATAAACAACCAGTAAAATTACAACCGTATCCAAATCAAAAAACGAGCGAAAAAACACGCTTATTCATAGTTCGCAGTTCATCACCTCTTAAAAGTACAGACTATATACCAGCAACATTGCTCCAAGACTCACCCGACGGTCAAGTTAGCTTTGCGTCGAGTTTTCCTCAAAAAGGAACTTATAAGCTTTGGTTACAGTTTAACCGCAATAGCAAGGTCAATACGGCTGATTTCTGGGTCGATGTCAAATAGTTACTTCCAAAGGTAGATTTGCTTTGTAGCAATAACGTTGTATCCACTTGTAAAAAGGTGGAGCATTAACGTGGACTTACAAAACTTACACAATTTTTTCTACTCAGGTAATTTTATTCCACATGGGCACTGTTACCTATGGAATTCGGAATTGGTATCGCTGCATATACTATCAGATGCATTAATTTCATTGTCTTACTATTCAATACCTATAACGCTCGTCTATTTTATTCGTCAGCGTAAAGACATTCCGTTTCAAAACATTTTTCTATTGTTCGGCGCCTTCATTATTTCGTGTGGTACAACTCATATTATGGAGGTATGGACATTATGGCATCCTAACTACTGGTTCGCAGGCGCCTTAAAAGCACTAACAGCGTTAATATCGTTGTATACAGCTTTAACTTTGATACCTTTAGTGCCAAAAGCATTAGCTCTACCAAGTCCTGCACAGCTTGAAACTACAAACCAAGCTTTGATGATGGAGATTATAGAACGTAAACGTGTAGAGCTGGAATTATGTCAGTATAAAGAACATTTGGAAGAAATTGTTCAAACTCGTACTATTCAGCTAGAGTCAGCAAACGCACAGCTTAGAAGCGCAAATCAAGAGTTGAACGATTTTGCTTATGTAGTATCGCACGATTTAAAGGCGCCTTTACGAGGAATTACTTCACTATCTGAGTGGTTGTTAGCTGACTATGGTGAAGAGTTCGACGAAGAAGGCAAAAAGATGGTTAATTTAATGATTAGTCGAGTGCAAAGACTACATCAATTAATCGATGATATTTTAAAGTATTCACGAGTCGGACGTGCAAAGGTTGAGAAGAAAGATGTAAACTTGAATGAAGTTGTATCTGAGTTAATTGAAGTTTTAAATATACCCGAAAATATTAAAGTTGAGATTCCGAATCAATTACCGACTATTAAGTGCGATAAAACCAGGATTGAGCAGCTTTTTCAAAATTTGATTAGCAATGCAATAAAATTTATCGATAAGCCAGAAGGATTAATTAAGATTAGTTGTGTGGATGAAGGAAAATATTATAAGTTTAGTGTGGCTGATAATGGCATAGGGATAGAATCACAGCATTTTGAAAAGATATTTCAATTGTTTCAAAAATTAACTAGTTTACAAGATTCGGATAGTACGGGTGTTGGATTAGCTTTGGTTAAAAAGATTGTGGAATTACATGATGGAAAAGTTTGGGTTGAGTCTGAGATAGGGGTGGGGAGTAATTTTGTATTTACGATTAAGAAGTAGGTTTTTGGAAGAATTGTTTTAAAATTTCACTTGGTTCTCTGTCCCATGTGTCGATGTGTTCGTATATTAGTTGATTTTGGTTGAGTTTGTATGTTGAGTAACCGTTAAAATATAATTTGGGTTTCCACGGTAGACGAAGAGTTCCTCGTACTGTCCAGTTTGCTATGATGGTTTTTTCGTCGGATGGTGCGATGTTGTGTAGGTCGAAGTGGATGTTGGTGAAGAATAAGCGTGCGTGGAATCTGAGTGTCCAGTAAACTATTCGGTAGTTTGGTTTGCCTTTGAATTTGTTTACTGGGTCTTTGAATAAAATGTCTTGGGTGTAGATGTTATAAGTTATGTCTTTTTCAAATAGGGTGGGTAGGTCTTGGTTTAGGGTTTCTATCAGATGTTTCATTTTTTTACCACAGAGACACAGAGACACAGAGTTAAGAGGGGAAGGGAGAGGTTTAGGAGTTTTTGAAGAGTGCTTGTAGTTTTTGCCACCAGGTGATGTTGGTGTTTGAGATGGGTTTGTTTAGGTCTGATATGGTTGGGAATGTTGCTGATTTATGATAAAAGTGTTTTTTTAAGGTTTTGGCTAGTTGGTTATTGTTTGCTCGTAGTCCTTCGTAGTAGAAGAGTACTTCTCCGTTGATGCCGCTAGAACGATTGTATTCGATTTTTTGGATTAGTAGGTCTGGACTAATTATATATGAGCCTAGTTTGGTTAATATACCCGGCGCCATTTTTTGTAAGGCGCCTTTAAATTGTTGGGTTGTTGTGTCTATTATAGTTTTGTAGCTGTTGATGTCTCGTCGATATATTTGAGGGTTGATTATATCAACTATGTTTTGTTGTAACCAAGTGGGAGTATCTTGTAAGTATTCTTTGTATGCCCAATCGTGTATGTTGGGTGAGATGGAGACAATTAAGTTGGGGTTGACTGCTTTGATTTGATGGTAGAGTGATGCCCAAAATTGAGTTAATATATCGGCACGCCATTTTAACCATTGAGTATCTTTGGGGTTGGATGGAGGGTTTTTACCAAATGCAGAATAATAACGTTGTTGTGTTGCTGCGTCGTATCCACCCTCACACGGAAATGCTGGTAAACGGTCATCTCCCTGAATACCATCAATATCATAGTTATTTACAACTTCGAGAATAAGGTTGGACATAAACGCTTGTACGTTGGGTAAGAGTGCGTTTAACCATTCAAAACCGTTTTTCTTGAGTAAATTTCCTTGTATATCTCGTGCAGTCCATTCAGGTTTTTTGGCAAGCAACATTCCACCGTTGAGATTATACGAACTCGCAAACCCATATTCAAACCACGGTATGACTTTCAACCCAACACCACGTGCAGCTTCTATCACCTCAGCTAAAGGGTCACGTCCAACACACAGCGAACTACTTTCAACACCAAACGTTTCTCGCATAACTTGACTTGGGTATTGAGTTGCAGCTTTATTCCACACCACAGGGAAAACCACATTAAAACCTGTTTCAGCCAGAAACTCCATCGCCTCAACTATATTATCCCGCGAATTGAGAACAGAACTATCAGTAGTCGTCAACCAAACTCCACGTATCTCCATGCTCTCCTCTCTGTGTCCTCTGTGTCTCTGTGGTAATAATCCAAATTCTCAACCCAAAGAAGTAAGACTTAAACTATAAAACGAGAAAAAATAACAAATAACCACTTCAGGACAGAAACATGAATAACTGGCGCCACGAATATATCATTACTAATGGTGTAAGACTGCACTACGTCACCCAAGGGGAAGGACCGTTAATGCTCATGCTACATGGATTTCCAGAGTTTTGGTACTCCTGGCGCCATCAAATACCCGAATTTGCCAAATACTATAAGGTCGTAGCACTGGACTTACGTGGTTACAACGATAGCGATAAGCCTTCTTCACAGTCTGCTTATACTATGGATGAATTAGTAAAAGATATAGAAGGGGTAATTAAAGGACTAGGATATAACAAGTGTACGCTTGTAGGACATGATTGGGGTGGCGCCATTGCTTGGAATTTTGCTTATAAACATTCGGACATGTTAGACAAGCTAATAATTCTCAACCTTCCACATCCTGCAAAATTCGCTGAAGGGTTACGCACACCTCAACAGATACAGCGTAGTTGGTATGTGTTTTTCTTTCAACTACCTTTACTACCAGAACTGTTTGTTCAGTCTAATGACTACCAGTTTATCGAAACCGCTATCAAAGGTATGGCTGTTGATAAAAGTGCTTTCAGTCAAGCTGATATTGACGCTTACAAAGATGCAGCAGCTAAACGCGGCGCCTTAACTGCTACAATTAATTATTACCGCAATGCTTTTCAACCAAAGTTTTTTAATCAAACTTTTGGCGTGTTAGAAGTACCCACACTCATGATATGGGGTGAAAAAGATGACGCTTTGGGTAAAGAACTAACTTATGGTACCGAAGCGTATGTCAGAGACTTCCAAATTAAGTACATTCCTAATTGTAGCCACTGGATACAGCAAGAACAGCCCAGCTTGGTAAATCAGTATATGCGAGATTTTCTCGGTGTTGCTGCTTTCGTTTGAATAATCAAAACGGCGCCTTATTACTCTACTTCTACATAAGGCGCCTATACCTAAAGTAATAAATTTATATAAATTTATAATTATTACATTTTCACTCTATTATATTATGAAGAAATTTTTAATTATCTCAGTATAAATACTTGTCAATATAACGATGATAAAATCATAATGATGAAGAGAATTAATTATTATTGTTAAGAATATTTAAATGATTCTTTAAGAGTAATTAATTCAGATGAGTAGAAAGAAGCTCCTTTGCTTACAGGGATTGGGTTTACAGATGAGAATAATAAAGAATTGTGAAAATTTTTCCATGATAAAAATATGGACAGTTTGTTAACTGAACTAATGACCTGAAAAGAAAAAGGTGCGATAATGAACCCGTGAGGAAAAAACGAAAGCATTATTGTTGATGCACGGGGGATTATTATGAAAATGAAATTATTTGCGGCTGTGGTTCTAGCGACTCCCCTATTTTTAGCTGGTACAGTAAGCGCGCAGAGTACAAACCAGTTACAACAACTATTACAAACTGGTGAATGTATTAAATGTAATTTAGTAGGGGTTGACTTGAAAGGTGCCCACTTAATTGGCGCCGACTTACGTGGTGCTAATTTAAAAGGAGCAGACTTAAGTAAAGCTAACTTAGAAGGCGCCGATTTAACAGGGGCAAACCTAGAAGGTGCTAATCTAACATCAGCTTTTGTTACAAACGTTAATTTTAAACAAGCTGACCTGGATAAAGTCAACTTTTCGCAAGCGATTATTCACAACGCTAACGTTTATCAGGCGTCGATGGACGATATGAATATTAGTGATGCTGATATCTATGGTACTGGTATAGGTGTTGGTGGTGAAGACGCTGTAATTCCAGATTGGGATTAATATTTAATTTATTGTGGCACAGGCATCCCTGCCTGTGCATTGATATGTAAGCTAATTGAATGTACTTGATAAAGGACTGAAAAATCGAGCGAACTCTCCGGGTTTGAATGTGTCCTCCCAGTTAGCAGGTAAACGTCGGGGGTTAGGGTTTTCTTTTGTTGGTACGCGCATAAATATATATTCGCACTCGGCGCCTTCGAGTTGAGTTTGAGGTGTTATACCCCAGTTGTCGATATAGGCGCCTGTAAGAATTGCGGTACGAAAGTCTGTATTATCAACTTGGGAGCGCATTAAATTTGCTCTCATTAAATTGGCGTTGCGTAAGTCGCTGTTGTTTAGTTTGGCGCCAACTAAGGTAGAATCTATCAAGTTTGCTGCACGTAAATTTAAACCTTGCAAATCCCAACCATCAAAGTTTTGGTTGTGGAGGTCTTTGTGGACTACGATTTTTCTAATTGCTTGATTTGCGAGATAACTTTTACCAACAACTGCTAAGTTTAGCTTTTTAACTTCAAACCAACAGGTACGTGTTAAATTTGCTCTCAGAAAGTTAGCGTTTTTGACTGAAGCGCGGGTAAAGTCAGCATCGGTAAGATTTGCGTCTTTAAATTTGGTACCGTAACGAGTAACTGTTGATAAAGCTAAGTTACGAATTGCGCTTTGTTTTTCATCTTCAAATAAGGCACGACAACCGACATAAGCTGATAGTAGAATTACAATTACAGCAAGTGCTACAGCAACTCCTCCAGCAAGTGGATTAACTCTTGCTGCCATTACAGCCATAATTCCAGAAAGTGCTGCTGCAATAGAAATGGCGATAGTAACGGCAATCATTCCAGCAATGGTACCAGCAAGTGCTACGGCGCCTGCTATTGTAACGGTACCAAGAATTGTTGCTACAACTCCTACGGCGCCTGTGACAATGACAGCTACAACTTGCGCTAACTCCATTGCTCCAGCATGTGCAGTACCACCTGCCCATGTAACAGCTACAATTCCAGCCCATCCAACTGCTGCAAGTCCAGCACACGTTACCGATAATGCCATAAATCCAAATGCAGCGCTAACTCCTCGAAACAGAGTGATGAGAAAAAATATTAGTAATACAGCTAAACTAATAATACCAACATAAAGGTTTTCACGATTGGTATCGAGTAATAAAATTCCGACTAATGAGCCACCTATTGCTGAAAGTAAACCAGATAAAGCCGAAAGTAGTAACGCAGTGAATATTAAGACAAGGCAATAGCGTTTTTGTAGTCCGCATTTAGCGTGACTAAAGTTTGCACCTTCTAAATTAGCATTACTAAAGTCTACACCTCGGATGTTTGAGTAAGAGAAGTCGGCGCCACTAAGGTCTTTGCCTTTAAAGGATTTACCTCTGAGCTTGCTGGCGCGATAATCTTGAGCCATGTAAATTTACAGCTTCTAGTTAGAACAATCAAAATACGTTTGTTGTAGGATAACACTTTACAAACATGTTTTTGCGACTGTAACCTTTTATAAAGATGTTCTTATCTTATTAGTAGTATGGTAGGCAGTGCCCACCCTACACAAAAGAGCATTTAGCTTGTAAAGCTTTTTCGAGTAAACGCTGGTATTCTTTATCTTTAATACGATAGGCGCCAAATCTTTCGAGGTGTGGGTTCATCATTTGGGCATCGAATAATACAAATTTTTGTGCTTGTAAGTGTTGTACAAGTTTGACCATTGCGACTTTAGAGCCATCTGGAATATTGAAGAACATTGACTCACCAATAAAGGCGCCGTTGATAACAATACCTAGAATACCACCAGCGAGTTCCGAGCCGAGCCAAGTTTCATAGCTATGTGCCCAACCTGCTTGGTTAAGGTTTAAGTATACATCTTTTAACTCGTCAGAAATCCAAGTAGTATCCCGGTTCGCACAGCCTTCTACTACCGCTGGAAAATTTCGGTTAATTGCTACACTGAATGTATCTTTGTTCAAAACTCGACGTAGAGACTTCGGATAACGGAAGCGTTCATCAAGAGGAATAAGAGTACGGTCACGACTTTGGTACCAACCCAGGTGATTATCATCATCAGCCATGAGAAAATAGCCTTGAGCGTAACCGTGAATAATACTATCAACGTCGTACTGCATAAGAATAGTAGTCTTTTAATAAAAATAGCTATATGCAATCCTTATGACAGAACCAATTCCAGCTATAACTTTATTACCTGCTTCTGACCCAATACAAGAAGGTCGTTGGCTACAACAAAATTTACATCAATGGCTTGATAGTCAGTTTATCCCTGAAGCGGTGAACCAAAAAATTGCGGAGCGGGCAGCGCAAATCTTTATACGTCAACGTATGGAAGGGGAAAATGACCTCGGTTCTTTGGTTTTAGCAATTGTAACCGAGATGCAGGCGTTTGATTTTTCTAAAAGTTTCTACGGAGAGTTTGCTATTGCTAATGCTGTTAGCGATATTCTCTTAGAAAGTTTAGGTATAGACAATAAATGTTGCGGACAATAAAAGTGCTGAGTAGAAAGTGCTGAGTTCTGAGTAGAAGAGCAAAGTTAAAACTCAGCACTTCAATACTCAGCACTTTTAACTCTCTTACCAGCTTGATTTAACGACACCTGGCAGTAAACCTTGGTGTGCCCATTCGCGTAATACGTTACGGGAAAGACCGAAATCACGATAATATCCTCTTGGGCGCCCTGTTACCCAGCAACGGTTATGTTGACGAGTAGGTGCGCTGTTACGAGGTAATTGTTGAATTTTGCGGTGAATTTCCAACTTTTGTAGTGGGTTTTCGGTTGTTCTGAACTCATCAAGTAAAGCTTCACGCTTTGCTGCGTACTTCTCAACCATTTTCGCGCGCTTTTTCTCGCGCTCTATCATTGCTTTCTTTGCCATTACAGTTACAGTCTCTCAAGATTAATTTTTTGACAGCATTCCCTATTCTATACATAAATTTGTGGGGACGCGATTAATTTGTAGAGACGCGATTAATCGCGTCTCTACGTTTGGTCTGGTAATAATTTTTTTCCTATGGGACATAATGGCGCCAGTTCACAAGCTTCACACGCGGGTTTTCTGGCTTTACATATTGCTCTACCGTGATATATCAACCGTATTGACCAGTTCTCCCAGTCTCGTTGCGGTAATAGTTTCATTAAGTCGCGTTCGATACGGATGGGGTCTTCGTGTTTTGTAAAGCCTAGACGGTGACTAAGGCGGCTAACATGAGTGTCAACTGTGACTCCGGCGTTAATGCCAAATGCGTGTGCTAAGACGACGTTTGCCGTTTTTCTGGCAACTCCTGGCAACTTTAATAAATCATCCATTCGATTGGGCACTTGCGAGTTAAAGTCTTGAACTATCATTCGACAGGCGCCTTGGATGTTTTTTGATTTGTTACGAAAAAAGCCTGTGGTTCTCACTAATTCTTCGATTTCAGCGATGTCAGCTTCTGCCATGCTTTTCGCATCTGGAAAACGCGCAAATAAAGCTGGTGTGACTTTATTTACACGTTCGTCTGTACATTGTGCTGATAGAATAGTGGCTACCAGCAGTTGTACAGGGGTTGAATAGTTTAAAGAACAGGTCGCGTCTGGGTATAAACGATTTAAGCGGACGAGTACTTCGAGTGCCCGTTGTTTTTTAGATGACCGATTGCGAGTAAGGTTCACTGAAACAAAGCTTCTTTGACAATTAGAAAAATGCCTAATCCTAAAAGTAACACTAAACCTGTTTGCATAACACCATCTTGAATACGGGTAGGTAAGGGTTTACCACGTAATCCTTCGATCAACAAAAATGCTAGTTGTCCACCATCTAAAGCTGGTAGAGGCAAAATGTTGATGATGGCTAAGTTGATGCTAATAAGTGCTGCGAAGGTGAACAAGTTACCCGCATCGTTTTGAGCAATGTTGGCGCCCATCTTGACAATTTTGACAGGTCCTGCCACCTGTCCGGCGGTTTCACCGAATTTAGTGACTAGCTGTCCAAAACCTTGAACGATGCCAAAAAATATCTGCTGGTAACGATTTGCGGCGATACTCAAAATTTCAGCGATATTTCCGGTGTGGCGATAAATAGGTTTAGCGTTGGGTGAGATAAGTCTAATCCCAATTATGCCGTTACCATCTTTATCGGCTTCGGGAGTCAGTTTAAAGCTGAGTTGTTCTTGTTCGCGCTGAACTTTTACATCTAACTCTTGATTAGCACGAGTTTGAATTTGTTGTCTGAGTACAGACAATGCCTCTTTAGAAGCAGGAATCTCCTGATTATTAACGGAGAGAATAATGTCACCGTCTCTAATACCGGCTTGGTAAGCAATAGAACTTTCCGAAGCTGGCTGGACTATGGCGCCAGGTTGAAAGTTAAAACCTTCAGGGACTCCAACAATTCCAAACTGTAGAGCTAGTAATAAGTAAGCAAATATTAAATTGGCGATTACACCCGCACTGATAACAATCGCCCGGTCTAAAATTGGACGGTTACGCAGTAAATTTGGGTCTTGGGGAGGGATATCGCTATCTGGGTCATCATCTGGAAACCCGACGAAACCGCCTAATGGGAAAGCACGAACTGCATACTCGGTTTCCGGGCCTTGGTATTTCCAGACTACTGGTCCAAAGCCTAACGAAAAGCGGTTAACATAAATGCCTTGTGACCTTGCTGCTATAAAATGACCTAGTTCATGAACCAGGATTAAAACAGCTAAGACTGCGATTGCCGCTAAAAATGACATAGAGTGAACTTTAATTAATCTTTTAGGACGCTATGTTTCCATTCTAAAGCCAGTAACTAGCTCTCACCTCTACAGAATGTATTAATTAGGGGCAGCGGATGATGAACGGATATAACGGATAGGCTCTCTAAAGTACTGAGCGTCCTAAATAGGATTGTAAAACTTCGGGAATCCGTACAGTACCATCAGCTTGTTGGTAGTTTTCTAAAACAGCTGCCATAGTTCTGCCAATAGCTAAACCTGAACCATTAAGTGTGTGAATATAAGAGGTTCCTTTTTTTCCAGCTTCTTTAAAACGAATGTCTCCACGTCTTGCTTGAAAGTCCATAAAGTTGGAGCAACTGGAAATTTCGCGGTATTTTTCAGAGGAAGGTAGCCAAACTTCTAAATCATAGGTTTTTGCCGCACCAAAACCTAAATCACCCGTGCATAACTCTATAACGCGGTAGGGTAATTTCAATGCTTGTAATATAGCTTCGGCATTGCCTACTAATTTTTCGAGTTCTTCAAACGACGTACTAGGGTTTACGAATTTAACAAGTTCAACTTTGTTAAATTGATGTAAACGTATTAAACCTCGCATATCGCGTCCATAGCTTCCTGCTTCGCGTCGAAAACAGGGGGTATAAGCGCAGTGATATATGGGTAAATTTTCTGCTGCTAGAACTTCTCCTCGATAAAGGTTTGTGACGGGTACTTCTGCTGTAGGTATTAGCCATAAGTCATCTGCTGCACACTTAAAGCTTTCTTCTGCGAATTTTGGCAGTTGTCCTGTTGCTGTTAGTGATTCGGTATTAACTAATATTGGTGGAATTACTTCTATGTATCCGGCGCCTATTTGGGTATTGAGCATAAATTGTATCAATGCTCGTTCTAATGCGGCGCCTGCTCCAATAAGTGTAACAAAGCGGCTTTGAGCTACTTTTACCGCGCGTTCAACATTCATTATTCCGAGTTTTTCAGCAATTTCCCAGTGAGGAATAATACTTTTGTTTTGAGGTATATACTCAGTACCCCATTTTCTAACTTCTACATTTTCATCTTCATTTTTGCCAACAGGTGTAGATTCACTGGGCAAATTCGGCAGTGCGAGTACAAATTCTTTAATTCTATCTTTTATTTCTTTTTCTTGTGGTTCTAATGAACTAATTTGTTCTTTAACAGATTTGCCTTCTTCTTTTAAAGTAGCGATTTCAGTAGATGACGGGTTGGAACCTGCTTTAATTTTTTGTGGAATTAATGCGGCAATTTCGTTTCCGCGTGCTTGAAGTTGATTTCGGGTTGCTTCGAGTTCGCGTTGTTGTTTATCTAATTCTAGTATGGGTTGAATATCAAAATTACCGCCGCGCGTATTTAAGCGCTGCTGTACTAATTCTGGATTTTCGCGTATTTGCTTGATATCTAGCACAAGTTTTCTCTAGCTCTAACTATCTAAATAATTAATATCGCATTGCCAATACACCACCATATATTAATTTTGGCTTAATAGTTCTGCAAATAAAGTATAGTACATCCCAATTTATTTTGTAATTCGATTTAGTAACCAGATTGAGCCAATGAGTCCAGCAAAGTGTGCGGAAACTGTGTTGGTATTGGCTTGGACTACAAATATATCTAGTGGTTGTATAACTCGACTGGGGTCAAGTTGGGTGATGACACCTGGTTGGGTTGATGTTAAAGCTTTAGTTAGTAGTACACCTACAATTGCCTGGGCGCCGACAAGTGTTAGCAAAATACCTACTAAGTGTACGATTAAGCCTAAACGCACAACTTGAACAGTTTCTAATTTACGAGGACGGTTGTTCGAGTTTGGAGAGTCAAGTCGTCTACCAATTTGAACATATCGAAAAGAAATAAAAATACCTACACCCAAGGCAACGAGTCCACTAATGGCAAAAAATACACCTAGTCCGGCGCCTGTGTTAGGAGATGCATTTGCTGGTCTTGGACTAATGCTGGCAAATAGTAAAATTCCGCCAGAGACAACACCTAGAACTAATTGTGCCCAAAAAGTAATCCAACCGACACGGCGGAAAAGTTGTGCAATTGCGCGCAGTTGAGAATCGTATTTTTCTGTCATAGCTTCGAAGCAGCGCTATATAATGCGCGGTCACTTTCGTCTACTATCACATATCACATAACAAAAATTCTTTCTAGGTTACTTAAATACAATGTTTCAGTATTATACGGAAATAAAAATGTATAATTAGGTATAAATATGATATTATCAACTCCGCCGATTACTGATTTTAAGATGATTTTTTGAACACTGTTGCCTTCGGTAATCACTGTCATAGAAAGTGATTGTTAAGTTTTACAAAAAATATTGCATTTTACCTTTAAAATATCTTGAGTGGCATTTTATGCTTAAGCAGTCCTAATAGACCTGGCGTCACTTAACACAAAGGTAATAGCATATGCTGTTACTAGTACCGCTCCTCACCACACAAGATGCTCGCGTTGATTAAGGCTCTGTTTTACAGTGTCTTAAGGACTGTCTCTCCCATCCCATGATAGTCAGCATGGGAGTTGTGTATATCGGAAACTTGGTGGCATTTTACCCTAAGTAACGTTATATACTTACATAATCAGGGGGTAGCACTATATACTGACTAGCATAACTCGTATGCTTAACCCTCAGGCATTTTTATAGCCATTCACCAACCATGAAACTAGAGGATATATATCAGTTTTTTGACAATCCTCCGCCAACTTACTTGTGCCAAGAACTTGCGGTATGCTACATTTTATCGGTTTTGCTTAACGAGGGAGAATCTTACGGTACTGAGTTAATCCAGAAACTAGAAAACGAATACCCAACTTATCGACTTTCAGACACTGTACTATATAGTGCAATTAAATTTTTGGAAGACGAAAAGGCAATTACTGGTTACTGGAAGAAGCTCGAAGGGCGAGGTCGTCCTAGACGGATGTACCAAATTTCTCCCGAATGGCAGGAACACGCAAATTCGTTAGCCCAGCTATGGCAAAAGTATATCAAGGAGAGGTCTTAATTGACGAATAATTGATAATGAATAAATCGTCTCTAATCTGAACCTAACTGCTTGTTATGGATAGTGCAATTCTGCCATCGACGTTGATGCTAACGATACTTTTACTGGTTGGGCAATTTTTTTTCATCCGTGCCTCGACTAAAGACCGTACCGAAACAGCACAACTAACTTCAAAGCAACTTGAAGCAATACTTTTGCCGCAGTTGAAGGAATATTTCCAAGCGCGGTCTTACCGGGTGGCAGCGGTAGACCCGGGCCAAAACCAAGTTACTTTTGAAGGTTTTGTCCGACCTAGCCTGTTTTTAGCAGTGTTCCTAACGCTTCTATCTACTGTCGGTACATTATGCCTTGCCTTGGTTTTGTCGCAGCTTTTTCCGAACATCGGCACCTTCAGTTTGGGGTTGCTGCTTCTAGCGCCTTTAAGTGGATTATATTATTGGAGAAAAGCTGGAAGGCTTGAGAAAGTTTTGCTTCGGGTTGAACCGACATCAAGCAATGAAACTTTCCCAAGCCGAATAACTGTAGTTGCTCATCGTGATGAACTTATCCAGTTACGAGAGGCACTACAGTTAGAAGATATTTGAATAAATAGTGTTTCCCAGATTTTACTCGTTCAGATTGTTTAGGCAAGTGCTTAATTTAATCGTCTCGACAAACCTGTGAAAATTACCAGTGCAAATCAAATATGATTCTCCATGATGTAACATCGTGGAGAATCAATTGTACTTACGGTATGCATTATTTTACCCGTTGTAGCCCTTACATTAGTTATTTTGAGGCGGAACGGGATGTTAACACAATTGTAAGAAGGCTGGCAAGCGAGCTACATAATTAAGAAAAAATAAATTTTTAAATAAAGGTCGCCTTTTTGCCAGTTAATTATTGTCAATGACCAAAAATATCAACTGTCGTTGACATTTGGTAATTGGTTTTTTTATCTACCTGCTATAGCCAGTACCTCCTGCCCCGAAGGAGGCTCCAATGTTCTTAGGCTAGGAAATAGAAAATGATTCTCTTCAACGTACTGAGCACCGAATAAGCCTTTTTCAGCCCAAAAGTATCGGTCTGTAGTATGTTCGTTACGCTTTACGAGTAACAAAGCAGGTGGCAGAATACCTTCGGTTTGTATGAACCTTCTGGCTGCCGTTACAGGTTTCTCCTCACCGCTGTCGATGCTATATTGAGGCACGTGCTCAAGAATTCGCCGTCCTTCCTGGCGCCTACGGCTCTTCCGCTTGCGTCTCCTTGCCAAGCTAAATTCCTCCTCTTTCAAGCAAAAAGATTGTAGTTATAGCTACAAAATCCGTCGTAATTATAAAATTTATAAATTAAAAAATCAACTGTTTTTAAGTAAATGATACAACTCTTTAGGACAAGGCGTAAAACTTTTTAGCAGAAATGTTCAAAAATAATACCGCAGCAGGTTGATAAATCGAAATTGGTAAAAAAATATTGTCGGGGAAAGAAGGTGTAACCTATGCCTGGGTCAGTTAACACAATAATCCGGAGAGCGTTATTATTGTTAAGTACCTTTGTGGCTTGGAGCGTAATTGCCAAGCAATAGCTAAAAATGTTAATGTCCGCCAGTACGGAGTTTATTGCTCTGGTAAGGGAGCAGATGGCGCTGTTGGCCCAAGGGCTGGGAGCATCTTTGAGTATTTTATATTTGACTACTGAACTTGTTGAAGCCCATGTAACTGAGGCAAAATTAGTTCCTGTGGTGATTTTCCCCGAAACAGCAGCGATAATCGGCGCCGATACAAACAAGGATGATTTAAACACTTTTAGTTCTTTAGTACAGAATAACGCGATAAGTAGTACTATTGATAGTACTAACAATGTGAATGCGATTTTTCTACCTAATATAGATAACGTAGATAACCAATTGGTTTTGCCGTTGGTTCACGAAAATATGATGTTGGGCGTTTTAGTGACAACGTGTACTCTTGGAAGAATGTGGAATGAACAAGAGCGAGGCGAAATTAAACGAGTTGTACAAACACTGGCGATAGCGTGCATTTTAGACCAGAAACGAGCCTGGTTGCATTCTCAGTTACATTCGTCCCAAATTATTCAGGAAAAACAACAAGATTTACTAGATAGCTTGTTACATCAATTCCGTAACCCGTTAACTGCATTACGAACTTTTGGCAAATTATTAATGAAGCGGTTGCAACCAGGAGACAAAAATCGTGAGGTTGCGACATCGATTGTGCGTGAAAGCGACCGTTTGCAGGAATTGCTTCAGAAATTTGATGAAGTGATCGATTTAAGAGCTTCTGAATTTGCTCCTCTGCTACAGTCTAATAAACAGTTACAAGCTTCGGTGCCTACATCAAAATCGCCAAAAAGAGCATTATTATTACCGGGTTCAGATGAACTAGAAACTGATTGCGATGTTAAAGATATACTTTTACCACTATTAGACTCTGCAAATGCCATTGCTGCCGAGCGAGGTTTACAGTTAATTTGTAATATACCAAGTCAGTTACCTTTGTTACGAGCGTCGAGTAAAGCATTGCGCGAAGTTTTCAGCAATATTATTGATAATGCTTTGAAATATACTCCTAGTGGAGGAAAAGTTTTAGTTGAAGCGGGGCTTTTTAAGGGGAATATGCAAGGAGTAGAGATTAGTGATACAGGTCCAGGTATTCCACGACAAGATTTAGAGCATCTTGGTGAACGTCATTACCGAGGGGTGCAAGCACAAACAGATATTCCGGGAACAGGATTAGGTATTTCTATTGCTCAACAGTTAATAGAGCAAATGCAGGGCGAAATTCAAGTAATAAGCCCTGCAATTAATTCAGTAATTAAATCGTCCGACATTGTAGGAACCACTTTTATTGTATGGTTGCCAGTTGCTGTGTAGTAGTAGGTAGTGTGGGCAGTGCCCACCTTACTATTTAAGGGAAATCTGCAAGTTTTGACCGATAGTCATTTGGAGGTCGGTGTCGGGGTCGATAACAATTAGGTCAACGCTCTTTCTACCGAAGAAGGCGCCGATTAAACCGCCAATTGCTGCACCACCAAGAACTTCTTCTGTTGCGATAGCGCGGTCACCAGTTACGGCAGAAACTGCGGCTGCTGCTCCGGCGCCTAATGCTGCATTTTTAAGTGCAGAACCAATACGGCTACCTTTTTCGATTCTTTGAGTTTTAGTGATTGTTTCAGACTGAGCAGTAATTTTATATTCAGTACCAGTAGTAGTTACCAATTTATCTGCTATAAATTGTGAACCTTTTGTACCTTTAACTGGTTTAAGTTGACCAATTACTTGGCTACCTGCTGGAATTACAATTGTTCCTTTATCGGTGACTACGTTTTGAGCAACTGTTAAAGTTAAAGGCGCCGTTTCATCTTGAGTCACAAGAATTTTTTCTGCTTTGTCGTATTTTACTGGAATTGTAGTACCTTGAGGAATTACAACAGCGACAGGAGGTTTTTCAACTTCGTTAAGTGCGACTATATATGGCGAGTTGATGGCAGCAACCTGATTAGTACTAACTAATGCTTGATAAATAAATGCTGCTACTTGGGCGCGGGTTGCTACTTGCTCAGGGTTAAGGAACTGAACATTAGGATAGTTAACTACAATTCGGTTTTCTGTTGCTGCTGCAATTGGTGAGCGAGCATAATTCGCAATATTTGTAGAATCGTTAAAGGTTTGTAGTGTGGTTTCAACGTTACCTTGAGGACTAAATTCTAAGCCATTAGCTAGTGAAACTAATACTTGTTGGCGAGGAATTTGTTCTTCTGGAGCGAAACGGTTGTTAGGATACCCAGACAAAAACCCTGTAGTGTAAGCTCGTTGAATTGCACTACTTGCCCAGTAATTGCTGCGTACATCTGTAAATGTTGTACCTTGACGAACTGAATTTTTCTGGAAAGCTTTATTGAGCATCGCGGCAAATTGAGCGCGCGTTACTGGAGCTTGTGGACGGAATGAACCATCAGGAAAACCAGCGATAATATTACGTTGCGCTAATTGCTGAATGAACTGCGCTGCCCAATAATCGGACTGCACATCAGTAAATGTAGTTGCTGTTTGAGCGAATGATGGTGCTGATAAGACTATTGGGGCAATTGTACCTGCGGTAATACCCATAGCCATGAATGCTGCCATACCCGATGATAAACGATTTCTGTGTGCCATTTTTTTATTTCTCCTCAACACTTTTTGCTTTTGTTTGTTAGTTAATTTGACTTTTTTGGGGCTTGAATGTTCCAAATTTTACACTATTTCAGTAATATCATTTAGATGTAATTATTCCATGAAGTACTGAATATATGAGTACCAAAACTGTTTATTAAAGACATTAAAAAATCCCCTAGAAACCGGGTTTATTTTGCAATATCTATAATTAAAATGAAAATTTTACATAGAAACCCGGTTTCTAAAACTCTTTTCTGAGCCTGATGTATTGAATGACGCAGTATAAAAAAAATAGTTGCATAGCTCTTAAAAAAATTTTGAGCTTATACCAATAATTAAGCGGTCGTCTCTGTTGAGTACGACCGCTGCTTTTTAGGGATGTTAAAAGTCACGTGCAAAGGGTTGAGGTGTTATCTGTTGTTTAAAGATACAGTCAACGGACCAGTTAGTCTTAACGTCAAGTCTCTTTGTGTATCTATAGATATTACTTCTGCATCGTTACGACGTAGTAAGATACTTGCTAAGGCGCCTGCACCACCGCCAGCTAATAACTCACCAATTTCAATCTTTCTGTTACCTGTAATCAATCCGATAATAGCACCGGCGCCTGCACCGTATGCCGCATCTGTGAGAATTTGACCAGTATTAGAACTTTTTGTGATTTTCTCTGTATTAGTAACAATATTCGATTCTGCGTAGATTTGTTGCTTGCGTCCATTCGGGAACTCGATTTCACGCGCGACAAATTGGGCGCCTTTTTGAGAGTTTCTATTAGCTGGCTGAACTTTACCTCTAATTTTACTGTCGCGAGGAATCAACACATTTCCTCTACTATCAGTAATGTTATTAGGTACCGTAAGAGTAATATCTACAGTTTCATCTTTGGATACAATAATTTTATCTTTTTCGTATGTAGTTGGAATTCTTGCTCCGGAACTAATTGTAATGTCACGGTTATAATTACTACCGTTTCTTGGTTGCCCGATTCTATACTGAGCGTTAGCTGGTGACAATATAAATATAGGAGCAACTGTACCTGTAGTAATTGCCATTGCCATCATGGCAGCAGCACCAGATTTCCAACGGCGAAGGCTTTTCATTTTCAAGTTTCCTCAATTTTATGAGCGTTAAATTAATTGACGTGGAGGTACTGACGAAAGTTTCTAATATTTTTACAACCTGTCTTACGATATATATCTATTGAATGTAGTTTTTGAATAACTGCTAAGACGTAACTATTGTAAAGTTGTTCCAAAACATCAGAGCTAACTAGTTTATTTACTTTATTCAATTAGATAGCTATACCAACCAGTTTCACCGTCACTCTTCTTTTGTGGTTGCAGCAGGCGCCATGTTTTGCCTTCCTTTTGTAACTGCATGTAAACTTCAAATGGCTTTTTGGGCTGCGTCAGTTCGCGCTCGCTCAGTTTTAACGATAAATCGTAAGTTCCTTTAACTATGTAAGCAGGTAAGGTGTTGATTGTTTTAGATTGTAGCTGTTTAATTGCTAGATGCTTAACGTTAAATCCTTTCACATCTAAATCTAGCTGCTTACTCAGCTGCTGTTGAGTTTGCTCTAGTTGAACTGCAATGGCTTTTTTGACCAACCCGTTTGTTGGTGTCAGTGGGTTACTGTTACATCCGCTTAGTAACACTACCATCACAGCTATTACAATTAACCGAACCATTATCACTGCTCCTTTTTTAAAACTTACATCTTAATAATAAGGGAGAGGCGCCTGACTGAAGGCAGTGGGACAAACTGAGCTTTTTGGGGTCTTCTACGGTGTACACATAAGTCTTAAGCAGTCAAATAAATGTAAACCAAATTGTTGTGATAATTCTTCGCAAACTTTGACGCCACGGATGCTGTTACCTCGTGCGTCTAATAAAGGGGAAAACACTGCTATTCCCATTTGACCGGGAACTACGGCAATAATTCCACCACTAACACCGCTTTTTGCTGGTAGTCCAACTTTATATGCCCATTCTCCAGCAAAGTTATACATTCCACAGGTGTACATCACACTCAAAATATCTTTTACATATTGACTATCGACTGCTTGCTCTTTTGTGAGTGGGTTAACACCTTTGTTTGCTAATGCTGCTGCCATTACTGCTAAGTCACGACAGTTGACCATTACTGCACATTGTTGAAAATATAAATCTAATGATTCGTCAATTTGCCCATCTATCATGCCAAAGTTGAGCATTAAATACGCCATTGCTCTGTTTCTATGTCCTGTGCTGCGTTCTGATGTAAATACAGATATATCAACAAATACATCTTTACCTACATAACGTTGGAACATTTCGAGTAATCTATTCAAACGTTCGGTGGCGCCTTTACCTTTGATTAAACCTGTAGTGGCAATGGCGCCTGCATTTACCATTGGGTTATAAGGTCGCTTCGATTGCTCGTCTAAAATAATTGAGTTAAATGCATCTCCTGTTGGCTCGACTCCAACCCGCTTTAACACATAGTCCCTGCCGTGGTCTTCTAATGCGAGTCCGTGAACAAACACTTTTGATATTGATTGAATTGTAAATAAATGCTCGAAGTCACCGACTTGTACTACGTCACCATTGACGGTAACGATGCAAATACTAAATAAATCAGGGTTTACTTTTGCCAGTTCTGGAATATAATCTGCGACCGCACCAGTTCGCAATGATTTGTATTTAGAATATAAATCATTCATAAATTCCGATAGCGAAGATGCACTTATGTCGGTGTTTTTCGTGTCTGTCATTTATGTAAGTGAAAAGGGGAAAGGAAAAACGGGAAACTCACCACATAAAAATGTGATATTCAATTGTCCCATTATTCGGGCTGTTTGGATGCCAATTTATTTATCTAACGTATACTTACTATCTGCTCGAACGCTAAACATACAAAGCCTGCCAATACTTTTATCACTGTTTACATGCATACTTGGCGCCAAAAAATTCTCGTTCAATACTAACTTTTTAGAACTTATTATTTTTACTTATATAAAATAAACTTAAGTATTAAACATTATTTAATTTATCGTTAGTAAATATACTTAAGTATTAGTAATATCACTTACGTAAGTGTGTGTTACCCTTGACATGATTTTTTACCACTTGCCTTGTAATTATTGTGGCGCCGTATCACATACTTAACCCACTTGGGCACCTTTAGTTTTAGAGGGTTGTTACAAGCCATCTTGCCAAAATAACCAACTGGGTGATGTGTACTGAAGTGTATGAATGAAAAGGATTTGAGACTTTGAAGAGTAGATAATTATTGATGATGAGAGCGTTGTTTTCGTTCCCAAAAGTTGTTAGGTTTTGAAAAAAAAATTTACGACTTTGCAAAAAAATTGTTACATAGCCCAAAGTCGCTTTGCGCTTAAGTTAGACCTTTGTCATTTTTTTTTGAAATTACCAAATTTACCAAAGTTTACGATAAAACCCTGATCCCCAAGTGCAAAATTTCGTGTTAGTCTGTTGCAGTCACAATCAAAAAGTGAAAGCGGAATGAGTTCGATATGCTCTGCTTTTTGCGCTGCCGTAGTGCAGCACTAGATGTCAGTTTCTGACTCTATCTTATGTCGCTTTAAATTCGGACAACATGAACCATAGATATATATTGACCGTTGTTGCAATGTTCTGTGCTGTTTTAAGCACACCTTCGATTGCTCGAAGTCAAACGAACAACCAAGTAGCTCCAGAAACAACTTTACGGACTTCATCAGAAGTGACGAAAGTAGGAGAGTATCAAACAAGTAACCCAGAGACAACTGCGGCTACAGAAATACATACTCACAATGTATCTGGACGACAAGCAGCAACGCTTTACATTCGTAATATTCCGGTTTTGACTTTTGTGGGTCAGCTTCTAAACGTTAGTACAGAAACTAAAGTAGGTGCAATTGCTACTAGCAACCCACAATCTACGTTAACTACCGATAACCAGGTTAAAAGCTTAGACCCAGTTCAAAGAGCGAGTATGGTAGCTGCTCGCGTCAATGATTTGATTCGGCAGAAAGTTGATGCGTCGAAGATTACGGTAAGCTGGCAACAAGCCGTAGATACAAGTGCAGATACTGCCCAAACTAAAAGCTTGTCTAACAATGAATCTAACGGTCGCTACGTCATCAAAGTTGACGGTCGAGAACTTGTAGCGATTGATAATGAAACCCAGGCGCCAGATGCAACAAAAAATCGTGCTGCTGATGCACTGATGGCAACTAATCGTTTGCGGAGACTAATCGGAAATGCGGCGCCAATAGACTCTATTGCTAATTTCCCAGTTTCGCTGCCATCATTGTCAACACCCAAATTGCCCAACGAAATTGTAGAGCCAGTCAAAGTAGCGATGCGTGGAATAGCTTCGTTCTATGGCTACGATGGTTCGGGCACTCGTACAGCATCGGGACAACGTTTTAACCCAGAACATATGACTGCTGCCCACCGCAGTTTGCCGTTTGGAACACGAGTACGTGTCACTAACACTCGTAATGGTCGTTCTGTAGTCGTGCGAATCAACGACCGAGGACCATTTATTCGCGGTCGAGTTATTGACCTCTCCTACGGCGCCGCTCGTGTTATTGGTATGATTGGCAAAGGTTTGGCGCCTGTGAAAATTGAGGTACTAGGCAGATAGTTAACCTCACACCAATCACAAACTATTTGATGCTGGAAAAACATAAAACTTTCTTATTACACGCATCAATAAAATCTTAATTTACTTCATCCGCTTTCACTTCAAACATCGAATCAGTATAAATACTGATTAGACAATGTAGAGACCGTACATACATGTACGGTCTCTTTATCATTTTTAATAGAAACCAGGTTTTTTGAAAAAACCTGGTTTCTCGTCATGGAATAAGAGCGATAAACTAACGTAGGCAGGGAACCGATAAAATTAGGGGTATTGTGTGCGTTGTATCATGACAATTGCAGCTTTGCGCTGCTATATAAAGAAATGCAGTGATAAACAAGACGATTTGAACCATTCAGAGCCGCTACAATTTGAAGTAACAAGCTCTCATCGAACAGCAGTAGGTTTGGTGCCAACGATGGGAGCTTTACATCAAGGGCATCTCAGCTTAATTCAACGGGCACGGGCAGAAAATGCCACTGTAATAGTAAGCATTTTCGTCAACCCCTTACAATTTGGTCCAGAGGAAGATTACCAACACTATCCTCGGACATTAGACCAAGACCGAAAATTGTGCGAGGAGGCTGGAGTCGATGCAATTTTTGCACCAACTCCGGAACAGATGGGAATAATCGGGAAGAATATACAAGAGTCAAAAGTAACACAGGTTATCCCTCCATCTGCTATGATATCTGGCTTGTGTGGTCATTCTCGGCTTGGTCACTTTCAGGGTGTGGCAACAATTGTTACCAAACTTTTTAATTTGGTACAGCCCGACCGAGCTTATTTCGGTCAAAAAGACGGTCAACAGTTAGCTGTTATAAAAAAGCTCACGTGTGACCTCTTCTTGCCGGTTGAGATTGTTACCTGTCCTACGGTACGAGAAGCATCTGGTCTTGCCATGAGTTCGCGCAACAAATATTTGAGCGAATCAGAAAAAGAACAAGCTGCCGTCTTATACCAAAGTTTACAGCTAGCTCAAGCTGCATTTAAAGCAGGAACTCGCGACGCCAACACATTAATTGCTTTAGTTAAGCAATGTTTGGCGGTAGTTAGTTCTGTAAAAGTCGAATATATTGAATTGGTTGAACCGACTACTTTGATGCCATTGGAATTAATTCAGGAGGAAGGAATGCTCGCGATCGCTGCTCGTCTTGGTTCTACACGCTTAATCGACAACACCATACTACGCGATCGCAAACCGATTATTGCTATCGATGGTCCTGCTGGTGCTGGAAAATCGACTGTTGCTCGTACTGTGGCAGCTAATCTCGGTTTGATTTATTTAGATACTGGAGCTATGTATCGAGCAGTTACATGGTTAGTGCAGCAATCAGGAATTTCTATTTCGGACGAATGCGCGATTGCTGAGTTGGTTAGTCAGTGCGTTATTGAACTTTTGCCAAGCCAAAATCTAAGTTCCCCAGTTCAGGTACGTATCAATGGCCATGATGTTACCCAAAAAATCAGAACTCCTGATGTAACGTCAAACGTATCAGCGATTGCCGCACAAACTGCTGTTCGTCTTTCGTTAGTCAAACAGCAACAAGTTTGGGGCAAAAAAGGTGGCTTAGTCGCTGAAGGTCGTGATATTGGGACTCAAGTTTTCCCTGATGCTGAAGTCAAAATTTACCTAACTGCATCCGTCAGCGAGCGCGCACGTCGGCGCCAATCTGACTTTACAAAGCAAGGTTTACCACAAATGAACCTAGAGCAGTTAGAAAAAGACATTGCTGAACGCGACTGGAAAGACAGTACCCGTAAGGTTTCTCCATTACGTAAAGCCCCTGATGCCGTCGAAATTCAAACCGATGGTTTAGATATTTCTGATGTCACAGCCAAAATTATCGATTGTTATGAGCAGCGCTTATCAAAGCAGGAGTAACTAGCTTAATTACGGTAGCAGCGTTCAATACAAATTGGTTAGCTGAAACAGTAGAAGCCCCGCACCATATTTGTACTCGAATTGGTGTCGGGATGAATACGAGTGAAATGTGAGAGGGTGGTTTTAATGCTTTATAGCACAGCCATAACAATTAAAACTACCGTCGAACAACGAACAGAATATTTTATTAATCGACATTTATTTAAGTGCGACCCAAAAAAAGGGTCGCCATCCCGAAAGATGTGGTTTTCTTGGCCAAAGTTTTACCAGGTTTTTATCAGCAACACTTCCCCTCTACCAGGAGGGATGTTTAATCACTGACCGCATTGTCACGGGACTAGAAAACGGCTCGCTATACCTACATCCCGGAGTGCCTATATCATTCTGGTAAAACGTAGTAATCCTCGCATAACGGCTTACTAAGGCTAATGACGAGCCGCTAGTTTCCTAGAAGCCCACATTGTACCGCCTAAGCGGTCAGTGTGTGGAGTCGTCACTCGGTTGGTGAGTTGGTAAATTCTGGCTCACCCATATTAACATTTATATATTTAT
>ERZ1066124.123-NODE-123-length-75570-cov-24.777223_pt1 | contig 75570 bp, 63 predicted proteins | sample MGYA00382771_ERZ1066124 | MGnify/ENA primary metagenome ERZ1066124 (study PRJEB33369, sample SAMEA5778354) | biofilm metagenome | biome: Industrial cooling water; feature: Water cooling tower basin; material: Biofilm | place: United Arab Emirates | collected... | reverse complement strand
CACTCAGCACTCAGCACTCAACACTCAGCACTCAGCACTCAGCACTCAACACTCAGCACTCAGCACTCAGCACTCAGCACTCAGCACTCAGCACTCAACTATCCATCAAATAACTACTAATAAAAAATCCTTTAAGAAAACTGGAAAATTTTGTGCCGTTCTCAATCTTTTTATTCACAATAGAAGCATCTAAACCAAATTGATTGTAGAAGGTACCACCAATTGAGGACTCGAATTATAGTCTTTTCTCTAATTGTAACTCAGTGTTTACTTGCAGGCTGTAATCTCCGAAACCCACCTCAACGGCAAACACCGCAAGACGACCCTTTCTCTACACAAGAACCGTTTGCAACCCCAACAAGGAGCGAAACTGAACGGAATAGAGATAGTAATACTGAACGCGGAATAGGAGATAGAGAACGCAACAGAGACGGTATTAATGAACGCGATAGAAATGATACCGAACGCGACAGAGATGGTATCAATGAACGCGATAGAAATGATAGGGAACGTGACAGAGAAAACAACAATACAGAAAGAAACAGAGGAGGAGAAAATTCAAGACGAAGAAGAATTCACTGTAATGGTTTTGTTAATCAAATAGGAGTATGCCAAACAAACTAAATGAATATACAGCTACCACTTGTAAATAAAACGTAGGTTGGGTGAAGGCTTTGCGTAACCCAACTACAATCTTATAATTTATAATATTGTAGTGTTACGCACTAAACCCACATTTCGTAACACTTAAATTCTTCTTACATTTATCATCGTTACCTCTTAACAGTAAAATTTTAGGGTATTAATGCCATCTTTATAAATCAGAGTAATTACGATTACAAAATCGAAAATCTCTGGAAAGGAAGTATGACGTTAATCCCTAAAAAAAATAAACTATTTATTGCCGCCAACTATATAACGGTAATATTTCTGTTCTTTCCAAATTTATGTGTCGCTGAATCTGCAAAATTTACTTCAAATAAATGTAAGGCTAATCTCGGTCTCCAACCAATCGCGCGCTTAGTATCTGCCCCCGAAATGCTTACTGTACTTAACGAATCAAATTCTTTGATTCAAAATTTACTTAAAATTATAGTTAGTCGTGTACCTTTACATACAGTCACTATTGAAAAACCATTGCGCCTTTATACTCAAATTTGGAAACAAGCAGTCTCTCCTTTTTTAAACTTAGATTTTGATTTCAATAGTCCCGTTCAAAAAACAGAAACAACTATCGATAATGTTTCATTAATTCTTATCTCTGGTGGTAAACCAATAACTATCCACGCAGATAGTCGGTATCAAGTGCCAGAAATTTTAGCGAAAAGTGGAACAAACGCTGTTGCCGCAGTAGATGGAACTTTCTTCTCACTAAAATACTTAACTTCAAACACCATGATTGGCCCAGTTTTAAGCCAGGTGAATAACCAATTTATTCCTGGTAACAACGGCGAAAACAAAAAACTTACGGGACGACCTTTAGTATTAATTAGTCCTCGTAAAGCTCGTTATATTGAATTTGACCCAGCCAAGCATAATACTCTCGCTGGTATCCAAGCTGAAATGGCAGATGTTACTGATGCTTTTGTAGCAGGCGCCTTTTTGCTCAAAAACGGTCAACCAAGCGTTGCGAGTAGTTTTAAAAACCTTTATGGTGCGGATGTTGCACGTCACAGAGCATTTTGGGGCATAAGTAAAACAGGAGTTCCAACAATTGGTGTTTCTACAAAACCTGTTGATTCTGCTAATTTAGCAATTATGCTCGCCAAAGCAGGATTACAAAATGCTGTAATGCTAGACTCTGGCGCCAGTACTTCTTTAGCAATGGAAGGAAAATCGTTAGTTGGTTATATTCCTCGTCCAGTACCTCACGTCGTCGCACTAATACCAACAGCAGGAGTTAAAACAGAATGTAGTTGAACTACTGCCCCAATTACCACAATAGCAGGCGCCTCGAACTTACTTTTTTCAACTTGCTCAACAATAGTTTCGAGTACACCTATTAACTCTTCTTGATTAGAACGTGTTCCCCAACGAACTAAACCGATAGGTGTTTCTTTACTCAAACCTGCCCCTACTAATTCGTCAACTATATAAGTTAAATTGTGAATGCCCATGTAAATCACTATTGTCTCAGAACCGTGGGCTATCGCTTGCCAATTTACAGCAGGACGATATTTACCTGCGGCTTCGTGACCTGTGACAAACGTTACTGATGAACTATATAATCTGTGAGTCAAAGGAATACCCGCGTAAGCAGGCGCCGCTATGCCTGATGTAATACCGGGCACAACTTCTACGGACACTCCCGCATTTATCAACTCTTCCATTTCCTCGCCACCACGTCCAAAAATAAACGGGTCGCCACCTTTTAACCGCACAACAATAGCATTGGACTGCGCTTTCTCAATCATTAACTGCGTAGTTTCTTCTTGTAACAGCGAATGTCTACCTTTGCGCTTTCCTGCATCAATTTTCTCTGCTTGTGGGTTAATCATTGCGAGAATTTCCGGACTCACCAAGGCATCATAAATTACCACATCCGCGCATTCAAGCAACGTTTTCCCTTTGAGCGTAAATAATCCAGGGTCACCAGGACCCGCACCAACAAGATACACTTTTCCTACAAATTCGTTCTTTTTAATCTCGGTGCAATTCATTTATGCAAATAATCCCAAATTAAATCAGCAAATTCTTCGTTGACTCCTAGTGGCTGCGCTAATTTTAAACTCACCCCAGGAAATTGTAATTCTAGCTTTTCTATCGTTGTTTCGATAGCGTCAGTTATGCCACCCGCGAATAAAAAGTATGGGATAACTGCAATTTCTCTATAACCAGAAGAAGCAAATTCTTTTACTCGTAGCTCTAACTTTGGCTGTACTGCCCAATATGCTGTAGTTAAACCTAAATTTGCCGCTAGCATTTCGGTATGATGTTCAAAACCCGTCCGACGACTGCCATGTGCTAATAATATATACTTTTGCGCGCGAATACTATTCTTTTGTAAGCGAACCAAGTCAACCAAACCACCATGACAACCTATATAAGGTTGTAAATCAATTACGACATTATCACCTAAAATTCTTTGTGCAGCTTCAACTTCTGTAGGAATATCCTCCATAACATGGACTCCCGCAAGAAGGAACAAAGGTAAAATTTTGAGGTGCAGTGATTGTTCGGTTGAGCGTGACAGAATATTTTGGGCAAACTCTACTATTTGCAAATGCAGTGGTTGAGGTTGTAACTCTAAATAAGCTGTACCCACTGTCTCATATTTAGTCTCACATTGAGGAGGCGCCGCAACACCACCAGCGTACTTACTGTAACTAATCTTGTCTTGTTGATTTTTGATTTTCTGGAAACGTGACTGTACAGAGAAAGCAAGATGCGACATTGCAATTTCTGGACGTGGGTCATGACTTCCGTGAGAAACGAGCAGGTACGCAGATAGCATTATCATTAAGTAGAGTTACAAAAGTTAATTATAACTTATACTATCGCAACATTATGAAACTAATCTTATACAGCAAACCTGGTTGCCATCTTTGTGAAGGGTTACAAGAAAAACTCGAACAAATAGCCACAACACCAGATTTAAATTTGGATATCAACCTACAAATCGAACTTCGTGACATTACAACGCGCGATGATTGGTATCAAGCATATCAATACGAAGTTCCTGTGCTTTTTGTCGCGCAAGATACAGAAAATAATGGCAATGCTATAGAGCGAATGATATCTCGCCCATCTCCGCGCGCTACCGTCAAACAACTAGCGCAAATGCTGCAAAAGTACTTGTAACAAAGAAACCCGGTTTCTAAAAAAAAGTATCTATAGGTATTTGTATAAAAAGAAAAATGGTGCAAAATAAGCGGAGTTAGAATGGAACTGTTATATGAAACTACGTGAACTATTAGCATCTGTAAAAGATATAGTGCAATTGACCGAGCATCCAGCAATGGATATGGAGATACACGGTTTAACAACCAACTCCCATGCTACGAGTGAGGGTGATGTATTTATAGGTATGCCAGGTACCCGCGTTGATGGTGGTGAATTTTGGGAAAGTGCAATCGGCGCCGGAGCAATTGCTGCGGTAATATCTGAGCAAGCAGCCGAAAAAGTACCTGCTTCAGGGCAAGAAAGTGCTTGTGTGATAGTCGCTTCTGACATGACCAAAGTTTGTGCAAAATTAGCCGCAGCTTTTTATGGCTATCCTGGACACGCGATGAAGCTTGTAGGAGTAACAGGTACTAACGGTAAAACCACAACTAGCCATTTAATCGAATATTTTTTAGAACGTGCAGATTCTTCAGTAGCTTTAATGGGAACTCTTTACACTCGCTGGAAAGGGTTTAATGAAACTGCCGTACACACCACACCCTTTGCCGTTGAACTCCAAAAACAACTTGCAGCAGCAGTAAATGCGGGAAATGAATATGGAGTAATGGAAGTAAGTTCCCATGCTTTAGCTCAAGGAAGAGTTTCGGGATGTCAGTTTGAAGTTGCCGTATTTAGTAACTTAACCCAAGACCATTTAGACTACCACAAGGACATGGAAGATTATTTTTCCGCAAAAGCCTTGTTGTTTACTCCAGAATATCTTGGTGGTAGAGCCATTATTAATATAGATGACGCTTATGGAAAACGCTTAGTTGACGCTTTAGGTAAAGACAAAACTTGGAGTTACAGCGTTGATAACTCAGGCGCCGATTTATGGATGAGTGATTTAAGTTACGAGCCAAATGGTGTCAGTGGTATAATGCACACGCCAATGGGTGATGTATCATTTCGTTCACCGCTTGTTGGTCAATATAACCTCGAAAATTTACTGTCAGCCGTAGGAGCAGTTTTACACCTCGGTATTGATATTCAAGTTATTGCAGGCGCCATTGCTGACTTCCCTGGTGTACCTGGAAGAATGGAACGAGTACAAGTAGAAACAGTGCAAGATATCAGCGTCATAGTAGATTATGCCCATACTCCCGACAGCTTAGAAAACCTATTAAAAGCATCGCGTCCATTTATACCAGGCAAAATGATTTGCGTATTTGGCTGCGGTGGAGATAGAGACAGAACCAAACGTCCCAAAATGGGTAAAATAGCCGCAGAACTTGCTGACATAGCAGTTGTCACCTCAGACAACCCACGTACAGAAGACCCCGAAAAAATCTTACAAGATATTTTGGCAGGTATTCCTGAAACAGTTAAACCACTTGTATTAAGCGACCGTGCAACAGCTATCCGCACAGCAATTTTACAAGCACAACCAGGTGATGGAATATTGCTAGCAGGTAAAGGACACGAAGATTATCAGATTCTTGGAACTGAGAAAATTCACTTTGATGACCGAGAACACGCACGCGAAGCTTTAGCTGAAAGAGCGAAAGGTAGATAGGCAACGGATGTAACGGATGTAACGGATAAGTAATCAGACCATCCGTTACATCCGCTCTCATCTGTTGCCATGTTTTTGTTCTAGCTTTTGACATATGGCTGCCTCTATCTTTTCATCAAAATCAGGCTCTCCAACCTTGGCTATTATTTTTGAGGATTTTCTACGTCTTTCCAAAAATGCTTGAAATGCAGTTTCATCCTGACGATTTTCAAGGAAATACCGCTTTAATTCTTGGTCTGACATCGCTGCGTAATCAATTTCTGTCATTAGAACACCTCTCCATCCGGGGTAATCTCAACTTGGATATCTTCTTCGTGTCCTGCCAAAATAAATAGATTTCCAGTTCGCTTGTCCATACACATTAAGTAGATAGGCTGCAATGTAAGGAAGGTTAAATAGTAACCAATCCTGAATAAACCCTGTAACTGAGCAGACGTAGGCATTTTGGCGGTTAAAGTCTGGTTTGATGCATTTTATTATAGTACAATTTACCTCAAATTAATTTTTTATAACTTGTGTGTACCCTATTCCCAGTTCTTAAAAAATTATTTTGTTACAAATGGACACATCCAGGTGACAATGTAAGGCAGTATTATTTATTGCTTTATACTGACTTCTTAATAGCTTGGTTTTGCTTTACCCATGAACGTATCTCTGACTCAAGACTTTTCTATATATAAATTGGCAGCAGGCGCCGAAAATGCTCCCAATACTTTTGCCGTTACCCCTTCTGCGCTGCTTGCTACCTTGCGCGCGCAAATTGATTTGTTAATTGAACAACAAATACCAGCGACTTTATGGGTAAAGCTACCAAAAGGCAATATTTGGCACTCCGAGCTTCAACGCTATGAAAAGCGCGCATTATCAGGAGCAACTATTTACACATATCATTTAACTGGTAATAAGGAGATTGAAACGACATCTAAAAATACCCTTTCTCAGTCTTCGTCGCATTCACCTATATATGTAAACTCGAATCAGTTGCAGCGTGAGTATTTTTGGATTGTTGAGTCTCCCAAATTTTGCAGCTTAGTTGTAGCGTTACGTCCTTCTAGAAGTCGCATCAAAAGAACTGGCGCCAATAAGTCAAAACCCCTTTTAGTTGCTATTACTTCTTATGAACATGGCATTATACAGCAAGTAACAGCATCTTTACCATTGAAAGCTGAAGCTGATAACTCTATAAACAATACAGAATCAGCATTACTGAGTAATTTAATAGTAAAGCAAATGCGGCGCCAGGAAGAAATAGGCATCACTCGTAGTAAAAAGCGGCTTGAGACATTAAAGCAACGAAATGAAAATTTGTATACTACGCTACAGCAAAAAGACGATTATTTAATTCAAGTTTGTCAAGAGTTGCGGACACCTGTAACGCACATGAAAACAGCTTTGTCGTTGTTTAACTCCCCTTCGCTCAAAACATTACAGCGACAACGATATCAGCAAATGCTGAATAACCAATGTGACCGTCAAACGGTACTTATAAGTGGTGTTTTAGAATTAGTGGAATTAGAAAGAAGCTTGCAAACTGCTAATTTTGAGACAGTGCGTCTTTCGGATATTATTCCTGGTGTCGTTAGCACTTATCAACCGCTAGCTAACGAAAAAGGTATTATGCTGGCATATACAGTACCAACTGACCTACCACCAGTATCATTCATTGTGGGTGGACTCAGACAAATAATGATTAATCTACTTGCAAATAGTATTACCTTCACACCCCAAGGAGGACAAGTTTGGGTGAAAGCGCGTACTTCTGGAGAATACGTTTATCTAGAAATTCGTGATACAGGTATGGGTATTGCTGAAAGTGAAATACCCAAAATATTCAACCGTTTTTACAGTCATCGTCCACCCAGCATTGAAGAACCAGGAGGCGCCGGACTTGGGCTAAGTGTGGTTCAATATTACCTAGAAAAATCTGGCGGTAGTATCTCAGTCAAAAGTAAACTAACAGAAGGCGCCACCTTTACCGTTCAACTTACAGCAACCCCAGAAAAGCAACATTAATTTTTAGATTGAGTAAGCGTTTCAACCTCAGAAAATAGTCTATCAAAATCGATAGGCTTACTAATATATCCATCTATGTTCTTATCAAAATCATCATAATCAGATACATTATCCCAAGCCGTCAGCAGTAAAATAGGAATAAAAGGTAAATTGTTATTGCGTCGAATGCGTTTAGCAACTTCCAACCCATTTATTCCGGGCATCATCATATCCAATAAAATTAACCCAGGAGGCGAAGACTCAATAATATCCAACGCTTCGTAACCATCTTCTGCTATTTTAACCTCGTAGCCCTCAGTTTCTAAAAGCGTTTGCAACATCATGCAGTTGTCTAAAATATCATCGACTACTAAAACGCTTCGGGTCAAATTGTCTAGTTTTTTTCCAGTTATATACATATTTTTAGCTGATAATTCATATAGTATTGATTTATATGCTTATTCTCCCAACTTCAACTAAAACCGTCCTCTTACCTTAGACATGTCTAGAGGTAATATATTTAGACCTTTCTTGTGTAACTTGTGGAACGGGCATCCTTGCCCGTTCTATCTAAAATGGGCGGGCAAGGATGCCCACCCCACAAGACTGTTAATTTGGTCTAGTCCCGATTGGTAAACTAAATCATTACGATTTGTTTAACTTTTCTATAACAACTATAGGTTTATAATCATTTACATAATATTAGTTAATTATTTACACCCCATGTTGTTTTAGGTTTAGCTTCAAACAATTAAAGTCAATCTTTGGTATGAAATAACCCTACATCTGAGAACGTTATAATCAAGACCAAAGTTTTAATATTGGCTAAATAAAATGAATGCACTAGTACCAGTTGTTCAACACTCTGAAACTTCTGACAATACCCTGCGAATCTCTGAACTGCTGCAACGATTTTTAGAGCAGCATCAAGGGGATGAAGTCCGCTTGCGGGAGCTGCTGAACGAGATGGGAGATAGAGCGTTTGGCCCAACCCTGCTGATTTGCGCTTTGCCTGAAGCCCTGCCGCTGCCTATCGCTGGTATTTCTGCCCTTGTTGCTGTACCCTTAATGCTGGTTTCCGGTCAGTTAGTACTTGGGTTTCAGCAGCCTTGGTTGCCTGACCAGTTGCTAGACCAGCCTCTTAAACGAGAACATTGTGAGCAGGTAATTAAGGGCGCCATCACTCTTCTCGAAAAGATGGAATACTTTGTTCAACCCCGCTTGCCGTTTTTTACCAGCCCTGAAGCAGAACGGGGTGTCGGCGTAGTTTTGTTGTTCCTCAGCTTCATCATTGCCCTGCCCATTCCGTTTGGGAATATGCTGCCCGCAATCGTCATCGTTCTCATTTGTCTTGGCTTAATTGAAAAAGACGGGCTAATTATTGCAGTTAGTGCGATGATAACTGGCGTTAGTCCAGCCCTTCTATTATTGCTGCTGTAGTTTTCTTTCCACTCAATTATTTACCCTAATAAATAGGGACTACATATTCTACGTTGCTATGGACGGGTGTTAGAGTTAAGTTGATTTAGCCCCCATTGGTAAAGGGAACGCACTAATAGTGTATCTGGCGCCATTACGCTAACTTCTTTAAGAACATCAAACATTAAATCTCTTATGACCATTGGGTCGTCAGAGTGTTTGATGGAAAATAAACCATCATCAGTCCAGATTTTGCGTATATCCCAAAGCGTTGCGGGTTGAGATTTATGGACTAAATTGTTACGTTTTTTTCGGATTCTATCTAACAACTTGTACCATTTATGATTAGTATTGAATTTACGGGAGTTACACCACCCTAATATTAGTCCTGCCAACCCTGGTTCATAATCATTGCCTAAATGTGAGTAAGCTGGTGGAATTGTGATAAAACCCCTATTAATCCAGTTCTGTTCTGTAAATTGGATATATAATAAGCGTTCGAGTGTTTGAGAAAACTGCATAAAAGCCGCTGTATAATTTGTTCGTAGCAATGGTAATTCGATGAGTAAGCAAGACTCCCATGCTTCGTATAACTCATTTTGTTTTAGCTTTTGCAGTCTTTCACGCCAAGTATTAATTTGCTCGGTGCTAGTAAGATTTACTACATCGTTAGAATTTAGCCAGTCTCCTATTTGAGTTATAAATTTACTTGTTTCCCAATGAGTGTAAAGCGCTAATATAGCTGCAAGTTTATATATACTTGGATAGCGGTTTTGATGGGATTTTAACCAGATTTGTGCTTCTGTAAAGTCTCCTCGTTCCCAAGCTGAAACAACTCGTAACCGTTCTAATGACCAAAAATATTCTCCCATTGGAATTAATTTGAAGCTGTCAGAAGGTGAAGCACTTCTAGTACCTTTTTGTAAAGTCGGGAAAAAATCTTCTGGTTCGTTAGGATTAGCATTAAAAACTTGACACTGGCGCCCTAAAGCTGCTGCACAAATTTCTACACTAGAAGCAATGGCAGGAGTACACCCTTTATTTTGTATCCATAAAGTAAATTCCTCGTTCGTGCTGGAAACATAATCTTTAACTTCGGGTAGAACTAGTAATTCCAATTCTTGCCGAATAGCATTACTATCACTAGCGTCAATTAATGGTAAATGTGTATCAACACGTAATTCAGGGTAAAGTTGCTTAATTTTCCCTTCCATTAACTTAGCTAACCATAGTGTATCCAGGCGCCGAAAAAACCAAGATACCGTTTCTGGTTGGTCAGTTCCCCACAGAATAATATGCTTTAACCCTTGCTGAACACCTGTTTCAATAATTTTTTGGTCAAGTAGCAACTCAACTTGACTAAAATCATTACCTAACCACTCAACGCAATGCTCATAATAACGCTTACCAATATCTCGCGCGCTCCAAGGATGATTTTTAGAATTTTCTTGATAACTTCCGCGTGTGATATCTAGTTCTTTGTATAGTTCATCAACATGAGGAGGGTAGCTGCCGTTTCCATCGGCGCCAAAAGAACGAATGGCACCGTCTTTGCAACGCCAACCAACTTGACGAGTTCCAACGGTAATTATTAAAGTATGGACTTTAGTTTGCATAAAATTGAAGTCAAGTATCTTGTCGAGGTGTTAAGATTCCCAACTTCTCAAAGAAGTCGGGATTCTAGAGTTTAAGGTAGTGGGAATATTTGATAATAGTTTGATTTACCTGTGCTAATTTTCAATTTATCTATATATTCTTTTCTTGGGTTATGATTAGCACCAAAGACTGTCACAACTTGGTAATCTTCTAAATCAGCAATCCATACAGGTGATGGTTTTACTTGTTTTAATACGGTGCCGCAAAGATTACCGTTATAATTCAGTTGTGTTTCACCATTTTTAACTGTTTCTAACTTTAAATCATCACTGTGTAAAACCGCTAGAGCATGAGGTTTATCAAAATCTTCGGCGCCACTGCAAACAAGAATTTGACAATTACTATCAATAGCTTGTACCCATTCTTCTTTGCTTACTGAACCACATTTTTTGAGTTCGCGATAGCTGATATTTTTCTTGGTTAAATTGGAAAGTGCAGTATAAAAGTTTTTCAAACGTTTTTGAAATAATTGTTGGAAGTCTTTTACAGTTTCAGGTAACTCCCAAAACTCGTCATCACTTTCAGGAATTAAAGTTGAACCACGCCACCAAGGTGCTGCTGAACGATTTTGACGAGAATAATAAGGGCGCCTTGCACCTTGACCAATTCCTCCAAGATGAAACATCATCCAAGTCAGAATTTCAAATAATTCTTGAATGTTTTGTTGCTGAGTTTCTGGCGCCTCTGTTGAGTAAGATAAAGTCAGTATACCTTGCTGTTCACCACAGCGGTCATTTTTACCTTCACGATTTGGTCGAGGTTCTTTTTGAGTGACTTTTCCTTCAAGAATAGCAAATCTGACCCAGCCTCGTTGTTTGTTAGGATTAATTGCACCAAATAGCTTTGCTTCCCATTCTTGAGTGCTTGTGGCATCAAGTACACCTAGGCAGAAAGTACGAAACCAATAGCGTAACATCGATTTGAATGCAACTGAACGTACTTCCGCCTCAGCAAGAGTATCTGTTTTTAAATTTCCCTGCCTGTCAGTTTTGTAATGACCTTGATAGTCTTTTTGATAAGGTTGATGAACATTATGAAATTTTTGTCTACCGTGGATAAGCTGTCCTTTTAGTGTAAATTCTATTCTGAAAAACTCTTCACGGTGAATTTTACCTGCACGTATAAGTTCACCGTAACCTGTATTAATTTGTGAACCAATACCAGATTGTAACCCAGTTATTAACCACTGCTTAACTTTTTCTAGTATTTGTGTATCCTTACATCCACTAGTTAGACTTAAACCGATTAAAAACGTAGTTTCTTTGAGTGTAAGGAATGGATTTGGATTTGGGTTATACTTAAGAGAACTCCCTTCCCATTTCCAGATATTATTTGCCATATCCATCGCTAATTTTCCCGAATTGGGTAATGGATAGGCATCTAGAAATATAACTTTACCTGCGCTATCACTTTTATTTTTTGCTTCTAGTGAACCAAAATAAGGTGCTACTTTTTTCTCTGCTTCTTTCCAGCTAATACCGTCTTGTGCAATTATGTCTAAGATTGCCTGATTTCTAGCTACTCCCCGTAAAGTACTCGAAGGAATGTATGGCATTCCCAATGCATCGAAAGCAGGAAGCAAGATGCTTTCTGGTCCTCGGTGTCCACCAACACGAATTCGCCAAGAAGATTTAACTTGAAATGTATTATCCCTACCAGCAATTAATTCTGTACGTTTAGTTAGTTGTGCTAAACGTTTTGAATAATTAGCTTTTTCCTCTGCCATTTGTAGCACTTGTAACTTCGTTGCATCTTTATATTGGCTGTCAGATGCACGCATCCACCGTAGGTATTCAACGAAGCTTGCAGATGCATCGGGGGTAGGTTCGTTTTCTGCATCCAGCCAAGGTGAGGGTACATCTGGATGTGTATTCCTCATATTTGGATTAGAATTATTTGGAGTAGAATTAGTTGAATTTGAATTACCTACTGTTATAACCCTTCTAGGTCTTTCGGTATTTGGTCTTTCAGTATTTGGGTTTGTATTGGCAGGTTGTTGTGGCCTGTTTGGCCTATTTGGCTGATTTGGTCTATCGAACACCATATATTTTACTCCGCTTTAATATCCCAATAAACAGCAGCAGCCCAAAAACTAAATTCTTGTGCCAACGCTAAACCCAATCCTGTTAAACCTAAGTAAGCTTCTACGTCAAGCTTTTTCAGTTCTACTAATCCTTGGTCGTCTGTTAACTTTTCTATCCCTGATAGCTTACTTAAGCACTCGAAGAACTTTTTAACAACTTGCTTTTTACCTTCTTGGCTCAATGCTTTTTCTTCAGCTTTGAGACGCATCATTCCCCAAGTCGCTAAGTAGGTGTACAGTTCAATAGCTTGATTTTTCTGTTCTTTAAGAAGTTCTCTATTTCCCTCATTCATATTGCGTAAACTCTCTAACGCTTCGTAAATAGGCGTTGTAATCGTTCTGGGGTCAAATGTCATACAATTTTTCTCCATTTTGAAATTTATACGAGTAATTAGTCAACAACCTAAAATCTAATTCATGATTTGTACAAAACCACGTCCTAAACTCTCTTGACCGCCAATTTGTAGAATTTCATTTGCAGCTATTAACTGTTCAAAATCTTCCGATGACTGTTTAGAAGTGCCGTTTGCTTGCGAAGTATTGCCCCAAGTTAAATACATCAAAGTGTCAGGTGGAATTGCTTCTTCATAACGAAAACCACCTTCCACCGATTTATGCTCGTCCAATTTAATTTTGACTTGGCGCCACAAACTCATTTGAATTAATGTATTGCAGTGTTGGTCAGGTAAAACCAGCACTCTATTAATATCAAAACTTTCTGACATTCCTTTCGGTAAAAACTGGTGCCAATCCGACCATTTTTGTAACTTATTAGGCTGAATAATTGCATCTTTTAAGTAAATCGGGTTTTTTCCATCTGTAAAATTACAGCTGTAGTCAGTAGGAAGTCGAGGATTTGTATTTTGAACCCGCAACCAACGTTTTAATAACATTGGACAGCTAATCCAAATTACGCTATGACTTAGAGAAGGTACAGGTAACCACAAAATTGACGCATCACCAATCCAAATATCTCCTTGTTCAAGTTGCTGTGAATCTTTTAAATCAGTTCCAAACAACCGAAATTTGACATCTTTATTTGTAACATTGGCACGCAAACGACCGCGAACTGTACTTGAAGGAATATAAGGTAAATTTGTATGTGATTCCCGTGCGATTCCTAATAAATTACCTTCTTGGGTTGTACCACCTGTATGTAATGGTGAGAGCAAGTATAAGTATATAGAGTTCATCATGATTTTTTAAATCCAAAATTGTGTATATTATGTAGAGACGCGATATATTCCCTGCGGGACACTCTGTGAACGTGTCTTTACAATGGTTTATATGTAATCCAGAGTAGTTCTGAATAACCGAGTTTTCGCCAAGCATGGACTTTTGTTTCTGGGTTATCTTGAAACAAGCTTTGAGGTTGAGTAAGGTAATATAAACTACCTGGTGATGCGGCGAAAACCTGCGGCGCCGGAATACTTTTCTTGTCTTTACTTTTACTACTTTGAAAACGACAGCTAATAGGTACTGCTTTGTCTGTAGCAAAACTAACTAACACACCAGCACGCTGATTTTTATTAACAGTGTTTGTTAACTTCCATTCCCAAGGTTTAGCTTGACATAGTGATGTTTTTTTACCGTCTTCTACATCTTGACGTTCAAATACACCAGGAGTAACAAGATACGCTATTGATTTGCTAGCTGAATTAAAGTTGTGTTGCGATAGTGCTTGTAATTTATCCCATTGCTCACCAAGTGCATCACATCGCTGTAATACAACGCGGTGTCCTTCTCCACCTAATCGCATTGTAGTAGGCATCGGCGCCTCGATTTCGACATCTACACCTATTGCAAGACTCCATCCTGTGTGCATTCGGATAGCGTTTTCAATAAAGTAACCGTCTGCATCTTTAACTTGGCGACTATCCTCTTTCATTGTATTATGTGGACGAGTTTCGATAATCCAAGGTTGATTTTCACCTTTGTTTTGTAATTGCCAATCTTCAAGATTGATTTTACCTGTCTCTAAATATGTAGTTACTACATCAGAAGGTAAATATTGACGATACTCTATCTCATCATCATTATTATCAGAATCATTCTCGTTGCTTTCTCTTACACTCCAAGATGGTGTAACTAATGGACGCGGTTGGAAAGGATTTGTTTTTGCATGATGTAAGGGTGAATTTTCATCCCAGTCTACAGGTACTAATGGTGTTGTACCCACAAATCCTAAAGGACGAGGAAGATATAGTGTTTCTTCAAAACAGAAAAAGGGACCTTTGATTTTAAATTTTAGCTGTTTCTCGCTGTTAATTAAGCTATTTAAAGCACCAGCTATACTATGTCCATTCGGTGGAAATACGCTACTAGCCCAAGCGCCATTCCCAGGAGAAAAAGGTTTGGCATCACGACATATTAATACATCACTAGGCGTTAATGTATACCAATACATTAAATATCACCTCCCAAGTTATTATTAAAATTATTTAACTTAATATTTCGGTTACGAAGTGTAAAAGCGGCAATTTTTAGCCAGTTTTGTACTTCGGTAGAAATAGATAACGGCGCGGTTGTTTCCCATAGTTGAGTGAGAAACTTCGATAGACAATCTTGAAAACTTGCTTTCAGGTTATAATTATCCAAATCATCATTTTTAAACAAATCGCGTCGTTCGCAAAAAGCTAAAGTCCAAGGTCTAATAGCGGCTTTTACAGGCGCCGGATGTTGACTCCAGAGATTTGCTGCTTGTTCAAAAATACTGCTTTCGATACCAGGATGAACTTTTAATAATTCTTGCCATTGATAAAAAACATCAAATTTCACCGTTGCTTTGAGAATATTGCCATTACCATACAACACACGAACTTGTACAGCATCTTTTTTATTCCCATCAGGCGCCACATGTTTCTTCGCTTCTTTCTCGGCACCCCACATATTTTCTAAAGCAATAGCCAAAGGAACCGAGTGATGGGACATAACAATACCAAAACTAATGGTGGCATTCCTACCCATAGTAAATAAAGGACGCTTGGCTATTTTATTTTCTCCGGAGGTAAGGCGCCAATAATCTCCCTCATTGTTAAACTCACTACATGGGTCTTTATCTCCGCGAAAACATTGGCGAATATCCCATAACCATTTATCCCATTCCCACAAGTTGCTATAAGCTAAAACATCATCACCACCACCATATATCAAGCGTCCTGCGTAACGTTGTTCTGTGAGATAAGGTACAAGTTGGTTTGAAAAATCTAACAACGCGCGACTTAAGCTACTGTGTGTAGATGGACCCATATGCTTGGGAAGGTCGAGGAATTTATCAAAGATAGTATTCTCTGTTGCTACTGCTAAAACTTTCGCGGGAAGATATTCGCGTAATGGTAGCATTTTCTTGCCTTTCAACCATTCACTCATTCCATCACCGTCACCTGCTGCAAGAACGTACCAGTCAGATGGGTTATTGCTGGGGTAGTAGCGGTCGATGATTTTTTGGATATCTTGACGATGTTTTTGTTTAATTTCGCTAATTCTTTGTCTAATTACTTCTTGAACTTGTTCGTCATCTTCGTATTTTAATTTCTCTTCCCACTCTTTTAAGTTTGGAATATCAGCATCTTCAACTAACCAACCAGGATTTAGTAAGCGTGGATGGTATTGTTTCGGCGCCTTATTAACGCTTATATCATCCATCCAAGGAATACCCCATTTATCTTGCATGTCATTGATGACTTCTTTTGTCCAAGGGTGTTGAGTTGTGATAGCTGTACAAACTTTCTGAAAATTTTGCCAATGCGAAGGTTCTTGTTCCATTACCTTGAGATAACCTGCTACACCCGCAGTTAAATCAGGATAGGATGCTTGAATATCTTCTTTATTTAAACCAAGTAAATTTGGTAAGAGTTTTTCTAATACACGTTTTACAGTTTCTGTTGCATTGAGTTGTTCTCTACCATCAAACAACCCCGCATGTCTTTCCCAATGTTTTTTTGTGTCTCCTTCGCTGACCCAATCTTCACCAGGATGCACAACGGGCCCAATTCCTGATATTGTCGAACGTGGTGCAAACGCTGTAGGAAGTTGCCAAGAGCGGGCATTTTTTGTTGATGCTAAAGCATTGCGAGTTAGGTCAAAAGCACTCGACCACCACGAACCAACGTTAACACTGAATTTTCGGTTTTGGCGCCGAAGTCTTTCTTCGCAAGCTTGACGTAAAAAGTCAAGTTCAGCTTGTTGATACAACTTACTATTAAAAGTTTGATTTTGCGCCTTTACCCAAGGTTCAAACTTGTCTTTTTCTTCTATAGGAATAGCGGCATTTTTTAATTCTTCTGCTTTATTGCCTATGGGTACACCTGCCCAGTAAAACTGCCACTGTGCTTTTAACCAACCACTCCAAGTTTTACTATCTTGGTTTAAATCTTTCATCCAACGACGGTTCCCATGTAGTTCTTCAAAAGCCAAACTACCAAGTTCTTGCCATGCAAATTTTAGAGCTTGTTCTGCCGTTTGCATTGCTGCTTCAACTTTAGCTTCGGGCAAAATCATCACTATTACGTTTGGAAAACCTGCTGTAAGTAACTCGTGTGATGACGGTTGCTTGACCCATTTATCAAATACTGGATATTGCTGTAATAGCCAGTGGTCTATCAATGGTTGCTGAAACAAACTCGGATAAAGTAAGCTATCGGGCCCATACTGCATCGCCAACTTCCAGCATATTTTTGCAGCAATATAGTGTAAAATCCACGAACCAGACCAAAAATCGCGCATTTTGCGACTGGCTTTAATCAGGTCTTGGACTGGAGTAAAAGTAAAGGTAACTAAATACGGATGTGATGCTTCTTTACCAGATTTCCAGCGTTTTAAATCTTCTGTTGTCGCATCATATCCTACCAAGGCGCCTGATAATGCCGCAGTTATACTCGTATGACTCCATATAGAACTGTCGGGAAGTCGAGTTTCTGCGGGCATCAACATTAAACTATCATCGTTAAACTGTAGAAACACAGCTTCTGGTAAACATCGCCACAACCACCAAAACACTTGTTTGGGGTCATCTTGAATTGATTTGGGTATTAACCGCGATAGTTCTTGTTCTTTTTCGCCTAAGTAATTATGTCTATTTTTTGATACCAAGGTTTGATGGTCAGAAATTCGCAAATTTAACTTGGCACCAGAGAGCAAGTGCGCGACTTCCAAACCTTGCTCGTTGTAATTTACACTCTCAGTAATACAGCCAATGGCGCCTCTATCACTCGACGAGGCAATATAATCGGCTAGCTTCATTTGCTTAAATAGAGTCCCTGATTTATCTTCTGGGTTCCATTGATTATCCCGCCAGTCTTGCATCACTGATAACTGTTGCCAAAAACTGTTACCACCGCGACCAGTATTATTATGTAATGCCTTTAAGGCTGGGTCATGGAGGATGCCCCAGATTTTCGATTGCCAAAATACTCGCGACACGAGTTATATTCCTTACTTCGTGACTGCAATGCAGTGTAGCAAATATTTTCTAGAAGGTGCCAGTATTTGCTGATATTTGGGTTTGAGTGTTAAATTGTTGGATTTACCTTATGGTATGGGTTTAAGAAAGCCAGCTCTTTTAGAAAGAGAATATTTTCTTTTCTATTGACAATCAGTAATAGAGAATGTACTAGGCTGGTTTTACCCTCCCAACCACACCCAAATCAATAACCTGCGACTCAAGTACACGAGCTACCTAAACCAGTGATTGTTGAGATGGCGCCTAGCAAGAAAGTCAGTTAGGCGCCTTGAAACCCAACATTGCCAACTGACTTACAAACAGAATTTTGCATCTATCATTTCAAATTAATTTGTTCAAATAATAGGGAGCATCCCTATTTTGCAAAATGTAAATTGTCATTCTGAGCGCAGCGAAGAATCTCTTTTAACTTCAAGCTTTTTAGATACTTCACTGTTGGACTCATAACATGATTCTTCCAAATTGAGATGTTCCAAATAATAGGGGTTATGTTTAATGTTGTGTTTTGTATTTACTTAGAAAAATACTTTCCAATCAATTAATTTCCCTAATTAATAGGGACTGTATTATATCCAGATCCTAACTGGGAACCGTCTTTATTGTTTCCAATCAATTAATTTCCCTAATTAATAGGGACGATGTCGAGGAGGAATTCTTATCTTTTTATCAAGTAGGTTTCCAATCAATTAATTTCCCTAATTAATAGGGACGAGGAAGCGTTATTAGATGAGTTGTAACTCTTGCAGTTTCCAATCAATTAATTTCCCTAATTAATAGGGACTAAAACTCTAGGCGCTTACTTTCACCGTGAAGGGAGTTTCCAATCAATTAATTTCCCTAATTAATAGGGACATAAACTTGAAGTAAGGTAAGGATACCCAGTCCAAGTTTCCAATCAATTAATTTCCCTAATTAATAGGGACGGTAAAGAATTTTTAGGTAGACCTACTAAAGCTGGTGTTTCCAATCAATTAATTTCCCTAATTAATAGGGACTTGTCGAAAATTAGTTAATCGGCAACTGTTCTTAAGTTTCCAATCAATTAATTTCCCTAATTAATAGGGACATCTACAGGATACATTCAATCCTGCTGCAATACAAGGTTTCCAATCAATTAATTTCCCTAATTAATAGGGACATCACAAAGAAAAAGGGGAAGACCCCTCATTAATTAGTTTCCAATCAATTAATTTCCCTAATTAATAGGGACATAGACGCATGGGAACGTGCAGAAGTGTTATTTAACGTTTCCAATCAATTAATTTCCCTAATTAATAGGGACTTCTAGAGTTTGCATCCTACCTCCAAAGAGATATCCATGTTTCCAATCAATTAATTTCCCTAATTAATAGGGACGCGCTGAGGTTGTCGGCCGCGTGCTGCGCGCCCGCGCGGTTTCCAATCAATTAATTTCCCTAATTAATAGGGACGAAGTCTTTAACTGATGATAGTAAAAATAATAAGGTTTCCAATCAATTAATTTCCCTAATTAATAGGGACATAATGGGCCGAAAACAATAAAAATTACTTCTATTGAGTTTCCAATCAATTAATTTCCCTAATTAATAGGGACTATTAATTTCGCCTACACGAGCTAAATAAGCTTTTCTTAAGTTTCCAATCAATTAATTTCCCTAATTAATAGGGACCAGTTTTTTCAAAATTAAAGAAGAGATTAGCCCAGTAGTTTCCAATCAATTAATTTCCCTAATTAATAGGGACTTTACGTCTTTGTCTTTTATCCACGTAAATATTGGTAGTTTCCAATCAATTAATTTCCCTAATTAATAGGGACGTTAATGTAAAGTATGCGGGTAGATACGATGGTTTAGTTGTTTCCAATCAATTAATTTCCCTAATTAATAGGGACTTATCTGGTCATAATTCTCTAGCAGGTGCAAATGATGGTGTTTCCAATCAATTAATTTCCCTAATTAATAGGGACAGAAACTACAGTTAGCTATACACTAAAAGATATTTTGTTTCCAATCAATTAATTTCCCTAATTAATAGGGACTAAAATCCAATCGATTAGTTGGTGAATTTGTTTGTTGTTTCCAATCAATTAATTTCCCTAATTAATAGGGACCCCTCCATTTTAACCCCTTGCTGTGTAAGGCGCCCAGAGGCGGTTTGCGAGGGGGTCTGAAATTTTCCGCGAGAGATGGGTAAAACTCATCATAAAAGTCCTTGAAACCATTACACAGCAAGACGGCGAGGGCTTCAACGAGAAAGTCGGCATTTAGGGGCAATTGCTAACCCGCTCGCACTATTTAGATAATCGTCGAAGTAGGAGGCGAAATAACTGGAGGGCCAATGCCCATAATTTCGACTTGCCCTAATGTGTGCTGAGATAATGGGTAGAATCTCACGCTGTCCTCATCTAATTTTATAACTTTACTGAGCCGTTTACGCAGTTCTTTGATTTTTGCGGGGGTTAGCTGGCATTCAAATACTGAGTATTGAACTCTACATCCGTATCCTTCGAGTAGGTCTGAGACTTTTTTGCGTCGTTTGTCGCAGGGAAGGTCATATGCGACGACGTATAGGAACATAGTGGTGAGTGGTGAGTGCTGGGTGCTGAGTCGGTTGTTGTGTTATGAGAGGCGCCTATAAGATTCTTCGCTTCGCTCAGAATGACAATTTAGGTATGACTTTTGATTATCTGATTCGGTAGGGTTGATATTGGTGGCTGGGGTTGTAGACAAATTGTTTGTATGCTTTGACTTGTTGCATTAATGTATCCCATCTTGGTTGTTTTTCTCCGTTTTCGTCTTGTATTTCTTCTGACATACGTTGGACAAACGCTTGTAAATATTTCTTTCTTCCGGTGTCGTTTAAATAACAGCCACCGTCACGAAAGTCAAAGTCATCTCTCGCGTCAACAACCCTACTATTTACTAACCACAACACTAATGAGTCAACAATAGGCGCCCGAAATTCTTCGATTAAATCAGAAGCAAGGGCGGCATGTCCATCGTGTGCTTGGTGGAGTGAAGCATAATAAGGGTCTAGTCCTTGTATTTCGATTAAGGCGAATAAGTGATTCCACAGAACTTGATAGCCAAAACTTAACATAGCGTTCACAGGATTTCCCGGTGGGCGCCTGCTTCGTGCTGTAAATACAAAGTCAGAGTTTGTCAAACAATCTCCAAAAGCTGAGAAGTACTGAGCGGCGCCAGCACCTTCAAACCCCATCAACCTTTCGCGGTTATCTGCTTGACTTGCTTGCGAAGCTAAATAATCTAAACTTTGCAGCACTGTCTCTAAATTTGCTGACTCTAGTCGCTTACGCTGGCGCCGTAATAAAGTGCGACTATTTTTTAACTTGCCTTGAATAATTGCACGGGCTGTTATTAGCTGTTCAGTTATAGATAACTGCTGCTGGTAACGTGATAATTGCCTGTATCCGCGCGCGATTGGTAAAATACGACCGTAACAGTATCCCATCCGCGATAAATAAGCAATCGGAATATCACGCCATAAACAAGCACGAATAGCTTGCGTTGTTAATTGCGACTGACCAAAAATCAGAATTTGTTCAAGCAAAGGTAACTGTACCTCCCCCAAGATGACATCTCCCTGCTTGATTATTAATGATTCTTTTTGCAGCGCTACATAGCAGTTTTGCTGAGAAACATATAGTGTCTGCATATTAAACTCTAATTTCTTGTGGGATAAAATGCCTATCCCACAAAATATTTACTAGTCTCTCCGTCTACGGATATCAAAATTAGACGAATCTGGCGGCGGCGCCCCTAACCTTTGCGCTGTTTGTCCTGGTTCCAGCCACAAAATTACTCTGTCAGCAACGCTGGAAACTATATAAGTTGATACTGTGACAAGCAGCGTATTAATAATTACAGCAGCTAATCCTAATGGTGCTATAAGCAAAATAATCAAAGTTATACCACCAGTGCCGATTGATACTAGCAGATTCCGAAGTTGAGCAGTTCGAGGTGTTGTGTACATATTCTATATAACCTGATAACTCAGTATTTACTTGGTTTAACTGAGGCTTAATTGTTCTATATTTAGCTATAACATACGTATTTAATAATGAAAACAGTTATCAAAAGCATCTTTGATTTACATATAAACTCTTCATAAAATAAGTAAATTTACTGTATATTAAGTGTAAACACTTAGATGCAAATATCGTGTTCCCAGCATGACATTGCCTAACATAGTAGTTTAAGATAAACATGAAATTTTTGATTTCTATGTATGCATTCTTACAGCGACAGCCAAGCACTAGAAAGATTACTACTGCTAATTGCAACTTTTTTGAAGTATCCTGGTGTCGGTTGTCGTGATAGTATGAAGGCGCCGCAAAAACACCATGATGCATTAATAGAGGTGCAATTACGACTTCAAGAGTTAGCGGCAGAGTTTGATATTGAGTTTCCATATGGCTACCCTGCTATTGCGACTTTGCGAAAAGATTTAGAAACACTACGAAAATACGGTATTCTTGAGCGTCGAATGTATCGTTGGGGCTATTATTTAGGTACTGGCGCCATGTCAAGTCAAGAATTTAAAGTTGCCCTCAATGCCTTATTTACACAAGCTAAATTTCAGGGAGACCCCCAAGTTAGACGCATATGCGACCAATTAAGTCGGCGCCTGCGTGGGTTAGATATAGAATCAAAAGGAGAATTATTTTACCCTGTTAGACAATATCTCAACAGAGTAATTGTTTATACAGACCCAGAAGAAATGGCAAGCTTGGGCAAAAACCGAAATAATTTATTTCATCAGTTATCTGTAGTCGAAAAAGCAATTAGTCAAGGTCAACTTATAGAAATTTTACGTAGCAGTGACCCTTATAAAAATAACCGTATTGGCGCCCTTCAAGTTTACCCATTACAGCTAATCTATCATGATATTGCTTGGTATTTGCTGTACGAATACAGTAATGGACATTTTGCCATTGGTCGAGTTAACCGCTTTGCAGACCATTGCAAAATTATTGATACATCCGGTCGAGGTATCGACGCACAAAGCACAAGTTTAACAAAAGCTTATCAGTTACTCGAAAACGGTTGGGGTTTAAAGCTAGGAGAACAACAAGAATAACATCTCGAACTATCAGGACAATTACAACCAGTTCCCGTCAAAGTCCGATTCTATCCACCTGTCACTACTTTTATTTTAGAAGGTGAACGGCGCCATCCTAAACAAAAAATTATTAAAGGCGCCAAAGATAAAGTTACTGGAGAAATATTATACGTAGATTATATAGTGTCATTACCTCCACGGTCTTTTGACGAATTTTTACTGTGGGTAAATAAATACATGGCATCAGCACAAGTACTTTATCCTCAAGAGTTAGTGCAGAAACATTTGAGTAATGTAGAAGCTTTAAGAATGAGATACATTGATTTAATCCCCCCAACCCCCCTTAATAAGGGGGGATAAGATTTGTTTGTATACAAAGCTAAAATTTGTTTGTATACAAAGCTAAAATTTGTTTGCATATCATAATAATACTAAAATTATTGTTTCATTTCTTGTTCCCCCCTTATTAAGGGGGGCTAGGGGGGATTCACTTGACAAAACTTACCCTATTAAGGTAATATTCGCCCTATAATTCCAATAAAAGTGCCCATTATTAAATTGATATTGTAAAGGAAATTGTTAAACTCTAATTACGGATAAATTCATAGGTAAAAAATATTTAATCGTACTTAGAAAAACTTCAAATTTAAACAATACACAAACACTTTCAAAATCATGATATTGGGGCTAAGTTTGGACGATGCAACATCTCAATAACCATGCGAATCTGCCAAAATCCCAATTGCTCAAATCCATTTAACGCAGACGGTAATCGTTTTTGCACGACCTGCGGACATAGCAACTTTGGTGACTTGTTAAGAAACCGCTTTCGCGTTATCCGGTTGTTAGGTGAGGGTGGTTTTAGCAGGACATATTATGCTGAAGATGTTGATAGACTTGATGGTTCGTGTGTCGTCAAGCAATTTGTACCCCAAGTTCAGGGAACTGCTGCACGTGCAAAAGCTGCACAGTTATTTAAAGAGGAAGCGTTTAGATTATATGAACTAGGTGAAAATCATCCTTCTATACCTAGATTACTCGCTTACTTTGAACAAGGCGCCAGTTTGTACTTAGTGCAAGAATTTATTGAGGGAGATACTCTACATAAAGAGCTTCAAAACACTACATATACTGAAGCTAAAATTCGCCATGTTTTAATAGATATTCTACCTATACTTGATTTTGTCCATTCGCGCAATGTTATTCACCGAGATATTAAGCCCGAAAATATTATACGTCGTTATAGTGATAAAAAATTAGTATTAATTGACTTTGGTGGCGCCAAACAAATTACTCAAACAAGTTTAGCTCGACAAGCAACAGTAATTTATACAGTAGGTTATGCATCTAGCGAACAAATGGCTGGTTTTGCTTGTCATGCAAGTGACTTATATTCATTGGGTGTAACTTGTATACGTCTTTTAACACAATGCTTACCATATCAAGATGCATATGGTAATATAACTGACCCACTTTACGATGCAATTAATGCACATTGGAAATGGCGAGAATACGCAAAAACAAAAAATATCCAAGTCAGTGAACAGCTAGGATATATTCTTGATAAATTACTTAAACATGTAGTGCGAGAAAGATACCAAACAGCAGTAGAAGTACTACAAGATTTAAATAGTAATAACTTTAAAAGCTTATTTGGAATGACCACCGTTCCTCAACTTGAAACACCGCAAATACCCTCTCAAACACGATTAACTCCTCGCTCTAAATCAACCGAATCAAATTTCTACCCAGAATTCCACATCTTTGATTTTGATATAGTTACATTAGATACACAAGGTCGAATAATCGAACGCACACGAGCAAACGCACGTTTCTTTACCGAAGATTTAGGTAGTGGTGTTTTCTTAGAAATGGTGTCAATACCTGGTGGTAGCTATATGATGGGTTCACTCGACGGTGAAGGTGATGCTGACGAACGTCCCCAGCATAATGTTCAAATCGAACCAATCTGCATCGGCAAATACCCAGTAACACAAGCACAGTGGCGTGCCGTCTCAAATCTACCTAAAATTAATCTATCACTAAACCCACATCCATCTAAATTCAAAGGCGCCAATCGTCCAGTAGAAAATGTATCTTGGCACGAAGCACAAGAATTTTGCGCGCGTTTGCAGCAAAAAACCGGACGTAAATATCGTTTACCAAGCGAAGCAGAATGGGAATATGCTTGTCGAGCAGGAACAACCACACCCTTCCACTTTGGAGACACCATCACCCCCGACCTAGCAAACTGCGGTAACAGTGAAACAAGAATATTTGAATTTGAAACCAAAACCAAAATTCGTAAAGAAACAACTCCCGTCGGTAGCTTTGAAGTTGCAAACTCCTTTGGACTATACGACATGCACGGTCAAGTATGGGAATGGTGCGCTGACCCTTGGCACAATAATTATGTAGGGGCGCCGACCGATGGTAGCGTATGGGAATGGCAGGGAGACAAAAACCGTCGAGTATTGCGGGGAGGTTCATGGAGCTTTAGTCCCGTTCTATGTCGTAGCGCTAGTCGCAGTTGGAACGAGTCAGACGGTGGTCTACGAATATGCGGTTTTCGAGTCGTAGTAAGTTTGTAACTTCAATGTTTTCTTGTGGGGTGGGCATCCTTGCCCGCCCTGAATATTGACGGGCAGGGATGCCCGTTCCACAATAGGGCTAATTTTTGTTTTAGGCTAGCCTATCAGAAACTACCTTTCATCTGGTAGCGTCTTAGAGAATAAAATATAGTGTGTGGTGTGGTGAAAAGCTCGAACCGTTCTAATTATTGGCAACTTCTACCGTATATCCGTCCCCAATGGCGCCATATTGCCACGGGATTTATTGGTATCTTGGGTTATGTTCTCGCTACTTTAACTTTAATGCATCTGGTGCAGAAACTATCGGCGCCTTTCGGTAATGGTAACGTTGTTGCTATTGCTGAACTTGCTGGTATTTTAGGAGGTGTGTTTCTTGTACGTGGGTTCTTTCAGTCGGTGCAAGATATTTATATGGCAAAGGCGGCACTGCGAGTATCTTTTAATCTACGTAAAAACGTATATGGGCACTTACAGAAGCTTAATTTGAGCTATTTTGAAACTGCAAAGGCTGGTGATTTATCTTACCGTGTTACTGAAGATGTAGATAGAGTTGGCGAAGCGGTTCACAAGCTGTTACACGATTTTATTCCCTGTGCGTTGCAGCTAGTAGCGATTCCCATATATATGGTGTATCTTAGCTGGCAATTAACATTGGCAACTTTATTAGTTGTACCAATTATGTTGGTGTTGATTGCTTGGTTTGGAGAAAGACTACAAAAGTACTCGCGTCGTAGTCAAAACCAAGTATCAGATTTATCAGCGATTTTAACCGAAGTTTTTAATGGTATTAGAATAGTTCAAGCTTTTGCTGCGGAAGCATACGAAATTGCACGGTTTGGTAAGGAAGCAGAAGTTGCCATGCGCGCGAAGTATTCTACTGAGCGTTTAAAAGCTATTCAAGTGCCAATTGTCGGATTTTTACAGGCTTTAAGTTTCTTATTGTTACTTTTCTTTGCAGCTTGGCAAATTTCGGCAGGTAATTTAACTACTGGAAAGTTTTTTAGCTTTCTAAGTGGCGCCGCATTATTAATAGACCCTGTAGGTCATACCACAACTAACTATAATTTATTCAAAGAAGCAGAAGCATCGGTAGATAGAGTATTCGAGTTACTAGCTATTAAACCCGCAGTTGAAGAAAAAACCAATGCTGATATTCTCCCCACAGTTAGTGGTAAAGTTGAATATCGTCGCGTGTCTTTTGCTTATAAACCAAATGAACCTGTTTTGAATAATATTAGTTTACTCGCATATCCGGGTGAAGCAATTGCACTAGTTGGCGCCAGTGGTTCAGGTAAAACGACTTTTGTTAACTTGTTGCCGCGTTTCTATGACCCTCAAAGCGGTGATATATATATAGATGGTGTCAATATTCGCGATGTGACATTAAATAGCTTGCGGCGCCAAATAGGCATAGTTCCACAAGAAACCACAATGTTTTCTGGAACAATTGCCGAAAATATAGCTTTTGGACAAGAGACTTTTGATATGCAAGCTGTAGAGAATGCAGCCAAAATAGCCAACGCTCACCAATTTATTAGCCAAATGCCCGATAGTTATTATACTGTGGTTGGCGAACGTGGCGTTAATTTATCAGGGGGACAAAGACAACGTATCGCTATCGCACGTGCAGTTCTTCTTGACCCCCGTATTCTTATTCTTGATGAAGCTACATCCGCATTAGACTCAGAGTCAGAAGCTTTAGTACAAGAAGCACTCGAAAGATTAATGGAGGGAAGAACGGTATTTGTTATTGCCCACAGATTATCTACTGTGCGGAAAAGCGACAGAATATTAGTTCTAGAAAAAGGGCAAATCGTTGAATCTGGTTCTCATGAAGAGTTGTTAGATATTCAAGGACGCTACGCCAAATTGTATACGAAACAATTTAGTGTATCAGCTTGAATCCCCCCAACCCTAGGGTTAGGGGGGATTTTAATATTTACTGGGTAACAAAACCACCATCCATATATACTCACGATATTTTGGAGTCAAATGTTTATGACATAACCAAAGTACGCGGTAGCTGAGTAGCGAACTCTTCAATATTGGACTTGTGTCAGGCCAGCCTTCTGGTAGTTTAAAGTAACCTGTAATTAGTCGTTTTGTTACCCACCAGAAATGTACATATAGTGGAAAATCGACAAAAACTAGACTATCTGCCTCGTTCAGTTGTTGCCAGATGGTTTCTATGCAACCAAACCCATCAATAATCAATCCATCGGTCAGTAGCTAAAATTTGTTGATGGGCGCACTTAAAGTCTTCTTGTGCAATCTCAGTGTCCCCTTCAGGATTTTTGATCTTGTCCAAGACGTAAAGTGGTAAACCAGCAATTTCTGATAACCTCTTGCTTAGAGTTGATTTACCGCCTCCAGCATTGCCAAACACCGCTACTTTTTGCATATATTTACTTAGTTTCAAAATTTTAAGGCATTGAAAGCCAGCAAAATATTTAGTAGATACTCTCTCCATATACTACAAAAAAAATCAAAATGTATTTAATTTTTATAAAGGGAGTTTGAAGATTTAGCTGAGTACAGTTTGTTTAGATAAGGTTATTATAGTAATGCTCAATGAAATGTGGAGGTTTATAAATGAAACCTAATTTTCAAGAAATGAGCTTACTTGAATTGCGAATGTATGTTTTGGAACATCCAGATGATATGGAAGCTATTCGGTTTTTATTTCATCATCCTAGTTTGAAGTGGAAAACTATGCCTCGACTATTTAGAGAGGATGGCTCACCTATAGAAGAAAATATTCTTATTGCAGAAGAAGATATTCGGCGCCGTCTTTTTTAGGCGGTTTGAAAATACATAACTTTTTCTTGTGGGGTAGGCCTGACTGCCTGCCTTGAATGTTGGACGGGCAAGGATGCCCGTTCCACAAGAGATAAGTTTCACAAGAGATAAGTATAATAAACATTAAACTTTTTCTTTGGGTGGGGTAGCTACACCACGTTGGACGAGATTGGCTTCGAGTTCTTTAATAAATTTAAAGTCTTCTTTTACTAAGGGTTCATCTGCACATCCGAATGCTTGACTTGTAGAGGAATTTTGTTCGAGGAAAGCGAAGCTTAAGCGAAATTCGTGCGGTGTTGTTTGAATTGGTGAGTCAAAATGACAGGATATTATACGCGCGAAGTTCCATGTGGCTATTTTGTCTGCCCAGTCGAGTACTTGCTTCGGCGCCTGTGGTAAAATCAATGTTTGTAAAATAGGTGCTACAAATGGGCGCCCATAACCACGCAAAGCCTTAAAAGATTCTTGCCAGTTGTCTTTCCACCGAAATGGAAAGAATCCAAAGTATGCTTTTCTAGATTTATCGGGTGCTTTTAAAGCATCGCGCAGTGACTCCCATGTTCCAGCTACTTGCAAAGCACTCGGACGGAAGTAAATTCCAAATAGTGCAATGCGCTGCCATCCTTTACGACGGTTCGCTGCATTGTCTTCTACAACTTCAGTTGCATTATCTCGCGCGTGGAACAACAAAGCATATGGGTCTAGTTGAACTATTTCTGGTGGGTCTTCAGAAATAGATAATGCACAGTCTGTCACAAGCAATGTACGCGAACTTTTATGAAACATAGCAACTTCGACAAAAGAACCACGACCTAAATCTATATCTAGCACCGTATAATCAAAATCGTCTTTAAAAGGCGCTATTTCTACATTAGTTGGTAGTTCCTGAGTTCTTTTTTGAGGAAACCCTAACCAACCGAGCGGTAAATTAAACGGAAAGCTCCACTGGTGAGGAGCAACAAATACTTGTGCTGTAGGAAAACATCGTGCGAAGGGACCGACAAATACTTTATGCTCTAAACCTGAACTAGTTGGTAGTATTATGTATTTAACATCACCATGCTTCGCTACTATCTCATTAACCATACGCACACATTCACGAGTTGGCGCCACAGGTGCATATACAAGAAGACCACCCGCTTTTAACTTTACAACCGTCATCCGAATCGGTGTAATCGTGTAAAGAATGCCGTGAAGCTGGTCGAATGTCCAAATCGTATCTTTTATTACTTCGCTCTTTACAGTCCGGCGCCTGCCATAAGGATAAAATGGTACGGCAAACCAAAATGGCCAAGACCAATCTTTAGAATCTTCGCTTTTCGATATTTGAGATTTTAAACCAAACTTATCTTGCCCTGTCATCATTGCCTTACTCAAATAACCACCTACTATCTATATTTCTATTTCTAGCAAAAATTTATGTGTGGCTATCTTAATAAAGATTTACTAAAAAGCAGCCATACTAACCAAAGCATGTAGTGAATTACTACAATTGTCCAGAATACAGCCTGATATGAACTTTTACTGCTTTTGTGGTGTAGAGTTTGTTGAGCTATAAATCCTCCAAACCATCCACCTGCTAGTTCAAATAGGTGTAACGTATTTTCTGGAGTTCTCCATTTTCCTTTTTGGGCACGAGATTTATCGTCAGCGTATAGCCCAAAGGTTAATAGGCTCATAACAGTATATAGAATGAGGGGGAATATTACGGTAGTTGTCAATGCAAAATGAACTGACCCAAATAATGGTATGCTAGATACTAAGATTGTTTTGAATACTGGGACTTTAGATAAAGACCTGCTTTTAAATGTAGCTTTGCTACTAGAAGATACTGCGTTGGGTGTTCCACTCTCAATATAAGCTTTGCTTGCACGAAGTTTTCCGCCTTGTTCTGGTACAACGTAATAGTAAATAGTATCACCTGCTATTGGGCGCCGATTTGTGTTGTTAAGTTCAGAGATGTGCAGAAAGACTTCTTTGCTACCGTCAGCAGGTTGTATAAATCCAAACCCCCGGTCATCCTTCCATCTTACAAGTTGTCCTTTTTGTAAACCGGGTTTCATATACAAACCTTGCGTAACGTATAATATCTCAAGCAACAAACTTCAATAACTGCCTAATTAGCAGCGTCAAATTGCCTAGCCACTCATTATACTCAAAATCTTCTGAGATGCTACCCTGCGGGAAAACTGCGTTAACGTTCCTCAGCATGACAATAATAATTAATACAATACCTAAGATGCTTCGTTCCTCAGCATGACAATAATTATCAATTTAATATATTACTTTTCTACTGGCGCCAAATAAAGTCAGCTATTTGTTTGTTACTGGGTAAACTGTCATCATCTGGTGGACTTAATAATATTGAATGTTGAGTTATTTGTTTTCCAGAAAGGCGCCTTTCTAGACGACTAGGAATACCATAATCGTAGACGACGTGTCCTTGTCCTGCTAAAACGACTACTTGATAATCGCGATTAGTTTTGATGAAGTTGGCAATGCTTTCTGCCATTGTTTCATCCCATAGAACTTGTGCCAGAAAAAATCTTTCTGCACTTTTGCTATTTCCATGTCCCGCGCTTTGATGCGCTTCAAATGCCGCTAAAACCATTTTGCGGTATTCTTCGGGAGAGGTACGAATTTCTGAAAATGGTGGTATCTGCTTACGCTCTTCGGATGTTAAGCTTTCTAAACCTTGACGCGAAACTTTACGGGTAATTTCAGAGGGAGTGTTTATTGCTAAAACAGGTATTTTATTCTCTTTCGCAAATCTTACAATAGGTGCGTATAAGTTCCAATCAAAACCCCAACGTTGTTCATACTCTGTTTGCTTAACTAGTTCTGCTTCGGTTATCTTAGCTGCTAGGTAGTCATTGATAACGTTTTGGAAGGGACGCTGAAACATTTCCATTGCTATGGCAATTTTCTTGTTTCGTTTATGTAGTTCTTGGATAATTTTTAATTGGTTTTCATGGTCTTTAGCGCTATCGTGCGTTTCTCCTAGATATATTACGTTGGCTCGCGCAATTTGGGAAACTAGTTGAGTAACGCTGTTAACGCATTTACTTAGAGGAAAACGAGTTTCACAGGTTTTTGCATTTTCTTGTAAGGCGCCTGCTGGTAAAGTACAAAGTACAAAGCATCCTAGTGTTAAGGCAAATACTCGCGTCAAGTAATGAGTGTAAAGTACTGAGTGCTGAGTGCTGAGTGTGAAGCTTTTCTTCATTGTGTAAGCCCTTTTAAAATTAGCATATCGGTAAATGCTTATATTTGCTACCTTAGTGGGAAGAAGAAAGCTGAATATATTGCATAAGTTTTATAAGATATCTTGTGGGGTGGGCATCCTTGCCCGCCTTGATATGGAACGGGCAAGGATGCCCATTCCACAAGACCCATTCCACAAGACCCATTCCACAAGACCCATTCCACAAGACTCATTCCACAAGACTCATTTCACAAGACTCATTCCACAAGACTCATTCCACAAGAACACTTTATACCATTTATTTATGAAAGGACTTTGGTTAGAAAATCAACAGCTTGAACTGCGTACTGATATACCAGTTCCTGAACCTGGTTCAGAAGAAGCTTTAATAAGGGTATGTAAAGCGGGTATATGTAACACTGACCTTGAGCTGACGCGCGGTTATTATCCTTACAGTGGTATTTTGGGTCACGAGTTTGTGGGTGTCGTTGAGCGAGGTCCTGATAATTTAATTAATAAAAGGGTTGTTGGCGAAATTAATGCTGCTTGTGGAAAGTGTCGTTATTGTCTGAAAGGCATTCCAACTCATTGTGAAAACCGCACGGTATTAGGTATTGTTAACCGTAACGGCGCCTTTGCTGATTATTTATCTTTACCTGTAGCAAATTTACATCTAGTTCCCGATAATGTTCCGACAGATGTGGCAACATTTGCTGAACCTGTTGCAGCAGCTTTGGAAATTCAGCAGCAAATCTCAATTTCTTCTGATGATAAAGTATTGGTTGTAGGAGATGGTAAATTAGGACAATTGGTTGCTCAAACACTAGCGCTGACTGGTTGCGATTTGTTGGCCATTGGGCGCCATGCCGATAAGCTTGCTAATTTAGAAGCTAAAGGTATTAAAGTTGGCTATGTTGATGACGTACAAACACGTAGCTTTGATATTGCCGTTGAATGTACAGGCAATAGTGCAGGCTTTGATATTGCCCGTCGCGCTTTACGTCCGCGCGGAATATTAGTGTTAAAAAGCACTTATGCAGGTAATCTTAGCTTAGATGCTTCAGCTTTAGTTGTCGATGAAATAACGCTAATTGGTTCACGTTGTGGCCCATTTGCACCAGCACTGGAACTGTTAGCAACAGGAAAAATAGATGTTAAACCGCTCATTCATTCAATATTTCCTCTGGATGAAGGAATTACTGCATTTGAACAAGCGAAAACAAAGGGCGTTATGAAGGTTTTACTCGAAATTAATAAAACATAGGATTTGTCTTTGGTTGATAATCCATACAACTAATTGCTTCTTCGGTGCTTGCAATAGAAGGATGGATAGTACATTTGAGACGATAGTCAGCAGTAAAGTATTGGCAACCAGTGCAGGGTATTTGATGCATTTGCTTTGCTGTTGATACACTATCGCGTGCAGTTGCCCAGAGACTCCATATCGCGAGTATTATAAAGCTCCAGGCGCCTATAAAGCAAATGGGGACAAGAAAAGGTTGAATGTGCCTAATTATGTTTAGAATTGTTTGTAACACAGCAATATGCTCAGTTAATAGCTTGAAATACAAGACGTAGTATAAATACTATGTAATCTGGATTATATATTTTTAACTTCCCACCAAAGAGAGATTGTCGCAATTTGTAATTTATTGTTTGTAACAAAAATGTAGAGACGCGACATGTCGCGTCTCTACATTTTTGTGAATTACATTAATGATTCAAAGCAAGCCTAAAAACTACAATCCTGCATGACCAATTGCAATACCTGTCACCAACATTCCTAGAACGAGGAACGGTTGTGCTGATGCTTGGTATTTTACGTCGTTCTTTAATGGGTCACGTAAAAAGTACATGTCTTGGAATGTAATTTGCGGTATTACAAGCAGTAACAAAATTGCTGCATAGAGTTGCTGATGAATAGAAATCAGGTAAACTGCAATTCCAGCTTGAAATATATCAATCATCAATACACAAATCCAAGCGGCAGTTTTGGTACCAAACATTACAGGTAATGATTTTAAACCGAGCTTGGCATCTCCTTCTACACTCTTGAAGTCGTTGACTATGGCAATACCTAAGCCAGCTAAACTATAGAACATAGTCAAAACAATTATTTGCCAGTGCAGTTCGCCAAATAATGCATGACCCGTACACCAAGGAAATGTTATGTAACTGGCGCCAAGTGCATAACTACCGAGCCAACCATTTTGTTTTAACTTTAAAGGTGGCGCCGAGTAGATATATGAAATAATGGCGCCGATAACGGCAATAGTTGTAATTGTAGGATAACTATTACCTGCCCATTTATCGAGAGCAAACGCTAATACCAAACCTGCTATTAATAATACCCAAATTTGCGTCAATACCTGGGGTATAGAAATTGCTCCAGAGGGTATGGGACGATAGGGTTCGTTGATTGCGTCTATTTCTCGGTCGTAATAATCATTTGTAATTTGACAATATCCTGCCATCAGTGGTCCCGATAGCAACATACAAGTCAATGACTTAAGAACGTTTTCCAGTGTCCATGTAAATTCACCACTCGAAGCGGCGCCGCATACAACACCCCAAATTAAGGGTATCCACGTAATTGGCTTCATTAATTGCAGGCGAATTTTCCATATCGAACTTTCACCAGATGCAGCACCTTTCATGCCCAGCAATTGTCTGGCTTTCGCACTGCGGTCTTCAGTAGATGGGGTAATCGGTGTTTCTGACATAAGCTGTAATAAATAATTAGGAGTTAGGAGTTAGGAGTTAGGAGTTAGGAGTTATTTTCAACTCAGCAACGGCATTCGCCTCAAGTCGGCACAGCCCGTCCACGGCGATGGCTCCTCAGTACTCAGCACTCAGCACTCATAACTCTTTTAAAATGAGATTATCAAATAACCATTCTGGAATTTGGCGCCAGTTATAGGTTTTCCACTCAATGGAGGTGGCAAAAGTATATTCCGACGCTGATCTCCTGCTTCTATGGTTACTTCTGGGCCGTACTGAGTTAGTTTAACTTGCTTTTTGTCGAATCCTGGCAAGAATAAACGCACTTGACGGGCACCTGTATCGAGTTCCATTGGACGAGGTGCAACTGTTGCTTGCGCTACGAAGTCGGGTAATGTGTCTATCATTGATTGCCACTGTCCTTCGGTCGCATCGTTGACTGTGGTAATACTTAAAGGCTCAAATTGTTCTTGTAAAGTTGAATTAGAAACGGCGCCTGTAAGTATAACACCCCCTATAGTTAACCCTACTAGCTGTGCGCTACCCCATAAGTAACGGGCAGATGCAATTTCAACTGGGTCATCGTTTGTTACCAAAAAAGCAGCTATTCGCTTCGGGTCGGCAAGTGCAGCTTTACCCTTGTCGAGTAAGTTATTTGCCATGTTGGTGGGTTGCGAAAAGTTATCTGATGTCCAGTTGATATTAAAGAATGTGCTGATTAAAGGTTGAATTAAAGGTGATTCAGAAATAGCTTTACCTAAATCAGAGTTAACAAAGACCTGTCTAAATCGTCGCACGTACCAACTTAATGATTCAGGTAAACCGAGTAATCGTAAAGTTGTAGAGTCACCACTACCATCGTAAACAATGGTGTCGTATTTACCACTTTCATCGTACTGCCGAACTGCGTTGAGAGCTAAAGCTGCATCCATTCCTGGTAATACAGCAAGTTCTTGACCGTACACATCCTTTAAAAATGGTGTTTTTAAATACTGTGCTTCCAGCTTTTTGACTTCATCCCAATTGCTTTCGAGTAGTGTACTAGCATGAAATTGTACTGCTTGTAAGTTGGGTGCAACTTCTTGAGGTTCGTTAGATAAAGTTGTTCCCAAAAGAATTTGCATCGCTGGTTCTGAATTTCCAGCTAAAAGTACACGCTTACCCTCACGCGCTTGTTTCATTGCAGCAGCAATTGCAATTTTAGTCCGCCCAGTACTGCTTTTACCTAAAAATGTTAATATCAATGCCATTTAAATAATTCCTATACTCGTAAACGTAGTGCAGCACTCACAACTTAGCACTCTTAATGCGGCTATTCACTTCCCCTAAAGTTGTAAACCCTAGAGGAAGCAAACCGCACTTCAAATAGTTAGGACAAAAACTGCATCAAGTACTCAGCACTCAGCACTCAGCACTTTACACTTTCCCTTCTACACGACTTTGAGTTCATCCTCAAAGAACCAAGTAGAATAATTGTCATCAAACAGCACTACAACACCAACACCCATACCATCCGTTATTTTATAACCTTGGATTAAGCCGGTTTGTCCTAATTTCGCAGCAGTCACAGCGCTTACACGGTCGCGTAAACGATATACTTTTACTCTTTGTCCGATTTCCATGCCAAATATATAAACTAATGCAGTAAACCAAGACTCAGTTTATACGAATCTGCCACAATATAGGAACTTGTAGTGATAACTGGCGTTCATTCGAGAAAAAAGCTTAGGTGTGTGTGAGAACTAGGAGATAATTATGGAAGTTCAGCGTATTAGTGGCAAACTTAGAAAGTTAAAGCGTTTGCTGCCTGTTAACGAGAAGTTTCTAGCAAAATATGATTTGCTACGAACGCTGGTAAGACGTGATTTGGAAGCACGCTATAAAGGTTCTGTGCTAGGAAATCTTTGGCCCCTATTAAATCAACTATCACAGCTATTAATTTATACATATGTCTTCTCGTTTGTACTTAAAGTCAAACTAACTCTCAAAGCTTTGCCTGATAATAACTTTACTTTTGGTTTATGGTTGTTTGCCGGCTTGTTGCCTTGGATTGCTTTTTCTAGTGGTTTAGTACAGTCAGCAAACTCAGTAGTTGGACAGCCTAATTTAGTCAAAAAAGTTGTATTTCCGTTGTCTTTGCTGCCTTTAGTGCCAATTTTGTCATCTTTTATCGAAAGCTCTTTTGGTTTGATGATATTGATTGTTTTTGTCGCTTTTACTTCTCATACCTTACATGCGACTTTGGCACTGTTGCCTTTGGTATGGTTAACGCAGTTGCTTTTAACCGCAGGAATTGGTTATTTAGCTGCTGGTTTAACTGTATTTTTACGAGATATTCCACAAACTTTAGGTGTATTATTAAACATTTGGATGTACGCAACACCAATTATTTACCCTGCCACAGCAATTCCCGAAGGACTAAGAACTTGGATATTTTGGTTAAATCCAATGACCGCAATTGTCGAATTTTACCGTGATATCGTTTTGAACGGTGAAGTTAAGCACTGGGCAGAGTTGGGAGTTGCGACGACGATATCCTTTGTATTATTTTGCTGCGGATTCTGGGTTTATCGGCGCCTGCGTCCTGCCTTTGCGGATGTGTTGTAATTTCGTAGAAAAAGGAAAAAGGTAAACAGAAGTAGGACAGCGATGTCCTTTTCTTTTTGCTTTTGTATTGAAATAATAGTTATATAGTCATTAAGGTATTTGTTGATGAGTGAGGAAATAGCAATTTCACTTCATTCTGTATCCAAGTGCTATAAGCGTTACGCACGTCCAATCGATAGACTTCAGGAATTATTATTGCCTCACTCCAATAAGGGAAACGAGTTTTTTGCTTTGCGTGATATCAACTTGAATATCCCCAAAGGTCAGACAGTGGGAATTATTGGACGTAATGGTTCGGGTAAAAGCACAATGCTACAAATTATCGCTGGAACTTTGACCCCTACTACAGGAGAAGTGGTAGTCAAGGGTAGAGTCTCAGCGCTATTGGAGTTAGGCAGTGGTTTTAACCCAGAATTTACCGGAAGACAAAATGTGTTTTTCAATGGTAGGTTACTAGGGTTGAGCCAAAACGAAATTGAAAATAAGTTTGATGATATTGCTGGGTTTGCTGATATTGGTGATTTTATCGACCAACCTGTAAAAACTTATTCTAGTGGAATGTTTGTTCGTTTAGCGTTCGCAGTTGCAGTAAACGTTGACCCCGAAGTACTTATTGTAGATGAAGCGCTAGCTGTGGGTGATATTGTGTTTCAGCACCGTTGTATGCGACGAATGCGTGCGCTTATGGACTCTGGTGTGACTACACTATTTGTATCGCATGATTCTGGCGCCATTAAAACGTTATGTAACTCAGCTATTATGATTCATGACGGACAAATATATACAAAAGGGGCGCCTAACGATGTCAGCATTACATATCTCAAACTATTAACAGACTTAGAATTAGGCATATCAACAACCGAGTCTAAACAAACGCAGCAAGAAGATAAATGTAATAAAGATACAACTATTGTACGTAGAGGAAGCGGTAAAGCCAGAATTGAAACAGTAAAAATGCTTAATCACCTGGGTGAAGATGCTGGTGATACACCCGTGTTCGGTTTTAATGAAGAAGTAACGTTGGTAGTAGAGATACAAGCTAATCAAAAACTCAATAGCTGTATTTTAGGGTTTTATATTTGTGATAAAAACGGTAACGAGATTATTGGAACTAACACCTTTGAAGAAAACGTCAAAATTGATAAGCTGGAATTTAGACAACGAATCGTTGTCAATTTTAAATTCAAATTACCACTAAGACCCGCTTCGTATAGTTTAACTGTTGCAGGCGCCGAAAATAACGAAGCCTTAACTTTCGACTGGATTGATAACGCAATGGTGTTTCAAGTTTTACCACCGAAAACAGGTAAACAAATTTATGCTCTAATTGACCACCCTATTAATGTAACTATTGGTACACCTTGTAGGTTGGGTTCCACGTAGCGCAACCCAACAAATATAAAATAACTATATTTTTTTATGAGTTAACAGATGCTTCACTACGTTCAGCATAACATTAAAAAATATTATGGAAAAATATAAAGACTTGATTAAAAATTATCCTTCTTTTGATGAATTAACTGAGGAAGCTCTTGAGGATAATACTAGTTTAAAAAAGACATTACATTTCATTGGTAAGAATAAAAGTGTAGTTGATTTTGGCTGTGCTACAGGTTATTTAGCTCAGTTACTTAAACATAATGGTTGTGTAGTTACAGGAGTAGATTATAATCAAGAAGCAGCTCAAGAAGCAGAAAAGCACTGTCAAGAAGTTATAATTGCTGACTTAGATTTTACCAGCATCACAGAAATATTCCCTAATCAAAAGTTTGACGTTGCTGTTTTTGGAGATGTTTTAGAGCATCTCCGTAACCCTTGGAAAGTCTTAGAAGATACAAAGAGCATATTACAGTCTGGTGGGTATGTAGTTGCTTCTATTCCAAATATTGCTCATGGAGCTATTCGTTTAGCTTTACTACAAGGTAAATTTGAATATACACAGTTTGGTATATTAGACAATACACATTTAAGATTTTTTACAAAAAAAACTATACAAGAATTGTTTGAAACAACAGGATATTTAGTTAAAGGAATTGATAGAACAAAATTAGATATTTTTACAGACGTTCATCTCGTTCCCTCTTTTCAACGTGATGATTTCCATCAAGAAGTTATTGCCCAAATTGAACAAGATGAGGAAGCAGACACTTTACAGTTTGTTATTCAAGCATTTCCTGGTACAGTTGAAGATAAGTACATGATATTAGAAAAACAGTATACTTGTTTAAACGACCAATATTCACAGCTTCTTGAAAAAAATCAGCAACTAGAGTCTCAATTAAAACATACAGAGTCAGAACTAGCACTAACAGGGTCTATATTACAAGAATTGCAACAAGCTCGAACAGAAGCAATTACTGAACAAGCACAATCTTCAGTAAAAATAGATATTTTAAACTCTCAAATTCAACAAAAAGAGTTAATGCTACAAGACCTTGAGTGTATGATTGTGGCAATGCAAACCAGTAAATTTTGGCAATTACGTGAAAAATGGTTTAAAATCAAAACTTTTTTCAAGTTAAATAAATAAAAGTATTACTGTTTACTGTCTAAATTTTTGTAGATGTAAATATATATAGAATTAATCACGTAGAAATAGCAAAACTGTTTGTAATGAACTTATTATTTGTCATACATAATTGGGTTGGTTATGCTCCACACGGTGGTACAGAAGTTCATGCTATAACTTTAGTTGAAGCATTAGCTCAAACTGAAACTAATCAAGTTTACGTATTATTTCCTGATACGACAGCAGCTAGTGACTGCAATAATTATATATTATTCAATATAAAAAATAAAACTTCCAAGCAAATAAACTTAAGTTACCCTGTTACTTCCAATTGTTACTCACATCAAGAATTTTTCGCTAAGTTTGAATTCATACTTTTACAACAAAAGATTGATATAGTTCACATTTTTCATTTAATTAGATTTCCTCTAAATACACCATTAATTGCCAAAAAAGCTGGTGCAAAGGTAATTATTTCTTTGTTTGATTACTATTTAATATGTCAACAATTTAATTTACTAAAGAAAAATAAAATTTTCTGTAATTATCCAAATATTACGATACCAACTTGTGATTTATGTTTAAAGCAAAATTTTAATTCTCAAGTAGGTACGCAAAATACCCGAAGAAATACAATCTCACAAATACTTTACTACACTGATGCTGTCCACTATTTGTGTCAAGACCAATATAATCGATTTATTATAGCTTATCCATATTTACAAGACAAAGTTAATTTAATAATGGGTTTAGGCACAGGCGCCTTCTTTACAGAGCAAGATATACCTAATAAGCTAAATAACTTTGCATTACCTTTAAAAGTTGCTTGTGTAGGTAACTTTGATACGAACAAAGGAGCAGAATTAATTATACAAATTATCGATTACTACCAATCCACACAGCAAAATATCCAATTTCATATATACGGAGATGTTCGTTATCCTTACTCAGATATTTTACCATCAGCAAATAAAAATGTTAAAGTGTATGGACAATACACTCCTGAAGAATTACCGAACCTACTGCAACAATGTCATGTCGCTTTATTTGCCTCAATATGGCCTGAAACTTTTGTATTAGCTTTATCCGAAGTTTGGTCATGCGGCTTAATTCCAGTGGCGCCTAATATTGGAGCATTTCGTGAGCGAATTACTCATGGTCAAAACGGATTCCTTTACGAATTGACAGATTCTGGTTCAATTATCACAATATTAGACAATTTTTTAAAAATGACTACAAAAAGTTTCCTCAACTTACTCAAACAAGTTAGTCAAGTAAAATACCCCTCTTTAGAATCTAATATTAATCAATATTTATCACTCTACACCCATATACAAAACACAAAATGTGAACTTAACACTCTAGAACTACTATCGCGCGTCATTATCGAAGAACATCACATAGAAACACATTGTATCGAAACACATCACACAGAAACACATCATATCGAAACACACCCAGAAATCCAACAATTACCAAACCCAGAACAACCTATTCCTCCTATTTCTGAAAATAAACATATTTTAAATAAAGCATGGCAATACTACAAACAACAAGGATTACTCTCCACAATCAAACGCAGCGTCAATTACACTTGGCAACGGATACAAAAGATACAAAAGATATAAATCAACCATCCGTTACATCCGTTTCATCCGTTGCCAATTTTATCCTTCATTTCGTTTGGATGCTTCCAGAACACTTAGATAGTAATCAACACATTCGTAAAATGCTGATGTCAGAAGCAACACAATGTGATTTTACAATTCAATTTTATCAGAGCGAAACTTATCTACATGAAGCATACAAAACAAAACAACCAGATTTAATAGTATTATTTGGTTCATTTTATAAACCCAATACAGATATATACAACCTCATCACACAAACAAGTCGTTACTTAGGAACCCGTGTCGCTGCTTGGATAACAGAAGACCCTTATGAGTTTGATTGTAATTACTTATTACCAAAATTAGTTGATTTTGTATTTAGCAACGACAAAAATTCATGTAACTATTATCATTCTCAAAATGTTTATCACTTACCCTTAGCAACTGCATTTAATACATTAGAACCACTAGCAGAACCCGAATGGGATTTTGTGTTTTGCGGTGTAGGATTTGCCAACCGTATTGATATTATCGAAGGATTGCAAGACATCCTGAAAAATTACTCAACATTAATTATCGGGTCAAATTGGTCAAAACAAATCACCGAAAATTTTTTCACACGTACTCAAGTTGATTACGACGAACTAATATCAATTTATAGAAACAGCAAAATAGTCTTAAACCTATCACGATACCATAACATCGCCAATCAAATTTATGAAATAGTACCATCCACAGTGGCGCCAAGAACATTTGAAGTAGCAGCAATGGGAATATTTCAACTAGTTTTTTTCGACCGACCAGAAATACACGAATATTTCACTCAAGAAGAAATAATAACCTTTAGCAGCAAACAAGAATTTGCATATTTAGCCGATAAATACATCAACAACCCCCAACTACGCCATAGCATAGCTAACGAAGCCAAGCAAAAAGTACATAAAGAACACCTATATAGACATAGACTACAAACACTACTCCAACAAGTTCTCAATAATCTCTAAGAAACCGGGTTTCTATGAGAGATTAAGCTTTTTTAAAGTACTTTATAAACAGAAACCCGGTTTCTAAATAAAAAATATGATAAATCGTATATTAATCCACAACACCAAAACAACAAACAACAACTACCACCTACTCCACTCTTTATGGCAAGCATTTAAAGAAACATCACTACAAATACAAATATCTCAACCGCAAACACTACAGCTATTCATCAAAAATTTCCAACCCGAACTCATAATATGCTTCGGAGGAGAACAAATATCACCAACAATTGAAAACCTCAAATCCCCTAATACAAAATGGATATTATGGACAACAGAAGACCCATTTGAAATAAACTTTAACAAACAAATCGCAAAACACTTTGACATTGTACTAACATCAGACAAAGCCAGCCAAAACTTATACAGCCATCCTCATTGTTACTACCTTCCCCTCGCAGCATCCAAAAACTGGTTTTATCATCCAGTCATCAAACAACCCTCAAAACTACTATACGATTTAATCTTTATAGGTACAGCTTGGCCCAACCGTACCAAGTTCCTCAAAGAACTAATAAGCTTACTCAAACAAAACCATCTCACCAGTAGATTTATACTGCCAACAAATCCTCACATACCTCAAAACACATTATCTGATGTAGACATTATCAAATTTGAACGTGACTTTCGACTGGCGCCTACCGACTTAGCCAACCTCCAAAACCATTCATTATTTGCGCTAACACTATTTCGAGACTTTTCGGGTGATGGCAACCCAAGACCCCAAAGTTCACCAACCAACAGATTTTACGAAACAGCGCTAGCAGGTACAGGACAGATAATTGTATCAAATGACATCAATATACCAGAATTTTACCCAGAAATAAAAGACCATATTTTTCAACTACAAAACGCGCGTGAAATAATAGATACAATAACTTACATAAAACAAAACCCTGAAATTAGAAATTACGCGGCTTCATCTGTCCAGCAATTTGTTATAGATAATCACTCTTATTCACATCGAGTTAAAGAATTACTAAAGATAGTTGACAACTTGAATAACTAATATTTTATACAGTTAGATTTTATACTTTAATTTTCAATTAATGAGCATCCTGATATAAATAATTTTTCAAGAATAAATAGTCAACCATTAAATAAATTTCATATTATTTTGATCCCCCCTAACCCCCCTTAGTAAGGGGGGGACAAGATAAAAAGAAAGCCTTTCTTAAAAAAGGGAGAACTAGAGTTAATAGCAAAATAACTCTTAGCCCCCCTTATTAAGGGGGGTTGGGGGGATTAACCCGCAGTTAAAGAACTATAGGAATCAATACAAATGGTTAGTGAATTTGAGGCAAAGCAAACACAAACTCAATTACGCACAACCCAGCTAGAATTAGAACACATCAAAGCGCAGTTACAAGCAACACAAGCCGAATTAGCACAATCACAGGGACTCATATCCTGGATGCAGACGAGCAAGTTTTGGAAACTTCGTCTTCAATTCATAAAATCAAGAAATAAAATAAAACAAGTTAAACAAAAATTACAAGCAATATTACCCAAGAAACATTTTATACAAAATCAACTAACATCAACGTCATCAGATACAAACTTCCATCATATTAACTTACCTCGCTATATACCAGAAAAACCCACAATATTGCTGATAGTCGAAGAAACCTTACCGCAGTGTTTTCGCTATCGCGTCCAGCAAAAACTCGAACAATTACAAGCATTAAAATATCAAGTTAGTTGGGTGTCTTGGCGCCATTACAAACAAGCACAAGCGCAGTTACATTTTTGTCATATTGCCATATTTTATCGAGTTCCAGCATTTCGAGAAGTAGTAGAAACTATTAAATACGCGAAATCACTCAATAAAATTGTATTTTTTGACATTGATGACTTGATATTTAATGGTGATGCATACCCTGAACCATACGAGAACTTGGTAGGACAAGTATCACCCGACGAATACGAAGGTTTGGTACAAGGAGTTAAACTTTACCGCGAAGCATTAACATTATGTGATTATGCCATTGCCTCCACTCCTTCACTTGCTGAAGAAATGGAACGTGTGATTGGTGAAGGCGCCGTTTGGTGTCACCGCAATGCAATTGACAGCACGCTACTGCAATTCATGCACACGCAGTCTCCTAAAATCACACGCGATTACATATCAATTTTTTATGGCAGTGGTACAAAAACTCACGATGCTGATTTTTTAATAGCGGCGCCAGCAATTGCCCGCATCATGGAAAAATACCCAAACGTTCGACTAACTATAGTCGGATATCTAACGCTTCCAGATTTATTGGCGCCTTACCAAGATAGAGTAGACCGAATTGGACTATTGAGTAATTTAGAAGTGTATTGGGAATTTCTTTCTCAAGCTGATATAAATATTGCACCACTCAAATCAAACCTGTTCAACGACTGTAAAAGCGAAATCAAATGGTTAGAAGCGGCAATATTGGGAGTTCCTTCGGTTGTTACTGATACCAAAATGTATTTAGAAGTTTTACAAGACGGTGAAGATGTTTTAATTGCCTCTACACAACAAGAATGGTTTGAGAAACTCGACCAAATGATAGGTGACAGCCAATACCGTCTTTATATTGCACATCAAGCAAAACAAAAAGCCTTACGGGAGTATCACCCCGCTGTAATGGCAGAAAATTTCCAAATTATTCTTGAAAACGCAATCTTAGAAGCAGTATCACAACACCGCGCGATACAAAAGCAGACCAAGACAAAATTACTATTTGTCAATGTTTTATATCCACCTCAAGCTCTAGGTGGAGCAACAGGTGTAGTCAAAAATATAATTGACACTCTAAAAGAAAAATTTGATGACCGTTACGAAATTTCTGTTTTTACCTACGACTTGCACAACCCCAACGGTTATGAACTATGTGAATACCTTCAAGACTCAGTTCATGTTACCCGTCTAAGTTTACCTCCTTATCCCGATATCGACTGGCGCTATCAAGACCAAAGAGTATACGAAATTTTTTCTCAATACCTCAAATTAACACAACCAGACTTAGTACACTTCCACTGTATACAGCGATTAACTGCATCAGTTCTCGAAGCCACTAATGACTTAAATATTCCTTCCATCGTTACCGTACATGATGCGTGGTGGATATGCGACCACCAATTTATGCTCGACCGTGATGGAGTCGAAAGGAATTTTCATCAAAATGACCCTCTAGTAGTCGCGCGTTACGCTGATGATTTAAATAAGTCACTTGCTCGGCGCCGCTACTTAGCACAACAGTTAAACCGCGCCAAACTAATCCTCGCCGTCTCTGAGTTTCAAGCTTCCTTATATAGTCTTAACGGTTTTACTCAAATTCAAGTCAACCGCAACGGCATCAAAACATTACCAGTTCTAGCGCGAACTCCATCAAAACGCATTCGCTTAGGTTTTGCTGGTGGAATTTGTGTCCATAAAGGATATTACTTTCTCAAAGAAGCCATCACAGCAGCGAATCTTCATAAAACAGAAGTCACAGTAATTGACTTATTTATAGACTCCGGTTTACCAAGACATGAAACCTGGGGCAGCACTCCAGTTCAATTGATACCAAAGGTGCCACACGAAAGAATGGCTGACTTTTATAGTCAAATTGATGTTTTAGTGGCGCCGTCATTATGGTCAGAAAGCTTTGGTTTAATAACGCGCGAAGCCACTTTAGCAGGAGTCTGGGTAGTCGCTTCCAATAAAGGTGGACTTGCAGAAGATATTTGTCCAGGTATAACTGGAGACATTTTTTCTCCTGACGATATTAACGAATTAATTAAGATTTTACAACGAATTGAACAGGCACCCGAAAAATACCAGAAGCAACTTGCACCTAATACTCAAAACATACGAAGAATCGAAGAACAAATAAACGAACTAGAAACAAGTTACGAATCTATCGTATTAAATCATTCGTAAAAATACCAAACGTAGAGACGCAATAAATTGCGTCTTATCTCATGTAAAAAAAATAACTAAAAAGGTGAAAAAAATCAAAATTTTAGCATATATTACAGCTTACGAAGATAATGAATCTGTAATAAATTGCGTTAGAGCTATTCAAAATCAATCATTTCCAATTGATAAAATTTTTATTATAGATAATTCCCGTATTGAGCCTGTTTCACTGAGTAACTCAACAAATATTATCATCGAACATCATCCAGAAAATATAGGTATCGGCGCCGGATTGAATATAGCTTTAAATTTAGCACAAGCTCAGGGATATGATTTTTTATGGGCTTTCGACCAAGATAGTGTACCTGCACCAGATTGTTTAGAGATACTTTTAGAAGCGCATCAAAGATTATCTGAACAATATGAAATTGGTATTATTGCTCCAACTGCAATTGATGTAAAAACTAATACAGTTGTTGAAGGCGCCGTATTTGCAAAGTACCGTTTTATTGGATGCCAACACATAAATCAAGTAGACTTTTACGAATGTGACGCTCCCATTACCTCTGGCTCGTTAATTTCTATAGAAAAAGCTAAAACAATTTCTCCTCCACGTGCCGAATTATTTATTGACGGAATAGACCTCGATTATGGACTGCGTTTAAGATATAAAGGTTATTCTAATTTGATTATTACTAAAGCTACCATGCAGCATAATTTTGGTAATTCCTTAGCTGTTAAATTTTTATATAAAAAATATTATATACAGAAATACTCGGCGTTACGTCACTACTACATTTGTCGTAATCACACATATTTAGATATTAAATATGCTCAAGGATGGTATCGCTTATTAAGTTTAAAACATCGCATTAAATACACAATTTGCACTGTTGTTAAAATTGTGTTATTTGATACCGAACAAAAACAGCTTAAGGTTTGTGCTTGTTTGCTAGGAACTTATCAAGGTTTGATAAAACAACTAGACAAAACATTAATTGACCCAATTAAGTAAAATATAATAAGTCGAAGCAAAAATAGTTAAACGTATTTAAAATAGTATGAATTCAACTGTAGAACTACCTAGTGGTAAAATTCTAAATCTCGCGCGCTTTATTGCTCTTATCCCAGTGGACAACGCAAAAGACGACAGTTATGAGCTAATTTTAGAGGGATATCCTACTCCAATTCGGGTTGACCATAAAGATGCTGATATTATTAGGCAATTTTTAAATATAGGTAAAAGTACTTCGTATGCTAACGAAAAACCTGCTTGGAGTATGGAAGAGCAGTTAAGACAAAACGTGCCTAAAATGATAGCTCTGGCAAAACGTATGGAACGTACTAAAAATATGTCAGACGAAGAAGCACAACAAAGGCAAGAGTTTTTTGAAACCTTCAAGCAAACTGTAGATGCTGAACGCCCTTCTGGACAAAAATTATACTCGGAATCATGATTGTTTTTATAGACTCAGGTGTGCTAGGAGTTCTTGCGACCCCTGTTAAATATGCTGAAGCGAGTATTTGCGAAGAGTGGATTTACGGTCTGTTAGCGAAAGGTGTTACTATTTACTCTTCTCAACTATGCGATTATGAAATCAGAAGAAGCATGGTTTTGGAAAACCGTAGAAATCCTCGTTCAACTAGCATTAGCAGTTTAGATGAATTGCAAGAAATTATTACTTTTTTACCAGTGACTTGGGAAGTGTTAAACCAAGCTGCTGAACTTTGGGCATCCGCACGCAGTCAAGGTATACCTACTGCTGATAATCAAAATCTAGATGCTGACATGATTATTTGTTCCCACTGGCAAATGTTAACAGAAGAATTTCCCGGTCGTTATATTGTGATAGCAACTGGAAATGTCAAGCATTTGAGTCGTTTTACTGAATCTAAAAATTGGAGAGATATTAGATTTTAAGATTTAAAAGTTTTAAGTAACTTTTACAATACACCTCTTGTGGGATGGGCATCCTTGCCCGTCTCTTCCTCTTCACTAGGCTATCAAAATAAAAACATGGAAACATGCTGCACCGCTAATCCTATCTAAGAAAGACTAAACCGGAAAAGCTTTGCAGCAGGATGATGTTTTTAATTAGTGGGATGCGCCCTTTATTTAGACTTTACTTAGCCTTTATTTAAAGAGGGCGCCTAAAATCTATGAAGAAGCTGATTCTTGAGCAGCGCTAACAGAACCTAGTTTTTTACCTGATGCTGCTGACTCACGGCGAGGGGAAGAAGAACCTCCTTTAAGTTTGGGTTTAACGGAACGTCCACCTTCACTACGTCCACCTTCACCACGTCCACCTTCGCCATTATCCCAAGAACGACCACCACGACGTTCTCCTGAGTATTCACGACGGGGTGAACCACCACCTCCACGAAGTTTTGGTTTGGGTGTTGGGGATAGTAATTCTTCTTCACTTGCATCAGCTTCGGTTTGTAACCAAGCTGGACGAGTTTGGTCGTAAGCTAGCTGTAATGCTGCTGCTGCAATTGCATGAGCATCATATTCTTCGCTCAACTCACGAACAATTGGTAAGAAGGATGCCAATCTTTCGCCAGTTAGTGCTTCGCGCACTTGTTCTTGTAACTTTTGAATATGGCGTGCTTCTATTTGTGCGCGTGTTGGAATTGGCAGTACTTGCCAAGCTTGACGAACGTGACGCTCAAATATTTGCTGTTTACGACGCTCGAATGGTTGTACTAAAGTAATTGCAGTACCTTCTTTACCTGCACGACCTGTACGACCAATTCGGTGTACGTAAGTTTCTACGCTATCAGGTAAGTCAAAGTTAATTACGTGTGATAACTGGTCTACGTCTAAACCACGTGCAGCAATATCAGTTGCTACTACCCAACGAACTTGACGATTACGGAATCTTCCTAATAACCGTTCTCTGGCTTGTTGCGACAAGTCACCATGATATTCATCGACACTATGACCTGCTGATTGAAGCTGATTGGTAAGTTCTGCTGCTGTACGACGAGTACGTACAAATATTAACGCTGACTCTGGGTCTTCCATTTCCAAAATAGGTTGTAATGCTCTGGCTTTGCTCCAGTTACGAGGCACTACATAAGCTACTTGGTTAATTTTGTTCGGCGCCGCTTTTGGTTGTTGTACAGTAACGGTAACGGGGTCGTTCAAAAAGGTATTGACAAGCTGACGTATACTTGGTGGCATTGTCGCTGAGAATAATGCCGTTTGACGCTCTGTTGGCGCCTGCGAGAGAATTTTTTCAACGTCATCGATAAAGCCCATGCTTAACATTTCATCGGCTTCATCTAATACAAACCAACGAACATAATCAAGTTTGAGGCTACCACGCTCTAACAAGTCAATTACTCGTCCAGGTGTACCAACAACGATGTGGACACCACGTCGCAGTTGCATAATTTGACGGTCTATTGACTGACCACCATAAATAGCTGCTGTACGTAATCCACTGTTGCCGATAAAAGTAGAAACTGCATCGTGAACTTGAATCGCTAATTCACGAGTTGGCGCCAAAACTAAAGCTTGTACAGCGCGATGATTAACGTCTAATCTCTCTAATATAGGTAAGGAGAAAGCAGCGGTTTTACCAGTACCTGTTTGCGATTGACCAACAACATCACGTCCAGAAAGCAAATGTGGAATCGCTTGTGCCTGAATATTGGTAGGTTCAGTAAAACCTAGTGTTTCTAATTGTTGTACACGTTCTTCTGAGAGACCTAATTCTTGAAAGGAAGGATTCATTAATTCTCCTAAATCTTCTTATTTGGTAATGGGTAATTAACTTGATATGGATAATAAGGGCTAATAGAAAAGGGTAATCTTTATAATCAGGAAATAATCTACTAGCCATAACGGGCGAAGTTAACAGCTAACTAATAGCTACTAACTGTCTAACAACTTGACCATAAAGGTCATACGCATCGGCACCAGTAATTTCAACTTGGACGATGCTTCCTAAACTGGCTTGTCCACTAACGTATACAAGCCCATCAACTTCTGGAGCAAAACGACTCGAACGACCGATTAATTCACCTGTTTTTGGATTTTCCTGTTCAATCAGCACATCCACAACTTGATTAATAAGTTGTTGATTTTTATTTTCAGAAATCGGTTGCTGGAGTGCCATCAAGGCATCCCGTCTTGTATCCATAATTTCTTGCGGTACCTGGTTGGGTAAATTCTGGGCTGGTGTTCCCTCCTCCGCTGAAAATGTAAATACCCCAACATGGTCAAATTTATGACGCTGAACAAATTGCAACAAATGTTCAAATTGCTCATCTGTTTCACCAGGAAACCCAACGATAAACGTTGTTCGCAGCACTGCGTTTGGTAACGCTTCCTTGATGCGCTCGATAATCGCATCGTTAACTCGTCCTTGCCAAGGACGGTTCATTGCACGAAGAACATCGGGGTGTGAGTGTTGTAACGGTAAATCCAAGTAAGGCAAAACATTGGGTGTCTCTTGAATTGCCGCAATTACATCAGGGGTAAGTCCCGTTGGATAGGCGTAATGCATCCGAATCCACGGTACATCAACTTTACCTAACGCGCGCAGTAACTCGGCTAACTTCGGTTTGCCATATATATCCATACCGTAGTTAGTTGTAATTTGAGAAATCAAGATAATTTCTCGCACTCCTTGAGATGCCAATTGTTCGGCTTCGGTAACAATCGATTCTATAGTACGCGAACGTTGGTTTCCTCTGAGATGGGGAATTATACAAAATGCACACCGATAATCGCATCCCTCCGCAACTCGCAGGTAAGCTACGCCTTCTGTCGTTGTTCGGTAGCGTGGTGTCAACTCATCAGCTATATAAGTTGGCTCGGCACTAACTTCTTTTACTCGCTCGCCACTTGATGCGCGCTCAATCACATCTACGATTTTGTGATAATCGCCCGTTCCCACTACTGCAACCGCTTCGGGCAACTCTTCCAATAATTGCTCTTGGAAATGCTGCGCCATACAGCCGGTAATGACAATTTTCTTGTTCGCTTCTGCTAGTTCGACTAAAGTCCGAACCGATTCAGCGCGCGCCGCTTCAATAAAACTACATGTATTTACAATAACGTAATCTGCTAACTCTTCGTTACTATCTACGCCATAACCTGCTTCTACAAGCAGTCCCAGCATATGCTCCGTGTCAATTCTATTTTTCTCGCAGCCTAGATGAGAAATGGCAATCGTTGGCTTTTCACCCATATTTTAATATCATTCTTGCTTATTTTGTCACGTTTGTTAATTATCAAACAGTTAAGCATTATTTTCCCTTCACTATATGGTGGAATTTGATTTTACATTCGAGAGTGATATCCCTACAAATGCTTATCAAGCGTCTGGCGCCTCAACTAGGGGCTAAGACCGCTTACAGTAACGAGACATGCTATGATTGTGCTTGATTCTGTGTTTCCAGAGAAAAAACCAAATTTATTCTTAGGGCAAATTTAACACTCTTTACAATTCTACAACTTTATAGCTGTAGGTATTGTACACTACCGGAGCTAGAAAATGCGTTGTGAATTTACCCATAGTCAAGTCCGCCCTCTGGATGACTAGGTAGACGAACTGAAGTTCGTTATTACTACTAGTCTGTGGCGTATCCAAAAGAAGTCGCAACCCGTAGGTAGTATCGCAAGCGCGCATTTTATGCTGCCGTGCGGTGGTGTTAGCTCGTTGCTCTTTTTAAAAAGCGCGAGAGCTGTGGGCTGCTTGTTATCTCACTTTATTCATCACGCCGCCATTATACAGGAAAGTGTACCGTTTGTGTAGACTTTTCCACATAGTACCAGTCAAAGCGCATTTTATTAAGTGGCAGTCTCCTCTTGTAGCCACTTTCTATCTTAACATATCTTATGAAATGTTTCACCTCAAATTATTCCTTAAGGAGGAGGCAGAAAACCGAACCATATAGCACATATTTGATAAAATATAGCAAAGTCTACCCCTTTCACTTTCAGCACGGTTGTTTTTCAATAGAGAAGGCTGTGACATTAGATAGAGGACTCCGCAAGAGCGGTTTAATTGAAGAGTGGACTTATATCAGTTATTTAAAACCCAAACCCCAATTATTGGCGTGGTTCACCTTTTGCCGCTGCCGACTTCTCCGCGTTGGGGGGGAAGTTTGAAAGCGGTTATTGACCGCGCCGAAAGAGAAGCCGCTGCTTTAGCGAGCGGAGGAGTTGACGGTATTATAGTCGAAAATTTTTTCGATGCGCCATTTACTAAAAACCAAGTTGACCCAGCTGTTGTCAGCGCCATAACAGTAGTAGTGCAGCGAATTCAAAATTTAGTAACGCAACCCATTGGGTTGAATGTGTTGCGGAATGACGGCAAAAGCGCTATGGCAATAGCGAGCTGTGTTCATGCACAATTTATTCGCGTTAATGTTTTAACTGGGGTGATGGCAACCGACCAAGGATTAATTGAAGGAGAAGCACATCAATTATTACGCTATCGGCGTGAATTAGGTAGCGATGTCAAAATTCTTGCTGACGTACTTGTTAAACACGCACGTCCCCTTAGTTCTCCCAATTTGACCGTTGCCGTCAAAGATACAATTGAACGTGGTCTAGCTGATGCTGTTATTTTATCTGGCTGGGCGACAGGTAGCCCACCTTCTTTAGAAGATTTAGAATTAGCATCAGCAGCAGCAGATGGAACTCCAGTATTTATAGGCAGTGGTGCTAGCGTGGATAATATAGCTACACTAATGCAAGCTGCGGATGGTGTAATTGTATCTAGTTCGCTCAAACGTCAAGGGCGGATTGAGCAAACTATCGACCCCAACCGTGTTGCTACATTTGTCGAAGCAGCCCGAATGACCCGTAATCCTAGTCACAATTCTAGTAGTAATTCCAAAGGTGGCAAAAAGTCTACGTCTTCGGTAAAACTACATTTTTAAAATAAGAGTTAGGAGTGTTGAGTGCTGAGTGCTGAGTGCTGAGTGCTGAGTTTTAACTCCTAACTCCTAACTCCTAACTCCCAACTCCTAACTCCTAACTCCTAACTCCTAACTCTTTTATTCCAACCCCTTGATCAAAATTATGAGTCGCCGTCGTTCTATCCCTTGGATTCATCGCACTTCGCGCTTAATTATTGCTGCGATAGCTGGACTTGGCGCCCTTAACACAGGCTATCTTAGCTACGTCAAGTTAAGCGGAGGCGCCGTTGCCTGCGTGAATAAAACTGCTGGTTGTGATAGTGTTCTCTCTAGCCCTTGGGCTACCATTTTTGGTGTCCCACTAGCTATATTTGGGTTTTTGGCTTATGCCAGCATGACTGGTTTTGCACTGGCGCCATTAGCTATTAAGCCAGAAACAAATAAAGAGCAACGCAAAAAATTAGAAAACATAACCTGGCTATTACTACTAGCTGGTAGCATAGCCATGACCGTGTTCAGCGGTTACTTAATGTACCTGCTCGCTTTCCAAATCAAAACTGTTTGTTATTACTGTATTGCAAGTGCATTATTTTCACTTAGTATATTCGTATTAACTATTATTGGTCGTTCGTGGGACGATATCGGTCAAATATTTTTTACAGCAGTTATTGTGGGCATGGTAACGCTAATAGGTACTCTTGCTGCTTACGCTCCCATTAATAACCTGGTTACAAATGGAAATAATGCTGACCCAACTAACCCAAATCGTGCTGGTGTAACTGTTGTACAAACTGGGTCTGGCGCCGGACAAATTTTCTTCGATGCACGCAAAGCTGGTGAACCTGACCCAAAATCAGGTTGGAAAATAACTACTACCAGTGGCGAAGCTGAAATTCAATTAGCAAACCACTTGGCTAAAGTTGGCGCCAGAGAATATGTTGCTTTCTGGTGCCCGCACTGTCACGAACAAAAGTTACTGTTTGGTAAAGAAGCTTACAAAGTAATTACAGATAATAACGTTAAAACAGAATGCGCTAAAGAAAGCCCAGTTGGTAAACCACAAGATTGTAAAGCTGCTGGTATTCAAGGGTTTCCCACTTGGATTATCAATAGTAAATCTTACAGTGGAGTTCAAAACTTGAATGATTTAGCAAACGCATCTGGTTACGCTGGCCCTCGTAATTTCAAATACTTTAGGTAATCATTTTATTTGTAAGGTTTTAGTGAGATTTATCAAATTAATGCCTTCTCTAACGTTAGAGGAGGTATTTTTATTTATAGAAAACTATATAGTGTTGTAACGAATTATGGATAATTATTGTAAATTGTAATAAATTGTTATCTAGTTAATATTTTAATAGCTGCTAAATAGGCTACTCTCATGGTTGCGATTTAGTTTATCACAAATAATTATATTTAGAGATAATTAGACTTGACAAATCGTTATAAATAGAAATATGCCATAGTAATGACTATAGCAGTAACTGTTTAAATAAGTTTTATGTTTCAAAACTCGACTCGGTAATTGGGAATGAGTAAGCAGCGATATAAGTTTCTGCAAATGTTTCGGTTCAAGCAAAAACAACCTCTTTTTAATCGAAAAGAGTTACTCGTTTCCCTTGGAGTTGCAGGCTGCATTGTTGCTTTACGCTTACTGGGATTTTTTCAGCTTTTTGAATGGATTGCGTTAGATATACTTTTCCAATTACGTCCATTGGAAACTTATCCTCAACCTATCACAATTATTGCTGTTGATGAGATATCATTGAGAACTATTGGTACGTGGCCTGTACCAGACCGTACCATCGCCGAGTTATTAATGAAATTGAATAAGTATCAACCACGCGCTATTGGCTTAGATATTTATCGAGATTTCAAAGTTGACCCTGGTCACGAACAGCTACTAGCTGCTTATAAAGCTACTCCCAACTTAGTTGGTATTGAGAAGTTATCACAAAAGCGAGATAATCACGTTTTGCCACCAATTGGTTTAAATCGAAGCCAAGTAGGCTTTAATAATATAGTACTAGACAGTGATGCGAAAGTACGGCGAAGTTTACTATATTGGCACACATACAAGGAAAAGCACGAAAGTTTTGCGCTAAAAATTGCCAAGCTATATTTACAATCAAATGGTATTGTACCGTTAGCAGCACAGAGTAATCCAGAGTATTTACAGTTAGGAAAAGCAGTTTTTTCTCGCTTTTTACCAAACGATGGTTCGTATGTAGGAGCGGATAACAGAGGCTATCAAATAATATCTAATTTCCCTAAACCTAGCTGTGAAACTTGTTCTCCTGATAATTGGGGTTTTCGTAAAGTATCATTACGCGAAGTTCTCAACGATAAAGTTCCAGAAAACTGGATTAAAAACCGCATTGTTTTGATTGGTTCCACAGCACCTTCTCTACAAGATTATGTGCAAATACCGTATTCTAGTCAATTTGTTGGTCAAGTCAAAACGATAGCTGGAGTTGAACTGCAAGCTTATTTTACCAGCGAAATAATTTCTGGCGCCTTATACTCAAGACCATTAATCAAAGTATGGTCAGACCCAATCGAATACTTATGGATTTGGGTGTGCGCGTATTTAGGTGTAGTCACACGATATCAAATTAAGAAAACTACCATAAGCTTTTTAATAATTATATTTTTTGGTTCTGTACTAGCTGGAAGCGCATTTGTAATATTTCTTGATGGTTGGTGGATACCGATTATACCCGGATTAATTAGCTTATCTGCTTCAGCGTTTGTCGTTACTTGCCAAATTAATTACGTTCAAGAAGAGTTAAAACGCTCTAAAGAGTTTTTAGACCAAATTATCAACACAATTCCTGACCCCGTTTTTGTTAAAAATAAAAACTATCAGTGGATTGTTATAAATGAAGCTTATTGTGAATTTTTGGGTTATCCAAAAGAAGTTTTGTTAGAGAAAAGTGACTACGAATACTTTTCTGACTCTCAAGCTAAAGCATTTCGGTCTCATGACGATTTAGTTTTTAGAACTCAACAACCATGTGAAACCGAAGAACAATTTACTGACAAAAATGGTAATACCTACTCAATTGCCACAAAACGTTCGCTCCATAAAGACGCTGCTGGTAACTGCTACTTAGTGGGAGTCATTCGTGATATTACCAAACGAAAATTAATCGAGGAAGACCTCAAACGCGAGAAAGCAGAGTTATTTCGTTCCAATAAGGAGTTAAAAATCCAAGAAGACCGCTTACGTTACTTAGCCTATCACGACCCCCTTACAGGTTTACCAAACCGCAAACTATTCGCCGAACAACTCGAAGAATCACTCTTATGGGCCCAAAGCAATAGCCTTATGGTTGGACTATTGTTTATCGATCTAGATGGGTTCAAAAAAGTTAATGACACTTTAGGTCACGAGATGGGAGACCGATTGTTAATTACTGTTGCTAGCAGACTCAACAACTGTCTGCGTGGAAGCGATACTGTTGCGCGACTTGGTGGTGACGAATTCACCGTCATACTACGTGCAATACCCAAAAAAGAAGTCGCCGCCAAAGTTGCCGAAAAAATACTACTAACAATCACAGAACCAATTCTCTTAGAAGGTAACGTTGCTAGAGTATCTGCAAGTATCGGTATTAGCATATACCCAAGTAATAGTCATGATACTGAAACAATAATCAAGCAAGCTGATGCTGCAATGTATCGTGCCAAACACATGGGTAAAAATCGTTATGAGTTTGCTTAAAGACTTCCAATAACCTTTATAACCTGAGTATTAATACTAAAGTAGTAAATAGCATAAGTGAAAATACTATTTGTGTCTATCTTATATTTGATATCAGTAAAGCCTATAACTCTTATTTTTCGACTACTTAAATCAAAAATATAGATATTTTTACCATTGTCATAGCTTTTATTCTACTCATTACTGCTTAAGTATTGGTATTTTTTCATAAGCTTGTTATTTGATTTACACCGCATTTATACGTAAGCATATTAAAATATTGTCAAAGAAAGACAGGCTTGTAAGCATTAACGTCTTATTTATGAAATAAATATATCGCTCTTTTGGGTGATGCGAGGAAAGATACAGCAGCAGTATTACTTTAATATTGCTTCAAATTTGTTATTCAGTTGGTTATACCCAATTGTCAACTGGCATTAATTTCAAGCGAACTTGTAACAACAAAGACTCGAATCTTTCTCAAATGTTTGTTAAAAGTTTATAAGCTTTTCACTTTTCAGAAAAATTTTCAGTAAAAACACTTACGTAATAATACTTTAGCCATACAAAGGAGTAATACCGAGCTTATGGTAACTAGCTTAAAATTAGCAAGCGCGCTATTGTTCTTTGTCGGCGCCCATGTATTAGTTCCAAGAATAGCTGATGCTGCAGCAATGTTGAATCAACCTGTTGCCGCAGCAAATCGTTCGAGTAATATTGAGCTTAATAACCAAAACTTAAATCAAGTACAGGTGCTTCAAAATTCTCATAGCGAATATGAACCACCTGACTACGGTGGTCCCGACAGCGAACACGCCAGTGGAACAAGATAAATATATTGGTTCATGTCATAAGTTTTGGGGTGTAGGTGCCGATAGTAGGGTGGGCACTGCCCACCTTACAACAACCCAAAATTAATGACACAGACCAATATATTAGTTAGGAGTGATGAATTAGGAGTGATGAGTTAGAAATTGTCATTCTGAGCGTAGCCATCCGGCGGAGCATTTACCACAGGCTAGAATCTTTTAAGTCTCAATAAATTAGAAAGATGCTTCACTACGTTCAGCATGACATAAAAGGAAATTCCTAACTCCTAACTCCTAACTCCTAACTCCTAACTCTTAACTCCTAACTCTTAACTCCTAACTGCTAACTCCTAACTCTTAAATTTTATGATTTATACCAAAGTTGATTTTGCACAAGCGTATGTAATTCCCAGTCAGTACTAGATGATGGAAAGTCCGTGCGGTAATGTCCACCCCTGCTTTCAGTTCTAAAAGCTGCACTCTTAAGAATTAAGTAAGCAACATCAAGCAAATTGCGGGTTTCTGCCCATAATCGTAACAGCTTTTCCACGCTAGATATATTAAATACGCATTCAGTCGGACGCAGAGCAACTAAAAATTGACTAAGCGGTAAATTATTAAAATCACGCTGCCAAGTTTCAACAGTTGTAATAGCGCTTTCTAAAAGATTTTGTTCACGACATATTCCAGCACTTTGCCACATCAAACGCGGAATATTTTCGCGCAAGTCATTAAGATAAACTTGACAAGACTCTAGTTGCACTGTACTTAACGTAAAATCTACGGTATTTGTTCTTATTGTAGAAGTTTTTACCTGCTCTAATTTAATATTTGCCATTTGGGCGCCGAACACAATGCATTCGAGCAGTGAATTGCTCGCTAAACGGTTTGCTCCATGAACTCCAGTACTAGCTGTTTCACCAACAGCATATAAACCGTTTATATTAGTACTATTAGTTAAATCAGTGACAATACCACCCATCCAGTAATGTGCAGCAGGTGCAACAGGAATTGGTGTTGAGAATACGTCTACTCCCCAGAACTGACATATTTTAACAATGTTGGGAAAGCGATAACGAATAGTTTCTTTAGGAATAGGGCGCATATCTAGCCATACATTTGCCGTTGATGGGTCAGAGGCATTTTTTTGTAGGTGGCTATAAATAGCTCGACTAACAATATCGCGTGGCGCCAGTTCGCCAGCTTCATGATAATCGAATGCAAAGCGCCGTCTTTGATCATCAATTAAATGGGCGCCTTCACCCCGAACAGCTTCGCTAATCAAAAAACGGTCTGCACCAGCTTTAGTCAAAGCAGTTGGATGAAACTGTACAAATTCTAAATCGCGTAAAATGGCACCAGCTCGCCAAGCAATAGCAACACCATCACCAGTACTTACCGCTGGGTTGGTTGTTTGTGCAAATACTTGACCTCCACCACCTGTTGCCAATACAACAGCAGTAGCATGTACCCAAGTAATTTGATTATCGTGAAATAAACTAATACCACAACAGCGCTGTGTTTCTGGTTCAAGCCATAAATCTAATGCCAGCGCTTGTTGAATAACATGAATATTAGGACGTTTAAGAACTTGATTTGCTAAAGTTGTCGTGACTTCGCGTCCTGTTGTATCAGCAGCATGAAGAACACGATGCCTAGAGTGAGCAGCTTCTAGGGTTAGCGCCAAATTATTACCGTGACGGTCGAAAGCGACACCTAAATCTACAAGTGACTTAATACAAACTGAAGCATTATTAGCCAGAAAGTCAACTGCAGCTACATCACATAACCCGGCGCCAGCTTTTAAAGTATCTTCAATATGTAACTGCGGAGAATCTTCGGGTGAAACAGCTGCGGCTATACCACCTTGCGCCCAATCACTAGCAGATAATGAAATAGTTTCTTTAGTAATTAAGCCAACTCGCGTTTCTTTAGGTAAACACAGTGCAGTATAGAGTCCAGCCGCACCGGCGCCTACTACTAAAACATCAAATTCATTCTTAACAACGTTCAATTGACAAACTAAATAAAGTGGTGAGTGCTGAGTTCTGAGTGCTGAGTTTTGAGTGCTGAGGAACGAGGAATTAGGAATGAGAAGTGAGGAATTCTTAACTTCTAACTCCTAACTCCTATCTCTTATCTCCTATCTATAAATACCGTTATTGTAACGGTCGTCACCTTCGGTAAAAACAGACTCAACTTCATTAACAACGAAGTTGTTGAGATTAGCTTCCAGAATTTGCTTTTGGCGTTCGCTAAGTCCTTTCAATTGCAAAACGTCCTGAACATCTTTGTATGGAGCATTTTGAACGATTTTACTTGCAAGCGTTGGGTAAAGTCCTGGGAAACGCTGGAAAGAAGCAATATTGGTATTATTTAAATCTATTTTTTTACCATAAACTTCTGCCAGTCTGTCATCTGCACGGTTACGATACGTTTCGCTAGTTTCTGCCGCGAATACAGGAACCGACCGAAAAGCAAAGCTATTCAATGTACTCGCTTGAGCTGGTTGAGAAGTGCCCAACCATCCTAAACAAGCTACTAGCAAGCTAAATACTGATAATATACGCGCGAATCGTTTCACGATACTTTCCACCTTTCATCATCGAACAAATATCACTGTTTTAAGAAGTCAATAGTCAATAGTTTAACTTTTGACATTAACAACTCATAAACCAACACAGCAGTTATCAGAAACTAATATACAGCGTATTAACACTCAAAACTCTGATGCCTTATGGGTTTGGTAAAATTTTTACTAAAACTAACGAAAATGGTTAATTTACCGTGAATTTTTTCATGAAGGAACGATACAAATCTACACAATGTGCTTAAGCAAAGTTTAAGCGAACATGGCAGCAGCCAAAAACAACATATCAACCAAAATAGTACTCAACACGGCGCCACCAAAGGCAAACCAATGATTTCGGTGTCTTGCCAGTGGTAAAATTCCCACTGTTAACAATACAACTCCAAGAATTACTCCCCATAACTGACCAATTGGTGTTTGCACCTGAACTAAAGCTGCCTGTAAAATCCCAGGTACTGCTTCTGGTTCTACATACATAATTTGGCGCCAATAAGGTATTAAGTTTGTTAAATAAAAATAAATATCTGTGACAACAGTGCCAAAAAGCGAACCTAAGTAAAACCAGTTGCCAACTTTACCCCAATTACGCTGCAAACACCATATCGCAAAAGGTAAACCAATAGCTTCTACGGGTAAATGCCATAGTGGTTCCCATCGTAACCAACCCCAGTAAATCGAACCAGCCAACCAACTCCAGCTAAAACCATACAGTAAATCGCCCCATATATAAGTTTTGTAATGTGACATTAAGCTGAAACTTAGCCACATCCAAAACCCAGTTAGCCCCAAACTTAAAGTTGGCAAAGCTCTAACTAAAGGCGCCTCAATAAATACTGGAACCGACACCAAAAATACTGCCGCACCAAAAATGAGAAGCGTAATCGGAGGTACTAACGATACAGGCGCCGTAGATGTATAAAGTGTAAAATCACTTGTTAAATCATTCTTTAAATCTAGAAGTTCGGTTTGAGTAGCAACGGTGCTAGATTCCTCTTGCGTATCTAGTATCTTTAATGATTGGGTAGAAGCTGCGCGTGCAGGCAAAACTGTGTTAACCAAGGCTGTATTAACCAAAATTTTAATTTTAATATTTGTTACTTAACTTTATCTTACTTAAAGTAACATAACAATAAATCCCCCCCTAGGGCATTTAAAAAACATTATACCCCTAATGAGTGATGAGTAGAAAGTGCTGAGTGCTGAGAAAAAGTCAAAAGTAGAAAGTGCTGAGTGCTGAGTATTAACTTCTCACTTAGCACTCAGCACTCAGCACTTAGCACTCAACACTCAGCACTCAACACTCAGTACTTTTCACTTAAATGTCACCCGGAACCGCTGACGCTGGTAACGTAAAGTTGGATAATTCGTAAAACGCGGCAACTTCGGGAGTCTAGTTAATGGCAACAATGTTTATAGGTGTAGATTATTTGCCTGCATTCACCTACTTGATGCAAGAAGCAGGTAATACTGCTGCGGGTAATTCCAACTTAATTTGGCAGGTTATACAAGGTATCGTTTTAGGCATAGTGCAGGGCATTACAGAGTTTTTGCCCATAAGCAGCACAGCGCACTTAATTATTTTTCGTGATGTTTTGGGATGGAAAGCGACATGGAGTAAAGCCGCAATTGATGGAATTCAACTAGGCAGCGTTTTTGCAGTTGGGTGGTATTTCCGTAAAGATATTTTTAGTATTTTAGAAGGCGCCTGGGCTGCGTTTCAGCGTAAAGACTGGCAGCGTGAAGAGTGGAAGATATTTGTTGGAATTATAATTGGTACGGCGCCTGCGCTTTTGGGTGGGCTGGTGTTAAAAATATTAAAAGTCGAATTAGAAAGTCCGTTAACAATTGCTGGTATGTCGATAGTAATGGCAACACTATTGGGTTTAGCGGAAAAAATAGGTTCACGCAAGCGCGGGTTTGAAGAGTTAGAAATTAAAGATGGAATTATCGTTGGTTTAGGACAGATGATAGCCTTATTACCAGGTGCTTCGCGTTCTGGCTCAACACTGACAACTGCCTTGTTTTTAGGATTAGAGCGTCAAACTGCGGCTAGATTCTCGTTTTTGCTAGGATTCCCTACCCTTGCTATTGCTACATTAGTTCAGACTAAAGACGTTCTTGAAGTCTCAAATATGTTTGTGCCGTTGATAGTCGGCATTATCTCGACCTTTATCTTCTCTTATTTATCTATCGCTTGGCTGCTTAAATTCTTACAGCGCAATAGCAACTGGGTGTTTGTTTGGTATCGTCTTGCTTTTGGTGCAGCTATTTTAGGCGCCGTTGCTACAGGAGCATTTAAAGGATTGGCATAAATATAGCTCTAAAATTATGTCATGCTGAACGTAGTGAAGCATCTAAATAAATTACAAGGTAAAAGAGATTCTTCGCTACGCTCAGAATGACATGTTAAGTATTAATATTCTCGTATGTCGGTTATTAAACCTGCTCGTATAACAAAAGTATTATCTGACTCGATAGCTGCTGAAATTGGCTTTGAAGCAGGAGACGCAATTGTCAGCATCAACGGTAGTCACCCACGCGATTTGATTGATTATAGATTTTTGTGTGCCGATGAGGTACTCGAACTTGAAGTATTAGATGCATCGGGTAAAACTCACTGCCTTGAGATTGAAAAGGATTACGACGAAGATTTAGGGTTAGAGTTTGAAACTGCGCTGTTCGACAATCTGATTCAGTGCAATAACAAATGCCCGTTTTGTTTTATCGACCAACAACCACCAGGTAAACGCGAGTCTTTATATTATAAGGACGATGATTACCGTCTTAGTTTTCTTTACGGTTCGTATTTGACGCTGACCAATTTACCTGCTCGCGAATGGCAACGCATCGAAGCAATGCGACTTTCGCCTTTATTCGTATCAGTACACGCTACGGAACCAGATGTTAGAATTAAACTTCTCAAAAATCAGCGTGCAGGTGAGATATTAGACCAAATCAAGTGGTTTCAAGAACGGCGCCTGCAAATTCATGCCCAAGTAGTAGTGTGTCCGGGTATAAATGATGGCAAGCACTTGGAACAAACAATTCGTGATTTAGCGTCGTTTTATACAGGTGATGTGCCTGCGGTAGCATCAATTGCGGTGGTACCTGTAGGATTAACGCGCTTTCGACCAGAGTACGACGAACTTGTACCTGTCACCCCTAAAAAAGCTAGAGAAGTGATTTCACAAGTTAAAAGTCTACAAGAGGAGTTTCGCAAAAAGTTGGGTTCTACTGTTGTTTGGTTAGCTGATGAATGGTTTTTGATTGCTGGTGAGGAGTTACCATGTGAAGCTGATTACGAAGATTATCCCCAAATTGATAACGGTGTTGGTTCAATTCGTTTGTTTATCAAAGAATTTACAACCACAGCATCGGAATTATTACCAGCAAAAGTCAAACCCAGAAAATTGACTTGGGTTGTGGGCAACGCTGTAGAAAAAGCATTTCAACCTCTAAACCAACAGTTAAATTCGGTTGAAGGATTGCAAGTTAATATGCAAGCTTTATCAAGCGAATACTGGGGGCAAGATATAAGTGTCACTGGATTACTTACTGGTCATGATTTGTTATCTAAGTTACAAGGTGTTGATTTAGGTGATGGAATTTTATTACCAAGCGTTATGCTTAAACACGGTGAATTAATCTTTCTAGACGATATTAGTGTCGAGGAAGTAGCTTCTAGACTCAATACCAAAATTTTTCCAGTCACTGGAGTTAATGAGTTAATAAACACCTGTATAAATTAGGCTATTAGTGATAAGCTACCTTTAATTAAAAGCGTCTGCTTTTTCCACTGGCAAACCCAGGAATTTTGGTTCCTTCCATTTCGTGCGTTCGTTAATGTTTTAATGAACGCAGGATGGTTTTGACTCGATTGCTTCCGCTGATAATGCCAATTACTGTATTGGCTAATAACTATTTTAATCGTAAACAACCAACTGAGGATTAGGGCGTGATAAAACGGGCTAAATTAGTTAAGGAAGAAATAATTAAGTCAACCAAGGTAAACAGCATTACAAAATTTGGCTTATTTTTCTTTAATTTACAATTTATTATTTTTAATTTGTTGAGTATTCCGGCAACGGCAGCCTCAGATACGAATTTAACTATTATTTATAGTCAAGACAACGCTAATCAGTGGTCGGGTATTACCAGCCGCTTACAGGCAGCAGGCGTTAACTATTGTGTTGTTTCTCTAGATTCAATTAGAACTGCTACTGACTGGGGAGAGCGTAAAGTTTTATTTTTACCCAACGTTGAAACCTTAAGCCCTGCACAAGCTATTGCTTTGGAAGAGTGGATGAGTAAAGGCGGGCGCCTAATCGCATCAGGCCCTGTTGGTACTACATCGGCGCCAGGAGTGCGGCAGTTAGTACGCGCATTACTAGGTGGTTATTGGGGGTTTAGTCTGAATAATGTTCAAAAAATTCAACCAACAAAAGTTAAAGTTACTCAAGATTGGGCAAAAGCTGGTGTTTTTGGACAAGTGCGGGGTGGAGTTGTTATTTCCGACGAATCTACTGGACAGCCAGCAGCAATATGGGATACAAAAGATAATTCAACAGCGGTTTTGACGACCGACCGTTCGACCTTTTTTGGTTGGCGTTGGGGTGTTGATACAGTAGCTGCTAGCGAATTAGATTCGAGATGGTTAACTGCAGCAATTAACCGTCATATGCAGTTACCACCAGGCGCCTCTAGAACAGTTTCAGGTGGCGCCAAAAATTGTGTCACATCTGTCGCAAAACTTCCCAAATCATTACCTTCTACATCTATAAATACAAATACTCCAGCTTCAAATACACAGCAATTTGGAGCAATAAAAGTTGACCCCTCAATATTTACCTCTCCAACAGCAAGGACAACGGCGACAGCTACAAACTCTCAAAGTGGTTTTCCTAGAAATATACCCAGAAGCGACGAAGCAATTGACCAACTCGAACAAAATGTGCGCCTAGACGTAGTGCCAAATTCGACTAAGCCAATAAGTGCCTCTGAAGCAGCAGCATTACGTCAAGAACTGCAAAACTTGATTGGACGAGTCGAAAGTTCTCAATTATCAGCATCAGCAATCTCTGGTAGAGTACAGCCACTAAAAGCGCAACAAGCAAGTTTTGCATCCGTTAGACCTGGGGCGCCAACTTTTAGTAACTCCCAAGCGCGTCAAGTTGCAGACAGCATTCCTCAACTTGTTGCCAGAGGACAATATGCTCAAGCTCGTTCTGCATGGTTAGCAGCGCGCAGTTCCTTATGGAAGCAGTTTCCTGTTGACCAGCGAATGGCACAACCAGAAATTAGATCGATGTGGCTAGATAGAGGCACAATAGTTCGAGCCGGAAGCGAGGCAGGACTTGCACGTGTTTTTGATAGACTCGCCCAAGCTGGAATTAACACAGTATTTTTTGAAACACTCAACGCCAGCTATCCAATTTACCCAAGTAAAGTGGCGCCGCAGCAAAACCCATTGATTCGAGGTTGGGACCCCCTTGCATCTGCTGTAAGACTAGCAAAAGCGCGTGGTATGGAATTACACGCTTGGGTTTGGGTATTTGCAGCCGGAAATCAGCGACATAACGAATTGTTGGGTATAGATAAAAACTATCCAGGCCCAGTATTAGCAGCAAATCCTTCTTGGGCAGGATATGACCATAGAGGTCAAATGGTACCTCAAGGTCAAGGTAAACCATTTTTCGACCCAGCAAATCCCCAGGTAAGGCAATATTTGCGGTTGTTATACGAAGAAATAATTACGAAATATGACGTAGACGGGTTACAGCTAGATTATATTCGTTACCCATTTCAAGACCCCAGTGCAGGAAGACTTTATGGGTATGGAACAGCGGCACGTCTTCAATTTCGGCAAATATATGGTATTGACCCAGCAACCATTTCACCCAGTCAAACAGATTTATGGCAGAAATGGACGGCATTCCGCACAGAGCAAGTTAATAGTTTTGTGGCAGAAGTTTCACGTTCTTTACGGGCCAAGAAACCTGATTTAACTATATCAGTAGCTGTGTTTCCGTTACCTGAACAAGAACGAATTCAAAAAATTCAGCAAAACTGGGAAGTTTGGGCGAGACGAGGTGATATAGATTTAATAGTGCCAATGACTTATGCGCTAGATACTACACGCTTCGAGCGACTCGCACAACCGTGGATAGCTTCCACACAATTTGGGCAACTTGGCGCCGCATTATTAGTACCAGGTATTCGCTTACTAAACCTACCAACACCAGGAGCATTCGACCAACTTCAAGTTATTAGAGACTTGCCTGCTGTTGGTTATGCATTATTTGCAGCAGAAAATTTAACAGGTGAATTGCAACAAGTATTTAATAATACCCAAGGTAATTCAGCTACCGTTAAATCATCAACAGGCGCCTCTGAACCAATACCACATCGTCAACCCTTTAAAACAGCAGCAGTACGTTACACAGCACTACAAGCAGAATGGAAATGGATTGAGCAAAATAATCAATTAAAATTAACACCAACAGCACTATCAGCTTTCAAACAACAAGCAAATGTCTTAGAAACAGCATTAAATCAACTAGCAGAAACACCCAGTGCTTCACGCTTAACCACAGCAAAGTCATCACTCTCGCGTTTCCAATCACAATTTAGAGGGTGGATGCGTGAGCAGTCAGCAGAAAATTCCTACCAGGTGCGCGTCTGGGAAAATCGTTTAGGAGCAATTGAAAAATTGTTACGCTATGGTGAACGCTCGCAACGGATGTAACTATTGATTTATAATTGCTAACTCGTAAGGTGGGCACTGCCCACCCTACTCTTAACTCCTAACTCCACTCTCCACTCAGCACTCTCCACTCAGCACTCAATTAAAACCATCCTTCTTGTTCCAGCGTTTCTATCATTTGAAGTCCGCGCGTATCTCCGACACCTAAAATAGCGGCTTTTGCGTCTTCGCGTACTCCTAGGTCGGTGTCTTCGGCAAAGGTTTGAATTAAGGCATCAATTGCGGTAGCGTAAACTACGTTAGAAGGTAGCTCACGACACAATTGTCCAATAGACCAAGCGCAATTACTCCGAACTGCACCAACTGGGTCTTGAACCAAAGCTGCAACCAAAGGAGGCATGGCGCCAACAACAGCGTCATAACCTATGTTTGCCATTTGAGCAAGTGCGCTAGCTGCCCACAGTCGTACAGCCGAAATATCTGTTTTGAGTGCATTAGCTAAGGGGGCTAAACTTCTACGGTCGCGACAGTTTCCTAATGCCCAAACTACGCCTTTACGCACGTAGCCGTTCCAGTCGCGATTTAACTGATGTATCAGTGGTTCTACTGCTTCGGAACAGGGATTACGTCCAATTCCATAGGCTGCACTCACCCTAACTAAAGGACAAGTGTCTGTTAATAAACGTATTAATGGAGAAGTTGCGCGCGCATCTTCTATGTCACTAAAAGCACGTGCCGCTAGCATTCTTTGCTGTGGCACAGGGCTATCAAGAAGCGCGAGCATCTCATCCGGGTCAGGTAATTGTGCCTCTGATTCTTCAGTCAGCGGTTCAATACTGTCGAGAGGACTTTCTAGCTCGGCTTCTGGGTCGAGTAAGCTGAGGTCATCTTCATCATACATAAATAAAAAGTACCATTACAAGCGGCTATCTTCCACACCTTTTTGATTTTAATTTGGGGAAGGCCGCTTTTCACTCCCCATTTTCCAATGGTTTTATCATCCACAAAGATTGCGTTTGAAAACCGAGTTGATTATATAAGTTAAGCGCAGGTGTGTTTGAAGAAAACACTTGTAAACCAATTTGCTTGTCCCCTCGCGCTCTTGCCCAAGTTTGTGCATATTCCATTAATGCTCTACCTACACCTCGGCGCCGATGTTCAGCAACAACGTACAGTAAAAATAGGTGAGCATGACGCTGACCTGTAATTTGGTCGATAGCGTTTCCCATCCAAAGACAAGCTACAGGAGAAGTTTCTTGGGTTAGAGTTTCACTGTCTGTAAAGTTTACCCACCACAGAGGGGTTTCGCTCGATAGATATTGCTCAACAGTCTTCGACAAATGCGAAAAATCTTGGTTTGGAAAAATGTCTTGGTAAGTCAGTTGCATGAACTTTACCAGTAATGCTCTGTCTAGAGTTGAGCCTTTGCGAATTTTATATGATGGTATTAAAAAGGAATTCAAAGCTGTTTACGGGAACTCAGTAAGTACAATCTGACACAAAAACTCACTGAAAAAAAATAACCTTTGGTAAATTTTACTTTATATATACCAACTTTGTTGTTTTATCTTGTGGGATGGAGAGAACTTGCCAGGAGATTATTCTTCTGGCAAAGTTCGGAGCATCGCAAGCCCCGTCCCAAACTCAAAGCAAGCAATCTTAAAGAGAAGGCGCCTTCATTGAAACATAAATACTATTTTGATTATGTAACTCATTACCATTAAATCCCACACCATCTACAGGAGCAGGCGCCGACATGTCAGACGGCAAGAAGATACGCGCGCTGGTTGCTGCTAGAGCAATAAAAAAAATAATAATGGCTATGAAAGGGGCGATGTATTGACGAACAATATTCATGATTCTATTAGTTAAAGATTTATTAACCTTGCCTCACATATTTTAGCGTCAATACAGCTTTTAAAAAATGGAAAGGACAGGCAGGATGCCTATCCTACAAGATTATCGTCTATCGCGTTCTACATCGGCGATAACTCTTTCCCAGTACCAATGTTCTGGCATTTTGGGATAGGTTTTACGCGCTTGGGCTACAAGACGCTCGGCGCCTTCGCTATCTCCTCCTAATAAATTAACAAGTTGGTTTTTGAGTTGGGCGATGGGGGGTGCAAATTCATCCGCGCTGTATTGTTGATTTAACGGTTGGCGCCCTACTGGTTGTGCTTGCTGTCTGCGGAACTCCCAAAATAATACGTAGTAAAGGGTGGCGAAGATAACAATCAAGCTAAATGTTCCAAGAAAGGTGACAATATTAAGTGCCAAGCGTCCGAGAACAAGTTGTGAGAGGACGTAACCGAGTAAAAGACCTGTTAGAAAAAGGATGGTCGTAGAAATAACAACGACAACTCTTTGCCCCATAGATTAAACTTCCTTATATTTATTCATCTAGTCCGGGTCTGGGCATTGTTGAAACGGGCTTGCGTTCCCAAGGGGCAATAACAGGTAGTAGAAGCAATCCTGGCAATGCTGCAACTAGTGAAAGCAGAAAAAATGAAGACCAACCTGTTGCCTTAGCTAATTGTCCTGCGGGTGCGGAAAGAATGTCACGGCTAATTGCCATCAAGCTAGAAAACAACGCGAACTGTGTAGTTGTAAAGTTGTGATTACACAAGCTCATCAAATACGCCACAGTTACCACAGTAACGAGTCCAGCACAGAAATTTTCAATGTTAATCGCCAAAATTAAAAGCGTAAAGTCCTTTTTGCCAACTAGTGATAAAGCATAATAACCAAGGTTGCTGAGTAATTGCAGTATTCCAAATATCCAGAGCGCTCTATTTATACCAATTTTAGAAAGGACAATACCACCAACCAGAACACCCACGGTGGTAGCAATGAACCCCATTCCTCCTTGAATCGCACCAATTTCAGTTTTAGTAAAATTTATTTCGCGTAAAAATAAATTAGCTGTAATTCCCACTACAGAGTCACCCAATTTATACAGCAATATAAATACTAATATTAAGCTTGCTTGAGTTAATCCATAACGATGAAAAAATTCTTGTAATGGTAGAACCAGAGCATCTTGGAGCGATTGTGGCGGCTGTTCTTCTGCATGTTGAGATACTGGGGGTTTAGGCGCCATAACTGATAGGGTAATCCAACCAATTAACAACGCTGCGAGTATCCAATAAAACTGAAATAGACGTGCTTCATAAGGAGTACATTTTCTCGCTGCATCCAAACAAGGGTCTCCCATCACCCAAGATAGTAATCCGACAATGACACCAATAATGGCAACGACAATACCTACATCTAATAGTGATAGTGAAGAATTATTTTGCTGGTTACGTCGTTGTATAGGTGGAGCAATCAACGTTGCTATAATCCCTACACCCATAATTGCAGCTATTACGAGATATACTCCATTCCAAGGAATAACATCGGCAAGCATTGGTGCGAGGGAAAGTGTAATGAACAATGCCAAACGATATCCTAAAACCCAAAGCGATGCTCCGGTTTCTAATTCAAGTTTATTTAAAACATCTGTACGGTAGCTATCACCAGCAATATCCTGTGTAGCGCTCAAAAACGCAATAATTAGGCAATTTATTCCTAAAAGCTGTAAAATTTGATTATTTTGGGCAGGCTGCTGGAATGCCAACGCTATAATTGAAACAACTAACCCAATCTGAGTTATTAACAGCCACCCACGTCGCGGGTCTAAAAATGGGAGATTAAATCTATCGAGTAAAGGCGACCATAAGAATTTTAATGAATAGGGCAAACTGACCAAGCCAAACAGCGTTATTACCCCAATGTCAATTTTCGCGTCTTGCATCCATAATTGGAGAGTACGGCTCGTTAAAAATAACGGCAACCCCGACGCAAAGCCGAGAATTAGCAGCGAAGTCATCTTACGACTGCCAACAGCTTTTGTTAATGCTTTTATATCATTCACCACTTCAACATCCTTATATTGGAATAATCTGTTTTGTTCATATCTATAGGCGCCGCACCCGGTCAATTGTGCAGAAAATAACACCGATTTTATTTTTTATGCTTATTTTTCACCAAATGTAATAGACAAGCGATGCAATTCAGAATATATTGCCACATGTATTAGGTAATTTCACGCATAAACCATACATTAATAGTATGGGACGGGCAAGGATGCCCATCCCACAAGACGGATAATTAATTTTTGGAAAATTTCACATCAACTTTTTATATTAAATAGGTATAATGTATTACAAAACATATTTTCTAATCAATGACCTTACTCGATAATTTGAGAGTGTCGTAACACAACAAGAGTATGTATGTTGCACATAGTTCGTATGAACGGTCAGTCAATGCATGATTGTATTATGGCGGTTTTTCTGTCAAGTGACATACAAATTAATTTAAGTTAGTGAATCTCTTGTGGGGTGGAGAGAACTTGCCAGGAGATTATTCTTCTGGCAAAGTTCGGGGCATCCTTGCCCGCCCTTATATATTTCATCGGTTTTTCACTGCTTGGTGGTCTTTAATTTCCACATTATGTTCAGCTAGACACTTTAACCAACCATCGCGCGTGCCAATTTCGTTTTTATTTTTGAGTAACCCTAACTCTACTTCTTGCTGAGTCAACTTGGCAAATAAATCATACTGAGGATAAGTTGAGACAACAAATGTTTCCTTACGGTGTAAAACAGGTGGGTTTGCTCTGTCTGAATAGTCGTAGTGAGTTACTCTAAGTGTTTTAAGGTCAATATTAATACTAGCTTTTAAAGCTGGATGTGGGTCTGTGTCGAAATCTGGATAATATAAATAGGATATTCGCGGTTCATCAATGTAAAATTTTATCAAAGTAGCATCATCAACACGTCCAATAAAGCGGGTTGCACATCCTTCATATATTCGCAGTAGAGGGTCGAGTTCTTGGAGTGCGGAAGCGTGGACATAAAGTGCGCTGCGGGTACGTTTGCCAACTTTACTTTTATCACACGCGGTTTTAACGACTCCTGCTTGCCCTAAGCTAAATAATTTTCGGTCAGCGACATCACAAGCGTCTTCGTAGTCACCAAAAAAAGCTTTGATATCTTGGCGCATTTCTAATGGTAGTTTGTAGAGGGAACGATTACCTTCGAGTTGCATTAATGCCAGGTATACTTGGATATCGAGCGAACGACGATAAGCGATAGCATCCCATTCAGTTTCATCGGTTGCTTGGAGGATAACGGCAAACGCGCGCTTAAAGTTACCAAACTCGATTAATAATTGTTCTTGGTTTACTAACTCTCCTTTTATAGGTAATCTACCACGTTGTGTATAAAACTCCATTAGCGGTTGCAGTATTTCTTGGTAGTCTTCAAAACGCTTAGTAGGAATGCGAACGCGGGGTGTAGAGGTACGTGAGAAATATCTAATAGCTTTAAAATGTTGTTTTTCTTCTTCTGAGCGAAAGACAAAATAAACACCTAATGCCACAGGTACAGCATCAACGTTTAAAGTCTCATCTATATACTTTTTAAGTTCTTCTTGCTCGTAATATTTCTGAAACGTATTTAAACGGGTAACAATTCCATCACCGTAAGATATTTGATGATGACTTGGAGCATTAACTAATACTTGTGCTGAGACAACGAGTACTTTTTGCGTAAGGTTCCAAGCTGTAGAAAGAGCTTCTGCACGTTCAGTAGTATCTTCAATAACATTAAGAACATAACCAATATTGACGACATCCGCAGCAACTAGCGTTTCATTAGGGAAGTAATAAGGGTCCCAACCAGTACTTTGATACCCTAGTTTCGTAGTGCGCTGAACATCACCACCATAACCACAACCGTAGTCAAAAAAAGTATTGCTTTGAGTGAGAATATTCCACTCTAAGGCCAGTTTCACAGGACGTGATATATCAACACGCTGTATCGCAGCACGGTGACGTTCAATTTCAATGTAGCTCCCGGTCATAGGAAGAAGATGGAAGGGATAATTATCTATATATATTTTTTGCAGTGATTTAGAGCAAAACTTTAATTTTCTTGATAATTCAGGCGCCCTAACTTGCTTCAGGTATTATATTTAACACAAAAACTATTCCTCTTTCTTTGTGTCCTTTGTGCCTACCCTGCGGGAAATCCTCCGGATTATCTGGTTCATAATATAAGTCTAAATTGTTACAACTATTCTAAAAACACTCTAAATATATTTATAATATAAGGTAATAACTTGAATGCTTAGGCAATAATCAAATGATTGTACAAGCTAACAAAAAAGAATATTATACTCTTGACGAATATTTTGAATTAGAAATTAATTCACAGGAACGTCATGAGTACATTGATGGTGAAATTATTCTTATGACTGGTGGAACGCCGAATCACAATAGAATAGCTTTAAACTTTAGCGCAGCATTGAATTTAGCCGTGAAACAGCAATCATATGAAACCTTTGTTTCAGACCAAAAACTCTGGATACCTAAAAAACGCATTAACACTTATCCTGATGTAATGGTAGTTGAAGGTGAGATACAATTACAAGAAGGGCGCCGAGATACAATTACTAATCCTTTAATGATTGCTGAGGTATTATCAGAATCTACAAGGGCATATGATAAAGACCAAAAATTTGCTGCCTATCGTACTATCCCTACTTTTAAAGAATATGTTTTAATAGACCAATATAGCGTACATGTTGAGCAATATTATAACACTAACAGCAAAACTTGGACATTTACAGAATATGATGATTTAAATCAAACTTTATCTTTGAACTCAATGCCCTTCCAAATAATGCTTGCTGATATTTATAGCAAAGTTAAATTTGAGTAACTTATAATTTTTGTCTTGTGGAGCGGGCATCCTTGCCCGCCTTTAATATAACCATATTTAATATCAGACGGGCTTTCCTGCCCATCCCACAAGAGTATTTATAATCTTATTTGTGTAACTTCATTTCTTTTAAACACATAAAAGTGCTTCGGTATGTAAAATTACTGTAAAGCCAAGCTAATTTACATACGAATTACTTAAGTATTTGTTATAAAAGTTGGAGTTAACCTTTTTTAATATTGCCCAGATTATTTCCATACTCAAATCAGTTAATTAATTTGTAACTACACCAAGCTAGTGTCGCATTGACGAATAGATGCGGGTTTTTATGAGAATGAGAACCTTGCTTAATTGTGTCATAGGCGCCGCACACGAAATATAAATAGTAAAATCATTTAATTAGGGAAGCACTATCATGGCAGATTATGTACCAGCATTAAAAGCGAAAATGGGTGACTGGGATTATTTTGTCACCGTTATGAAGTTGGGTAAAGTCGCGCGTGAATGTAGACTAGCAGAAGAAATCCACACAAATCAACATTTAGACGAATTAATTCAAAGAGAAATTCAAGACCGTGTGCAAAAGGAAATGGTTCCTTATCTTTTAAATGCACCACAAAGATTTTACGGTGCCTTAGTGGTAGCTGTATATGGAGGAGAACCGATGTTTTCCCACGTCAAAGTAGATGAACATCATTTAATCGATGATAAAGAAGACCGTTCAAGTTATGGATTTAGTTTACTACGGTTTGATGGTAGCCAAATATATTATGCTTTAGATGGTCAACACCGACTCAAGTCAATTCAAGAAGCGTTAAGACAAAATCATGATTTAGGTAAAGAAGAAATTACTGTTATTATTTTAAAGCACGAGAATACAAAAGAAGGACTTGAGAGAACTCGAAGATTATTTTCGACTTTAAATCGTCGAGCAAAACCTACAAGCTCTGGAATGAATATTGCCATTGATGAAGATGATGCAGTGGCAATTGTTTCACGTCGTTTAATTAAAGAGAACGACACTTTAAAAATATTAATTTTGGGTAATTTAGGTTCCAAGCAAATATCGCCAAAGAAAGTACATGACCCTTATATTGGAACATTGACAACATTCTATGACATTAATGAAATATTGCTTGGAGCTTATAATGGTGGATTGGATATTGATGCAAAATTTAAACAGTTTCGACCTTCTGATGAAGAATTAGATAACTTTTATGAGTATTTAGAAAATATTTGGATGTATTGGTTACGTAAATGTCCCGGTTTTGATGATGTTCTTAAGGGTAGGAAAAAAGCTGGGGATATTCGTAAGCGTACCGATGCTGATGGTGTACTTCTGTTTGATGATACTGGAAAACCAACTGCTGGGGGTAACGTTTATGCTCGTCCTATTGGTCAGTTCATTTTAGCTGATGTATTAAAGCTGGTTAGAGTTCAAGGTAAATCGATTGAAGATGCAATTGATGCTATTATGACTTATGTACCTGTGGATATAGATAAGGCGCCTTGGGTAAATGTCATTTGGAACCCAACGAAACAACGTGCGGATGCTGGCAAGGAAGCACGAGGTTTAATTGTATCAATGATAAGTCATGCTTTGGGATTAAAGATTAATATTAGAATAAGGGATTTAAAACAGAAGTATCGTGATACTGTAGAAGATTTTAGAGCAAGTTTACTCGAACCAATAGATTGGTCAGGTAGACCTATTCATGAACATCTAGAAGATGAGGATGACCAGATTGTGGAAAATTAAGAATTTGGATTTGATCCCCCAACCCCCTTTAATAAGGCAGGGCCGTTTCATTCCCTCTCAAACCGGATTTGTCAAGATGGTTCGCGAGAAAAATCCTAAGTATAGGTAACGATGAAACACACTTTTAAGCACACAGGTATAAGTGTGATTATTCATTTTATCGGCGCCTTGGTAGCAAAATTACCAATAAAGATTTGCGCGAAACCCTTGATTTTTCAAGCTTTTTAGGGAATGAATCAGCCCTGCTTTAATAAGGGGGGTTCAAGATTGTAATAAATTTAACGTTGATACTACGTGTTGACTGTTAACTCAATGA